>Ga0070660_100001318_pt1 | contig 16898 bp, 17 predicted proteins | sample KBSC33metaG_FD_64670 | JGI IMG/M metagenome (GOLD analysis project Ga0070660, IMG submission 64670) | Corn rhizosphere microbial communities from Kellogg Biological Station, Michigan, USA - KBS C3-3 metaG | ecosystem: Host-associated > Plants > Roots > Rhizosphere > Soil ... | reverse complement strand
GGAGAACCGGATCGAGATCGCCCGCCGCGACTACAACGAGGCGGTGCGCCAGTATAACACCACGATCCGGACCTTCCCCGACGCCATCGGCGCGAAGATCTTCTATGGAGCCAAGCCGAAAGTGCCGTTCGAGGCTGCGGCGGCGGCGCAGACCGCGCCGACGGTGACCTTCAACACCGTCGGCTGAGGTGACCCTCACCCGTCATCGCGAGGAGCGCAGCGACGTGGCGATCCAGAAAAGGCTGCTGGATTGCTTCGCTGCGCTCGCAATGACGGTTCTGTTGCTGACTGCTACCGCCGCCTCCGCGCAGACCTTCCCGAAGCTGACGGGCCGCGTCGTCGATGACGCGCACATCCTGACGGCGGCCCAAGTCGCGGACCTCACGGGCAAGTCGCAGGCCCTGGAAGCGAAAACGGGGCGGCAGTTCGTCGTCGCGACCGTGCCGAGCCTCCAGGGCTATCCGATCGAGGATTACGGCTATCGCCTCGGCCGCACGTGGGGGATCGGGCAGAAGGGCTTCGACAACGGCGTCATCCTTCTTGTCGCGCCCAACGAGCACAAAGTCCGGATCGAGGTCGGCTACGGCGCCACCGCCTACGTCACCGACGCGATGTCGAGCATCATCATCCGCAACTCGATCCTCCCCCATTTCCGGCAAAATCCGCCCGATTATGGCGGTGGTATCGAAGCCGGCGCCGACCAGGTCATAAGCCTGATGAGCATGTCGCCCGACCAGGCCGAGCAGGTCGCGGCGCAGGCGCAGCAACAGGAGCAGGCGCATCGCACGAGCAGCGGCGGCGGCTTGCCGCTGATCTTCTGGGGCATGATCATCGTCTTCATCATTCTCTCGAAATTCCGCCGCGCTGCCGGCCGGCGCTATCGCAGTCGTGGCGGCCGCGGCGGCATCAGCCCGTGGATCGTCCTCTGGGGCCTCAGCGAAGCCGCGCGCGCCTCGCGCGGCGGCGGTTTCGGCGGAGGCGGCGGCTTTGGCGGAGGCGGCTTCGGCGGTTTCTCCGGAGGCGGCGGCGGGTTCGGCGGCGGTGGGGCGTCCGGCTCATGGTGATGGAAATCAGCGCCGCCGATCGCGACCGGATCAGCAAGGCCATTACGACCGCGGAAGCGGCGAGCGACGGCGAGATCGTCGCGGTGACGACGCCGCTCAGCGATTCCTATCACGATGTCGCGCTTCACTGGGCGCTGGTACCGCTCTTCGCGGTGCTCGCCTGGGCGGCGTGGCGGCCGACTGCGCTCGCGTGGTGGTACCAGTTCCTGCTCGGCGGATGGCAGCCGGAACCGAGCATGGGCGAGTTGCTGACGCTTTTGCTTTTCTTCGCCGCGCTGAAGTTCACCGTCGCGCTGATGATCCTGAAATGGATGCCGCTTCGCCTCGCGCTGACGCCCGGCGCGACCAAGCACCGCCGGGTTCGCCGCCGCGCGGTCACCATCTTCAAGGCGGCAGCCGAGCGCCGTACCGAGAACCGCGCCGGAATCCTTATTTACTTATCGATGGGCGAGCGCCGCGCCGAGATCGTCGCCGACGATGCCATTACGAAGGTGACGACTCCGGAGACCTGGGGCGAGGCGATGGCGACCCTTCTCCTGGATGTCCGCGAAGGCCGCCCGGGTGAAGGCATTTGCGCCGCGATCGAGCAGATCGGGAACGTCCTGGCGGAGCACTTTCCCAAGACGGCAACGAATCCGAACGAGATCCCGGACAAGCTGATCGAGCTATGACGGTAGACAAGGACGCGCCCCTGCAGGTCATGTGGCAGGGCAAGTACATCAGCGCCCTGAAGCGCGGTCGTTGGGAATATGTGTCGAGGACCGGAAGCACTAACGCGGTCGTCATCCTCGCCGAGCATGACGGCAAGGTGATCCTCATCGAGCAGTATCGCGTCCCAGTCGGCGGCCGCTGCCTCGAGCTTCCGGCGGGCCTCGTCGGCGACGAGGACGAGCATGCGACCGTCGAGGGCACCGCCACCAAGGAGCTGGAGGAAGAAACCGGCTTCACCTGCGAGCGCGTCGAGCGGCTCGGCGAGTTCCACAGCTCGCCCGGCATGGTAGCCGAAAGCTTCACGCTCGTCCGCGCGCATGGCGTCCGCAAGGTGGGCGAGGGCGGCGGCACCGAGCATGAGGACATCACCGTCCATCTCGTCGCGCGCGACGACATTCCGGCCTTTATCCAGTCCCGCCGCGACGCCGGAAGCGCCATCGACGTGAAGCTGCTTCTGTTCCTGGACTGGTAGGGCTTACGTCCGCGTGGGTGGAAGTCGGACGCTAGCACGGGGCCAGCGCAAAGAACCGTTTGACGGCCTCTCGCGGGAATAGCTTCGGCCAAAAGGGAAGCTTTTTTCCGTCCTTCGTAATCAGGAATGCGCCAACCGACTCTCTCGATACGGGCGTCGAGTTCGCCACTTCAATGCGGGCAATGTCGGCGTACGATACTCGAATAGTCGGACCCCACCGTCGATACACGAACTCGGTCGGGGCAAAGGTTGCACGGAAGCGGACTGCAAACAGTATGGGGAGCAATGGGAACGTCAGGGCGACCAGGAACTGCGATGCCATCTCGAGGGTCGGCGACTTCAAGAGCAGAAACGCGAAGACGAAAGCGGGAGGACTGCACAGCAGAGCCCAAAACCCGACCAGCACCTTGTCCGGGCCATAGCTCGATTGGATCATGCACTAACCTTAGCCACACCCCCGATGTACGCAACGGGTCGAGACGCGACATCAGACAAATCTACCGCGCAATGGCGTAAGTGACCGTCACATTTGCACTCGTCACGATCGGCTCGGGCGTGAGCTTCACGTTGACTGGCGGTGGGGCTGGCGAAGACAGATTTGATTGCGGGAGCCGCGTTCCGGTGACCACTATTTCTTGCCCCTGAGCACGTCCGGACGTGGATACAGTAACGATCGGACCAAGGGCCAATCGACTTCCAGCAGCGACCGCGGCTGCCTTTGAAGCCGCGTCTTGAATCGCATCAGCTATCGCTTGCTGCCGTGCAGTTCGGGGATCTTGCAGGTCGAATCCGGTCACTCCAGCGTCAAAGCTTCCATCACGCGCCGCCAAACCGACCAACGTACCAGCTTCCGTCACCTTCGTTGTCTTGACGGTCACGTTTTGCGTGGCGATGTACCCGACGATGGCACATTCACCGGTCGAGAGTTGTTCCGGTCCGTAATCACGCTCTTTGCAGTCCGGCTTTCTGATCGCGCTGACTTCCACCTTGTTCGTTCGTTGTTCGGCAGCCGGGTCGATCGAACGCAACGACCCCTCTATACGAACTCCCATAGCGACCATCGCCTTTACCGCCGCGTCACTCGTCGTTCCTTCGCCACGCAGGGTGTAGCTGATCGTCGCGACGTCAGGCATTGTTTTCACTTCGCCATAGCCGTCCACTATAATGGTCGGCTTTTGATCAGGCGTTTGAGCGGTTGCCGAAACGGCGACTGCAGCGAAGCCGCAGGCAAGCATCATCTTGTGCATATCGTATCCCCCATCCCCGAGCAGGCCTAGCGTAGGGGGCGTCCAACAAGACAGCAACGTCCGCAATGGGTGGAAGGAGGTCATTCCATGCGGCATGATCGGCTGATGTATCGAGTAATCGTTGAGTGCGATGGAATTGGCTCTGATGATGAGGCTGAAGCCGCTGCTGACATCGAACAAGAGTTTCGAGAGCACCGGTCTTGGCATCAACATGCCGCATGTTCCTTCTGTAACGGGATGCTCCGGCTCGTGGTTGAGAATGATTTCGACGCTAACGGCTCCGCGACGCTCGACGAGTTCGCCGACAGCATCGCAGCTTATGTTGGGGAACACGGACCAGTGCGGGTTGTCGGCGTAGAGCGATTTTAATGTCCGCAATGGGTGGAAAGCAGGCGCTAGCCGTGCGAACAATTAGCGGTCCTTGCGGAGAGGTCGCTTTGGTCAGTGGCATTGCCCTGTTAATCGTGTCGTTCGGTCTCGCGGCGTTCATGGTGAACCGCCTCTATGTTGGCCTTCGCGACCGGGAGCTGAATGTGAGAGGCTGGGTGTACTCCCGCGAAAAAACACCCGCGAAGTACTGGTTCACGCTCGCGATGGCGACACTCGCACTGCTCTTCGGCGTGTTGCTGCTCGTCGTTGCTATCGCCGGAGTGACAGGCACGATACGTTAGCGTCCGCAAAGGGTGGAAAGCGGACAGAAGCGATTGCTGCTAGAAGACAAGTTAGGTCTTCATGCTCATTGGGAGCGTCGGTTTGACCACAGAAATTCAAATCCCGCTATGATTGCGAGCATCCCAAAAATGTCTACAAAAACTGCTGGTGTAATGTAGGCGATGCTCGGGCCGGAAGGGAGATTTGGATTTTCTGCGGCTATGATAACGATGTGCAGCAGAAGGAATATACCAATAACTAGCCAAAACCAGAGCTTGCTTTTAAGTTTTATCTTCAGCGATATGACTATATAGAAAACACCGAAGGTAATGGATGTCGCGAGCGAACGAAAATCGCTCAAGAAACTGCTACTGATAGCAAATATACAAAGCAGGACGGCGATTGCTACAATATCAGCTCTTTTGTTTCCAGTTAGCATAACCTTTTGTCAGCCCGCATTGTAATTAGTCTTATCGCGCGGCCTTCTACCTGCGAACTCCGGACAGACGACACAGGCCTGGCCCGCCGCGACCATGCCGCCGCAATCAGACCGCTGCTCAGCGTTTCTGCCAGACATCCGCCGAACATACCGGAGAGCTCAATGTCCGCAATGGGTCGAAAGCAGACACTAGGACGCGTTTAGAAAATCCTGTCCTACAGCGGGTCTGCTGTGCCACCGTCCGTTCGTCCGGAGTCGTTCGGGCAGGCTCTTTCGCAATTTTGAATTGTCGGCTGTCACCCTCGCTGTAACCCTGCCGGGTCCAGGCTTTGTCACCCTCGTGGATTACGCTCCCGCTCTGCGGCAGGCGCATCGAAGGTCACAAAGTGGAAGAAGTGGAAGGACCCCCGTTTTCACCCACTCAAGGTGACAGCCGCGCTCTTTTTGCTTCCGCCCAGGCAAGCTCTGCCAGCGGCTCCAGCTTGCTGGCTGTTTCGATCGCGTGGGAGGAAGAGGCGGTTCCGCGTGCGATGCGTCCGCGGATTCCGTGCAGGATCGCCGCCAGCCGGAACAGGTTGAAGACGACCAGATAATCCTTGTTCGGCAGGTGATCGCGGCCGGTGCGGCGGCAGTAGGCCGCTACGTAATCGGCCTCCGATGGGATTCCGCGTGGCTCAAGCTCGATGCTCGCAAGCCCATCGAAAAGCTCGGTAGGCATGCGATACATGAGAAGGTGATAGGTGAAGTCCGACGCCGGATCGCCGAGCGTCGACAGCTCCCAGTCGAGAACCGCGCGCACGGCCGGCGCTTCAGGGTCGAAGATCATGTTGTCGCAGCGGAAGTCGCCGTGGACGACGCTCGACCGCCCGCTGTCCGGCGGCAGGTTCTTTTCGAGCCACCCGACCAGCCGGTCCATCGCATCGATGCGCCCGGCCTCGACGTCGCCGAGATATTGCCTCGACCAGCGGGCGACCTGCCGCTCCACGAAGCCGGTCGGCTTGCCATAGTCGCCGAGCCCGATTTCGGCTGGCTCGAAACTGTGGAGCTGCGCAATCGTCGCGTTCATGGAATCGAAGGCCGCCGCGCGGTCGCCGCTGCTCAGCCCGGGAAGCTGCGCCTCCCAGAAGATCCGCCCCTCGACCATGTCCATGACGTAGAAAGGCGTGCCGATGACGTTCTCGTCGTCGCAAAAGCCGCGGACTCGCGGGACCGGGAAGCCTTCGCTCCCGAGCGCGGCGATCACGCGATATTCGCGATCGACCGCATGGGCGCCGGGGAGCAGCTTTCCCGGCGGTTTGCGGCGAAGGACGTAGGTCCCGGCCGGGGTGTCGATCCGATAGGTCGGGTTGGACTGGCCGCCCTTGAACTGGCTGACCCGGACCGGCCCCCGAAAGCCGGGCACATGCTCGGCCATCCAGCCTTCCAGGGCCGCTTCGTCAAAGCGGAGCCGGTCATCGACGGGGCGAGTCCCGCTATTGGCCTGGGTGCGGTCCAATTCTTCTCCGTCACCTTGAACTTGTTTCAGGGTCCATTTCCCCACCTCCTGCTTCCTTCATCGAAATGGATGCTGAAACAAGTTCAGCATGACGAAAGAGAAACAAGTTCAGGGTGACGGTTGTTGGGAAACCATGGCTCGCCTGATCCATCTCTCCGACCTTCACTTCGGCGCGCACGATCCGAAGATGGTCGATGCGGTCGAGCGCAAGGTGGACGAGACCGCGCCCGACCTGGTCGTCATCAGCGGCGATTTCACCCAGCGCGCCCGGACCGAGCAGTTTCAGGAGGCGTGCCGCTTTCTCGAGCGGCTGCGCGATGCGGGGCACGAGGTGCTGGCCGTCCCCGGCAACCACGATGTGCCGCTCTACGATGTCTTCCGTCGCTTTCTGTCGCCGCTCACGCGCTACATGCGGTACATCGACGACACACTCTGTCCGATGCTGGAAATCCCTGGAGCGACAGTCCTTGGCATCAACACGGCGCGGTCGCTGACCTTCAAGGATGGCCGGATCAACGAGGATCAGATCCGCTTCATCCGCGAAACGTTCGAGCGCACTGACCCCAATGCGACGCGGATCCTCGTCACCCATCATCCTCTGTTTGCGCTCCAGGTCGGGGAAAGCTCCGCCCCAGCGGTCGGGCGAAGCGAGCTGGCCCTCGACGCGGTCGGAGGGGCGGGCGTCGACATGCTCCTTGCCGGGCACAACCACGACGCTTCCGTGCACAGCGCCCGCGACCTGGTGACCCGGGCGGGACCGGCGCTGGTCATCCAGGCGGGTACTGCCACCTCCACCCGCGTCCGCGAGCAAAGCCAAAGTTTCAACGAGATCGAGGTGGACGGCGCTTCGATCGTCGTGACCGTCGAATCCTGGAAAGGCTCCGACTTCGCTGCACAGGATGCGCAGCGCTATGAGAAAGCGGACGACCATTGGCGCATGGCCGGCGCCGATAAAAAGCTGGATGAGCCGACGCACTAGTGCATAGACGGGGAATGGGGCCGGGCTTCGACATCGACCAATTCGTAAAAAGAGTCCTTGCCGAGGATCTCGGCGAGGGCGGCGACGTCACCTCGAACGCAACCATTGCTGCGGACGCCAGGTTCACCGCCGATCTTACAGCACGCGAGCAGATTGTCGTGGCCGGACTCGACGTGGCCGAAGCTTTCTTCCGCCGGCTTGACGGTGAAGTTGCCGTTGAAAAGCTCGCGGCGGACGGCGAGCGCGTCGAAGCCGCTGCAGTGCTTATGCGCCTGGCCGGCAATGCGCGCGCCATGCTTGCCGCGGAACGCTCGGCACTGAACACGTTGCAGCACCTTTCCGGGATCGCCACGCTGACGCGCCGTTACGTCGATGCCATCGACGGGACCGGTGCGATCCTGCTCGACACGCGCAAGACCCTTCCCGGGCTGCGTGCCCTCGAAAAATATGCGGCGCGAATGGGCGGCGCGCACAACCACCGGATGCGGCTCGATGACGGCGTCCTCATCAAGGACAATCACGTCGCGGTAGCAGGCGGAGTGGCTCGAGCGGTCAAGGCTGCGAAACAGGCCAACACCGGTCTCCAGGTCCAGGTCGAGGTTGATCGCATCGGGCAGATCGAAGAGGCGCTTGCAGCCGGCGCCGATCGGTTTCTGCTTGACAATATGGACCCGCCGACGCTGCGCGACGCGGTCGAGTTCGTCGCCGGCCGAGTGCCGTTGGAAGCGTCAGGCGGCGTTCGCCTGGACACGATCCGCGCGATCGCGGAAACCGGCGTCGATTTCATCTCCGTCGGGCGCATCACCCAGTCGGCTCCGGCGGTCGATATCGGCATGGATTATTCGCTGCACGCAAGCTGACTGGCGAATTCAGAACCGGCTCATCATGACAGGCGTAGAACGAACTCCGAAATCCGGAAAACCGGATTGATTCTAAGGAGTTGAGTGATGCTCAAGAAGATCTTGCTGGCCGGTGCGGCCCTTGGCCTCGTCGCGGTTCCGGGCGTCGCCAGCGCCCAGAGCTATTACGGTTATCCGGGTTACGGTTCCGGCTATGGCTATAGCTATCCGGGCTACGGCTATGGCTCGGGTTATGGCTACGGTTCGGGTTACGGCTACGGCTACCCGAGCTACGGCTACAACAATTATCCCAGCTACGGATACGACAGCTACGGCAGCTACGATGGCTACTACGGCAACGGCTATTACGGTTCCGGCCGCTACTCTTGCCGGGGCAACGCCACGGCGGGTGCAGCAATCGGCGGTGTCGCCGGCGCTGTCATCGGAAGCAAGGTGGCCGACAGCGGCCGTCGCGGTTACTATCGCTACGGCAACAACGGCGATCGCACCGCGGGCGCGATCATCGGCGGCGTAATCGGCGCAATCGCCGGTGGAGCGATCGCTTCGGGCAGCTGCTAAATCGGCGACCGCCCAGAAACGGCAGGGCCGGAGGGGAATCGCCTCCGGCCCTTTCGTTTTCTGAAGCAACGATTTTTGGAGCAATCGCCAGGACGTGCCTATATAGCGGCACGAAACTTCGGGAGGCTCATTCGTGTTCAAGGGCTTGAGGCCCATCCTCTATGCTGGCCGCGAGGTCTGGCCGCTTATCGAGGGCGGCAAGGGCGTAAGCGCGACCAATCACGCAAGCTCCGGCGCCTGGGCGGCTGCCGGCGGCATCGGCACGGTGTCGGCGGTCAATGCCGACAGCTACGATCCCGAAGGGAGGATCATCCCGCAGATCTATGAAGGGCTGACCCGCCGGGAGCGGCACGAGGAGCTGATCCGCTATGCGATCGACGGCGCCGTCGCTCAGGTCCACCGGGCCTACGACATCGCCGGTGGCAACGGCGCGATCAACATCAACGTTTTGTGGGAAATGGGCGGCGCCCAGCGGGTGCTTCACGGTGTCCTGGAACGCACCAAGGGGCTCGTCTCCGGCGTCACCTGCGGCGCCGGAATGCCCTACAAGCTGAGCGAGATCGCGGCTTCCTACGGCGTCAATTATCTTCCGATCATCAGTTCGGCTCGCGCCTTCAGTGCGTTGTGGAAACGCGCCTATCACAAGGCCGCCGAATGGCTTGCCGCCGTCGTCTATGAGGATCCGTGGCTGGCCGGCGGCCACAACGGCCTTTCGAATGCCGAGGACCCGCGCGCCCCGCAACCGCCTTACCCGCGGGTCAAGGCGCTTCGCGACACGATGCGCGAGAACGGAATTGCCGACAGCGTTCCGATCGTCATGGCCGGCGGCGTCTGGCGGCTCGACGAGTGGGAAGACTGGATCGACAATCCCGAGCTCGGACAAATCGTGTTCCAGTTCGGAACCCGGCCTCTGCTGACCCAGGAAAGCCCGATCCCGCCCGAATGGAAGGCGAAGCTGATGGAGCTGGAGGATGGCGACGTTCTCCTCCACCGGTTCAGTCCAACCGGATTCTATTCTTCGGCGGTCCGCAATCCGTTTCTCCGCGAGCTTGAGGCTCGATCCGAGCGCCAGATCGCGTTCACCAAGGAATCGCTCGGCGATCACCATTTCGAGCTCGACGTCGGTCTTGGCGGCAAGAAGAATTACTGGGTCACGAAAGGCGATCTGCAGCACGCGCGCGAGTGGTTCGCAGCCGGTTTTACCGAGGCGATGAAGACTCCCGACGAGACGTTGATTTTCACCACGCCGGAAGAGAAGAAGCATATCCGCAAGGACCAGGCGGAGTGCATGGGCTGCCTGTCGCAATGCGCTTTCTCGTCGTGGGCCGATAATGAGAAGAACACGACCGGCCGTCTCGCCGACCCACGCAGTTTCTGCATCCAGAAGACTTTGCAGGACATCGCCCACGGTGGCCCCGTCGAACAGAACCTGATGTTCGCCGGCCACGGCGCCTACCGGTTCAGGACCGACCCCTTCTATTCGAACGGCTTCATCCCGACGGTGAAGCAACTCGTTGACAGGATCCTGACCGGCGCGTGATGATTGGGCGGGGGCTGTTCGCAGGATTGCTGATTTTCGCGGCTTCGCCTGCGCTCGCGCAGGAGAAGCAGCCGCCCTACTGGGCGTCGATCGCCAGCGGCAAGGCGATGACCCGCAACGGCCCGGCGCGTACCTATCCCGGCAAATGGGTCTACCAGCGCCGAGACCTTCCGGTACGGATCCTGCAGAAATATGAGAATTGGCGGCTGATCCAGGATCCGGACGGCGACAAGGGCTGGATGCTCGTGACCTTGCTCAGCGACAAGCGCACGGTGATCGTCCCGAACGGCGAGCCGAGGCCGATCTACAGCGAAGCCAACGCGAACAGCCGCGTCCGCTATCGGGCCGAAGCAGGCGTGGTCGGCCGGATCGACCATTGCAAGGCCGGTTGGTGCCACATCCAGTTCGGCCGCCGCGAAGGCTATGTTCAAACGAGCGAGGTCTGGGGCGTCGATTCCAACGAGCTAGTTGACTGAATCTCCCTCTCCCCGCCGGGGAGAGGGAAATCAGGGGAGGGGCAGATGGGGCTAATCACAACCACAATCGCACTCGCAGCCGGAGCAATGGTCATGACCAAGCCCGCCGGAGCCGCTCCAACCCGTCCTGAAGTCAAACATTACGGAAACGACAGCCTCAACGGCCAGAAGCTGCCGTTCTCGCGGGCCGTCCGCGTCGGCGACATCCTCTATCTGTCCGGCGCAATCGGACGCGGGCCCGACGGCAAGCCGCCCGAAGGCATCGAGGCGCAGACGAAGGCGACGATGGACGACATCGGCGAGACCCTGAAGCTCGCCGGCCTCGGTTACGACAGCCTGGTCCACTGCACGGCGTTCCTCGCCGACATGAAGGACTGGCCGGCATTCAACAAAGTCTATGTCGGCTATTTCCCCGACGGCCCGCTGCCCGCGCGCAGCGCGGTCGGAGTCAACGGCCTCGCGCTCGGCGCGCTGCTGGAAATCGAATGCCAGGCCTACGCGGGCAAGTAGCGGCTTAGACCAGTTCCACCGCCATCGCTGTCGCTTCGCCGCCGCCGATGCAGAGGCTCGCGACTCCGCGCTTGCCGCCGGTTTCCTGGAGCGCCGCGACAAGCGTCGTCAGGATGCGCGCGCCGCTGGCGCCGATGGGATGGCCGAGCGCGGTCGCGCCACCGTGGATGTTGATCTTCTCGTGCGGGATTCCGACGTCGCGCATTGCGATCATGGCGACGCAGGCGAAGGCCTCGTTGACTTCCCACAGATCCACGTCGCCGACGCTCCAACCGGCCTTCTCCAGCACCTTGTTGATCGCCGGGACGGGGGCGGAGGTGAACTTCGACGGCTCTTGCGCGGCGGCAGCGTGAGCGACGACGCGCGCGATCGGCTTGGCTCCGAGCTTGTCCGCGACGCTCTGGCGGGTCAGCACCAGCGCCGCCGCGCCGTCGCTAATCGAGGATGAAGTCGCGGCGGTGATGGTGCCGTCCTTGGCGAAGGCGGCCTTGAGCTGCGGGATTTTTTCCGGATTGCCCTTGCCCGGCTGCTCGTCGGTATCGACGGTGACTTCGCCTTTGCGGGTGGTGACGGTGACCGGGACGACCTCCTTGTCGAAGTGGCCGCCGGTAATTGCCTCGTTTGCCCGCCGGAGGCTCTCGATCGCGTAGGCGTCCTGCTCTTCGCGGGTGAACTGATATTCGCGCGCGGCGTCCTCCGCGAAGGTGCCCATCGCGCGGCCCTTGTCATAGGCATCCTCGAGGCCGTCGAGCATCATGTGATCGTAAACCGTGTCGTGACCGATCCGCGCTCCCGAGCGGTACTTCTTCGACAGGTACGGCGCGTTGGTCATACTCTCCATGCCGCCGGCAACGATGACGTCCGCCGAGCCGGCCTTCAGCATGTCCGTTGCGAAGATCGCCGCCTGCATGCCCGATCCGCAGACCTTGTTGACGGTCACCGCTTCGGCCGACTTGGGGAGGCCCGCGCCGAGCGCAGCCTGCCGCGCAGGCGCCTGGCCAAGGCCGGCCGACAGCACATTGCCCATGAACACCTTGTCGACCTGCTCGGGCTTCACGCCGGCTCGCTCGACCGCCGCCTTCACCGCCGTCGCGCCAAGCTCCGTGGCGGAAGCGCCGGACAGAGCACCCTGAAAGCTGCCCATCGGGGTGCGCGCGTAGGAGAGGATAACGATTGGGTCGGTGGTGTCTGTGGTGGCCATGATAACTCCGCTTCATTTCGTCATTGCGAGCGTAGCGAAGCAATCCAGACTGGATCGCCGCGTCGCTTCGCTCCTCGCGATGACGGACGCTTGATGTTGCACTGCACATAAGACCGCGAGGCCGCTTGTTCAAATCCGTTGCTCGGTGCTACGCGACCGGCGGTGAGGAGAGCCGAATGACCGCAGCAGGCGACCTGGGCCTGGATTTCCAGCTCGGCGAGATGGCCGACACGATCCGCGAGACGACCGGCCGTTTCGCCCGCGACAGGATCGCGCCGATCGCCTCTGAGATTGACGAAACCGACGAATTCCCGCGTCAGCTTTGGCCGCAGATGGGCGAACTCGGCCTGCACGGGATCACGGTCGAGGAGGAATATGGCGGCCTCGGGCTCGGCTATCTCGAGCATGTCGTCGCGCAGGAAGAGGTCGCCCGCGCGTCAGCTTCCGTGGGCCTGAGCTATGGCGCCCATTCGAACCTCTGCGTCAACCAGATCCGCCGCTGGGGCAACGACGAGCAGAAGGCCAAATATCTGCCGAAGCTGATCAGCGGCGAGCATGTCGGTGCTCTCGCGATGAGCGAGGCCGGCGCCGGCTCCGACGTCGTCGGAATGAAGCTGAAGGCCGACAAAAGCGGCAACGGCTACCGCCTCAACGGCACCAAATTCTGGATCACCAACGGCCATTACGCCGACACGCTGGTCGTCTATGCGAAGACCGGCGAGGGCAGCCGCGGGATCACTGCCTTCCTGATCGAAAAGGACATGGAGGGCTTCTCGCCGGGACAGAAGATCGACAAGCTCGGAATGCGCGGCTCACCGACCAGCGAGCTGGTGTTCGACGACTGCTTCGTCCCGCCCGAGAATGTGCTGGGCGAGGAGAACAAGGGCGTCGAGGTGCTGATGAGCGGCCTCGATTACGAGCGCACGGTGCTTGCCGGGATCCAGATCGGGATCATGCAGGCCTGCCTCGACGTCGTCCTGCCCTACGTCCGCGAGCGCAAGCAGTTCGGAAAGCCGATCGGCTCGTTCCAGCTGATGCAGGCCAAGGTCGCGGACATGTACGTCGCGCTGAATACCGCCCGCGCTTACGCCTATCAGGTCGCCAAAGCTTGCGACGCCGGCAAGACGACTCGCTTCGACGCCGCTGGCGCGATCCTCTACGCGTCGGAGAATGCGGTGAAGGTGGCGGGCGAAGCGGTGCAGGCGCTCGGCGGAGCTGGCTACACCAAGGACTGGCCGGTCGAACGCTATTACCGCGACGCCAAGCTTCTCGACATTGGTGCGGGGACGAACGAAATCCGGCGCATGTTGATCGGTCGGGAGCTGATTGGAGTATGAGCGCGCCGAAGCTGGAGACCAGGATCGACACCGCGGGCGAAGAGTATCGCGCTCGCTTCGAACATAATCGCGCCCTGGTCGATAAGCTGCGGGCGGACGTAGCGGAAACCGCGAGGGGCGGTTCGGAGAAACACCGCAAGCGGCACGTCGAACGGGGCAAGCTTCTCCCGCGCGATCGGGTGGAACGGCTTCTCGATCCCGGTTCGCCATTTCTGGAGATCGGCCAGCTCGCCGCCTGCGACATGTACGAAGGCGAGGTCCCCGGAGCGGGGATGATCGCCGGGATTGGACGGGTCTCGGGCCGGCAGGTGATGATCGTCTGCAACGACGCGACGGTGAAGGGCGGGACTTATTATCCGCTGACGGTAAAGAAGCATCTGCGGGCGCAGGAGATCGCCGAGCAGAACCGGCTGCCCTGCATCTATCTCGTCGATTCAGGCGGAGCGAACCTTTCGTTCCAGGCGGACGTCTTCCCCGACCGCGACCATTTCGGCCGCATCTTCTTCAACCAGGCGCAGATGAGCGCGAAAGGCATCGCCCAGATCGCCTGCGTGATGGGAAGCTGCACCGCAGGCGGCGCCTACGTCCCGGCGATGAGCGACGAGAGCGTCATCGTGAAGGAGCAGGGGACGATCTTCCTCGGCGGCCCGCCTTTGGTGAAGGCGGCGACTGGCGAAGTGATCAGTGCCGAGGATCTGGGCGGGGGCGACCTCCACGCGCGCAAGAGCGGTGTGGTCGATCATCTCGCCGAAAATGACGAGCACGCGCTGACCATTGTCCGCGATATTGTCTCGACCCTGCAGCCGGAGAGTGGCGCAGGGCTCGAACTGCGGGAGCCGCGGCCGCCGAAATACTCACCGGAAGAGCTGTACGGGATCATCCCGCGCGACGTCCGCTCACCCTATGATGTGCACGAGGTCATCGCCCGGATCGTCGACGGTAGCGAGTTCCAGCCGTTCAAGCCGCTCTACGGGTCCACGCTCGTTTGCGGCTTCGCGCACATATGGGGGATGCCCGTCGCTATCCTCGCCAATAACGGCATCCTGTTCAGCGAGAGCGCGGTCAAAGGCGCGCACTTCATCGAGCTCGCCGCGATGCGAAAGACACCGCTGCTGTTCCTCCAGAACATCGCAGGGTTCATGGTCGGCGGGAAATATGAGGCCGAGGGCATCGCCAAGCATGGTGCCAAGCTCGTCACCGCCGTCGCGACGGCGCAGGTGCCGAAGATCACTGTCCTGATCGGCGGCAGCTTCGGCGCTGGCAATTACGGCATGGCCGGCCGCGCTTATTCTCCGCGCTTCCTCTTCACCTGGCCGAATTCGCGCATTAGCGTCATGGGCGGCGAGCAGGCGGCGAGCGTGCTGGCGACCGTGCACCGCGACGCCGACAAATGGACGAAGGCGCAGGCCGAGAAGTTCAAGCAGCCCATCCGCGAGGAATATGAGAAAGAGGGCAATCCCTGGCACGCGACCGCGCGTCTGTGGGACGACGGCATCATCGACCCCGCCCAAACCCGCGACGTGCTGGGCCTTGCCTTCGCAGCAACCCTGAACGCGCCAATCCCCGACCGGCCGCAGTTCGGCGTGTTCAGGATGTAAGCTCCTATGAATAGCCTGAAAAAGTTGGGGTTTTCTGCAGTGGTTGGTCTTGCGACGGGAGCGCCCGCGTCCTCTGGTTTGCTCATCACACAAACTCAGGATGCGCTTCTTCACCAAGTAAGTTGCGTTGGCCGTCCCCAACCAGCTCGCGCCATCAACGCGATGTTGAAGAACAAGCTTGTTCGATATGTCGCGAATGATGGCGGAATCTATCTCTTCGCACCGAACGTTCCCCTGAGACTTCTCGGGCTTCCGGTGCGCCACGTCTCTGGTTTTGACAGGGATCGCCCCTTTCGGACACCGCATACGAGGACGGCTGAGCCACCGATGTTTCTTCCGCAATTCATTGAAATCGACGTCGGTGCACCCGCGAGCGAACTCAAGAGGCGCGCACTAGCTGCGGGTCATACCGAGGCCTCTCCAAACGAAGGGAAACTTGGGTTCGAAGTGAAAGCACTCGGCCCCAACCTCTCCAGTATTGAGTGCGCCGACTGATGATGATTAGTTCTCTCCTCATTGCCAACCGCGGCGAAATCGCTTGCCGCGTGATCCGCCCGGCGCGACAGCTCGGGGTGCGGACGGTCGCGGTTTATTCCGATGCTGACGCCAACGCGCTGCACGTTCGGATGGCAGACGAGGTGGTGCATATTGGGCCGAGTCCGGCGCGGGAGTCCTACCTTTGCGGTGACAAGATCATCGCGGCCGCGAAGGCGACCGGCGCGGAGGCGATCCATCCCGGCTATGGCTTCCTCTCGGAAAATGCCGACTTTGCACAGGCGGTGATCGACGCCGGGCTGATCTGGGTCGGGCCGAAGCCGGACAGCATCCGCGCGATGGGGCTGAAGGACGCGGCCAAGAAACTGATGGCCGAAGCGGGCGTGCCTGTGACCCCCGGCTATCTCGGCGAAAACCAGGACCCGAAGCGCTTGAAGAAGGAAGCCGACGCGATTGGCTATCCGGTGCTCATCAAGGCGGTCGCGGGCGGGGGCGGCAAGGGCATGCGCCGCGTCGACAGCGCCAAGGGCTTCGACGACGCCCTCGAAAGCGCGAAACGCGAGGCCGCGTCCTCCTTCGGTGACGACCGCGTGCTGATCGAGAAGTACATCCTCTCGCCGCGCCACATCGAGGTGCAGGTGTTCGGCGACAGCCACGGCAATGTCGTCCACCTGTTCGAGCGCGACTGCTCGCTCCAGCGCCGCCACCAGAAGGTGATCGAGGAAGCGCCCGCGCCGGGCATGGACGCCGAGACCCGCGAGGCTGTGTGCGGCGCTGCCGTCCGCGCTGCCCAGGCGGTGAACTACGAAGGCGCGGGGACGATCGAGTTCATCGCCGACGCGTCCGAAGGCCTCCGCGCGGACCGCATCTGGTTCATGGAAATGAACACCCGGCTCCAGGTCGAGCATCCTGTGACCGAGGAGATCACGGGCGAGGACCTGGTCGAATGGCAGCTCCGCGTCGCCTCGGGCGAGAAGCTGCCGAAGAAGCAGGACCAGCTGACGATCAACGGCCACGCGATCGAAGCGCGGCTCTACGCCGAGGACCCCGCCAAGGGGTTCCTCCCGAGCGTCGGCAACCTCGAGCATTTCGACCTCGGCAACGAGGGCCGGATCGAAACCGGCATGGAAGAAGGCGATTCCATTTCGCCCTTCTACGATCCGATGATCGCCAAGCTGATCGGCTACGGCGAGACCCGTGACGAGGCGATCGACGAGCTCGCGGCAATGCTCGACGGGGTCGAGGTCTGGCCGGTCCGAACCAAC
>Ga0070660_100001296_pt1 | contig 17034 bp, 16 predicted proteins | sample KBSC33metaG_FD_64670 | JGI IMG/M metagenome (GOLD analysis project Ga0070660, IMG submission 64670) | Corn rhizosphere microbial communities from Kellogg Biological Station, Michigan, USA - KBS C3-3 metaG | ecosystem: Host-associated > Plants > Roots > Rhizosphere > Soil ... | reverse complement strand
GCTCTGGACGAGGCTGATCCCCGGAGATGAACTGGGTGTAAACGTCGACGAGCACCAGGTCAGGGTGGCGGCTCAGCTTCTCGCCTTTCACAACGGCCCCGGAGGCGTCCACCAACGAGCCGTGGTTCTTCAGCACGTATCCGGCTATCAACTCGTTGGTCTGGCGCATGGCCTCGCGCAGGTCCCATCGAGAGGGTGACGGCGTAATCGAGATGTACACGACCGGAGTGCGGGGCAGCTTGCCGTGCGCCTTCTCGACGAACTCCTTGTAGTCGCTGAAGACAGTCAAGGCATTCTTGCCATTCGCAATATCGTTCGTGCCGGCGAACAGGACCACGACGGTGGGCTTGTACGGCGTGACAATCCGGTCTGTATAGCGCACGCTGTCCGCGATCTCTGAGCCTCCGAAGCCTCGATTCAAAACGTTCTTGCCAGGGAAGTCCTGCGCGAGCGTCTTCCAACGCACAATGCTGGAGCTGCCGACAAAGACGATCCCGCCCTTCTTTGGCGGGGCCTTCGCGTCCTGCGCCTCGAACTGCAGAATCTCTTTCTCGAACGGCGGAGGGGCCGCCTGTCGGAAGAGAAGCAGGGAACAGAGGAGCGCGACCATCTTGAGAAGGAGCTTATCCCGAAGCTGTTACAAGTAGAGCCGACATCGAGTGCGGGGGCAATTCCCGAATCTGCGCCTCAAGACGGGCGATCAGGCGCTCTGGCGCTTCGGGATCCCGTTCCTTTATCTGATTTGCGACTGGGTTGCCCAAAATGCATCCAACCGCCAGCATATGGGGATCTTCGATGACTGCTTTCTTCTCGACCCGCTCGATGAGCACCTTCGTGAAGCCAGCCTCTTCGAACAGCTCGGCGGTGGCTTCGGGGTCATACATCGAGAACGGGATGTCAAGGAACTCGGGTGGATTTTCAGGGAATTCGGCGCGGAGGAGCTTCTGCTGTAGAGCCTGCACGGGCATTCGGTCGATCCGGTCCCACACGTAGCAGAACGCCCGACCTTCCGGCTTCAGCACCCTTCTAAATTCCTGCAGTGCTTGGACCTTCTCAGGGACGAACATAAGGCCGAACTGGCAGATCACCGCATCGAACTCGCCATCGGCATAGGGAAGACTCTGCGCATCCACCTGAGCCCACTCGATCTGGCCCTTCGAGATGGACTTCGCATGCTCGACCATGCCCTCGCTCAGGTCGGTCGCGACCAGACGCACGTTCTTGGCAAGAGCGGTCCGCAATTGGCGAGTCACACGTCCGGAGCCGCAAGCGATCTCCAACACGGCCCCTTCCTTCAGGCCCTTCAAGCGAGAAGCGACCTCTAAGGCATAGGGCTCGAAAAGGACTGGGCCAAGGCCACGATCATAATTCTCCGGAATGGAGCCTGAGAAGGCGATGTCCTGCACCTTGTCATTATCCCGCTGATCGCAAGGTTTCTGGCAATAACGATTTCCGTTGTCGGAAGTTGCTACGCCAAATTGGTGACCAAGCGCCGGAACTTGCGAACTTGGACGCAAGGGTCCCAAACAGCCTTGGGACCTTTGATATCCTTGGCCGAGTTAATCGTTGCTCATGTATGGAACACCACGCATGAGCACCTTGCGCACCACGATGTTTACAGCCGCTCTGATCGCACTCGCCAGCCACTCCGGCAAGGCGACTGCTTCCACAGCCGCATTAACTCGCGAGCAAATCGTCAAGCTCCTCGGAATCAGCAAGCCCACTCCGCGCATGACGCCGGAGGAGATGAAGGCGGGCTACCTCACGCTCTCCAAGGGCGATCCGAACGAGAAGACCATCGCCTTGACCTTCGACGACGGTCCCCATGGTCAGAAGACGGACCAGTTACTCGACGTTCTGAAGGAGTATCACGTGCCCGCGACCTTCTTCGTCGTGGGCAAGATGGCCAGCAAGTTCCCGGCCAACATCCGACGCGAAGCCCAAGAAGGGCACCTGGTCGAGAACCACACCTACGACCATCTATGCCTAGATGCTCTAACAGCGCAGCAGGTGAAGGCCGAGTACGAGCGGTGCTCCAAAACGATTTTCCGGCTCACAGGACATCAGCCCCGTTACTGCCGCCCGCCCGGTGGAGACTTCGATCCCGCGGTCCTGCAAGCTGCGACGGATCTGGGTCTCACCACAACCTTGTGGACCGACGATCCCGGAGACTTCAACTTCTTGCCGGCGGAGAAGATTCGCGACCGCGTGATCTCCATCGCCCGTCCTGGAGGCATTATCCTGCTCCACGACGGCATTCCAGGCACTATCGCAGCTTTGCCCGAGATCATCGAAGACCTCCGATCAAAAGGCTTCCGCTTCGTGTCAATTGACGAGTTGGATAAGGAAGCTTCCTACGCGGCGCACCGCTCCAGAGCGCTTCCCGCCCGCCGCTAGGCAATCGCCATACAGCTCGCATCGAACACGCAGTCGTGTTCGCGAATTTGCTGAAGAGCGGATCCCGACGGCTCCTTGTCGAGCGCCATCTGAGCGATAGCGGACTTGGCACCGCCCAGCACGATGTTCTCCATCTCCTGCACGCTCGCGCCCTCGCTCTTGAGAACGCCAAAAATGTCCGCCAACACCCCGACACGGTCGAGGTGGCGGACAACCAGGAGGTGCGTGGAATGGTCTGCCTTCTTGACGTTCACCACGTTCGGCGCGGCACCGGTGGCTTTGTATTCCTTCACGATACGGACGGTCTCAGCGGCAACCGCCTCTTGCGCCTGATCGGTACTGGCACCGATATGATGGGTGGCGTACACGCGCGGGTTGTCCTTGAGGGCGCCGCTGTACTCGCCTTCTCCTCCCGCCGGCTCATCCTCGAACACGTCGAGTCCCGCAAAAAGCTTCTTGCTCTCGATGGCTTGCAGCAGGGCAGATTGGTCGACCACTTCGCCTCGGCTCGTGTTCACAAAGATGGCACCATCCTTCATCGAGTTAAAGAACGAGGTGCCCAGCATGCCGCGAGTGTCCGACGTGAGAGACACATGGACGCTGACGATGTCGCTCATGTGCGCCAGCTGCTCGAGCGACTCGGCACGGCCGATGCCGAGGGCGGCAGCTACATCCGGGGTCATCCAGCGCGAGTAGGCGATCACGTTTAGGCCGAAGGCCTTGGCGCGGGTGATCATCTCTTGACCGATGTTGCCCATGCCGACCAGTCCAAGCGTGCGGCCGTAAAGGCCGCGAGCTTTCGAGAACTCCTTCTTGTTCCACTTGCCCTGGCGAAGTTGCATCACGTTGTCCGCGATGCGCCGGTCGCAGGCGAGAATCAGGCCGAACGCAAGTTCCGCGACCGCGAGAGCGTTCTTGCCGGGGCAGTTGCTGACGAGGATGCCGAGCTCGGAAGCCTTTGCAACATCGATGGTGTTGTAGCCTGCACCTGCTCGAATAATGAGGCCGAGCTTCGCGCCTTCCAGATTCTCGGAGGTCACCTTCGTAGAGCGAACGATGAGCACCTTAGCCTCGGATTCACGAATCCGATCCCCAAGCGGTGCGTCCTTCAGATCCGGCTCGTAGAGAACCTCCGCTCCAAGGGCCTTCAGGCCCTCCAAACCACTTGTCTCGAACTTGTCAGCAACCAGGACCTTCATGAGAGGGGAGTTTACTTTGAGCTTTCGGGTCCGGTGATGTCACGTTTTGCCTCCGAATTGCAGATAACCCTGCATGAAAAGGGTTTTCTTGACATTTGCTGCAGCAACAGTGGTTTTCGGTGCTGCCGAGGCATCAATCACCGGAGTTGTGGCGCAAGGCAATATTCTGCCAACCGGCCCAGGAGTGGGGTATCTCCCCAACTTCTTCTCTGACACAGCCCTCGTGATCCACGGTTGGAATGAGGCTCAGAACTACACCCTGACCAGCGGTCTGGCGGTGGATATCACCGCGCCAGGGGGCTACGGAACAGCTCTAACGCCTGGGACCATCGTTGCCGGCACCACCATCAGCAGTCATGCGTTCTACTTCGATCCTGTAGCCACTGGCGGTGCACAAGCGACGTTCGCCTTTGACGGAACGATCATCGGCGTCATCGTCCTCGACGATGACGCCGGCATCGACAAGTTTGTGGATTCTGACTATCTCATTCCAGCTTCGGTGCCGGTGGGAAATATTCCGGCGGGCCACTTTGCCGCACGGGGCTTGGAGCTTGCGAGTGGCGACTCACTCACCGTCTCAGGGAATCACCTCTCGTTGTCATTAAACGCCAACTCACCGGGTGATCAGGTCAGGGTCATTACCGCCGCCGTGCCTGAGCCGAGCACAATGGCGGCGCTTGGAATCGCTGCGGCGATCGCCACCCGAAGACGCCGCAAATAGAAAAAGGCGCCGCTCGCGAGAGCGGCGCCTTCGATACAGAGGGACTTAGCGCCCGCCGCCGAAGCGGATCTGATCGTCCTCGGGGTTGCGGTCGAACTTCGGACCGGACCAGTCGGCGATCATCTTCTTCTGCTCGTCAGTGAGGAGCTTGCCGAGTTCGCCGTTCATGGCGTCGCGGTTCTTTGTCATGGCCTGCATCGCTTCCTCGCGATCCATCTCCTGATTGCGCATCTTCTCCATCAGGCTGCGGTTGGCTTCCTGCTGCTTGCTCTGCAGGTCCTTGATCTTCGTCTTCTGATCCTCGCTGACCTTCAGCTTCTCCTGATACTTCGGATCGAGAATGATGCTGTTTCCCTGGATCTGAACATTGATTTGCTCCAGGCGGGCCTTCTGTTCTGGAGTCAGAACCGCATCGGCTTCCTTCTGCCAGCCGGTCTGCTTCTCCTGCATGGCCTTCATCATTGCTTCGCGATCTCCGCCAGCGCCGCCGTTCTGGAACATTTCGCGCATCTCAGATTGGATCTTCTCCTGGAGAGCGTCCAGCTTTGACTTCTGATCGTCGGTGAGCTTGAGGTCCTTCTTGACATCGTTTCGGCGAAGCAGGAACATCGAGCCGCCACGGCCGCCCTGCATCATCCGCATGCCGCCGCCCTGACCACGGCCTTGACCTTGGCCCTGAGCGTTTGCCACAGGTGCGGCGACGAAGAGAGTGGCGGCGGCGACAGCCGCAACCAAGAGATTCTTAATATTCATTCTTCCATTCCTCCAAGTTAGCGAAGCGGCGGGGGCGTCTTACCGCCTCCATTGTTGTTGTTATTATTAACGTTGTTCGGGGGCGGAGTTGTGCCGCCTTTTGTTACCGGCGGATTATCCTTTAGCGATTTCTGCGTGGAAGGGCTCAGTTGCTTCACGCTGTTCTCCCTCAGTCGACGTGCGTCATCGGGGTTGCTGACCACATGCGGCGTGAGCAGCACGATAAGCTCCGTCTTCGCCTTATCGTGGCTGGTGCTCTTGAAGAGATTTCCCAAGATCGGAATATCTCCAAGCAGCGGGATCTTCTTCGTGGTGGTCGAAACTGTGTTTCGAATGATGCCACCCAGGATGATCGTCTCGCCGTCTTTGACGCTGACCGTCGTCTGCGCTTCCCGCTGATTGATGATCGGTGCGTTGAAGCTAGTGAAGCTCTGCAGATCATTCGCCGTCTGCGTCACGTCGAGCGTCACGTAGCCGTTGCTGGTGATTCGGGGGGTGACGGTAAGCACGATGCCTACGTCCTGAAACGCATAGTTGAAGCTCAGGTTGCCGTTCGCATCCTGGATAGTGCTGAGCACGTACGGGATGCTTTGGCTGATGTTGATCTGAGCCTGAGTGTTGTTGGACGTGAAGATTCTCGGGGTCGAGAGGATCGTGAACCGGGTGTCGGTCTGAACCGCGTTGATGAACGCCTTCAGATTGTTGCCCGCGAGGGTGAATTGGAAGCCGGTTGGGGGATCCGTGGTGTTGCCCTGGATTCCGAAGCCTTGCTTGGTCGTGGTCTGACCGCTGGTGAAGTTCCACTCGACTCCGAGCTTTGTGGCAGCATCCAGATTCGCTTCGACGATCATCGTTTCGATCATCACCTGCTCGGGGATCTTGTCGAGCTGCTCGATGATGCTGCGGAGAAGGTCCGCCTGGTCAGGCGTCGCCACGATGATCAGCGAGTTCGTGTTGATGTCGGGGATGACCGTGACCTGGTTTGTGAGGTCCCGGACGTTGATTAACCTGCCGTTCGCATCCCGGCCCTGTAGAGTGCTGCTCTGACCCCCACGTTGCCCCCCGGCTCCGCCGCCTTGTCCCAGGAGCCGGAAACCACCCCCCTGCTGGACGCCGATGCTGGTCATGAGCTCGCCGCTGTCATTATTCGGGTCTTCGAGAGCCAGTTGGAGGTTCTTCCCGTCAGGGTCGTTCTGCGCAACGGGCTGCTGAGGGCCGAGCCCGCCAAGGCCGCGGTTGCCTCCGCCACCCCCGGCCCCACCACGGTTGTTGGTGTTGCCGTTTGTGTTGCGATTTCCGCCAGTGTTGTTACCGCCAGTGGTACCGGTTCGCTGACCTCCTCCGCCGTTGAGACCCGAGCGCGTTCCGAAGGCCTGCTGCATCAGCGTGGCAATCTGATCGGCCTTGGCATTATCCAGCGGCACGACAATAGCGGAACTCTCCACCTTCACCTCGGTGTCCAGCTCAGCGATGACTTGGCTCACGAGGTCCAAGTTCTCCTGCGTGGCGCTGACAATCAGCGAGTTCGTTCGCGGGTCGGAGGTCACTGTGCCCGAGCCGGCCGTCTGACCGCGAAGAGCGTTGATAAACGCTTGCGGGCCCTGAGTCTGAGTCGTTGTCGCGCCTCCTCGACCGCGCGGGGCGGTCGTGTTGAGCACGTTTTGGACAGGCGACTGAAGATCGTCCGACGAGGCGAAGTTGAGTTTGAAAACCTTAGTCTTGAGCGGATCGTCGGTCTTTTTGTCCAACCGGCGGATCAGGTCCTCGACCTGCTGCTGCTGCTGGTTGGGAGCGTTGACAATGACCGAGTTGCTGAAGTCGTCGCTCGAGGCATGGACATTCGGCTGGTTACCCCCGCCCATTAAAGACATCGGGTTGAACCCGGTGTTTCCACCACCAAAGCGGCCATTCCGGCCGTTGTTGCCGCCGAAGCGGTTGTTACCCCCGCCCATCATCTGCATGAGGTTGCCGAGGCCGCCTCCATTGGAGGAGAAGACTTCGTTAATCACTCGGGCGATCTGACTGGCGTTCGCGTAGGTGATCGGATAAACCTTAAGGTTGGTGTTGCCACCCATCATTGCGGAAAGCATGCTGGGGTCGAAACTGGGTTGCCCGCCATTGCCTCGGCCTCCGCCCCCCTGGTTCTTGTTGCGGATAACCAGAAGGTTGTCCTTCTTCGACATCTCGTAACCCTTGAGATCGAGGGTCGTATTGAGAATCGAAAAAGCTGTGTCCAGGCTGACCGGAGCCGCGCTGGTAACGGTCAAAGTGCCTGTGAGGGCCGGATCCTTGACGATAGACACACCCGATTGGGTCGCATAGAACCGAACGATCGCATCGACGGATGCATTCGTAAAGTCGAGCTTGATGCGCTTCTTAGTGCTGAGCTTAAAGCTCTTCCAAGGACTCGTGTCGGGAGCGCCCCCGGGCCCGAAATCGAACTGCGCGAATGCCGCGAACGGCAAAAGCAGCAGACAGACCAGAAGCCAAAGCTTCGATTTAGAACCCATTCCCATCTCCATTGTTTTGATTCCTACGTCCGCGTCTCCGGCGGCCGCCTTGATTTCCTGTCGTATTGTCACCCGAGGCGACCGGATTGCCAATATCGCCCACGAGCGGTGATCCAGTGGCTCCATTCGGCGATGCCGCTGTCGTCGAAGGCCCGCTCTTGCCGCCCTCTTCTCGCACTTTCACGGTGAACTTGTTGCCCTCGGGACCGGCGAGTACGATTTCTTCCGCCTTGATTGCCAAGACGGTTGCGGTCTTCCAGCGTTCACCAACCTTCAGGAACACCGAATCCCCGGTGCCCGGATTCTCCAGCAGCCCAGTCGGCCGCCCGTCGACGACCGCCATGCCCGAATAGACCCAAGCCCCTTCCCCGGCTGCCAAAGCTGATGGAACGCCGCTAGGGGGCAAGGCGGCTGATCCGCCAGATCCTCCGGGACGAGTCTTCGAAATCAGTGGCTTGAATACGTTTGCGGGCTCTTGCTGCAGCGGCGGCAGCTTGGTCGTGTAGTCCAAAGGCAGCACGTCCGAGTTCTGCGCCTTCTTCGCGGTCGAGCTGCTCGTCTTGGTCGTCTTCTTCGTCGAAGCGCTTGGAGCCTGCGGCTGGGTCAGCATGAATAGCGCAACCACGCCGATCAGCATTCCGACGACGTAAACCGGTCTCTTGTAAAAGGGAGTTGCTGCCATTAGGGTGTGGTGGTGGTAGTGGTCGTCGTGGTCCGCTGTTGCATATTCGGGGGCGCCACCGGGGTGTTCTGAGGAGCCTGCAAGAAGGCGCTCGCGCCGATCGTAGCGACCACTTGATCCGTACCGGTCTCGCCGGCAGTGATTTGCACAAGGTCTACGCTCAGCTTCTCTGTGGGAGTTTCCATCTCTCGAAACATGGCGGCGACATCAGGGAAGTGGCCGGAGACGGCGACCTGGAAGGGAAGTTGCACCAGCCCGCTCACATCCGCGGTCTTCGCCGGCCGGATGGCGCTCAGCGTCAGCTTACGCTCTTGGCTGATTGCGGTCACGCGGGCAAAGATTGTGGGAGCGACCTCTTGCGGGGAGCCCTGCCACGTATACCGAGCGACTTGGCCTTTCGCCGTTTGGACCGATTCCTCCGCGCGTCGAATGTCCGATTCGATAATCGTTTTCTGCTTCAGCACTTGGCCGCTGGTCATTTTCGGTTTGGGGGCAGGCAGAAAGATGCAGCCGAGAGTGACCACCAGGAGCACCATCGAGCCGATGATCGCGATGCTTGCGGGGATGTCAGCCTTGTTGCGGAAGCTGATCACTTCTTCACCGTCGTCTGCTTTTGCATCGTGGAGCGTGGCTCTAGGACCGGAATGTTGCCGATGGGGAACGCGCTGATGACGAACTGCACGACCGGCTTTGTTTCGATCTGGGCGTTCGTGTAGGTCACCAGCTTCACTTCTCGAAGGCGCTGCGTTTCGGAGGTCAACTTCTGCAAGAACGCTTGCTGGGCGGCGTCGTTCAGTGCGGTGCCGCGAATGGTGATGGGCCGACCACGTTGCAGCACGACTCCATCGAGCCAAACTCCGGCGGGCGCATCCTGCGTGATCAGCGTCATAACGTCGCTAAGCGTCTGGCCCGGCTCAAATGCCTGAGTGACGATCTTAGAGAGATCGCTCGCTGCGGCAGCGCGCTTGGTTGTCGAGTCTTTAAGTTTCTTCGCATCGGCCAAGACCTTTGCGCGCGCCTTATCTGTCCGGTCGACCTTCGTCTGCGCGTCGGTCCGATTCATGTAGACGACGGCGGCAAGCAGGAGGGCCACGACACAGAAGAGCACTGCGATGCGATTTCGCGCGTTGACCCGGTTCCGCTCTCGAGCGATGATGACTTCGGTCGGCTCCAGATTGAGGTGAAGCGTCTCCGCCTCTGCCGAGCCCAGCGCTTCTAATGGCGTTATCTTGGCGTCGATCGCTCGCGGCAAATGGATGCCTTCCGTCGCAACGATGGGTCCGCCTTCCACCCCGGCCGCCACGAACGTGCGGAGCACCTCCGCCTCGACAGATGCTGCGTCGCTGGACGCCGGCGTCACGCGGGTGTAGCGTAGCTCGCCTTCGCTGATGATGTCGATGGCAATCCCTTCTACCGTGGGCTGCACGACTGCGCAGGTCGGCAAACCAAGTGCGCGGGCCACAACCATGGAGCCGAAAGCGGCCGGGACCACGCGCCTCACCTTTAAGCCGCTTTCCTTGGCTTCCGCATGCAGGCGAAGCAGGTCGGTTTCCCGCATCGCCCCGACAACAGCAAGCCGTCCGTCGCCGTCCACATCATCGGTCAGCCGGAAGTCGAACGCGAGTTCACTCTCCGGCACAGGGAACAGGCCGGTGAGCTGCATCCGGAGGATCTGATTGACTTCATCTCGCGAAACATCTGGAACTCGAACGGCCCGGATGAATGCTGCGCGCCGTGAGACCGCAGCCACGACATCGCGACGGCCGTTCAAGATCATCGCGGCCTCACTGACGGCGGAGCCGGCTCGTCTCGTGCGCGACTGCAGGTCCATAACGACCGCGTGCGAAGGCCCCCACTCGAGGACGGCGTCAAACGCCGCGGGTGCTTTGCTCACAGGCTGCTTCCCTCGATGGGAGTCGTAGTCGTGGGGTCGGCTTGCCAGCCCCAGTGCTTCGTTTCCACATCTGGCTGCGGCGGCTGCTCGATCCGAAGGATTCGAGGAGGTTGGTTTTGGCTGATTCGTACGATAGCTTTCAAAGCGACTTTTGCTCGGTGGGTTGTGCTTAGGGCGGAGTTCGAAGTGGTCTGGTCCATCTGCGAGGGCATTCCAATCACTCGGATCTCGAAGGTGGTGCTGTTGATCGCGAAGCGGTCGATCGTTCTCTGTGCCACCTGCACCGTGTAGCCGGGCACGTCGAAGAGGTCTCCGAGTTGCGTAAACCCAGAGGATTGTCGGCTCACGATGGCGTTCACAAGATCGAGCGTCAGGTTAGGGACGGTCTGGAGTACCGCTTGGGGTGCGGTGTTTAAGTTGATTCGTCCGGTTTCGTTGGCATTGCCCACTCGGAACGCGTTAACGAAGGCCTTGGCGGTTGGCGTGGTAAATCCGGGTGTCGCCAAGACCTGCTGCATCGAGGTGAACGTTGTCCGGCGCTGGAATATCTGCGTCGCAAGCTGAGGATTGTTGACCGCCCGCTGAATCGCAGGCGCAGTTGCTGTCCGCAGGTCCTGCAGTGCAGCGCCAGCGGCGCTCGTCGCGCTCGATGTCGAATCCACCGTCAGCAGATCGGAAAGGGCCAGTGCATTCCCATTCTCATCGGTCGGCAACGGCGCTGTCGAGCTGATCACATTCGTGCGCGGCTCGAAAAGTTCTTTGGGAGTGAATCCCTTCACTTGAAGCAATTCGTCGACGGTTTCAAACGGTAGGAGCTTGGCGTTGTAGCCGTTCGGTAGGTTGTTGTAATACGTGTCCTTGGCCCCATCGGCACGGTTGCTCGTGCGGGCTTGCTCCCGCCAGTCGAGGATGCAGTCGACCTGCTCCTGCGTCAACTGCAAGTTTAGAAGTTGCTCCTGGGGTGCGGTATTCAGGTTCACGAGCGATGCGGAGTCGACGATCTCCACACGGAACTGGCCTTGGCCGACCGTTGTCGCTTCGTCGCCTTTGGTGCCGCCAAGCGTTGCCCACTCATCGCTCGGCTTCGTCGGGCTCTGCACCTGAGTAGATAGTGTGGCGATGGCTCGTTGCAGACCCGCTTGGGCGGCCACCTCCGCAAGTTGCTGGTCCATGCGGTTCGCCGTTGCGCGCATGCCTTGACGCTGAGAACGGACAGCGGCTGTAAGGATGAGGACCAAGGCGGTCAGTACGCCCAGGGTTACGATGAAAGCAGTGCCCTTGCGAGTTCTCATCCGCCCACCGTCCCCGTCGATTGAGTGACCGGATTGGTGGAAGTCACGTCGCTATTCGGCAGCCCGACCACAAGCACGTGGTTCTGATCGTTTGCGTCGCTGTTCAGCACGTAGGTGACCCGGATCGCGGCAGGCAGCCTGCGTGCGCCCGACATGCTCCGCGTGTCCCACGTCGCTTGCCATTCCAGACCGTTCCAGAACTCGAACTGAATGGACTTGATCTCGGAGTTGAGCACCTTCTCGGTGCCGCCCTGAGAGGGGTCGGCATCGGCGGGCCGCTGCTCCCGCAAGAAGAGTCCGGTTTGACCGTTCGCCTCGCCCACGGCTGCAGCCCCGATCTGCACCTCGGCGATGCCGCCTTGGGGTCCAAATGTCTCGTTCTGAGTCTCCCAGTCATCGTCCAGCTTGAGGGTTGCATTCGAAACCGATTGCCCACTCGTGGTGAAGACCAAAGTGTCTGCCGTTCCACCTGGAAGTCCGCCCAGGCTGCCCGAGCTCAAGCTGCCGGTGCTCAGTCCGCCCATCCCGCCGCTCACCGTCGCATCCGTAAGGTTTCCCTGCTGGCCGATGAAGAAGCTGTCCTGATTCGTGGCAGACGTGCTTAAGGTCGCGCCCTTGAGGAGCTCCGTCAGACGGTCTTCAAAGGACCGGTTGACCGACTGTTGGTCAACCGCCTGCTCCAACCGCTGCTGACCGGCGCTAGTCTGTGACAGGACGCTGAGCGCCCCGGTGACAATGAAGCCCATCATCGCGGTAACGACGAGCAATTCGATTAACGTGAGGCCGCGGCGCTTCACTGCGTTGCGCCTCCGGAGGTAGTCGGCGCCTCGAAGTAGAGGGTGTCGATCCGTGCGCCGGGATCGCTGCTGCGGCCCCCGGATTTGTCGACGGTCAAGGTAATCAAATCCAGGCTCTGAATGCCCGAGGGCTGGACGGTGGCCTTCCACTCGTAATTTGGCTCGCCGTAATCGGAGAAGTCGCCGTTTGTGTCGGTGGTCCCGATCTGCTGCGTCGAGATGAGTTCGTCGAGCTTGCGCACCGCAAGTCGCTGCACCTTTTCGGTTTCGAATGCCCGAGCTTGGCCTTCGTTCAGGGCTCTCAATCCGCCGACGACGCTAACGATCCCTATCGAGAGCAGGGTGATGGAGACGAGAACCTCCATCAAAGTAAACCCGCGAGGGGCTTTACTGGCGACGGGCATAGTCCCCCGCTTGCCACTTCTCGTTGCTCTGGTCCGGGTAGTCGCCGGCGAGCATTTGGTTTGAGCCATCGTCGCGAACGACAAATGAGTGCAACAGATTCGATTGGTTGATCTCGAATCCTCCTCCTTCCGACCTACCATCGGGATAGAAATGCACTTTCCAGTTCGCATCGGATGTATCGTTCGTTCCTGTCTTGAAGGACTGCAGAGTCGTTCCTTCCGGCAGCTTCAGGTTCGCAATCTCTTGATTCTCGTCGACTTCACCGGCCTCGACGGCAACGAATAATTGCTGATTCGTCCCGTCGTAAGTCATCGCAAGCGTCTCGCCGTGTGCCAAAGCCTCGTTGCGAGCGCGCACCGCCAAGGTACGGACCTCGCTTACGAAATTGCGAGCCTCCTGGCCCTTTCTCACCGCAACGAAGTTCGGAAGAACGATCGTCGCGATAAGCGCCACCACAATAATGATGACGGTTAGCTCGATAAGGGTAAAGCCCTTAGTCGCCCGTGATGTCGGCGTTGTTGCCATCGCCTCCTGGCTGACCGTCGGCGCCATAGGAGATCACGACGAAATCTTCTCCGTTGGGCCCCGGGCTCTCATAGTGGTATTCGTTGTTCCAAGGATCAACCGGAATCGCCTTCTGCGAATACGGTCCCTTCCAGCCGCTGACGTCAGAAGGTGCAGACTCCAAAGCATTCAGCCCCTCGTCGTTCGTCGGATATCGGCCCGTGTCCAAGCGGAACGAGCTGATCATTTGGCTTAAGGAGGAGATATCCGCCTTTGCCTTGGAGATCTTGGCGTCGTCTGTTCGGCCGATAATGCGCGGCACGATCAAGGCAGCTAGAATGGCGATGATCAAGATAACGACCATCAACTCGATGAGTGTAAAGCCTCTCCCCCGACTCCGCTTGCGCCGCAACATTTTCTCTTTCATTTCTAGTTTGTTTTCCCTCAGTTATTTATACCTGCGATGTACTTGTTAAAACGTGATGTTAGGTCTATAGTTCAGTGCTATTTGACCGCGCTCTGAGCCGCGAAAATCGGAAGCAAGACGGCAAGCACGACGAAGCCGACGACCACGCCCATTCCCAATACGATGACCGGTTCGACTAGAGCAACTAGTCTCCGCATTCCGTTGTCCACCTCGAAGTCGAGAGAATCGGAAACTCGGTTCAGCATCTTCGGAAGGTCGCCAGTTTCTTCGCCGATGGCCACCATGTGGGTGAGGACGGGCGGGAAGGCGCTGGTGTCGCGCATCGCCTCTGCGATCGGAGCACCTTCACGCACCCGCTGCACGATCTCGTCCGAGCTGACTTGAAACAGTCGATTGCCAGCGGCCAAGCCGGACAGGTTCAGAGCCTCCAAAATCGGAACGCCTCCAAACAGCAAGGTCCCGAGAACGCGAGCGTAGCGAGAGACGGTTGCCTTGCGGATAACGGGTCCGATAACTGGCAAGGTCAGCAGCGCTTTGTCGCGCGAATAAGATCCTGCATCGGTCGCGGCCCAGCCGCGATAGAGAAAGAAGAGACCAACCAGTCCGCCGATGATGAAAATGTATTGGCTGGTCAGAAAGCCGGTTAGCGCCAAGAGCATCTTCGTCGCTGAGGGCAGATCGTTACCTAGGCTGTCGAAAACGCTCGAGAGCTTAGGCACGACGAACGTCAGCATGAAGATGACGACGCCAACCGCCACCGTGGCGAGGACGCCGGGGTAGATCAGCGCCGAAACGACCTGGCTGCGGCGCGCAACTTCCTTTTCCTGGAAGTCGGCGAGTCGCTCAGCCACCTCACCGAATTGGCCGCTCGCTTCGCCCGCTTTTAGCGTTAACGCGAAGACCTGAGGGAAGAGTTTGGGGTGCTTCGCAAGGGCTTCGCTGACCGGGAGGCCTCCTCGAACCTCCTCCAGAGCTTCCTCAGCCACAAAGGCGAGTTGGGCGCTTTCGGTCTGCTCGGCAATAACCTGGAGAACGCGATCGAGCGGGAGTCCAGCAAGGCTGAGGTCCGCGAGCCGTCGAGTGAAAAGCGCTAGATCGGCCCTGGATACTTTGCCCTTCTTCTTGTCGGAGCTGGCTGCGGTGTCTCCGGCTGCTGCCTTGCGCCCCTTCTCCTCGCGAAGTTCGAGCACGAAGCGTCCGTCAGAGGTGATGGACGCCATTGCAGCCTCGCGGCTAGGGGCATCGACGAATCCGGTCTTGCGCTTTCCGGAGGGCTCGAGAGCGGTGTACGCAAACGCCGGCACTTAGAATTCTTCCCTCTGGCAGACACGGAGGACTTCCTCCGCCGTGGTCCGGCCTTGCAAGACCATCAGCCGCCCGTCGCCGAGCAGGGTTCGCATGTCCTGGTTTGCGATCGCGTGGTCCTTCATCATGTTGCTCGAGGAGCGATCGACCGTCATACGCCGGATCGGCTCGTCGATCATACAAAGCTCGTACAGACCCTGCCGTCCCTTATATCCAGTGCCTTGGCACTTGTCGCAGCCGATGCCTCGCTTGAATGTGCCCTGAGCCGCTTGCTCGGGTGTAATTCCAATCGCGCGAAGCGCCTCGTCAGAGGGCATCTCCTCGCGAGCACAGTTGGAGCAAACACGCCGCACGAGTCGTTGGGCGATAACTCCCATCAGCGAGGAAGCGACGAGGTACGGTTCGACGCCCATATCGAGCAGTCGAGTGATCGCGCCAGGCGCATCGTTCGTGTGGAGTGTGGAGAAGACCAAGTGACCCGTTAGAGCCGCGTGGATCGCGATTTCCGCGGTTTCGTAGTCGCGGATCTCACCGACCATGATGATGTCGGGGTCTTGGCGGACGATAGAGCGCAGACCCGAAGCGAAGGTCAAGCCAATATTGGCGCGAACCTGCATCTGCGAGATGCCCGGCACCTGGTACTCGACAGGATCCTCGACGGTTATGATGTTGACCGACGGCTTCCAGATCTCTTGCAACGAAGCATAGAGCGAAGTTGACTTACCTGAACCCGTCGGACCCGTGGCGAGGATGATTCCGTACGGGATGTTGATCAGCTTACGGTATCTCTCGAGCGTATCCTCGCGCATGCCCAGCTCTTGCAAGCCCAGCATCGCGGTGCCTTTATCAAGGATACGCATGACAGCGCGCTCGCCATAAACCGTCGGGAGGATTGACACGCGAATGTCGACTTGTCGGCCTGCGATGTTGAGCTTGATACGGCCGTCCTGAGGCAGCCGCCGCTCGGCGATGTTCATCTCGCCCAGAATTTTGATGCGAGAGACGAGAGCCGCATGCATTCGCTTGGGCGGCTTCATCATGTCGCTGAGCATGCCGTCGATTCGGTACCGAACCTTTACCTCGCGCTCGTACGGCTCGACGTGGATGTCCGACGCCCCGTCCTTCACTGCTTGCGCGAAGATGACGTTAACCATCTGGACGATGGCGGTGTCGCCCGCCATCTTGGTGAGATCGGCTAGGTCGGTCGAATCGTCGATCTCAGTGATCTGAGAGTCGTCCGTGCCGGCAACGCCTTCGAGCAGCTTCTCGAGAAAGAACTCCTCGATCCTATCCTTGATCAGGGCCGGATCGGCCAGCACCGCGTGAACGGGACGGTTGAGCAGAATGCCAAGGTCGTCCACCGCCGTAAGGGAGCTAATGCTCCCCATGGCGACCACAAGCCCATCTCCGTCGAACGCTACAGGCAGAATCTGGTGCTTCATCGCGAAGTCGCCAGGCGCAAGCGCAAGCGCCGCCGGATCTGGTTTCACTTCGCTCAGATCGATGCGGTCGATTCCAGCATCGTTCGCGTGGCTTGGGGAGAGAGGAAGGTTAAGGGCCATAAAGCAATCGTGGACTTATCGTATTAACGTCGAATCAGGGTTGGAGTTCAGCGACCCTCAGGTTTCTACGTTGAATCCGCGGAGAACGGAGGAACATACCTAGGTCTTTGCATTCCAAGTTCCCTCAGAGTTCGACGAAGGAAAGGTGCCGCAAGAACCAGGCCCAAGGCATCTTCGGAGGAAATCCGCGGAAGCAACAGCAAATCGGCCCGGACAAGCCGGGCCGATTCGGGAGTGCGCTCGCTTGCGAGCGCTTTGGATTGGCGCGGAGCGCCCGCTATTTCTTAACCGTCGACAGATACTGCGTCAGCTCTGCGTCCGTCGAAGGCACCTTGATTTCACCCGAGACAATCTTGCCCTTGATCTCATCGAGCTTCGTCTTGGCATCCTTGGGCAGCTTGTCCTGCGTGTACTTCATCTCAGACAGGCCCACGCCGTTCGACTTCAGATCGTAGATCTTGTCGCCGCCAGAAAACTTGCCGTCCTTCACGTCCTGGATCGTGCTGAAAACGGACTCGTCCACGTGCTTGATCATGCTCGTGAGCACGAAGCCCTCAACCAGCCCATCCTGATCGCTGTCGACGCC
>Ga0070660_100001292_pt1 | contig 17049 bp, 9 predicted proteins | sample KBSC33metaG_FD_64670 | JGI IMG/M metagenome (GOLD analysis project Ga0070660, IMG submission 64670) | Corn rhizosphere microbial communities from Kellogg Biological Station, Michigan, USA - KBS C3-3 metaG | ecosystem: Host-associated > Plants > Roots > Rhizosphere > Soil ... | reverse complement strand
GGCGGTGGACCGGCGGGCACCGCCGCCGCCATCGGCCTCGCCCGGGCGGGCCACCGGCCGCGGCTGATCGAGCGCACGAGCGAGGCTCACGACACCGTCTGCGGCGCCTTCCTCGGCTGGGATTCCCTGGCGGCGCTGCGCAAGCTCGGCTTCGATCCCGAAGCGGCCGGCGCTCGCCCGATCCACCGGGTCCGGCTCGTCGCCGAGGGCGGCCGGGTGGAAGCTCGGCTTCCCAAGGCGGCGGCGGGACTGTCGCGCCGCTTCCTCGACGAATGGCTGCTCGCGGCCGCGCGCGATTCGGGCGCCGAAGTGCTTCGCGGGCGCACCGCGCGCGCGGCCGATCCGTCGAGCCGCATTGTCAGGCTGGAGGATGGCGAGGAGATGGGCGCGGATACGCTCCTCCTCGCCACCGGCAAGCACGAGCTTCGCGGCGCCGCGCGTCCGCGCGATACGAGCGGCGACCCGGTCGGGCTCCGAACCGCCCTTTCGCCCTCGCGTCGGCTGGACTCGATGCTCGACGGAGTGATCGAGCTTCACCTGTTCGACGGCGGCTATGCCGGCCTTCTGCTCCAGGAAGACGGCTGCGCCAATCTGTGCCTCTCCGTCGCGCGCCGGCGGATCAAGCGCGCCGGCGGAATCCCGAACCTGATCCGCATCCTGGCGGAGGAGCTGCCGGCGCTTCGCGAACGGCTTACGGAAGGGGAGCCGGTCGGCTGGAGCGCCATCTCCGGAGTGCCCTACGGATGGTGGGCGCGGGGGACCGAGGACGGGCTGTACCGGATCGGCGACCAGGGCGCGGTGATCGCCTCGCTCGCCGGCGACGGAATCGCGATCGCTCTGGAGAGCGGGATCCAGGCGGGCGAGATGCTTGCCTCGGGCGCCACCGCCCAGGCCTTCCAGCACCGGCTGGGGGAGCGCGCGGCCTTTCCGCTGCTCGTCGCCGAGACCCTCCGATGGTCGGCGGAGCGCCCGCTGCCGAGGCGGCTGCTGATGCGGCTGACCGGCGCCTTTCCAGGCCTAACCCGCCTCGCCGCCCGGCTCACCCGGATCAATCCCTGAAGCCGATGCCGCCGGCCTGCCGACAAGGAGGGCCGGGAAAAAGCGGGCGACGATCAGCAGCGCCGTCGGCACCAGCATCGTGTTCCACACGTCCTTGACCCCCTCGAAGAACTGGGCCTCGCGGGTCGGCCATATTTCGTAGGTGAAGTCGTAATATTCGTTGGCGAGCTCGGCGGCGAGGACGACCAGCCAGGGCCAGGGGCTGCGCAGCGGCCGGCGAAGCACGAGCGCCGAACCGAACAGGAGGATGAGGCCGCCATGGACGTGCAGCGCATCCATGTTGAGGCCGCTCGCGCTTTCGAGCCACAGCTTCAGCCCGTGCCAGTCCACCCCTCAATATTGCTTTCGATAGCGCAGGCTGACGTTGTTGCCGCCGCCCGACGGGCTGAACGAGGACAAAGCCGAAAGCGCCTTGGAGAGGGCGACCTCGATCTGCGTGGCGGTGTAGCCGCGCGCGTCGGTGATGATCTCCATGTAGATGTTCTTGCCGATGTAGAAGCCGGCGGCGAGCGCGGTGCCGCGGCCGGTCGTCTCGTCCGCGCCGAGGATTCGGAGGCGCGAAAGGCCGGTGGCCGAACGAAGCTTGCCGAGCGGGTTGAGCCCCCCGCCGCTGCCGCGAAGGGCGTTGAGCGACGAGGCGAGCTGGACCGCCTGGAGCGCGGAAATCTCGCTCACCGAGCCGCCGAACAGGATCCGCGCCATGATCTCGTCCTGCGGCAGCGCCGGCGATGAAGTGAAGGTGATCTGCGGGTTGGTCGCGCTTCCCGCGATGTTGATCGAGACGTCGACGTCCTTGATGTCGGCGGTGGCGACGAGGTCGATGCGCGGGTTGATCGGCCGGTCGCCGGTGAACTGGACGTGGCCGCGGGTGACGTCGAAGCGCTGGCCGCTGAAGCTGTAGGTGCCGCGGATGAGGTTCGCCTCGCCGACCATCTCCGGGGTGGCGGTGGTGCCGCGTACCCGCAGGTCGGTCGACCATTCCGATTCGAGGCCCATTCCGGCGACGAACACCTGATTCTGGGCGCGGAGGCGAAGGTCGAGCTTCCAGACGCTCGGGGTTCCGCTCGACTGCGCCGCCTGGATGGCTGCCGGGTCGGGCAACGGCTCGCCCTTGCGGCGGACTCCGGCGAGCTCGATCACCTGCGCCGCGCCCTGGCGGATGATCTGGTAGCGGACGTTGGGAAGCTGCAGGTCGCCGGTGATCAGAGCGCCGTTCGCCCGGCTGTTCGTGATGGCGAGCTCGCCGGTCAGGGTTGCGGCGATGTTGTCGCTTCGCGCCAGCTGGGCGTCGTTAAGGGTCAGGTGAAGGTCGATCGGGAAGCCGGCATTGGCCGCGAAGCCGACGGTCCCGCGGCCGCTGATCGTGCCCCGCCCGGCGCGGCCGGTCAGCTGCGTGACCTCGAGGGTCGAGCGGGTGAATCGGCCCTGCAAAGCGAGGTTGGTGATCCGCGTCCCGTAGGTTTCGTTGGTGTAGGTGAGGTTGTTGGCGCGGATGACGCCGGTCAGCTGCGGATCGCCGAGCCGGCCGGAGACGTCGGCGGCGACTCCGATCGGGCCGGAAAGGTGCTGGTCGGCAATTCCGCTGAACGACCAGAGGACGTCGGCCGGACCGTTATAGCGTATTCCGCCGGCCAGAGTGCCGTTGGACAGCCGGGTCGTCCAGCTTCCGCCGCCGGCCGGCTGGAGGCGGAACTGGGCTCGGCCGATGAGGGCGCCCTGGCGGCGGATGACGGCGTTGAGCGCTCCGCCTTCGTTGCCGAGCGTTCCGAGCAAAGCGAGGTCGACCGGCGGAGAGCGAACGGCGACCCCGGTGCGGCTGAAGCCGGCGACGGCGAGTCGCGCCTCCGCCCGGGGGAAAGCGGCGCCGCTCGCCTGGGCGAAGTCGATGCTTCCGTTAGCGGTTCCGGAGAGCCCGAGGCCCGGCGAGAAGACGTTGAGGATCGACAGGTCGAGATTCTGCAGGCGCGACTGGATCTCCATCCCGTTGCCGAAGCGCCCGGCGAGAAGCACCCCGCCCTGCGGCAGGACGAGCTGGGTCGGAGCGAGCTGCCAGCCCGCCGCCGTCTTGCGCAGATCGGCCGGCCTCGACAGGCGGAACGGGATACGGTTGACGATCCCCTGCGCGGCGGCGCGGATATGGTTCGGCTCCATCGCCGCGTTGATCCCGACGCGGAAGGGCACTCCGCTCGACCCCTCGGCGAAGACCTGGGCGGTGCCGCGCCCGTTCTGGTAATTGGCCCGCGCCCGCGCCTGGCTGATGAAGAAGTTGCTTGCGCGCACCCCGGCGAGCTGGACGTCGCCGACGACCTGCGGAGCGCCCGGATAGAGGATCGCCGTCGCCTCGATGATGCCGCGCTGGATCAGGATCGGCATCGGACCCGGGATCGTGGCGCCATTGGCCCGCGCGCTGACCTGGACCTGCTGGTAGCGGCCGGCGGCGGCGAGGTGGATGACACCGTTCAGGCCCTGCCCCGTCATGGTCAGAGTGCCGGCGAACGGCCCCGCCCGGGTCTGCACGACCCGGCCGGCGAAGGTCATCCCGGCGAAAGTCAGGCGGCGGATGTCGATCGCCATGGGTCCGCGTCCGGCGAGGATCGTCACGTCGGCGGCGAAAGGCCCGTAATTCGACTGACCGGTCGCCGAGATGACGTATCCGGCGGGGGTCGAGCGCACCGTCGCGCTGATGTCGCGAAGCCCGATCCCGAAGCCCGGCCGGGCCGCTCGAAGCTGGACCTGCGGTCGGGTCGCGGTGCCGGTGAGGACCACGGCGAGCGGCCCGTAGGCCTTGGAGACTCCCGCGACCCGGAAGTTGATCCGCCCGTCGGGCCAGTAGGTGCCGGTGCCCGAGGTGATGCGGAGCCCCGGGGAGCTCAACCGGATGTTGTCCAGGCGGATTACGCCTGAGGGGTCCATCACCACGTTGGCGGCGGCGGTCGCATTGCCCTGGAGGAAGCCGGCGGCCGACGCGTTGTCGATCCGCCGCGTCTTGACCGCCACCCGGCCCTTTATGCCGAAGCCTTTGGCGGTCGCGACGACGTCCATGTGGGTGTTGATGTCGAGCAGTCCGACGCCGTCCAGGTGATAGCCGTTGACGGTCCCCTGGATCCCGGCGCGGTAAGTGCCTCGGGCGAGGTCGGCGACGACCACCGTCGTCGCGTTCAGCCGGTCGGAGCGGATCTTGAGATCGTCGGAGAGAATCGTCGTTCCGCTGATGTTGAGGGTGCCGTCGATACCTACATTGGTGAGCAGGCCGCCGAGCGAGGGGTCGAGGCCGGTGATCCGCGTCGCGCGGGCCGAGATCGGAACGGTGAACCGATCCGTGTCGATCTTGGCCCGGCCGCGGGCCCGAAGCCCCTCGACCGTCGTCCCGTTGAAGCCGAGCGCGGCGGCGCGCAGATCGTAGGCGACGAACGGCGTCTTGAACGGTCCGTTGAGGACGGCGGCGATCTGCAGGTTCCGCGCCGTGAGGTTGGGCATGATCGCGCCGGGCTGGGCGAGCCGTGCGGCGACCTTGACGTCGGTGAACTGGCTTTTGCCGAGGTCGATCAGGCCGTCGAGCGCCATCGACATGGCCGGCGAGCTCAGGCGCAGCTTGGTGTCGGCGCGGCGCTGGGCCAAAGTGGTGACGAGGTTCACCTGGACCATCGGCTCGACCAGGCGGCGCGCCGGTCCCGCGGCGAGGAGCAGACCCGGAGCGACCGGACCGGTGACGGTGAAGGTGCCGTTGCGTCCGTTGACCCCGAGATCGAGGAACGACTTGCCGCCGAGCCGGGCGAGGGCGCGACCGTCCCAGTGCCGCCAGCTGCCCTTGCCGTTGAGGCGCGCCGAGAGCGGCTGGGTGAGGCCGGAGAGGCTTGCGACGAAGCCGTTGCCTGGAGCGTCGACGCTCAGCCCCATGTCGAAGCGGTTGCGGTCCGGAACCGCGTCGAGGCGAAGCACCATCCGGTCTCCGCCGGGAAGGCCGGGGCCGGCGATGGCGTTGACCCGAAGCCCCACCTGGGCCCGGCCGCTGGCGATCTTCGCCGTTCCGTCGAGGTTGAGGAGGTGGCGGTAGCCGGTCACCGCGGGGTCGACGTAGATCCGTCCGACGCTCAAATGCCCGATGTCGGCATTGATGTCGGGAAGCATCGGGGCGTTGGGATCGCCCGGCCGAAGCTCCGGAAGCCGCCACAGCCGCGCCTTGGGGATTTCCAGGCTTCGGATGTCGATATGGTTGCTGAAATAGGCGAGCGGCCGCCAATCCATCTTCGCCTCGGACGCGGCGAAGAAGCGGCCCTTGGGATCGGCGAGGGTCAGATTGTGGAGGGTGAGCTCGCCGAACAGGGAGCCCTCGATGCTCCCGACGTCGATGTCGAGGCCCGACGCCATCTCCATCTGGTTGATCTGCTTGACGACGAAGCGGTGGCCGAACTCGCTGTTCAGCCAGACCCAGAAGAGCAGCAGGAGGACGATCAGGCCGGCGAGGACGATCCCGGTCCACTTCGCGATGGCGCGGGCGCGGAGCCGTCCGCGCGGAACGGCGTGGACTTCCGTCACCTCTCCGCCCGGCTCGTCCGGAGCGCTGGCCATCAGAAGGCCTGCCCGATGGAGATGTACATGGCGAACTTCGATTCGCCGCGGCGGCGGCCGACCGGCACCGCGAAGTCGGCGCGAAGCGGACCGAAATTGGTGTAGAACCGACCGCCGACGCCCACTCCGAAGCGCATCCCGGACAGGCTCGGGGTCTGGCTTTGGGAAACCTGGCCGGCGTCGACGAAGCCGACGACCCCGTAATTGCCGAAGCGGTAGCGGCCCTCGAGCGCGAACTCGACCTCGCTCCGGCCCCCGGTCGGCACCAGGATGGTCGGCTTATCCTTCTCCTTGGGGTCGGTCGGATCGAACTTGGGATTGGCCACCTCGATCCGCGGACCAAGCTCCTGGAATCCGAAGCCGCGCACCGAGCCGCCGCCGCCGGCGTAGAGCCGCCGAGATGGCGCAAGCTCCGCGAGGCGCGCGCCGTTGATCGATCCGACCCGGGCCCGACCGGCGATCACCAGGCTGTCGCTCACCGGATAATAAGCGCTGCCGTCGAGGACGGTGCGGATATAGGGCTGGGTCGGCTCGCGAAGCGACGTCTCCGGGTTGACCAGCGCGCGGAGCCGGTAGCCCTTGGTCGGATCGAGCAGGCTGTTCGAGCGGTCATAGCCGATCTGGGCCGAGACCCCGGCGAGGAAGAAGGCGTCCTTCACCGAAAGCTTGGGGAAGCCGACCTGCTGCTCGTTGGTCGCGATCAGCTCGGCGCCGAGCGTATAGGTCCACACCTTCTGCCAGATCGGAGTCGATTCGCGGGCGATCTGGCCGCGGAGGCGGGCCGTATAGCCTTTGTAGGCGAGAAGGTCGCGGCGGCCGGCCTCGGCCTCGAACAGCAGGCTTCGGTCGCGCTTCTTCCAGTTGTTGCGGCGGAAGCCGACCCGGAGCGACTGTTCCTGGGTGCCGGCGACGGCGTTGACCCGAAGCGAGCCCTCGGGCGGGAAGAGGTTGCGATGCTCCCAGGTCGCCTCGATCCGGGCGCCTTCGCCGGTCGAGTAGCCGGCGCTGCCCGACAGCGAGCGCGGCGGACCGGCGTCCTGGCGGACGAGGATGTTGACATATTCGGTGCCGTCCGGAGCCTTTTCGCCCGTCCTCACCGGCTCGGCGGCGACGGTGGTGAACAGGCTGGTCGCGATCATCGCCTCGCGCAGGTCGTCGACCTTGCGGCTGTCGTAGAGCTCGCCGCGCTTGAACCGGGCAAGCACTCCGACATGCTTGGCGTCGAAGGCGAGGTCGCCTTCGGTGGTGAAGCCGGCGAAGCGCGACTTCGGACCGGCCTCGAGCGGGAGCGTGTAGTCGCCGCGAAGGGTCGCCGGATCGAGGAGGATGTCGCGAAGGCCGAGATCGGCGAACGGATAGCCCTGCTGCGGAAGACGGAGGCGGACATTGGCTTCGGCCGCTTCGACCTCGGCCGCGACGATCGGCGCTCCGGTCTTGAGCGGAAGCGCCTCGCGGGCGAGGGCCGTCGGCTCGGGATCCGAATGGCTGATGACGATCTCGCCGAAATCGTAGCGCGGCCCCGGAACCGCGGTGACCACGACCCTAAGCCGGCCGGCGGGCTCGGCGAGCTGCTCGACCGACGACAGGGCGGTGGCGTCGTAATAGCCCTCCGAGCGGAGCAGCCGGACGGCGAGCAGCTCGTCCTCCTTCGCCCGGGCGGTCACCATCGCGCCGTTGGTCGCCTCGCCGTCCCCGTCCTCGAGCGCGGAGAGGTCGCGGAAGCGGCCTTCGAGGCCGATGTCCTTCAGCCCCTCGACGACCAGGGCGTAGCGGATCTTCTCTTCCTTCGCCTCGTCCTCCGCCTTGCCGGCGACCGGCTGGGGGGTGGTGACGTCGAAGCTCGAGAGCGGCGTCAGCGGCTCGGTCAGCGCCGGATCGGCGGGCGCGGTGGCGGGCGGCAGGGTGTCGCCGACCACCACCGGAGCGGGAGCGGGCGTCGGGGGCGCGGGAGTCCCGGGCGCCGGCGGCTTGTCGTCGACGTCGAAGGTCTCGATCGGCTCGAGCGGCCGGGTGAGGTCCGGATCGAGCGCCGGAAGCGCCTTCTGGAACTCGGTATCGGGAACGATCGGAGCATTGGGATCGGCGGGCGGCGCGGCGCTCGTCGACGGCGGCGAGGCCGGAGTCGAGGCGTTCGCGGCCTTGGACGGAGTCTGCGCTGAGGCCATGCTCGCGCAGGCGACGGCGCCGCCGGCAACCGCTGCCATCAACAAACCGGCTTTGGACAACTCGCCGTCGCTCCCCTCGGGCACCCTTCCACCGAGACCCCCAACCACGGACTCTGGGCTTTGTTCCGGAGCCGAAAAGGCTTGACGCGACGGCTCTTCGCGGCAATCCTCTCCGATTCGTTTTCCGGCGGCGGATCAGGGGCTTAGCTGCACCGGAACGTTTGCGTTTGCAAGCGCTCACGAAACTGGCCACTCAAAGCCGTGCTCCACCCTCCGTCAGAGGCGCTGCTGGCGCGTATCGAATCGCGGCTCGGGCCGCGCGGCTTCTCCCGCGCCGCCGCCGATCTCGAGCCTTGGCTGACCGACTGGCGCAGACGCTATCGCGGGTCGGCGGCGGCCCTGGTCTCGCCGGGCGACGTCGACGAGGTCGCGGCGGTGGTCGCATTCTGCGCGGAGGAGGGAGTCGCGATCGTTCCGCAGGGCGGCAACAGCTCGATGGTCGGAGGCGCGACTCCGCCCCCGGGAGGCGGAGCGATCCTGCTTTCGCTCCGGCGGATGAACCGGATCCGATCGGTCTCGGCGGAGGACAACGTCCTCGTCGCCGAGGCCGGAGCGATCCTCGCCCATGTCCACGAGGCCGCCGCCGCCGCCGGGCGCCGGTTCCCGCTGACGCTCGGCGCGCGAGGCTCGGCGACGGTCGGCGGCCTCGTCTCGACCAACGCCGGAGGGACCCAGGTGCTTCGCTTCGGGCCGATGCGTTCGCTCGTGCTCGGGCTCGAGGCGGTGCTCGCCGACGGGTCGCGGCTCGACGGGCTTTCGGCGCTTCGCAAGGACAACCGGGGTTACGACCTGAAGCACCTTCTGATCGGCGGCGAGGGGACGCTCGGGATCGTCACCGCCGCGAGCCTTCGGCTGTTCCCGGCGATCCGGGAGCGGACGGTGGCCTGGTGCGCGGTTTCCACCCCGAGCGACGCGCTCCGCCTCCTTCGCCGGCTCGAGGACGAGATCGGTCAGGCGGTGGAAAGCTTCGAGCTGGTTCCGCGGATCGCGCTCGACCTCGTGCTCGAGCATATTCCAGGGAGCCGGCCGCCGCTCGCCCGGCCGGCGCCATGGCACGTGCTGGTCGAGGCCGCCGATCGCTCCCTCGAAGCGCCTCTTGCCGAAGCGGCCGGCGCGGGCCTGATCCTCGATGCCGCGATCGCCTCGAGCGAGGCGCAGGCCGAGTCCCTGTGGCGGCTCCGCGACAGCATTTCGGAGGCTGAGCGCCACTCCGGGCCGGCGCTCAAGCACGACATTTCGGTTCCCGTCGCCGCCATGCCCGGCTTCGTCGAGACCGCGGCGGCGGCGGTCGAGCGGCGCTTCCCCGCAAGCCGGGTCATCGCCTTCGGCCACCTCGGCGACGGCAACGTCCATTTCAACGTCCAGGCACCCAGCGGACCCGGCGCGGCCGATTGGATGGAGGCCGAGGGGGAGGCGGTGAGCGACTTCGTCTACGACCTCGTCGTCGCCGAGCAGGGCTCGATCTCGGCGGAACATGGGATCGGGCAGATGAAGCTCGGCCAGCTCGAAAGGACCGGCTCGCCCGCCCTTCTGGAGGCACAGCGGCGGATCAAGAAGGCGCTCGACCCGCGCGGAATCATGAACCCGGGCAAGCTTTTGCGCTTGACTTGAAGGCCCGCGAGGGCAGGGGCAGGCGGATGGGATTCCTAAGCAGGCTTGCCCGCGGCCTCGCCGGCCGCGAGGACCGACCGAGCGGCAAGGAGGGCGCGCGCGCTTACGGGATCGGCGACGTCCACGGCCGGCTCGACCTGCTCGACGCGCTTCTCGCCCGGATCGAGGCCGATGTCGCCGCCCGGCCGCGCAAGCGCACCTACATCGTCTTCCTCGGCGACTATATCGACCGCGGGCCGGAGTCCGCCGGAGTGATCGAGCGCCTGCGCACCTTCCAGCCGCGCTATGCCAAGCCGATCTTCCTCGCCGGCAATCACGAGGAGGTTCTTCTTCGAGTGGTCGGCGGCGACCCGGCGATCCTCGCCGACTGGCTGAAGTTCGGCGGGGCTGAATGCCTCGAAAGCTACGGGGTGGACGTCGACGCTCTTCGCCGGATGGAGGACGAGGCCGCGATCGCCGCCGTCCGCGCCGCGGTGCCGCGCGTCCATGTCGACTTCGTCGAGGGAATGGGCGACACGTTCCGCTTCGGCGACTATCTCTTCGTCCACGCCGGGATCCGACCGGGAGTAGGGGTGGAGGAGCAGGACCGGATGGACCTGCGCTGGATCCGTGAGCCCTTCCTTAGCGACTCCAAGGAACACGGCTTCGTCGTCGTCCACGGCCACACCATCGTTCCCGAGGTTGACGAGCGGCCGAACCGGGTCGGGATCGACACCGGCGCCTACCGGAGCGGAGTGCTGACCGCCGTCGGAATCGAGAATGAGGAGCGCTGGTTCCTCTCCACGGCACCGGGCGCGGCGGGGCCGAGCAACTCCGAAGGGGTCAACCAAGCCCTCCGTTAATCTTCGCGCAATGCCGCTATGTTATTGATTCTAAGCGAAATCGCGTATCAACCAAGTGACCGGGCCAAGGGCGCGGGCGGTAAATTGACTTGACCCATTGCCCGTTTTCACTAAGGTCCCGCGCGATAGTTTTCCAGATTTAGGACTGTCCGTGCCGATAAATCATGATTTCAGGCAGGCGGCCTGCGGGCCGGTCCTGACCGCTGCCGCGCCCCGCGTTTCGGCCTGGCTGCCCCTCGTCCTGCTTCTCGTGGCGCTTGCCGCGCTGACCGGCTGCGCCGGCACGCGCGGGGGCAAGATCCCCTACGGCGTGCAGAATTTCCAGGCGCCGGATTCGCCCGCCGTCGCCCAGATAGAGGACGATTACCGGATCGCTCCGCTCGACAAGATCAAGGTCAGCGTCTTCCAGGTGCCCGACCTCTCCGGCGAGTTCGAAGTCGACCTGATGGGCAACCTCTCGCTGCCGCTGATCGGCAACGTCAAGGCGGTCAGCCTGACCGCGGCCGAGCTCGACCAGAAGATCACCCAGATGCTCGCCGCCAAGTACATGCAGAACCCCGAGGTGAACGTCGGCATCACCTCGTCGAGCACCCGGGTCGTCACCGTCGACGGCGCCGTCCAGTCGCCCGGCGTCCTTCCGGTGACCGGGCGATTGAGCCTGATCCAGGTGATCGCGATGGCGAAGGGGACCACCGCGGACGCCAATCCGCACCGGGTCGCCATCTTCCGGCAGATCGAGGGGAAGCGGATGGCGGCGGCGTTCGACCTCACCAGCATTCGCCGAGGCGAGGCGGAGGATCCGCGCATCTTCAGCGGCGACATCGTCGTCGTCGACGGCTCGCAGGTGAAGAGCATCTACACCACGATCCTGCAGTCGCTGCCGATCTTCAGCATCTTCCGCCCGTTCTGATCCCGTCGGCGCCGCCGGACGGCAAGGCGCCCGCAAGAGCCATTTGAAAGGCAGTTTACGCTTCCCATGAGCAAGAACGACATCGAGCCAGCCGGGCCTCAGCCGATCTGGCCGCTCGCTCCGCAGACGGGCGGCGGCCTGGCGCTTGCGCAGGATTGGTCGCCCCGCCCCGCGGGCGGCCTGGTGCCGGCCGACCTGAACCTCGCCACCTTGTGGCGGATCGTGTCCGAATGGCGCTGGCTCGTCCTCGGAGCGGTCGCCGTCGGAGTCGCCGGCGCGATCGTGATCACCTTCCTCACCCCGCCGCTCTACCGGGCGAGCGCGACGCTCGAGATGAACCCGCCGCAGATCGAGGTGATGGACCCCTCGAAGGGCGGCCGGGCGAGCATGGGCAGCAACGACCGCGACTTCCTCGCCACCCAATACGGGCTGCTGGCGAGCCGAAGCCTCGCCCAGCGCGTCGCGCAGGACCTCAACCTCCCGTCGAACAAGGAGTTCGTCTCCCCCGACATCCAGGACCGCGCCACCCGCCTGAAGGTCAGCACCGGGATTCTCACCGGCAATTTCGACGTCGACCCGGTGGAGGGCAGCCGGCTCGTCCGCATCACCTACACGTCGACCTCGCCGACTCTCGCGGCCCAGATCACCAACAGCTACGCCGACAATTTCATCAATTCCAACCTCGAGCGCCGCTACGAGGCCTCGGCTTATGCGCGCCAGTTCCTGGAGCGGCAGATCGCCAAGATGAAGGGCGAGCTCGAGAAGTCCGAGCGCTCTCTCGTCGCTTATGCGCAGCAGCAGCAGATCATCAAGACGGGCGGCGGCGAAGAGAATCAGGGCAACGACACGGCGTCCCTCCAGGGCCAGTCGCTGATCGCGATCAACAACGCGCTTGCGCAGGCGCAGTCCAGGCGCATCGAGGCGGAGGAGAAATACCGCAACGAAGCGCGCGTCGCGACCACCGACGTGACCACCAGCACGGCCCCCCTTCGCAACCAGCTCGCCCAGCTTCAGTCCGAATATCAGGAGAAGCTCACCACCTTCCGGCCGGATTATCCGGACATGATCCGGCTGCATAACCGGATCGCCTCCACCGAGCAGGAGATAAGGCGCGAGGCGGGCACCGTGTCGGGAAGCCGGGCGGCGACCCTTCTCGCCGAATATCGGGCCGCCGCGGCCGCCGAACGAGCGCTCCAGGGCCGGGTCGGCCAGCTCAAGAGCGACGTTCTCACCCAGCGCGGCCAGAGCATCCAATACAATATCCTGCAGCGCGAGGCGGATACCAACCGGGCGCTCTACGACGCCCTCCTCCAGCGCTACAAGGAGATCGGGGTCGCCGGAGGAATCGGCACGAACACCGTCTCGGTCGTCGACCGGGCGGAGGTTCCCGGCGGTCCGTACAAGCCGAATTTGATGCTCAACCTCCTGATCGGGCTGGCCCTGGGCCTGCTCGGCGGAGTCGGCGGCGCCCTCGCTCTCGAATTCCTCAACGACACCATCAAGACCCCGGACGACGTGCGCGACAAGCTCAGTCTCCCGTCGCTCGGCGTCATTCCCAAGAAGAAGGGGAACGAGCCGCTTTCGGAGGAGCTCAAGGATCAGTCGTCGCCGATCTCGGAAGCGTATTTCTCGCTTCGCACATCGCTTCAGTTCACCACCGAAACCGGTGCTCCCAAGACGCTTCTGATCACCAGCACGCGGGCCGCGGAAGGAAAGTCGAGCACCACGCTGGCGCTCGCCCAGAATTTCGCGCGCCTCGGCAATTCGGTGCTTCTGATCGACGGCGACCTGCGCAAGCCAGCCTTCGTCACCGGTCTCGAGCCGGACGAGGGCCTGTCGAAGCTTCTGACCAACACCGATCCGATCGGAAAGCACGTCCTCAAGACCCAGTTCGAGAATCTCTCGCTCCTGCCTTGCGGACCGCTCCCGCCGAACCCGGCGGAGCTGCTTGCCTCGACCCGCCTCAAGGCGATCCTCAGCGAGGCGGTGGGCCTTTACGACATGGTGATCGTCGACGGGCCGCCGGTTCTCGGACTCGCCGACGCGCCGCTCCTCGCCGGGGTCTGCCGCGCCACCTTGCTGGTGGTCGAGAGCGGCAAGACGCGCACCCGCGCGGCGACCGACGCGATCGGCCGGCTCAAGGCGTCGGGCGGAAATCTCGTCGGCGCGGTACTGACCAAGTTCCACCAGCGCTCGCACGGCTACGGCTACGGCTACGGCTACGGCTATGAGCCGTATCGCTATGGCGGGGTCGGAAGCCGCGATCGCGAAATCAAGCTCATCGCGCAGCGTGAGGCGTAGCAGGTCCGCGGGGCGCAAGCGGCTTGGCGGCGGGGGGATCGCCCGCCTGCTGATCTGCGCCGCGGCCGCACTCTTCCTCGCCTTCTGGTCGGTGCGGATGACGACGGTCGACGCCATGGTGAGGCGCAATCCGTTCCTCGCCGCGGCGGTGGCTCCCGGGCACCCGCGCGTGAAGATGGCGCTCGCGCGGCTCGAGTTCGACATCCGCCAAGGACGGGTGAGCCCGGCGGCCCGGCAGGGCGCGATCGACGCGCTGCGCCGCTCGGCGCTTTCCGAGGACCCGTTCCTCCTCGCGGGAGTGCAGGCGATCGCCGACGGAAATCCGCGCCGCGGCGAGGCTCTTCTTGAAGAGTCCCGCCGGCGAAATCCGCGCTCGCGGCTGACCCGGCTCCTCCTGCTCGACCGCTACCTGCGCGCCGGAAGAGTGGATGCGGCCGGCGGCGAACTGACCGCGCTCACCCAGCTCGTTCCGGAGGCCGGCGGAGCGCTCGCTCCGGGGCTCGCCGGAATGGCGCGCGACCCGAAGCTGGCGGCGGGCACGGCAACCATGCTGGCCCGATCGCCGCAAATCCGCGATGCCGTCCTTCTCCAGCTTGCGAACTCCAATGCCGATCCGGCCCTGATCCTCCGGCTGGCGTCGCTCGGCGCGCCTTCGCCGCGGGGCGCGGACTGGCAGCGCGTCCTGACCGCCCGGCTGGTCACCGAGGGCAAGGTGGGCGCGGCTTATGATTTGTGGAGGCGCTTCGCCGGGGCGAGCGCCCCGGCCGAGGCGAAGGGGCTCTACGATCCGCGCTTTCAGGGATTGCCCGGCGGCCCGCCGTTCGGATGGGAGCTAGCGACGGGCGGCGAAGCGGCGGCCGAGCGCGCGCCCGGCGGTTCGCTCCAGGTCGATTATTACGGCCGGACGGCGATCTCTCTGGCCCGCCAGCTGACGATGCTCAAGCCCGGCGCCTACCGGCTCCAGATGCGCGCGGAGGGGGATGCCAAGGGCGAGGGCAGCCGCCTCACCTGGAACGTCACCTGCCTTGGGAGCAAGGCGAGCCTGCTCCAGATCCCGCTCGTCGGAATCGATTCCTCGCCGCGCGCCGTGGGCGGAAACTTCACCGTCCCGGCAAGCGGCTGCGCGGCCCAATATGTCAGCCTCGACGGCAATCCCGGCGACGTCCCGGCCGAGCAGGCCGTGACGATCGGGGCGCTCGAATTGCGACCGGCGGGGGCGAAATGATGCACGCCGTTCGACTGGGACTGATCCCGGCCTATCTCCTGCTCTGCCTGCTGATCGGCGGGGCGAGCGCCGCCGGCTTCTGGAACAACCTGGCGCTTCAACTGATCGGGCTCGCGATCGTCTTCGCCTCCCTCGCCGTGAAGCCGCGGACGCCCTTGTCGAGACCGACCCGTCAGGCCACCGCCATCCTGATCCTGCTCGGCCTCCTGATCCTCGTCCAGATCGTCCCCCTTCCGCCCTCGCTCTGGTCGCACCTGCCCGGGCGCGGGCCGGTGGTTCAGGGCTTCGCCCTCCTCGGCGTGCCGCTGCCGTGGCTGCCGATCTCGCTGGAGCCCTACGGAACGATCGATTCCGCCCTGTGGCTGATTCCCTCCGTCGCCGTCTTCTTCGGGATCGTCCGCCTCGGCAGCTACCGTCCGGCGTGGCTGGGCTGGTGCCTCGCGGGAGTGACGATCGCCTCCGTCGCCGTCGGCGCCCTGCAGGTCGCGAGCGGAATGGGGTCGCCCTGGTATTTCTACACGATCACCAATTACGGCGCGATGACGGGGTTCTTCTCCAACGCCAACCACCTCGCGACCCTACTCGTCGCGACCATCCCGTTCCTGACGGCGCTCTACCTTCACGCGGTGAGCCGCGGCCGCTCCGTCCAGAAATCCTCCGCGCTTTTCGTCGTACTCGGCGGGACCCTGATGGTCGTCTTCGTCGGCATCGTGGTCAATACGTCGATTGCCGGGATCGGCCTGTCGGTGCCGGTGCTGGCGGCGAGCGGACTTCTCCTCCTCGGCCGCAAGCGGCGGCTTCCCTTCTGGGCGCTGCCGCTCGTCGCGCTGCTCCTCGCCGGGTCGGTGGCGGCGGCGTTCAGCGCGCCGTTCAACAACAACCTCACCGGAAGCCAGGCGAAGACCGCCGAGGATTCGCGCTATCACAGCTTCTCGCGCACCGGCGGGGCCGCCGCCGACTTCATGCCGGTGGGAAGCGGGATCGGAACCTTCCAGGCGGTGTACCGCGAGCACGAGGATCCGGCGCAGGTCAGCCGCTACTTCATGAACCATGCCCATAGCGACTATCTGGAGCTGGCGCTCGAGACCGGCGTTCCGGGCCTGCTCCTGATCCTCATCTTCTTCATCTGGTGGGCGCGCCGGACGATCGTCCTGTGGCGGGAGGAGGAGCCCGACTATTTCGCCCGCGCGGCGACCATCGCCTCGGCCGCGATCCTCGCCCACAGCGTCGTCGACTATCCGCTGCGCACCGCCGCCATCGGGGCGGTGTTCGCCATGTGCTGCGCTCTGATGGCCGAGCCCCGCGCCCGGGTGAAGAAGAAGCAGTCGCAATCGCCCGAGAAGCAGGCCCGCCACCTGTCCGCCGACTAGGGGACTTCGCTCAAGGAACGGCGGCCTCCACCGCCTCGATGTAGCGCTCGGCGACGATCCGCTCGTCGAACTCGCGCTCCACCCGCTCGCGGCCCGCCCGACCCCAGGCCGACCGCGTTTCCTCTCCCGAGCGAAGCATCCGAAGCATTGCGTCGGCGAGCGAGGCGGGATCGCGGGCGGCGCAGAGCAGCCCGTTCACCTCCGACTCGACGACGTGGCGGCAGCCCGGAACGTCGGTCGCGATGATCGGGCGGCCCATCGCCGCCGCCTCGAGCAGAGTCCTCGGCAGGCCTTCGCGATAGGAGGGAAGGACGACGCAGTCGCAATCCTCGATCGCCGGGCGGACGTCGTCGGCCTGGCCGAGATAGTCGATCAGGCCTTCGGCCACCCAGGCCTCGACCTCGGCGCGGGGAACCGCAGTCCGATTCTCTACGTCGAGGAAGCCGAGGATCCGGAACCGCGTCTCGGGCGCCTCGAGCCGAACCCGCCGCGCCGCCTCGACATATTCGCGAACGCCCTTGTCCCAGAGCAGCCGGGCGACGAGCAGGAAAGCGAACGGACCGTCCGGCCTCGACCTCCCCGAGGGCCTGAAGCGTTGGGTATCGATCCCCGATCCGGGGAGCAGCCGGGCCCGGGCCGGGGCGACGATCCGCTTGGCGACGAACAGGTCCCGGTCCTCGGCGTTCTGGAAGAAGATCGTGGAGGAGCGGCGGAAGGCCAGGCGATAGAGGCCGGAGACGATCCGGGTCAGAAGTCCCTGGCGGATGAAGGCGGTGCCGAGGCCGGAAACGTTGTTGATGACCGCGATCCCGAGCGCATGCGCGGCAAGCGAGCCGTAGACGTTCGGCTTGGCGGTGTAGCCGAGGAAGACGTCCGGCCGAATCTCGCGCAGCGCCCGCCAGTAGCGCCGAAGGAGGGCGAGGTCGCGGACCGGCGA
>Ga0070660_100001287_pt1 | contig 17103 bp, 18 predicted proteins | sample KBSC33metaG_FD_64670 | JGI IMG/M metagenome (GOLD analysis project Ga0070660, IMG submission 64670) | Corn rhizosphere microbial communities from Kellogg Biological Station, Michigan, USA - KBS C3-3 metaG | ecosystem: Host-associated > Plants > Roots > Rhizosphere > Soil ... | reverse complement strand
TCGGTGATGCGGAAGAACCACTGCTCGAGCTGGCGCACCTCGACGAGCGCGCCGCAGCGCTCGCAGTGGCCGTCGATCACCTGCTCGTTGGCGAGCACGGTCGCATCGTTCGGGCACCACTTGACCGCCGCGTCCTTGCGATAGGCCAGGCCGGCCTCGTAGAGCATCAGGAAGATCCACTGGGTCCAGCGGTACACGCGCGGCTCGTGGGTGCCGAACTCGCGCGTCCAGTCGATCGAGATGCCCCAGTCGTGGAACGCCTGGCGGAAGGCCGCGATCGAGGCGTCGGTCGACGTGCGCGGGTGCTGGCCCGTCTTGATCGCGTGGTTCTCGGCGGGCAGGCCGAACGCGTCGTAGCCCATCGGATGCAGCACGTGGCGGCCGCCGCGGCGGTGGAAGTGCGCCACCGCGTCGCCGATCGAGTAGTTCTTGAGGTGGCCGATGTGCGGCTCGCCCGACGGGTAGGGCAGCATCTCGAGCACGTAGGACTTGTCGCTGCCGACGTCGTCGTTGGAGACCTCCCAGGTGTGCTCGTCGTTCCAGACGCGCTGCCAGCGAGGCTCGATCTCCTTGGCGTCGTAGCGGTGCTCGGCCATCGGGTGCGCAGGCTAGTCGGCGCTGGTTGCGAAGTTGCGCGCCGTGCCCGGGCCCGGATCTACCCTTCGCGGGCCATGGATGCCGCGGCCCAGGTCGCCATGATCGTGCAGGCGGCCGAGCAGGCCGCCGAGGAGCTGCGCCTGCAGGCCGAGCAGCGCGCCAACGAGCGCATCGCGGAGGCCGACCGCGCGGCCGCCTACCGCGTGCAGGCCGCCGAGGAGGAGGCCGCCGAGATCCTGGCCGCCGCGCAGGGCGAAGCCGCGCGCGTCATGGCCGAGGCGCAGGCGGCGCGCGAGCAGGCCGAGGCGGAGCGCACGAACCTGGTCGCCGAGGCGCTCGGCGAGGCCGAGGAGGAGGCCGCCAAGCTGCGCGCGCTCGCGCGCGACGAGGCCCGGGCGACGACCACCGAGGCACGTGCCGCGGCCCGCGAGGTCCTCGAGGACGGCGCCGAGCTGTCGACCGACCTGCGCGACCTCTCGAGCTCACTGCGCACGAACGCCGAGCGCCTGCTGCGCGATATCAAGCTCGCCCACGCGGCGATGACCGCCCGCCTCGACCAGGTGACTCCCGGTGCTGCCCCCCGCCGCGATGACGCCGGCGTCGTCAGGGACCTCGACGTCCCCGAGTTCCTGCCCGAGCGTTAACGAAAGCGACGCGGTCCCGGGCCGCTCGGGAACCCTCTTCCGGTCATCCAGCAAGCTGGACATCCGGCGTCTGGGTGGCGGACCTTGCATCCCATGGTCTCGCTCTCTGCGGCTCGGTTCCGCGTCTGAGTGGAACTTGCCACGAGGCAATTCCGGCGTCAAGAGGCCTGGACGAAAGAACCCGCATCCTCCGAGAATTCCGAACAGCCGGGCGACCGAGGTAAAATGTCACCGCGATCCGTTGGGGCTGTAGCTCAGCTGGAAGAGCGTCTGGCTGGCAGCCAGAAGGTCAGGGGTTCGAGCCCCCTCAGCTCCACTGTCGAAGAGACCGTCCGCCAGGGCGGTCTCTTTGCCGTCCAAAGGGGAATAATCGCGGCATGCGCCGCTCCATCCCCCGCGTGGCCCTGGTCCTGTGTGCGCTGATCGCGCTCCCCGCCCAGGCCGCCTCCACGATCACCGGCAAGCTCAACAAGCGCGGCTACACCGTCATCGCGCTGGCCAAGGACGGCACCACCGTGTCGGCCGCCGCCAGGAGCGGCGCGTTCACGGTCAAGCCGCCCGCCGGCACCGTGACGATCCAGCTGCGCGCGCCGAACGGGCGCTACGCCGGCCCGATCGTCGTCGGCCGCCACAAGGGCAAGGTGGTGCTCGGCATCCGCCGCGGGGCAAAGCTCGGCAAGGTCCTGGTCAAGTCCGGCTACGGCGTGACCGCGAAGGCGCTGAAGGCCAAGTACGTCAACTCCAAGGTCGTCGCGACGGCCAAGGGCGGCGGCCCGATCGGCTCGAAGACGTTCGGCCTCGTCCCGGGCACGCACCTGCGCCAGACCGGCCCGGTCCAGCCGACGCAACCGGGTAGCGAAGGCGTCCCGGGCGGGACGAGCGCCGGCGGCGACAGCGACTCCGACGGCGTGCCCAACGCGCTCGACGTCGACTCCAACGGCAACGGCGTGCTCGACAACGTCGATCCCGAGGCGCCCGCGCCGCCCGGCATCGGCGTCTTCAGCCAGATGTTCCTCGACATCGACCAGACCGTGAACGCCGACGCCTCGGCGATCACCGCCGAGGACATCGACGCGGCGATGAAGGCGCACATGTTCCTGGTCTTCACCAACCTCCCGGAGAACGTCGGGGTCGAGCTCGACTGCGGCGGGCTGACGTACTGCGCTCCCGGCGGTACGGGGCAGCGCCAGACCGGCCCGATCGAGGTCGGCGGGACGACCGACCCGTTCCCGGCCTGCTGCGACGCCGACGGCAACGGCTGGGGCTCGATCGCTGGCGGGACGAACGGGCCGACCGGCTCCGAGTTCGTCCTCAAGCCGAATGCCGGCTCGTCGGCGATCGGCTCGGGCGACACGATGATCGAGCACATCATCAGCAACGCCTCGACGGCTCAGATCCCGGGCGCGCTGAACTTCGTCTTCAACACGGTCCCCGCGCTCAAGCAGTGGACGAGCGGAACGGGCACGACCCCGACGGTCGTCTCCTACCCCGTCGCGGCAAACGGTCCGGGCACGCGCGACAACCCGCTGCCCATCACCGAGGATGCAGGCGGCGACTACACGCTGACGCTCACGCTCTGGCGCCCGCAGCGCAAGGCGATCCCCGGCGCGGGCGAGGGCAGCGGGGCCGTGGACATCGGCGGCCTGGCGTACGACGTCAACATCCCCAACGGCGGCGGCGCGCCCGGCAACGGGGTCTCACCGCAGTGCTCCCCCGCCTCGCTGTCGACGACCGACCCGCACGGCTCGGTGACGAACACCGGACCGATCGGCCGGATCGCCGACAACGCGCCCGACCAGCCCGCCGACCCGGCGAACACGCTGACGTTCAGCGTCGACCTGACCAAGTGCCTCGCCGACAAGGGCAACACGCTCGGGGCCGGTCAGACGTTCAACATGGACATCGGCGCGAACTCGCTGAGCGCGCACTCGGTCGACCACGCCAACCAGGTGATCTACATCAAGACGCAGTGAGCGAACGCGACGGCACGTCGCCCCACAGCTGCTCGAGGCGGTAATAGGCGCGCGTGTCCGGCGTGAAGATGTGCACCACGACGTCGAGGTAGTCCATGAGGATCCAGCGGGCCTCGCTCAGGCCCTCGACGCGACGCGGCAGCAGCCCGTGCTCGTCCTTGAGCGCCTTATGGATCCCGTCGTGGATCGCCTTGGTCTGGCGGTCGGTGTTGCCCGAGCAGACGACGAAGAAGTCCGTGTAGCCGCTGATCTGGCGCAGGTCGATCTCGACGACGTCGATCGCCTTCTTGTCGGCCGCCTGCTCGGCGCACAGCTCGGCGAGCGCCTCGGGCGTCATCGGTACAGCCCCCGCTCCTCGATCGCGCCGGCGACCGCCGCGGGCACCATCGCGCCCACGCTGCGCCCCGCCGCGACCGCGGCGCGCACGTCGGACGATGAGATGTCGATCCGTGGCATGACGAAGAAGTCGATCCGCGCTTCGGGGTATCCCGCGAGCGCCTGCTCGATCTGGGCGTGTTCGATGTCCCCGCGCTGCGCGACGCCGAGGCGCGCGAGGCGGACGATTTCACCGGGCTCCCGCCAGGAGGGAAGGCTCAGGGCCATGTCCCCGCCGACGATGAAGGTCAGCTCGTCGCTCCCATCAAGCTCCCTCAGGGTATCGACCGTGAAGGACACGCCCCCGCGGCGCAGCTCGCGGTCGCATACGCCCAGGCCGTCCTCACCGGCGACCGCCAGCCGGCAGAGCTCGAGCCGCACGTCCGCACCGGGGTCCGCCGTGATCGCCTTGTGCGGCGGGGCAAAGACCGGCAGCAGGTCCACGCGATCGAGCCCCAGCTCCTCACGTGCCGCCCGCGCCAGCGCCAGATGCCCCTCGTGGGGCGGGTTGAACGAGCCGCCGAGGAGACCGATCCTGCTCAGGATCTGATGTGGCCGTCGCCCTCGACCACGTACTTGAAGGTGCACAGCTCGCGCAGCCCGATCGGCCCGCGCGCGTGGAGCTTCTGCGTCGAGTTGCCGATCTCGGCGCCCATGCCGAACTCGCCGCCGTCGGTGAAGCGCGTCGACGCGTTGAGATAGACGCACGCCGCGTCGACGCCCAGCCGGAACGCCCGGGCGCTGCGCTCGTCGCGCGTGACGATCGCCTCGGAGTGCCCGCTCCCGTGCGCGTTGACGTGCTCGATCGCCTCCTCGACCGAGTCGACGACCCGAACCGCGAGGACGAGCGCCAGGAACTCCTCGTCCCAGTCCGCGTCGCTCGCGTCCGCGAGGCGCCCGGCCAGGTCCTCTCCCGCGAGCGCGTGCGTGCGGCCGTCGGCGCGCAGCTCCACCCCCGCGTCGAGCAGCGCGCGCAGCACGCGCGGCAGGAACGCCGGCGCCGCGTCGGCGTGCACGAGCAGCGTCTCGGCCGCGTTGCAGACGCCCGGCCGCTGCGTCTTGGCGTTGAGAACGATGCGCTCGGCCATGTCCAGGTCGGCGCTCGCGTCGACGAACACGTGGCAGTTGCCCGACGCCGCGTAGATCACCGGCACCGTCGCGACCTCGCGCAGCGCCGCCTTCAGCCCCTCGCCGCCCCGCGGGATGATCAGGTCGACCAGCCCCTCCTGGCGGGCGAGCTCGGCCAGGGCGTCGCGGCCGCCCTCGACGAGCTGGATCGCGCCTTCCGGCGCGCACGACGCGGCGATCCCCGCGAGCACCGCGTTGGAGTGCGCCGCGCTCGACGACCCGCGCAGCACGATCGCGTTGCCGCTCTTCAGGCACAGCGCCGCCGCGTCGATCGTCACGTTCGGCCGCGCCTCGTAGACGACGGCGACCACGCCGAGCGGCACCCGCTCCTTGCGCACGTCGAGCCCGTTGGGCAGCCGGAAGCCCTCGATGACCTCGCCGACCGGGTCGCGCAGCGCGGCGATGTCGCGCACCTGCGCGGCGATGCCCGCGATGCGCGCTTCGTCGAGCATCAGCCGGTCGAGCAGCGCGTCGCTCAGCCCGGCCTCGCGACCGGCCTCCATGTCGCGCCCGTTGGCCTCGACGATCTCGCCCGCGCGCGCCTCGAGCGCATCGGCGATCGCCAGCAGGGCGGCGTCCTTGCTCGCGGTGTCGAGCGCGGCGAGCCGGCGTGCCGCGGCGCGCGCCGCGGCGCAGATGTCGGTCACCGAGCGGGTGGCGACGGCCATGCCAGGAAGGTTAGGCGAGCACGAAGTAGTCGCGGTGCACGGCTTCCTCGGTCGCCTGCGGCAGCACCTCGCGCACCCGCGCGGACTGCATCCCGGCGACCTGGCGGACCTCCTCGGCCGACAGCGAGCAGATGCCCTTGCCGAGCAGCCCCTGCTCCTCCGAGCCGACGATCTCGACGGCGTCGCCCGCGTCGAAGTCGCCGCGCACCTCGACGATGCCGACCGGCAGCAGGCTCGTCCCGCCGTCGCGCAACGCCCTCGCGGCGCCGGCGTCGACGACGAGCGTCCCGCGCGCCGGCTTCGCGTAGCGCAGCCAGAGCTTGAACGACGAGTAGCCCTGCGCCCGCGCCGGGAACCGCGTCCCCTCGTCCTCGCCGGCCAGCGCCCGCGCGAGCGCCCCCTCGCGGATGCCGTTGCAGATCACCGCCGGGATCCCGGCGGCGGTCGCCATCTCCGCGGCGACGACCTTCGAGCGCATCCCGCCCGAGCCCAGCGGCGACGTGCCGTGGCCGATGTCGAGATCGCGCAGCCCGGCGAAATCGGTGATCTCGCTCACGAGGTCCGCCCCCGTGTCGGTGCGCGGATCGGCCGTGTAGAGCCCGTCGATGTCGGTGAGCAGGACGAGCAGCTGCGCGCCGGTCAGGATCGCCACCTGCGCGGCGAGGAAGTCGTTGTCGCCGAACGTGATCTCGTCGGTCGCGGTCGTGTCGTTCTCGTTGATGACCGGCACGACGCCCCACTCGAGCAGCCGGTTGAGCGTGCGCCGCGCGTTGAGGTAGTGGCCGCGGGCGCTCATGTCGAAGAACGTGAGCAGCACCTGCGCGCTCGTCACGCCTCGCGCCGCGAGCAGCTCGTCGTAGACGCGGTAGAGCTTTCCCTGCCCCACCGCGCTCGCCGCCTGCAGGTCCTGGATCTCACGCGGGCGCCCGCCGAGCTCCATGATCGCCATGCCCCGCGCGATCGCGCCGCTGGAGACCACGACCACCCCGTCGCCCGCCGCGCGCCGGTCCGCCACCACCGCGCAGATCCGCTCGAGCGCGTCCGCGCGCAGCTCGCCGCGCTCGTCGGCGACGATGCTCGACCCGAGCTTGATGACCACGCGTCCCATCGAGGGTGTGAGCCTACGTCAGCTCGAACACGACGCCGGCGATCTCGACGTCGTCGCCCGGCTGGAAGCCCAGCGCCTCGAGCTCGCGCACGACGCCCATCTTGTGCAGCGTGCGCTCGACGTGCGCGAGCGCCTCCTCGTTCTCGAGGTCGTGGCGCGCGATCAGGCGGTCGACGCGCGGGCCGGTGACGACGAAGCTCTCGCCAGCGCGCTGCACGCTGAAGCCATGGCCTGCGGGCCGGAAGACCTGGTGCTCGGCCAGCGCCTCCTCCCCGGGCAGAGGCTCCGGGGGCGCCAGCGGCGGCACGGTGCGCAGCAGCTGCGCGGCGAGCTCGTCGATGCCCTGGCGCGTCGCGCTCGACGTGACGAGCACCGGCACTTCCTCGCCCAGCGTCTCCCGCCACCGCGTCGCCGCCGCCTCGGCCTCTTCGGCCGGCACGAGATCCGCCTTCGACAGCGCCAGGATCCGCGGCAGCGCCGCCAGCCGCGGGTCGTGGGCGGCCAGCTCGGCCTCGATCGTCGTGTGGTTCTCCTGCGGATCCGAGCCGTCCATCGGCGCCAGGTCGAGCACGTGGACCAGCAGGCGCGTCCGCTCGACGTGCGCGAGGAAGTCGTGGCCGAGGCCGGCGCCCTCGCTGGCGCCCTCGATCAGCCCCGGGATGTCGGCGAGGATCAGCTGGCGGTCCTCGCCGTCGAGCGTGCCGAGCACCGGCTCGAGCGTCGTGAACGGGTAGTCGGCGACCTTCGGCGCCGCGCGGGTCATCGTCGCCAGCAGCGACGACTTGCCGGCGTTCGGGACGCCGACGAGGCCCACGTCGGCGAGCAGCTTGAGGCGCAGGTCGAGCCACTGCTCGTCGCCGGCCAGGCCGCGCTCGGCGATCCGCGGCGCCTGGCGCGTCGCGGTCGCAAAGCGCTTGTTGCCTCGCCCGCCCGTCCCACCCCGCGCGACCACGACCTGCTGGCCGGGCGCGACGAGGTCGTAGAGCGTGCCGTCGTCGGTCGTGACCTGCGTGCCGGGCGGCACCCGGATCACCAGCGCGTCGCCCTCCGCGCCATGGCGGTTGGAGCCCTCGCCGTGGCGACCGCGGTTCGCCTTGTAGTGCGCGGTGCGCTTGAAGGTCTGCAGGTCGCGCATGGAGTCGTCGCAGAGCAGCACGACGTCGCCGCCGTGGCCGCCGTCGCCGCCGTCGGGGCCGCCGTGCGGCACGTGCGCCTCGCGCCGGAAGCTCAGGCAGCCGTTGCCGCCGCCGCCGGCCTGGACGAAGATGCGGGCCTTGTCGTAGAGCACTGCGCGGTTGAGGGTACGGTCCGGGGCATGCCCGTTCTCCTGATCACCGGCGCGTCCACCGGCATCGGCGCCGCCACCGCCCGCCACGCCCGCGACGCCGGCTACGACGTCGTCCTCGCCGCCCGCAGCGCCGACAAGCTCGAAGAGCTGGCCGGCGACATCGGCGCCCTCGCCGTGCCGGCCGACGTCACGAAGTGGGAGGACAACGAGGCGCTCGTGCAGCGCACGCTCGACGAGCACGGCCGGCTCGACGCCGTCTTCGCCAACGCCGGCTTCGGCGGCGCCCGCGGCTGGCTGAAGGGCACGCCCGACGAATGGCGGACGATGCTCGAGACGAACGTGCTCGGCGCCGCCTACACCGTCCGCGCGGCGATCCCGGCGCTGACGGAGAGCAAGGGCCACATCCTGATCACGTCGAGCGTCGCCGGCCGGCGGGCGATAGCGGGGTCGTTCTACTCGGTCACCAAGCACGCGGTCACGGCGATGGGCGAGGCGCTGCGCCAGGACCTCGACGGCTCCGGGATCCGCGTCACCCTGATCGAGCCGGGCATGGTCGACACGCCGTTCTTCGACAACCGGCCGTCCAACGCCCTCGAGGCCGACGACATCGCGCGGGCGGTGATCTACGCGGTGTCACAGCCGCCGCACGTCGACGTCAACGAGATCCTCATCCGGCCGACGGCCCAGTCCGGATGAAGGTGAGACTGATCCGATACTGACGTCCGCAGGGGCATGGGGCACCGTTCGCCCATGTCCCGCACTCCAGCACTCGTCCTCGCCTTTCTCCTTGTTATATGCGCCACCGCGTCCGCCACGACGCTTGGCGCCACAGCACTGCTCAGCGCCAGCGCCGCCGCCGGCGGCGGCAACGACTCCACCTACGGCGACGGCGCCGAGGGCATCCGGGAGGCGATCACGCCCGATGGCCGCTACGTCGCGTTCGTCGAGCGCTCGTCGAACCTGACCTCGACGCCTGACACCAACGGCGCGTTCGACGTCTTCCGTACCGACACGCAGACCGGCCAGACGCAGCTGGTCAGCGTCGACGCGGCCGGTAACGCGGCGGGCAACAACGAATCGTGGCAGCCGGGGATCAGCGACGACGGCCGCTACGTGGTCTTCTCGTCGGGCGCCAACAACCTCGTCACCGGCTACTCGGGCTCCCTCTTCCAGGTCTACGTGCGCGACATGCAGACGGGCGTGACGACGCTCGTCAGTCACACCGCGGTCTTCGGTCAAGGCGGGACGCCGCTCACGACCGGGGGCAACAACAACAGCACCGCGCCGATCATCAGCGGCAACGGGCGCTACGTGGCGTGGCTCGGCCGGGCCTCGGACCTCGAGTCGCCGGACGTCGTCTCCGGCACGATCAACCGCGACCAGCTCTACGTGCAGGACCGGCAGACGTCGATCACCTCGTTCGTCACGATCGGCGCCGACGGGACCAGCGTCGGCAACGGCAGCTTCACCGACAACTACTCGATCACCCCGGACGGCCACTTCATCGCGTTCAGCACCGGGTCCAACAACCTCATCGCGAACTACACGAGCCCCGGCGGCGGGATCACCGAGGTCTACCGACGCGACGTGCTCGCCGGCAAGACCGACCTGGTCACCGCGACGACGACCGGCCCGACCGAGGGCACGAGCGGCACCAACGGCAACCACCAGGTCGGCATCTCCGACGACGGGCGCTACGTCGCCTTCGACGGCAACGGGCTCAACATGGTGCCCAACTTCACCGACAACGACGGGCTCGGCGGCTACGACGTCTACCTGCGCGACATGACCAACGCCACGACGGCGCTCGTCAGCGGCGTGAGCTCGTCGGCCACCGGCAACGCGTTCAGCGAGGAGCCGCGCCTCACCGGCGACGGGCGCTTCGTGCTGTTCCTGACCTACGCGTCGAATCTCGTCGCCGGCGACACGAACGGCAACGCGGATCTCGTGCGCTGGGACCGGACCACCGGCACCGACGTCGCCGTCGACGCGCCGACCGGCAGCACGGTGCCCGTCTCCGGGGGCTCCGGCGTCGGCGACGACAGCGGCGCGATCAGCGGCAACGGCAACTACGTCACCTTCGCCAGCGATGCGGAGGCGCTCGTCGCCGGGCTGACCACGACGGACATCAACGTCTTCTTCCGCGACATCGCGGCGCAGACGACCCAGCTCGTGTCGTCCGTGCCCGGCAGCGCGACGGTCGCCGGCAACCAGAACAGCTGGAACGACTGGATGAGCCAGGACGGCTCGCGCGTGACCTGGACCTCCCCGGCCACCGACCTGATCGCGTCGTTCACCAACCTCAACGGCAGCCAGGAGGACGCGTACACGCGGCCGACCGGCGTCACGCCTCCGGCGCCGCCGAGCGGCGGCTCGGGCGGCGACGGTGGAGGCGACGGAGGCGGAGGCGGCGACACGACGACGCCGCCGGACACCACCACGCCGCCGGACACCACCACGCCGCCGGACACGACGACCCCGCCCGACACCACCACGCCGTCCGACACCACGACCCCGCCTGCGACCACGACCACCGTCAAGAGCCGGCGGCCCAAGGGCATCAGCAAGCGCGGCACGCCGCACCGCGACCTGCTCGTGGGTACGCCGGGGCCCGATCACCTGTGGGGGCTCGCCGGTCCCGACACGATCAAGGGGCTCGGCAGCAACGACGTGATCGACGGAGGCCCCGGCCGCGACACGCTGCGCGGCGGAGCGGGCAACGACACGATCAAGGCCGCCGACGGCGAGGCCGACATCGTCGACTGCGGCCCGGGCGTCGACCACGCGATCGTCGACCGCAAGGACAAGCTCATCGGCTGCGAGCACGTGACGCGCAAGAAGTAGGCTCGCGGCCATGCAGATCCGCGCCGCGGTGCTCGAGGAGTTCGGGCAGCCGCTCGTCGTCCAGGACGTGGAGCTCGAGGGCCCGCAGGCCGGTGAGGTCCTCGTCCGGCTGAAGGCCTGCGGCGTGTGCCACACCGACATGTACACGGCGTCGGGCGCCGACCCGTCGGGCTACGCCCCGACCGTGCTCGGCCACGAGGGAGCGGGCGTCGTCGAGGCGGTCGGCGAGGGCGTCACGAGCCTCGCGGTCGGCGACCACGTCGTCACGCTGTTCTCGCCCCAGTGCGGCGAGTGCGTGCACTGCCGCTCGCCCAAGACCAATCTATGTCTGGCGATCCGCGAGCAGCAGAACAAGGGCTACCTGCCCGACGGCACGACACGGCTGAAGCGCGGCGGCGAGGAGATCCGCCACTTCATGGGTACCTCGACGTTCGCCGAGGCGACGGTCATGCCGGAGATCGCGCTCGCGAAGATCGACCCCGACGCGCCGCTGGACCGCGCGTGCCTGTTCGCGTGCGGCCTCTCGACCGGGCTCGGCGCCGCGATGAACACCGCGAAGATCGAAGCCGGGTCCAACGTGGCCGTCTTCGGCGCCGGGATGGTCGGCCTTGGGGCCGTCGCCGGCGCGCGCCTGCAGGGCGCGGAGCGGATCGTCTGCATCGACATGTCCGACGAGCGCCTCGAGCTGGCCAAGGGCCAGGGCGCGACCGACACGATGACCGGCGGCGACCACGTCGTCGACGCGCTGCTCGAGATGACCGACGGGTTCGGGTTCGACTACACGATCGAGGCGACCGGCCTCGTCGGCGTGATGCGCCAGGCGGTCGAGTCCGCGCGCATGGGCTGGGGTCTTGCCACCATGTGCGGCGTGGCGGGCAGGGGCGAGACGCTCGACGTCATCCCGAGGTACCTGATCACGGGCCGGCGCGTCGCAGGTTCGTCGTTCGGCGGAGTCAAGGGCCGCGAGGGCGTCCCGCAGCTGATCGACCGCTGGCTCGCCGGCGACATCGACGTCGAGCCGTTCGTCTCGCACTCGCTGACCCTGGACGAGGTCAACCGCGGCTTCGAGCTGATGGAGGCCCAGGACGGCATCCGCAGCGTCATCGCGCTGTGACCGCGATCACCACCTACACGGTCGTCAAGTCGCTGCACATCATGGCGGTGATCGGCGCCTACGGCCTGCCGATGGCCTACCCCCTGCTGCTCCCGTTCCTCCGCCGTCGGCACCCGCGGGCCATGCCCGGCGCCCACGACGTCCAGCACCACCTCAACCGCGTCCTCACCGGCCCCGGAACAGTCCTCATCCTCGGGTTCGGCATCTACCTCGCCAGCAAGCAGCACCTCTGGCACGAGTTCTTCGTCCAGTTCGGGCTCGGCGCGATCCTCGCCATCGGCGCGATCGGCGGCTGGGTCGTCCAGGCCTCCAAGCGCATGGCCGAGCTGTCCGCGGCCGACGTGGCGGCGACCCCCGAGGGCAGCGATCCCGCCTGGGGCGTCGCCTACGAAGCGCTCTACCGCCGCTACGCGCGTGTCGAGCTGCTGCTCGCGCTCGTCGTCCTGGCCACGGTCTTCGTCATGACGACGAAGCCCTAGACCACCTCGCGCAGCGAGCCGTCCTCCGGGTCGTAGACGAAGCCGCGGATGTGGTCGCGGCGGCTGAGCTCGAGCGCGCCGCGCAGGCGCTCGAGGCTTCCGCGGAGGGTCGCCTCGACGTCGCTGAACGCGCCCAGCCGCCACGGCGGCAGGACGCCGTCGGCGCGCAGCTGCTCGGCGAAGTCGTCCTCGGAGGCGTTGGACAGGCCGCAGCCCTCGTGCATGACGACGACGATCTCCTCGGTGCCCAGCAGCCGCTGGGAGATGCTCAGCGAGCGGATCGCGTCGTCGGTGGGCAGGCCGCCGGCGTTGCGGATGATGTGCGCGTCGCCGCGCTGGAGGCCGAGCATCGGGAACAGGTCGATGCGGGTGTCCATGCAGGCGAGCACGGCGACCTTGCGCTGCGGGCGCGGGCTCAGTCCGGGAGCGGCGAGCTCGGCGGCGTTCTCGGCGGCGTGGGCGAGCATGTCGTCGGCGTTCGGCACGGCGGCCAGCCTAGGACCTGACGATTCAAGCGCTCGGGCGTCTGGACCGATGGAACCTCGATGTCCCCCCGTCCAGCGCTGCTCCTTGCCCTGCTCTGCCTTGCCTTCCCGGCCGCCGCGGTCGCCGACGACGGCGGCTACACGAACTGGACCTCGGGCGACCAGGCTGTCACCGGGCAGACACCGCCGCCGGAGGCCGACCCCGGCGAGCCGTACCCGAGCTCGGGCCAGACCGTGGACCCGACGATCGGGCAGACGCCGCCGGCGATCCCGGACCTCCCCGCGCCCGGGCCGAAGCTCAAGGTCAAGGTCAAGACCAGCGGCCGGGTGGCGGTGATCCGCAAGGGGCTCCCCCGCGCGATCCGCCAGATCATCAACGCCGGCAACCACATCGCCAAGCTGCCCTACCGCTACGGCGGCGGGCACGGCTCGTTCATCGACAAGGCCTACGACTGCTCGGGCTCCGTGGCCTACGCGCTGCACGCCGCCGGGCTCGTCGACGCCACGCTGGACTCGACGATGTTCGAGCACTGGGGCGTCAAGGGGAAGGGCCGCTGGATCACCGTCTACGCGAACCGGGGCCACGCGTGGATGGTCGTCGCCGGCCTGCGCTTCGACACCGTCGCGCTCGCCGAGACCGGCAGCCGCTGGACGCCGGACATGACGTCGACGCGCGGGTTCGTCGCGCGGCATCCCGCGGGCTTCTAGCGGTCGGCACCCGGAGGGTCGCCGCCTCAATCAGGGTGCCGGCCGGACGCCGGCACGGGCAAGCTCCAATAGGCGTCGGCGCCCGCCGGGTGCTCGACCGCGACCTGCTCGAGCCGCTTGCGCGCGACGTCGCGCTCCAGCGCCATGATCAGCGCGACCTCCGCGGTGGCGAGCGGCTCGCCCGCCCACTCGAGCACCTCCGAGATGCTCAGCGGGCGCTCGCGCCGCTCGAGCTCAGGCGCCAGGTTCGCGATCGCCGCCTCGTAGGCCTCGACCGGGTTGAAGCCCGGGACGACCACGAGCGCGTCGCCGAGACGCAACTCGTAGCTCGGCGCCGTGTAGCGCCGCTCGGTCGCCGGCCCGCCGAGCTTGTGGTCGAGCGCCCGCGCGGCCGCAGCCGGGTCGCGCGCGGCGGCGATGTCGCCTTGCAGCTCGCGCTCGACGTCCTCGCCCGCCACCCACGCGTCCAGGTCCGCGAGATCGAGGCCGGCATCGCCCGCCGCCGCGGCGATCAGCTGCGGATCGTCGAGCAGCCCGTGCTGCATGACCCGCACGCGCAGGGCGCGCAGCAGCGGCTCGACCGCATCCGGTGCGTGGACGCGCGCCGCGACGACCGCGCGGCACGCGGGCTCCGAGGACGCCGGGCGCTCGTAGGGCCGCGTGTCGATCGGCATGCCGTGGATGCGCTGCAGCGTCGGCGCGCCCTCGGCGAGCTTCTCGGCCTCGCCGGGCTCGAGCGTCAGCACGATCATCCGGTGCGTCCAGCGCAGCGCGTCGCCGTAGTGCCAGCGCAGCCGCCAGCGGACCGGCTCGGCGGAGAAGGCGAACGGACACGCCGGGTCCGTGAAGTGCCTGACGTCGATCAGGAGAACTGCGGCGGGTCGAGCCAGGGGAACACGTCGGGCAGCCCGTCGGACACCTTGTCGGGGAACTCGGCCGGCCGCTTCTCCAGGAACGACGTGACGCCCTCGCGCGCGTCGGCGCTCTGGCCGCGGGCGAACATCGCGCGCGAGTCCGCGCGGTGGGCGTCCATCGGGTGCGACAGGCCGAGACCCGTCCACAGCAGCTTCCGGGCCAGCGCCACGCTGACCGGCGCCGTGTTGTCGGCGATCTCGCGCGCCAGCTCGTAGGCGCGAGGCAGCAGCTCGTCGGGCGGCACGACCGCGCGGAACAACCCGGCCTCGAGCCCCTCCTCCGGCGTGAAGATGCGGCCGGTCGCCACCCACTCCATCGCCCGCGAGATCCCGACGAGCCGCGGCAGGAACCACGACGACGAGGCCTCGGGCACGATCCCGCGCCGCGCGAAGACGAAGCCGAGCTTCGCCCCCTCCGCGCAGAAGCGCACGTCCATCGGCAGCGTCATCGTCATGCCGACGCCGACCGCCGGGCCGTTGATCGCCGCGATCACCGGCTTGGTCGAGTCGAAGACCCGCGTGGTGAAGGTGCCGCCGCCGTCGCGGGGCGTCTCCTCCTCGCGGCCGCGCCAGTCGAACGTCTCGCCGCCGCGCGCGAGATCCGCACCCGCGCAGAACCCGCGCCCCGCGCCGGTCACCACGACCGCGCGCACGTCGTCGTCGGCGTCCCAGAGGTCGGCCGCGGCGATCAGCTCGCGCTGCATCACCGGCGTCCACGCGTTGAGCCTCTCGGGCCGGTTCAGCGTGATCGTGAGGACGCCGTCGGCGACCTCGTAGAGGATCTCCTCAAAGTTCATTCGCGGCCCACAGCTGCGCGGCCACCGCTCCGCCGGCGACGCCGACCATGATCGGCACGGCCTCGCGCGGCAGCGCCTGGCGCCGCAGGAGCGTCACGGTCAGGTCGGTGGCGTCGAGGAACGCCATCGACTGCCACGTGCGCTTGTTGACGCCGTCGCGCTCGGCGACATGCAGGCCGATGAAGCCGAGCAGCACCTCACGCGCACCCAGCGAGCGGGTGATCATGTCCATCGCCGGCCGCTCGCTCTCGGACTCGCCGACCCACTTGGCCATGACGAGCTTCGGCGCGGCCATCATCGCCACGCCGAACAGCAGCCTTCCGGCGGCGATCGACTTGCCGACGGCCTTGGGGTTCACTACTCGGCGTCGGCCGGGACGACGTTCACGACGCGGTTGCCCCGCTTGGTCGTGAACTGGAGCACGCCCGCCGCGCGGGCGTAGAGCGTGTCGTCCTTGCCGATGCCAACCCCGTCACCGGGGCGGAACCGGGTGCCGCGCTGGCGCACGATGATCTCGCCGCCGGTCACGGGCTGGCCGGCGAACAGCTTGACCCCCAGGTACTGGGGGTTCGAGTCGCGGCCGTTGCGGGAGGAGCCGAGGCCCTTCTTGTGTGCCATCTACTTGGACCCTCCCGAAGCGATGTCGGTGATCTCGATGTACGTCAGCTCCTGGCGGTGGCCGGCCAGGCGCTTGTAGCCGCGCTTGGGCTTGAACTTGAAGACGCGCAGCTTGGGACCGCGCTCGTGGCCGAGGATCTTGGCCGACACGGTCGCCTTGCCCAGGTCCTTGCCGAACACGGCGTTGTCGGAGCGGACCATCAGCGGCTCGAGCTTGACCGTCGCGCCCTCCTTCTCGGAGAGGCGCTCGACCAGGAGCTTCTGCCCCTTCTCGACGCGGTACTGCTTTCCACCTGTCTTGACGATCGCGTACATGAAGTATCTCGTAGGAACGGCGCCGAGAGGCCGGCGCCGAGAGGCCCAGTCTACCGCGTTGACACTGCGCTCCGCGCGCTGGGAGGATCGCGCGATGCGGCGTGCCCCCCTGATCGCCATCGCTCTGCTGGCCTCGGCGGGAACCGCTCACGCGGCGACGTGGAGCGTGACGACCACGACCGATTCGCAGGACGGCGCCTGCACCCCGTCGATCTGCTCGCTGCGCGACGCGGTGGCCGCGGCCGGGCCCGGCGACATCGTGGCGATTCCCTCGAGCTCGAGCCACTACGTCCTCGCGCTCGGCCAGATCCAGATCGCCGCGCCGATCACCGTTCAGGGCGCGGGCCCCGCACAGACGGTGATCGACGCGCAGTCGCGCAGCCGGATCTTCGAGATCACGTCCGGCGTCGGGGCGACCGGGACCGTGACCTTCGACGGGCTGACCCTCACCCACGGCGGCGTGACCGGTCAGAACGGTGGCGCGGTCCTGGGCGACGAGGGCTCGGGCAAGGAGGTCTTCACCAAGGCCACGCTCAGCGACAACAGCGTCACGGTCAACGGGAGCACCGAGCGCGGGAACGGCGGAGGGGCGATCTACGACCTCGGCGCGGACCTCTCGATCACCGAGAGCACGCTGAGCGGCAACTCGGTCACCGCCAACGGCAACGACAACGGGCTCAATGGTGGCGGCGCGATCTGGTACTGCCCGACCCCCCGCGCTCTGCTCTCTATCCACAGGAGCACGCTGCGCGCCAACACGGTGGTGGCCAACGGCAACCGCAACGGCGGCGGCGCGAACGGCGGGGGAGCGATCCAGAACGTCTGCGGCGACGTGGTCCTCAACGGAACCACGCTCACGCGCAACAGCGTGACCGCGAACGACGATCGCACCGGGCTCAACGGCCCCGCGGACAACGGCGGTGGCGCGCTCTGGAACGACAGCGACGGCACCATCCAGCTCGAGGGGGCGACGGTGGCGAACAACACCGCGACGGTGCACGGCGCGGACGAGGGCGTCGACGGTGGCGGCGGGATCCTCTTCGTCGTG
>Ga0070660_100001285_pt1 | contig 17109 bp, 15 predicted proteins | sample KBSC33metaG_FD_64670 | JGI IMG/M metagenome (GOLD analysis project Ga0070660, IMG submission 64670) | Corn rhizosphere microbial communities from Kellogg Biological Station, Michigan, USA - KBS C3-3 metaG | ecosystem: Host-associated > Plants > Roots > Rhizosphere > Soil ... | reverse complement strand
GCTGGCCGGGTGGATGCGCGCGCCGCTGCCGCGGCGCGACTGGCGAAAGACGGTTGCGGCCACGCAGGGCGTCGCGCTTGTGATCGCGGCAGCCGGCGTGCTCCCACTCGCCCTCACCCGGGTCGGCCTTGCCGCCGCGCTCGCCCTGCTCGCCGAGTCGTTCGGCCGCGACGTCTGGTGGCTGTGGAGTCACCGGTCGGCTCCCGGCCTTCCGACGGCTGCGGTGCCGCAGCGAGATGCCGCTGGCGATGCCGGACACGGACGCGTCCGCGTGGCCGTCTCCGTGGTGCTGACGCTGCTCGCGTTTCTGCTCGTGTGGGCTGCGCTTGTCGCGCCCGACCAGCCGGGCCACTTCACACCCCGTGCGTTCGTGAGGCTCCCGCTCGAGGGAGTGATCGTGATCGCTCTTGCCCTGATCCTGCCCGCACCCGCCCGGCGCCTCCTGGCATGGGTGGTGGGGCCGGCGATCGGCCTGCTGATCGTCGTCAAGGTGCTGGACTACGGCTTCTTCACGGCCTTCGACCGGCCGTTCAATCCCGGTGACGATTGGAGCTACTCCCACATCGGGATCGAGACGCTGCGCGAGTCGGTCGGCCGCACCAGGGCGAACGTGGTGCTTGCCGGGGCGGCGCTGGCGGCGGTAGCAGCCTTCGTGCTGCCGACGCTCGCGATGCTGCGCCTGAACCGGGTCGTCTCCGGCCATCGCCGGGTGTCGCTCCAGGCCGTCACGGCGCTCAGCCTGGTCTGGGTGCTGTTCTGGGCGCTGGGTGCGCAGCTCGTCTCCGGCGCGCACATCGCCTCCACGAGCGCAGCCGATCTGGCCGTCACCGAGGTGCGCACGGTGCAGGCCGACATCCGCGATCGAGCGCTGTTCGCTGCGGCCCTGCGCCGCGACCCCTACGGCAACAAACCGGCCGACCAGCTGCTGACCGGCCTGCGCGGTAAGGACGTCCTGCTCGTGTTCGTCGAGAGCTACGGCCAGGTTGCAGTGCAGGGATCCTCCTTCTCCCCGCAGGTCGACAGCGTGCTCGCCGCGGGGACGAAGCAGCTGCAGTCCGCGGGCTTCGGCGCCCGCAGCGGCTGGCTGACCTCGTCGACGTTCGGCGGCATCAGCTGGCTGGCGCACTCGACGATGCAGTCGGGGCTCTGGATCAACACCCCCAGCCGCTACGACCAGCTCGTGGCGAGCAATCGCCTGACGCTCGGCGTCGCCTTCAAACGGGCCGGGTGGCGGACCGTCGCCGACGTGCCGTCGGACAACCGCTACTGGCCGGAGGGGGCGTCGTTCTACCACTACGACAAGGTCTACAACCGGCTGAACGTCGGATACCACGGCCCCACCTACGCCTACGCCTCGATGCCCGACCAGTTCGTCTACCTGGCCCTGCAGCGGCTCGAGCTGGGCAAGACCGACCGCCCGCCGCTGTTCGCCGAGGTGGATCTGGTATCAAGCCATGAGCCGTGGACGCAGGTGCCGCCGCTGATCGGGTGGAACCGCGTCGGCGACGGCTCGATCTTCTACAAGCTGCCGGTCGACATGAGCGGCCAGACCGACGGCCCCTGGGCAGGGTATGGGCACTCGGTTGAATACACGATGAGCACCCTGTTCTCCTTCGTGCAGCACTACGCACGCAAGAACCTGGTGATGGTCGTACTGGGCGACCACCAGCCCGCGACGACGGTCAGCGGCCTGGGCGCCAGCCACGACGTGCCGATCTCGATCATCGCCCACGACCCGTCGGTTCTGCACCGGATCCGCGGGTGGGGCTGGGTGGACGGAATGCAGCCCAGCCCGCAGGCGCCGGTCTGGCCGATGAGCGCGTTCCGCGACCGCTTCCTGGGCGCCTTCGGCCCACAACCGGCGACCCCAGGCTCGTCGTGACCGTCTCGCTGCCGAGCGCCGGCGTCGCGGTCCCCGCGCCCGCGGTGCTCGACCAGCTGCCCGCCGCCACTGCGGCGTCCGAGATCGCCGATGCGCCGCGGCGGCGGCTGGCAGGCCTGGACGGCGTCCGCGGCCTGGCCGCGCTGTTCGTTGTGGTGAACCACGTGTTCCTGCGGGCATTCCCGGGCTACCCCGTGGACAAGGCGCCGTTCTGGGCGGCCTGGTTCATCTACGGGCGGTTCGCGGTGGTGGTGTTCATCGTGCTGTCCGGCTTCTCGCTGGCCCTGTCGCCGGCCCGCCACGGCTGGCGGCTGGACGGGGTGTCCCGGTTCGCCCGCCGGCGGGCCTGGCGCATTTTGCCGCCGTACTGGGCCGCCCTCGGCTTCAGCCTGGCCGTTGCCTGGCTGCTCGTCCGCCCGCCGGGGCAGGGAGCGCCCGGCTCCAGCTCGGTCGTCGTCAACGGTCTGCTGGTGCAGAACCTGGTCGCCGCGCCGAGCCCCAACCGGGCGTTCTGGTCGATCGCCGTCGAGGCCCAGCTGTACGTCCTGTTCCCGCTGCTGCTGCTGATGGTGCGTCGTCGTGGCGCGATCCTGATGGTGGCGGCGGTGACGCTGGTCGTGGCGATGGTGGGGATCGTCGGCCCGCACGTTTCCCGCCTCGACGTGTTCGTGATCCAGTCGGCGCCCGATCTGGCCGCGCTGTTCGCTGTTGGCATCCTGGCGGCCGGCATCGTGGGCGCGAGCGGGCGCCACAGGTCGTGGCCGTGGGCGTGGCTGGCGCTGGCCGCAGTTGCCCCAGTGCTCGTCACGATCTGGTGGCAGGGCTCGGTGTGGACGCTCGACCACCTGTTCTGGGTCGACCTCGCTCTGGGGCCGGCCGTGGCCTGCCTGCTGGCCGCCCTAGCCACCGGCCGTCCGGCGCCGCCGCTGCGCCTGCTGGACGCACGGCCGATGCGCAACCTGGGCCTGTCGTCCTACAGCCTGTATCTGACGCACGGCCCGATCGTGGTGGTCGTGTACGAGCTGGTCGTGGCCGGCCGCGTCCGCCAGGGTACGCCGGCGTTCCTCGTCTCGCTGGCCCTGGTGCTGCCGCTGACGATCGTGTTCGCGCGTGCCTTTGCCGCGGTCTTCGAGACACCGTTCCGGCGGCACCGCAGCTGGGCGTCGCTGCTGCGCCGGCCTGACCGGTCAGTCGTCCCGGAAGCGCGCCGAGAGGGCGTAGCGCAGCAGCACCACGTCGCCGATCTGGCGTACGTCGGCGAGCTTCGCCCGCTGGCCGGGGTTCCAGGGGAAGTGGCCGTCGCGCACGAACCTGGGAGCCTGTGAGTCACCTACGAACATCGGGGCGATGACCAGCTGCAGCTCATCGACGAGGTCGTCGGTCAGAAACTGCGTGTGCACCTTGCCCCCGCCCTCGACCATCAGCCGCTCGACGCCCCGCGCCGCGAGGTCGGTGCTGAGCTTGCGCATCTCCACGGTGTTGCCGCCGTCGACGACGGTCGCGCGCGGCTCCAGCCGTGCCCGGGCATCGGTCACGCGCGGGCTGGCGCAGTAGACGAGCTTCTCGGTTTCGCCGGTGGTGAAGAAGGCGCTGCCCGCGTCGAGCTCGGCGCGCCGGGTCACGGTCACCTTCATGGGCGACGGCGCCAGCCCGCGGGCCGTTCGCTCGTCGCGACGAGCCTGCGATCGCACCAGCAGTCGCGGGTTGTCGAGCCTGACGGTGTTCGCGCCCACCAGGATCGCGTCGCAGGAGGCGCGGACGGCGTCGACCCGGTCGAAGTCGGCGTCGTTCGACAGCAGCAGGCGCGACACCGGGCTGCCGATGTAGCCGTCGATCGACACGCTACAGCTGAGCAGGGTGTATGGGCGGTCACGCATCGGCGGCGCCCTCCGATCGGCTGACGACGCTGATCCGAGCTGGGAGCGGGTCGCGCCGAACGCGAGGCCGGGCGCGACGCAGCCACACCGCGACCAGGACGACCGCGCCCGGCAGGCTGGCGACCAGCACCATCACGCCGTACACGACCGCGGTTGCGACGCCCTGGCCCGCACCCAGGCCGGCCGCGCCGAACACCCACGCCGTCGCACCCTCGCGCGGCCCCCAGCCGGCGAGGCTAGGGAGCACCATGGCCATCAACGCGAGCAGCGCCAGTGGCAGCATGCGCGAGACCGGCGCGGTGGCGCCCGCGGTGCGCGCGGCGATCAGGAGCGTGACCGCGTGGCCGATGACGACGACCGCGGAGGCGAGCACGATTACCGGCAGCGCGCGCCGTGTCAGCAGCCCGTCGCGGACGTCGCCCGCCATGGCGATTCGCAGTCGCGCCCAGCGCGAGTCGCCGCCACGGGGTCTCACCCGGCCTACGAGCAACGCGGCGATGGCCGTCGCCGCCAGCGCGAGCGCCACCAGCGGCATCGACGACCGCACGGGCGACGGCAGCGCCAGCAGCACGGCTACGGTGATCACGACCTGCACTACCTGCCCGGCGGCGCGCTCCCATGCGACCGCCCGCAGCCCACGGCCGACGTCGTCGACGTCGCGCCCGTGGCTGACGCCGCGGTGAACGTCGCCGACGATCCCCCCGGGGAGCGTGAGGTTGAGGAATAGCGATCGGTAGTACGCGGCGACGGCAGCCGGCAGCGACAGCCGGACGCCGAGGCCGTGCGCCACGATCGTCCACCGCCAGGCACAGCAGAGGGTGGTCAGCAGGCCGATGGTCGCCGCGGCCGCCAGCGCTCGGCCGTCCACCGCGCGGACGCCGTCGAGGAACGGTCCCGCGCCAAGGCGCCAGACGACGACTGCGAGCGTGATGGCCGCGCCCGCGGGGCGCGCCCATCTCCACAGTGACCGGCTCCATCCTGTTCCCGAAATGCTCGAGGCTCCTCCCGGCTGGTCGCTTCGTCTAGCGATACGCACGAGCGCGCCGTCCGGGTTGCGTACTGCCGTGGTCGTCACGACAGCACCAGCAGGTCGGAGTGGCCGACCGTGACGGCGAGCTGCCCGGCGCGGGCCTGCGCGAGACGGCGGTCTGCGTATGCGCCGACGCCGGCGGCCAGCTCTGCCTCCTGCTCGCAGGCGGCATCGAGCCAGCCGGTCAGCCACTCCGCCGCCAGGTCGGCGTCGGCGGGCCCGAGCCGCCAGGGGCTGGGCCGGACGAGCACACGATGACCCATCATGCGGAAGCGCCCGGCGGCGGCCGAAACGGCATCCGGTCCCAGCAGGCGGCCGCCCGCCGTCATGCGCCTCTGGTGGGCGTCGAACGCGCCCGCCACGCTCCGATCGAGCGGCTCGGCGGGTGCCAGCTCGACGCGTCCGACGACCGACAGCGTCAGCAGCACCGGGCATCCAACCGCGGAGCAGAGCCCGACCAGGTCGGCCAGCTGATCGCCCGTGATCAGGTCGAGCAGTGCCGAGGCGGTGATCAGGCTCGCGCCGGCGAGGTCGTCCGGGCGCAGCTGGGTGATGTCCGAGAGCCGCGTCTCGACGACGACCGAGGCCCCGTTGGCGGCCGGCCCGGGAGGCGTCGCAGCGGCGACTTCCAGCAGGTCAGGGTCGCGGTCGTGCATGACCCAGAGCTGCGGCCCGGGCAGGAGCGGGGCGAGCCAGCGGCCCATCGATCCGCTGCCGCAGGCGAGGTCGTGGATTTCCAGGCGGCCGGCAGACGGCAGCTGCCGCCGGAGGTGCTCGACCAGTCCGCGCGAGCGGGCGGCGGCGTCGGCAGGCTCGCGTAGGTCGAGCCATTGGGAGCTGACCCGGATCTGCTCGACGGTCATGCCGCCGCCTCCATCAGGACGGCGGATATTACGGATGCGGTGGTCGACCATCGGGGCAGCGACGCGCGCCGTTCGCACGCCGCCCGGCGTAGCCGCTCTCTCAGGGCGGCGTCGCCCAGCCAGGCCCGTAGCGCAGCGCCGAGCGCGGCCGGATCGCCGGGTGGCACGAACAGCCCCGGCCGATCGCCGCCGGGAGCGTGACCCAGGGCCTCCGGCACACCCCCGACCTCGGTCGCGACCACCGGCAGGCCGTGGGCGAGCGCCTCCGTCACGACCATGCCGTACGTCTCGGCTCGCGATGCCAGCACCAGCAGGTCGGCGGCCCGGTAGCTGCGAGCAAGGTCGGCTCCGCTCAGCGGTCCCGGAAAGCTCACGCGACCCACCAGGTCGCGCTCAAGCACGCGGCGGCGGAGCCCCGCGACGAACGCCGGGTCGCGGTCGAGGCGGCCGGCGCACACGCACTCCCAGGGCAGGTCTGACAACGACCCGAGCGCGTTCAGCAGCACGTCGTGACCCTTGCCGTGGATCACGGCCGCGACGCAGAGCAGCGCCCCCGCGCCCGCGGTCCCGGGCGCGAGGCCGGCGGCATCGACTCCAGGCTCGGCGACGTGCACGAGCTCGCCGGGCAACCCGTACAGCTCGAGCACCGTTCGCCGGGCCCAGCGGCTGGTCGTGACGACGGAGGCGGCGGCAGAGAGCGTCGCGCCCTCCCTCGTCCGGACATCGTCATCGGCCGGGTCGTGGCCCAGCGGCATGTGCACGAGCGTGACCAGCCGCAAACGGCTCGCCTGGGGCACGAGCACCTCCGGTGCGGTCGAGGCGACCAGCCCGTCGAGCAGCACCACGGCGTCGTCGGGGATGCTCCGGATGACACCGTCAAGGGCGGCGTACGATGCCCCGTCAGGTCGCGGCCAGGAGCCGGGCACGGTGTGCTCGCACACCGACCAGCCGGCCCCGGCGAGTCTCCGGCAGACCTGGCGGTCATAGGCGTTGCCTCCGCTCGGCCGGGCGGGATCGTCGATGCCTTCGGGTACCACGACGTGCACCGTTCTCACAGCGCCCGCTCGTAGCTGGCCCAGGCAACGTGCGACTCGCGCAGCGTCACGGCCAGCCCGTCGATCTCACGGGCGGACTCTCCAATGGCGCCCGCCCGCACGCGCTCCGCGAGCCGGTCCGCGATCACCCTGGCGAGCGTCTCGGTGGAGGTGTTGACGCCTGCGAAGGCCGGATCGTCGTCCAGGTTACGGTAGGTGAGGTCGGCCACCACGGCCCGCAGCTCCGCCGCCGCCCGGCCGATGTCGACCACGATGCCGTCCGCGTCGAGGGCCTCGCGCCGGAAGGTGGCATCGATCACGTACGTCGCGCCGTGGAGCCGCTGGGCTGGCCCGAACACCTCGCCGCGCAGGCTGTGGGCGATCATCATGTGATCGCGGACGGTCACGCTGTACACGGCCTACCCCTCGCCGTAGGTGATGGTGTGGCAGAGCGCCGGCAGGCTTCCTGCGGCCAGCCGGGCCATGACGGCGGGCAGTTCATGGAAGCGCGATTGCTCGGTGACGAGCGCGTCGAACGCGGGGTCGCGCAGCAGGTCGAGTGCGAGCGCCATCCGGTCGGCGGTCGTGCGGCGGGCGCTGCGAGCCGGAGAGACGGTGCCGACCTGGCTCGAGCGGATGCCGAGCCGGCCGACGTGGAAGGCGCTGCCCAGCGAGAGGCTGACCGGCGCGTCGCCGTACCAGCTGAGGTCGATCACGGTGCCCTCGGGCGCGAGCAGGTCGAGCGACAGCTGCAGCCCGGCCGCCGTCGCACTGGTGTGCACGACCAGGTCACGCCCGTCCTCCGCGCCGGATGGAAGCGCGAAGTCCGCGCCGAGAGTGGCCGCGACGCCGGCCCGCCCGGCGTCGACGTCCACGAGCGTGACCTGGACGGCCGGGATCCGGCTCAGCAGGCGCGCGACGCAGCAGCCGACCATCCCGGCGCCGACGACCGTGACCCGGTCGCCGACCAGGGGCGCGGCATCCCACAGGGCGTTGATGGCGGTCTCGACGGTGCCTGCGAGCACGGCGCGGGCGGGTGGCACGTCCTCCGGCACCACGGATACCGCGCTGGACGGTACGACGTAGGCGGTCTGGTGCGGGTACAGGCAGAAGACCGTGCGGCTGCGCAGCTCGGCAGGACCCTGCTCCACCGCCCCGACGCTGAGATAGCCGTACTTGACCGGGCCGGGGAAGTCCCCCTCCTGGAACGGCGCCCGCATCGCCGCATACTGATCCGGCGGCACGCCGCCTCTGAACACCAGCGTCTCGGTGCCGCGGCTGACACCCGAGCGGACGGTGCGCACAACCACATCTCCGCGCCCAGGCTCGGGCAGCGTGACCGGCCTGATCTCCCCGTGGCCGGGCGCACGCAGCCAGAACGCGTGTGCGGTTTCGTGATCGTCGACCATCGGCGGGGTGACGCCTCCCAGTCCTCGCGCGAATCTATCACGGGGTTTCTCTGGGCAGGTACGCGCGCGCTGCCCCTGGATCCCGGCGGTTAGGCCCTCCAGCTAGCCGCTCGACAAGGAGCTGCCCACGCACGAGATGTCGTATACCGCGAGGTCGCCCTCGCTCCAGACCTCGCACGACCTCGGCAGGTGCAGGGCCGCGCGCTGCGAGGGCTTGGGCGCGGCCTGCCGCACGACCGTCGCGAACGGGGCCATCTTGGTGAATCGCAGAAACGGCCGCTTCAGCGTCAGCTGCTTGCGATCTACCACCAGGTCGGTTGCGCCATAGCGGGTGCCGAGATCGGCAATTGCTCGACGCGAGGACCCGTAGTACGCCCGCAGCATGTTGGCCATCCGGGGCCGCACGAACTTCAGAAACGTGTAGTCGAACGGCTGGTACAGCTTTCGGGAGATGACCACCCCGCGCTGGGCCTCGATCGGCACGCAATCGATCCCCTTCGGATCGCCCGCGATGATCGCCGTCTTCGGCAACGTCCGCAGGAAGCTGTACAGCGGCTGATCCCTGCTGCAGTCGTGCCCCTTGCTGGTCTGCCATCCCGCCACGGTCACGACTCCTGTCAGCAGCGATCCCGCGAGCACGGCGCAGAGCAGCACGATCAGGGCGCCCAACGCCCTGTCCTTCCTATTGAAGTACACGACCGCGGCCAGCACCGCCCCCGCGGCAAGCGTGCAGGCGATGGTCAGCCAACCGTCGACGACGGTGTCCCACAACGTGGCCGGCGGGAGCAGCAGGCCCAGGTCGAACCTCGTGCCGGCGTACCATATGACCGCAGCCGGCATGCCAACGGCGAGGATCGGAAGCAGCCACCGCAGCCGTTCACCGTACGCGTTCCAGAGCGGGTACCACGACACCGCGATCACGATGCAGAAGAACGGCGTCAGCGGGTAGGTGTACCGGTTTGGAAGGTACAGGTGAAACAGCACCGCGTAGCTGATACCGAACAGGAGCAGGCTCGCGGCCCCCATCGCCCAGACTTCCTTACGTATCAACCGGCAGTTGGCCGGGCGAAGCACGAGCACGACCGCGGCCATGACCATCAGGATGCTTCCGCCCAGGGTGACGGCGAACCCCGAATAGTTCGCCTGGAGCTCTTTCAGGATCGACCCCGACCCCCGGAAGAACGGCACCTGGCCGTCGGGGCCGAACTCGGGGTAGTGCCGGGCGACCGATTCCGTGATCAGGTTGCCCGACGACAGTCCGGCGATCCGTGGCAGCTCGTAGGCCAGCAGCACGACCGCGGCGGACGCTGCACCTGCTATCAGGGTGCGGCGGTCAACGGTCAGGCGGCGACCGCGGGCACCGATCGCCGACAGGAACAGGACGCCGAGCGCTCCGAGCGCCGCGGGCGGGTAGAACAGCGCCCCGGCCGCCGGCACCACCGCCGCCAAGCGAGTGCGCCCTCGCATCAGCAGGAACACCGTCAGCAGCACGATGGGCTGGGCGAACGCGCGCGGGTGGGTTCCGCTGAACCGCTGGCTCTGCCAGGACAGGACGAAGAGCGCCGCTGCAAACCAGGCCGCCGGGATCCACCCGGTGTGCTCGCGAACGATCCGGAACACGAGCCATGTGGACAGCGGGGCCAGCACCAGCACGCCCCAGGCTCCGAACCGGACCGGGTCGACCACGTTGCTCGCCAGCCAGTACACCGCCTGCGAGCCGAGCGGGACATAGCCGGTCTCGACCAGGGCATGAGTGAGCGGATCCTGAAACAGGCCCGGATCCTGAAAGCGCCGCATCCAGTACTCCAGGAGCATGGTGTCCGTCGCGGAGACGTGTGGCGTGAACAGGATGATCCGCTCGACGCGCATCGTCGCAAGCGCCGCCAGTATCACCAGCAGCGCTTGCTCGACGAACGCGGCCCTGGCCCTGAGCACCGGCAGGACGCTGCCCTCGCCGCGTGGGCCTGGCTGAGCTTCGCTCACGCGATCTCGCTCGACACCCGCTCCGAGCGCAGCGGAATCGATCTTCGAGGGTTTGCTCGACATGGGAGAAGCCAGGGCGGGTCGGCACCCGGGAGTCCGAGTGTATCGGCGCCGGGGGACAGCCTGAGGATGGCCCGATGGTAACCGAGTGCGGGCCTGGCAGTCGCAGCCGAATCGGCCGGTGGCACGAGAGTGAGGCGGATGGCTACGGAATACCAGCGGCGACGCGTTCGAGTGCGCCGCAAAGCGTGTCCGGCTGCTCCTGCATGGGGAAGTGGCCGCCGGGGAGTTCGATCGGCTCGATGCCAAGGATGTGGGTGGCGGCGTATCGCTCCCATGCCGGCGTGAAGAACTCATCGTCGGTGGTGTAGATGAGCGCGGTCGGAACGCTGGGGTGGGCCGTGAGGGGGTAGTCCCCGTTGGGCGACGCGCCTGGTCGTAGCCGTGCAGCGAGTGCCTGGGCGACGGCTGGTGGAAGGCGCGGGTACATCGCGCGAACGGCGTCGTCGGGTTGCCAGACCATGCGTCCGTCGTCGTCTCTTGCCGGGAACGGGAATCCCTCGCGAAACACGGGCGGGGCCTCGGGGGGCGCGGCGAACGAGCCCAGCCGGGGGCAGACATACACCACGAGTGCCACGGGGCGCTGCGCCGCCACGAGTGCGGCTTCCGCCGAGGCGACCGAGTGCCCGACCACGATCACCGGATCAGGCAACCCGACCAGGGCATCCAGGGCGGGTTGCGCGCGTTCCAGGTAGGTGGCTGATGGGTCGTCGAACGGCAGGTCGGGTGAGACCGCCAGGTGTCCGTGATGCTCCAGTCGTTCCGCCACCGGCGACCAGGACGAGCCGTCGTGCCAGTTGCCGTGGATCAGGCAGAACGTCGCCACCGGGCGGTTATCGCACCCTCTGATTGACATTTCAACCCGGGCGCGGGTTGTCGTTCAGAATCCGCCGGTGGGTGTTGGCAGGCAGTTCGCGCCGCCGGTGTTGGTGTCGCAGTTGTGGAAGGCGCCGCTGGTCGAAAGCATGCCGGTGGCGGTTGTGGTCGGGCTGAAGGTGCCGGCGCCGGTGATATTGGCGGCGCTTCCGGCGGTGTTCGCGCCGATCGTGATGGTGAGGGTGGTATGGGCACCGTTCCAGGCCCAGGTGGCGGCGTAGCGGCTCTTCTTGTTGACGGTCGTGCCGGTGATGGTGCCGAGGGTGGCCGGGCTGGTGGCGCAGGTTGTTCCTGCACCCGTGCTTCCGAGCACGATGGTGTTTGTGCCGGTGTCGGTGCAGACGTTGTCGGTGGAGGCGGGCCCGGTCGCCGTGTTCACGGCCTGGTTGTACGTGACGACGATGGTGTCTCCGGTGTCGAGCTTGCCGGCGACGCCCCCGTTGGTGATGGCGACGCCGGCGGCGACGAACCCGAGCTGGGCAGCGGCGGTCGGGTTGCCGCTGACCGAGTTCCATGTGTTGTAGGTGGTCTGGACCTGGTAGCACTCATACGTTCCCTGTGGCGTGTAGCGGCCGGTGTCGGTGGAGGTGAGCGAGGCGGTGGCGGTCAGGTTTGCGAAGCTGGCGGCCGAGCAGTTGCTGGACGTCCCGTTCGCGACGGCGAGCAGCTTGTACCCGTTGCCGTTGCTTCCGGCGCTCCAGGACACGGCCACGTCGTGGCCGGAGGGGGTGGCCGTAAGGCTGCCGGGCGCCACCAGGTTGCGGGTGGAGATGGCGCCGCCTGTCGCCGTCCTGGTGCTGGTGAATGAGGCGTAGGCGACGGTTGCGACGGCGGCCGAACTCGCGATTGCCGCCAGCAGCGCGAGCGCCACGAGCGGGAGCGGCCGGGTCATGCCGGATCCGTCTTGGCCGGACGCGGCCGCCAGATACCGATCAGCCACCAGACCGCGAGCAGGATCGGGATGCCAAGCACGCAGATTCGCTGCACGAGTGGCTGGCGCATCCAGATGATGACGCGGCCGACTGCGGGGATGACCAGCCGCTCCCGCCAGGCGGTGGCCGATGTGAGCTGCGCCCGCCACGGGTCGGCCTCGGCGTTGTTGTCGCCCTTGGTGATGATCACCGGGTGGGTGCCACGTTGCAGCACGCGGACGACGCGGTGGCTTTCGACGTGGTGATCGCCGATCGGGATCTGGTAGCTGATGACCTGGCCCGGCCGCACGGCCGTGACCGGCTCAGGCGTCACGATGATCACGTCGCCGGGGTTGAACGTCGGCTGCATGCTTCCCGACAGCACGGTTTCCATGCGGTAGAGGCCGAGCCTGGGGCCGACGGCCACCGCGGCCAGCAGGGCAACGGCCGCCAACGTGAGCAGCGAAGCCACGAGCCGGAGGAGGAGGCCGACGCGTGCGACCCATGCCTCGCTGCGGGGCCGGTGCAGCGGTGCGGGAGGTGCCGCGGGGGGCGGCACCTCCCTATGTTCAAGCGCTCCGGCCGTCGCCACGAACCATCACCTACTGGTTGGTGGCAGCCCGCTGGGTGCCGGTGAAGGCGTACTGGATCACCGACGACTGGTTCTGCAGGGTGTTGCCGGCGCCGCTGGGCAGCGTCAGCGTGACTCGCAGATGGTCGGTGGAGCCGGCCGTCAGCGCGCTCAGGTTCGAGAGCGCAAGGTTGGAACCGACCACCGGCGTCGAGGCGAGCACCGTCGAGGTGCTGCCCGAGCAAGTGTAGGTGTAGGCCGGCGCCGAGCCGCCCTCCGTCCATGCCACCGAGCACTTGTCGATCGCCATCTGCAGGCCGTTGGTGGTGTCCGTGTTCAGCAGCGAGCTGGTCGTCGCGCTCGTCGTGAGCGAGACGGATGCCAGGTTGATCGTCCCCTGGTTGATGAGATCGACGCTCCGCTGGATGGTGTCGCCGGCCGCGATGTTCGAGGCGCCGACCGTAAGCCGGTTTGTCGATGCACCGGTTGCGCCGAGCGCAATCGTGACGGTGCCGGAGGCGACGGACTGGCTCGCCGAAGTAGAGCTCGTAAACGTGGCATAGGTGCCAAGGCCGGCGATGGCCGCGGCTGCGCCGATTGCGGCGATGGAAAGCAGCAGCTTCCGGGACACGCCGGACAGTGCGGAGCGAGCGATCAAGAGAGGTCCTTTCAACTGGGGGTGGAAAGATGAAGCGGGACTGCCGAATAACACTTCAGGTATCCGGTCTTCCTCGCATCGTCGGAGCGCCGACCGCTTTCGAACACCCCCAAAAAAGGTGATCTCTGCTTCATGCATCACGATTCAGACGCTGCCCCGTCGTTCTTCCTGCTCACCAACCACGGGCAGGTCTTGCTGGCCGTGGCCGAGAAGCCGGACGTGCGCATCCGCGAGATCGCCGATCGCGTCGGCATCACCGAGCGCGCGACGCAGACGATCCTGAACGACCTGGTCGGCGCCGGGTATGTGGAACGGACGCGTGTCGGGCGCCGCAACACCTACACCGTCGATCCCCAAAAACCGTTCCCCCACCCAGCCCTTCACCAGCCGGTCGGATCGCTGCTCTCCGGACTCGTGGCCTGGAAGACCCCGGAGCAGGGCGAATCGCAGGACGCGGGGCCACCACCGGCTCCCGCCGCCGATTCCTACGACGGCCTCGACCGGCTGACCACGCTGGCGGGATGGCTCCTGCACGCGCCGATCAGCTTCGTCTCGCTCGTCTCAGACGACACCGAGGTGATCACGAGCGCCGTCGGCGTCCCCGATCAGCTGCTCGGTCGCGAGCTGCCGCTCGACCAGTCGATCTGCCAGCACGTGATCGCATCCGGCGACCCGCTGGTGATCTTCGACGCCGAGGATGACCCGTTCGTTCGCGACAACGTGGCCGTGACCACGTACGGCCTGCGCGCCTACGCCGGGCTGGCGCTGCGGCGGGGCGACGGCACGGCGATCGGAAGCCTCTGCGTCGCCGACACCCAATCGCGTCGCTGGACCGAGACCGATATCCGCATGCTCAGCAGCGTCGCCGCCGCCGCCGAATCGCAGATCGAGATCGGCGTCATGGGGCGGCGCCACCGCGACGCCGCTGAGCGGTACAGACTGCTGCTCGACAGCCTGCCCGAGACGGTGATCCTCGTGTTCGACCGAGATCTGCGGGTCCAGGTCGCATCCGGCTCGGCGATCTTGCGAAACGGGCATCAGCCCGACCAGCTGATCGGCCAAACCCTCGAGGAGATCGCCCACCCCGGGAAGGTCGCCGAGCTCCGAGCCCACTATCAGTCCGGCCTCGACGGCAATCGACACGAGTTCGTCAACCACGGAGCCGACGGCGTCACCTACAGCATCGACGTCGTCCCCCTCCCTGATCACAACGGCGACGTTCAGGCGGTCATGGCTGTGGGCCGCGAGCACCTCGCGTACGGCCGCGACGACCACTGGGACGCCCCGCGGCTGCGGGCGCTGATCGAGAACCTCCCCGCAGCGGTCTACCGCTGCGCCGCTAGCAGCGACTGGCGCACGCACTTCATCAGCAATCAGGTCGAGCAGATCACCGGGTACCCGGCCACCGACTTCGTCGACAACGCGGAGCGGACGTTCGCGAGCATCATCCATCCGGACGACCGCGCACACGTCGAGCAGGCCGTCAGCGTGGCGATCGAGCGCGATCAGCCATTTCTGATCGAGTACCGCATCGTGCATCGCGACGGCGGCACCCGGCACGTGCGGGAGCGCGGCCGAGCGGTGCAGGGCGTCGACGGCACCACGTTTCTCGACGGCGCCATCTTCGAGATTCTGCACGAGCGCCGAAGCGCCCGCGCCGCGTAGCGGCTATCCGGTGAACGGCTCCAGGGCGTGGCTGAAGTCCCACGGGTTCTGAGCGATCCCGGAGCAGGCGTTGGCGCCGCCGTTGCCCGGACAGCCGCCGTTGTCGCGCTGGATCGCCCAGATCGACAGCGTGTTCAGGCCCTTGGACTGGGCGAACGCCTCGACGTTCTTCGCGTCGGCGACGGTGGTCACCTCGGTCTTCTTCGGGTAGTCGTCGATGCCGTTCATCAGCGTGATGCCCATCATCCCCCACAGCTGGGCGGTCGTCTTTGACGACCCGTAGATCGAATGCAGCTGCGATACGGCGCCGGTGGCGGCGCTCTCCGCGGCAGCACCCATCTGCGTCGTCACGTGGTCGTAGTAGTCGAACGCCATGATGTTCACGGTGTCGATGCTGGCGCCGTTGGCGACCGCGTTCTGCAGGATTGCGACGCCGGTCGACTCCAGCCCCGACGCGGAGGTCGGGATCGTGTAGCTGAACTGGATATGGCGCCCGTTCGCGGCCGCCCACGACTCGACCATCGCGATCGCCTGGTTGCGGCGGTTGATGCCGGCCGTGTTGGTCAGCGAGCGGCCCTCGACGTCCATGTCCAGACGCGACACGTCGTAGGTCGTGATCGCCTGCTCGTACGCGGCGGCGATCTGCGACACGTTGGTGCACGAGTCGGCAATCTCGGTGCCGCCCTGGTCGGCGCTCCAGCCACCGAGCGAGAGGATCACGTCACCGCCGGTCTTACGTAGCGAGGCGATGTCCGAGAGGTACCGGCCGGACGCGACGGTCTGCGAGCTGCTGCCGTTCCACGCCAGCGTGCACGAGCGCTTGTTGAGGGTCTCGAGGAACGCCAGCGTGAAATACTTGCTTCCCGACTGCTGTGCGGTGGCGGCGATGGCATCGGTCGTCCACGTCTCGAAGTACGGGGCGTAGACGTGCGCCGGCAGGGCGGTGGCCGCGTTGGCGCTGCTGCCGCCGCCGACAATCAGGAGCGCCGCCGCCGCGGCGCACGCGGACAGCCGGCGAACATGCGTTGTCATCGAAGACCCCTCCCTGGATCGAACGCTCCTGTAATAAACCAGCGTCACGGTCCACGGTCAACCCGCGGCGCGGTCGACATCCAACGCCTATCAGTGAGACCCACCCTGGGAGCCAGGTGGCCCCCAGGGTGTCTCGGTTCTGTCTCAGCCGATGTCGAGTCTCAGCAGTTGGTGAGCGTGTCGCCTAGATCGGCAACGCATACGTTCGTGTCGACGCCGCCGTCCAGAATGTCGTTGGCGCCGATGTTGTCACGCGCCACGAGCGTGTCGTTGCCCGGGCCACCCAGGAGGGTGTCTTGGCCAAGGCCCGCGAGCAGGACGTCGTTCTGGCTGCCGCCCTGGATGACATCGTTGCCCGCGCCGTCGGCCAGCGCATCGTGTCCACGGCCGCCGCGCAAGACGTCATCGCCGGGTCCTCCGGAAAGGGTATCCGCACCGGCACCGCCGATGACCTTGTCGTTGCCGCCGCCGCCGATCAGGATGTCGTTCCCGCCGCGGCCCTTGATGACATCGTCCCCGCCGAAGCCGCAGATCACGTCGCGGCCGGCGGTGCCGACCAGCGTGTCGGCGTGGGAGGTACCGGTGATCGTGCATGGCTTATGCGGGCAACTGACCCGGGAATCATGCTTGTCCGACGCGCACAGATCCCTACCGAGCCCGCCGTTGAGCGTGTCGTTGCCCCGTACGTCGTCCTTCGCCTCGAGGTGATCGCGACCGCGCCCGCCGTTCAGCGAATCGTTCCCGTCGCCGGCGAACAACGTGTCGGCGCCAATCCCACCGGCGAGCCGGTCATCGCCTCGCCCATCCCAGATGACGTCGCTACCGCGCCCACCGCGTCCCTTGTCGGTGCCTGCGCCGAGGGAGATCACGTCTGCACCTGTCCCTCCGGAAACCGTGTCGGCTCCCTCGCCGGCCACGATCACATCGCTGCCGCCAAGGCCCTTGATGACATCGTCCCCGCCCAGGCCGCAGATCACGTCCGGGCCGGCCGTGCCGGTCAACGTGTCATTACCGGTCGTACCGGTGATCGTGCACCCCACGGGCCCCACCACAGCACCGCCGGCCGAACCGGCCGTTGCGAGAACCGCCACACACATGAGCCCTACCACGATGGCCAGATTGCGCCGCATCCCTTACCCCCTAGTCCGATTGAGCTGACCGCCGGAGCCATCTTACGCCTCAACCGTCGTTTCGGCGAGATGCACCGGCACGGTCTGTCCGAGCACTGCTGCCGAACAACCCGAATCAGCCCAGCGAG
>Ga0070660_100001284_pt1 | contig 17110 bp, 10 predicted proteins | sample KBSC33metaG_FD_64670 | JGI IMG/M metagenome (GOLD analysis project Ga0070660, IMG submission 64670) | Corn rhizosphere microbial communities from Kellogg Biological Station, Michigan, USA - KBS C3-3 metaG | ecosystem: Host-associated > Plants > Roots > Rhizosphere > Soil ... | reverse complement strand
GTAAGCTTTTGTTTGGTGTGTAACGGAAAGTCACCTCTCATCATCCAGTCATAATATTGAGGCTCGGCTTTCAAGACTTCCACCACACTTCTTCCTTTATGTTTACCAAAGTTAAAAACTTCCACATCATTATCAAGCACAAATCTTCGCGCAAAGTCAACATACTTTTCTTCGCCGGTAAATTGCAAAACTGTGTCAACAGTGTTTCCAAGATTGGCATACCTTTCTAATTGAGCTTCCAGTATTTCCCATGTGGCGGATGCATCCGCCTCCGCGGAATGCGCGTCAATCAGCTCTTTGGCACAATAAAATTTATAAGCAGCTTCCAATGTACGCTTTTCCATCATGTGGAAAATAGTTTGTACATCCAGCAAACGGCGACTGGACATATCTAATACAATTCCCGCTCTTAAAAATTCTTCCATCAATAAGGGAATATCGAACCTGTTGGAATTATAGCCTGATAAATCCGCATTATCAATAAACTGCTTAATTTCATTAGCCACTTCTTTAAATGAAGGTGCATCTTTTACTTTGTCATCTGTGATGCCATGAATGTCGGTACTGGCCTTAGGAATCGGCATTTGCGGATTAATCAATTTATGTTTGACAAGCTTTGTTTTGTCGGGCATTATTTTAACAATTGCTATTTCTATAACTCTGTCTGTAGCAATATTAATACCTGTGGTTTCCAAATCAATAAATACGATGGGGCGCTCTAATTGTAAAGCCATAATGGTTTTTTAAGTATAAGATTTAATATTTTAAGATATAATGTTCAAGGTTTTCAAAATATCCATTCCGTCATAATTGCCGCTGCTCATAAAAAGAAAATTAGTATTGTCGAGTACCTCATTTTCCAGCTTTTCTTCTAATTTTTTTCTTTCAGTAATTACACTGAGGTTTTGTTTCTGAAACCCGTTTTTTACACTTTCAGGATCAAGGGGTTTCATTCTTTTTAATTCCAAAGCATGGTTGCTGTAAAAAACAATCGCTTCATCCGCTTTATCCATTGCTCCCTTATATTGAGCCATAAAATCTATATTCAGGCTGCTAAATGTATGCAACTCGAGAATAGCCATTAGTCTTCTGTTGGGAAACTGTTCTTTTACGGCATCAATACTTGCTTTCACTTTGCTTGGCGCGTGGGCAAAATCCCTGTAAATATTACTATCTTTTTTCTGCGCAATCAGCTCCAGCCTTTTGGCAGCGCCTGCAAAGGAACTGATAGCTTGTGAAAAAACAGTATCTTCTATTTCAAGTTGTCTGACTACAAAATAAGCCGCCTGCAAATTTAAAAGATTATGATTACCAAAAACGGTTAATGACGTTTTTTCTTTACCCACCATTACCGTTGTAATTCCATTTTCTATTGCATGCTGCGGAAGGCCATACGGGATATAGCTAATATCTTTCCGATGATTTTTTTCAACCAGGTTTTTTAAAACTTCATCTGTTTCATTATAGATTAGGATACCGTTTTTCTCAATTTTATTGATGAAAATAACAAACTGCTCGAGGTAAAAATCAAACGTAGGAAATACATTAATATGATCCCACGCAATGCCTGTTATTACAGCGATATGCGGAAAAAGAAAATGAAATTTTGGCCTCTTCTCAATCGTACTGGCAGGGTATTCATCAGCTTCGCAAACGATAATGGGCGCATCCGTTATTTTCACACTTTGTTCAAAACCATCAAGCCTGGCTCCTACGAGGTAATCGAAATCCAGGCCTGCGTGTTTGAGTACATGCATGATCATTGCAGTCGTAGTAGTTTTGCCGTGGCTTCCACCGACAGCAATTCTTTTTTTATGAAGGCTTTCATGATAAATATATTCAGGAAATGAAAATATTTTAAGCCCAAGCTCCCGGGCTTTCTTAAGCTCAGGATTGTCTTCCTTCGCATGCATGCCCAGGATAATTGCATCAATATCCGGCGTGATATTTTCGGGAAACCAGCCGATTTTTTCAGGAAAGATATTTTCGCTTTTAAGATTAGAAGTGGCCGGCTCAAAAATTTCATCATCGCTCCCGGTTATCTGATAGCCTTTGTGCTTTAAGGCAATGGCCAACTGGTGCATTACACTACCACCGATTGAAATAAAATGGATTCGCATTATTTATCTAATAGTTTTCTGTTACTTTTAACATAAGATTGAAATATAGCCTGTTTTTTTATAATTAGATTAAAAACATCTTTTAACTTTGCAAATTAATACCTAATTAAATAATTATCTATGAAAAGATTGTTTATTTCACTGTTGATAGTTGTTGTGATGATCTTCACATTAACATCCTGCAGTTCAACCCGCAGAAGCGGCTGCCCGATGGCAGAAGGAATCATTCATTGATAATTAAATCTTTTTTAATAATGAATTGGATTCCCTTAAACGAAGTAACGCAATTAGATGAAATCGTTACTAATTCCCAGAAAGCTCCCTTGGTAATTTTCAAGCACAGCATACGTTGCTCCATCAGCAGCATGGCTAAAAACAGGCTTGACAAAAATGAAGCGCCCGAAGGAATTGATTTTTATTTTCTCGACCTGATAAGGCACAGGGATATTTCCAACAAAATTGCAGAGACATTCCAGGTGCGCCATCAATCTCCACAGGTATTGGTAATTGATAAAGGCAAATGTATTTATAACGAAAGCCATAGCGGTATTCATTTCGATGAAATTGAAATGGCTGCCGCTCAGTCTTAATTTCCATTGTCCTTCATCAAACAGTAAACCAACAAAAAAAACGATTTCCTATTTTTTTGCAGAAGTAAACAACGCCACAAATAAAGTGTCCGCCTGCATTTCATAACCTTTCAGGTATTTGCTTTGTATCAATTCAAGATGTAATTCTTTCTGAATAAAATTTACATTTTCTTCATTTTCTTCTTTAAAAACAGAACAGGTTATATAGAGAAGATGCCCGTTATCTTTTAGCGATTTTGCAACATTGGTTACAATTTTCTTTTGCAAAGCAGCATACTCATAAATTTGCTCCTCTTTAAAATAATGCAGTTGTTCAGGCGTTCTTGCCCACGTACCTGAGCCTGAACATGGCACATCCGCGATAATCAAATCAAAAGTCTTCCCATTCAAAAGATTCACAGAAGCAGCAATTGAAAGATCAGCAGAAAATGATTGATAGTTTTTGATGCCGACCCTGTTAAACCGCTCTTTAAGATTTTCAAGAATATTTTTTCGTGTATCGCTTACTGTTAATTCAATATTTTTTAAAAGATCAAAAGCAAGAATAGATTTTCCTCCGCTGGCAGCGCAGCAATCCCATACCGAAATGCTGAAGGCTGAAGGCTGAAGGCTGAATGCCAAAGGCGACAATGTTTGCTGTGAATTATAATCCTGAATAACGGCTTCTTTGTCTATATCAAGAATATCAGTTAGCCTTTCATTGTTGGCAAATGAAAGGCAGTTATCATTTATTTTTTCAAAAGAAATATTAGCAGATTTAATTTTATCGAAAACAGCATTCTGGTTTCCGGGTCTTATTCTTATAAATAATTTTGGTTGAATCAAAAATGATAGTGAAAAACCGGAAAAGTTAATTTCATTACTCAATGCTTCACGGAAAGGAAATATTTTTTTGACATCAAAAATATCTTTCACTATTTCCAATTTTCTATCAATGGACAGGTTGATATTTTTATTCCAAATGGGATTAAATGTATCTAAAAAAGAAGATGGCTTTTCGTCAATAAGAAAAACCGCCAATACCAATTTTTCTTCAACAGAAATTGCTGATAAGGTACCAAAGCCGAGGCGAAAATAATAGTAACAAAGCGACGCAATCTGTTTCCTGTCGCGGGAGCCATGTTTTTTATTAGCCGAAAAATATTTTTTTAGATAAAGATGAAAGGGTTCCTTGCCATCAAATTTGGCAATTAACGCTGTAACATATTCCAAATAGCGATGAAAGTGATTTCCTTTTTTGGGGGAAGATGTATCATCGTTATTCATAAATATTTATGTTGATGGAGATGGACTTATATAATTAACTTTTGGAAAGTTGCCTGATGTTTTACTGAATTGCTAAAGTCAAAATAAACTTTCCAAAAGTTCTTCACTGATTATTAAAGCTGAAGAAGCGCTTTAACAGGGTCTTTGCCAAATAAAAGTTGCTCAGGATTTTCAAGCATTTCTTTTACACGAACCAAAAAACTTACTGATTCGCGGCCATCAATTACCCTGTGATCATAGCTCAGCGCGATGTACATCATGGGCTTTATTACCACCTGGCCATTTACAGCCATTGGCCGTTCTACTATATTATGCATTCCAAGAATAGCGCTTTGAGGAATATTAATAATGGGAGTACTCATTAAGGATCCAAAAACACCTCCATTTGTAATGGTAAAAGTGCCCCCGGTCATTTCTTCAATGGTAAGTTTACTTTCCCTGGCTTTTACTGCAAGTTGTACTACTTCCTTCTCAATCTCTGCCATACTAAGGCTTTCGGCGTTTCTTATTACCGGCACTACCAAACCTTTGGGAGAAGAAACCGCAATAGAAACGTCACAGTAATCGTGTAAAATGAGATTATCGCCATCAATTCGTGCGTTCACTGAAGGCCATTCCTGCAAGGCAAAGCAACATGCTTTTACAAAGAAGCTCATAAAACCAAGATTCACTTCGTGGGTTTTCTTAAATGCTTCTTTATACTTTTTTCTCAACTCCATAATTGGCCCCATGTCCGCTTCGTTGAAAGTGGTAAGCATCGCCGTGCTATTTTTTGCTTCTACCAGCCTGCGGCTGATGGTGCGGCGAAGGTTGGTCATTTTCTGAGTTTTCTCCTCGCGGCTGAACATTTCTTTGCCAATAGCGCGCCCCGGATTTGCGAGCGCATCCATTACATCATTTTTTGTAATCCTTCCATGAGTGCCGGTAGGTATTACACTTGATACATCAACTTTTTTATCGGCAAGTATGGCCGCAGCTACAGGAGTGGCTTTTACATCTTCTTTTTTTCTGGGTTCGTTTTCTTCAGGAGAAATTACTTTCGCAGGATGAGCTTCAGTTTTGGCTGCTTCTTTTGGAGCTTCTTTGGGAGTTTCCTGCTTCTTGTCTTTCGCAGGCGCTTCTTTTGCTGACGGTTTTTCTGCGGTATCATCTATTGTGCCGACTACATCTCCTATCTGCAAATTGTCTTCTTCTTTTGCGATTGTGTGTAAAACACCCGCTTTCTCCGCATTGATTTCAAAGGTGGCTTTTTCGCTTTCCAATTCAGCAATTACTTCATCTCTTTCTACATATTCCCCATCTTTTTTAATCCATTTGGTAAGGGTTACTTCACTGATACTTTCGCCAACGGTAGGCACTTTTATTTCTACTGACATGAATATTTATTAAGATTTACAAACCTAAGCTAAAATGAGAAATACACAAAGTAGTAAGTTGATGGTTCATCGTTCACAGTTGAAAATTAAATAACTGGATTTATTGATGCACCGAAAAAAATACTTTGCACAGTAAAGCAACAAATTCTTTAAATTTTTATTTTCCTCTTAAAGTTGAAAATTAAACATTTTGGATTTATTGATGCAACGAAAAAATACTTTGCGCAGTAAACCAACAAATTCTTTAAATTTTCATTTTCCTCTTAAATAGAAAAGGCGGTATTCAAAATCTCTTCCTGCTCTTCTCTATGAACTTTTGAATAACCAGTGGCCGTAGCAGCGCTTGCCTGCCTGCTTATTACTCCAAAATTGATACTCGTAAGATTCATTCGTAAAAAAGAAGCAGCGCCCATATTCAGAGGTTCTTCCTGTACCCAATACCAGATGGCTTTGCCGTACTTTTTATAAAGAGATTCTATTTGGTTTAGCGGTAAAGGATATATCTGCTCCATCCTGATAATAGCAACATCTTTCCGTTTTTCGCTTTCTCTTTTTTCATTGAGATCAAAATAAATTTTTCCGGAGCATAACAAAACTTTTGTAATGGACGATGGAGCTGTGACGCTTTCATCATCAAGCACTTCCCTGAAACCTCCTTTTGTAAATTCTTCTATTTTGCTATAGCTGTCCGGATGGCGCAGGTTGGCCTTTGGCGAAAAATTGATCAATGGTTTTCTGAAGGGCCACGTCAGTTGTCTTCTCATAGCATGGAAGAAATTGGCTGAAGTAGTAATATTGGTAATTACCATATTTAATTCAGCACACATCTGTAAAAAACGTTCTATCCTTCCACTACTATGATCCGGCCCCTGGCCTTCATAACCATGCGGCAAAAGAACAACCATCCCATTCATTCTCTTCCACTTCTGCTCCGTGCTCGAAATAAATTCATCAATCAGTGTTTGAGCGCCGTTGGCAAAGTCGCCAAACTGTGCTTCCCATAACACCAGCGCATTTGGATTGGCCATCGCGTATCCGTATTCAAAGCCGAGTACTGCATATTCACTCAGCAAAGAATCCCATATTCTCATTTTTCCCTGGGTGTCAGATATATTGCTGAGGCGATTATAATAATTGTCTGTCTTTTCATCTCTTAAAACAGCGTGCCTGTGGCTAAAAGTGCCGCGCCTTACATCCTGCCCGCTCATACGAACGTCTTTGCCTTCATCCAGAATGCTTGCATAAGCCAGCAATTCGCCGGTAGCCCAGTCAAATTTTTGTTCATTATCGTATAAGGTAATTTTATCCTGAAGTATTTTTTTAATCTTTCTGAGCGGTGTAAAATCTTCCGGCAATTTCATAATAGCTTTAAACAATTTTTCAATTTCAGCTTTGGGCACTGCTGTTACAGGTGAGCTTTTAAAATCTTCAGGGGTAGCTTCTCTCAGGCTTTGCCACCAAAGTTCAGGCGTTTGATAACTGTAGGGCAGTGGATTTTGCTTTATATCATCAAGCCGTTCCTGGAGGTCGCTCCAATATTTTTCTTCCATTTCTTTGGCAATCTTTGCTGCACCTTCTTCGCCATGCAATTTCAGCCATTCTACATATACTTCCCGCGGATTGGGTTGCTTATCAATGAGCGCATAAAAACCGGGCTGTGTAAATTTAGGATCATCTCCTTCGTTATGTCCATGCCTGCGGTAGCATACCATGTCTATAAAAATATCGGAATTGAATTCCTGGCGAAACATCATGGCTATCTGCGAAACCTTCACTACCGCCTCCACATCATCACCATTTACGTGAAACACAGGCGCATTAACGGTGGACGCAACGGAAGTGCAATAATTAGAAGTGCGTGCATCTCCAAAGTCAGTGGTAAAGCCTATTTGATTATTGATGACAAAATGTAGTGTGCCGCCAGTAAGATATCCCTGCAAACCACTCATCTGAAGTACTTCATATACAATACCCTGCCCCGCCAGCGCAGAATCTCCATGAATGAGTATGGGTAATATTTTATCATAGTCACTTTTATAGATAACATCTGCCTTGCTTCTTGCAAAACCTAACACCACCGGATCTACCGCTTCAAGATGTGAAGGATTAGGGGCGAGTTTCAAATGAATTGTTTTTCCGTTGAAGGTTTTTAATTCGCTGCTATAACCCTTATGGTACTTCACATCACCGCTTCCCATTGTATAATCCACTTTTGCATTTGCCTCAAATTCTGTAAATATTTGCTCATAAGTTTTGCCCAGAATATTGGCCAGGATATTCAACCTGCCTCTATGCGCCATACCAATTGCTACTTCCTGTACTTCATTGTCGGCAGCAGTATTAATAATGGCATCCAACGCCGCTATGGTACTTTCACCTCCTTCCAGCGAAAATCTTTTTTGTCCTACATATTTGGTATGAAGAAATTTTTCAAACATCACCCCTTCATTTAGCTTCTGAAGTATCCTTCTTTTTTGCTCCAATGGTATAGGTTCGAGCATGGTATGCTCTGCCGCGTTAATAATCCAATCTATTTTAACAGGGTCATTGATAGAATCAAATTCAATCCCTACAGACCCGGTATAACATTTTTTTAAATGCGCAACAATCGTTTTCAAAGATGCCCTGCCGGTTCCCGCAAATTTGCCAGCCTCAAACTGAGTTTCAAGATCAACATCACTTAAGCCAAAATAGGAAAGCCCAAGATTAGCCCGGCGATCCTTTCTTTCTCTTATCGGATTTGTTTTTGAAATCAGGTGGCCTTTATTACGGTAAGCGAGAATGAGCTGGTAAACACCAAATTCTTTATTAAGATTACTCACAGACAATTCACCTATAGGCGACGCCGCCTCAGTGTCTGACTTTGAATGGCCGTTTTGGTTGGAAACAGCGAAATCAAAGCCTTCAAAGAATTTTCTTAAGTCAACATCAACACTTTCCGGGTCTTTTTTAAAATCAGAATATAAATTTTCAATGTAGGCGGGATGTGAACTTGTTATGTAGGAAAAATCATTCATGATTAAAGGGAATTTTATATTTTTTTAACGGATATAAACTTCGGGGGAGCAATTTTATTGCAAATATCGTGAGTTTTATTAAGATAAACGGCTACTAAAAAAGAAGATTTTTCGTATCCGGTGATTTTAAGTTTTTGTTAATCCACATTCGTCCAATCTCAAAAATTTTAAGTCAGAGCCGTGATTGTATCAATCGCTCAAATTGGTAGATAAAAATGACTTTTTATCGCTTTTATTTTTATTAATTCTATATTTGAAGCATATTTTCCCAAACAACTAAATTTCAATGGAAAGTTTTCTGACTGCTGCTGTTATCTGGATTATCATAGGATTTGTTTTTTTCCTTTTGGAGTTTGTACTACCTGGGCTTATCCTTTTCTTTTTTGCCGTAGGAGCGTGGATAGTGGCGATTCTCTGCCTTTTCTTAGATCTCTCCATTAACCAACAGTTAATTACCTTTTTAATCAGTTCGATAGCGAGCATCCTTTTACTTAGAAAATGGTTTTCAAAAATATTATGGAAAAGAAAACATTCAACGGACCTTCTGGAAGACGAATTTTTGGGTAAAACCGCTAAAGCCTTGTCAGATATTTTACCGGGAGAAAATGGTAAAGTTGATTTCAAAGGAACCACCTGGCAGGCAGCCTCAGAAGATACTATTGCCAAAGGTGAGAATGTAATTATCACAGGAAACGAAAGCATATTATTAATTGTAAAATCAACAAAAAAATCATGACAGCATCAACAATAATCCTGGTAGTAATCATCCTGTTTTTATTAGTAGCGTTTTTATCCACTTTTAAAGTAGTGCCACAGCGTTCTGTTTATATCATCGAACGATTGGGTAAATTCAGCCGTGCACTCGATGCGGGATTTCATATTTTAATTCCATTTGTTGACAAAGTGGCTTACAAGCAAAACTTAAAAGAGCAAGCCCTTGACGTAGCTTCTCAAATATGTATCACCAAAGACAACATAGCTGTAGAGGTTGATGGTGTGTTGTACCTACAGGTGATTGATCCGCAGAAAGCCTCTTACGGAATTGACAATTACAGATTTGCTGTAATTCAAATTTCACAAACAACTATGCGCAGCGTAATTGGGAAAATGGAATTGGACAAAACCTTTGAAGAGCGCGAAACAGTAAATGCCACCATCGTAGAAGCGGTTGACAGGGCTAGCGGCCCCTGGGGAATTAAAGTTTCAAGATATGAAGTGAAAAATATTTCACCTCCGCAAAGTATTAGAGATGCTATGGAAAAGCAAATGCGGGCAGAGCGCGAAAAACGGGCGTTGATAGCAGAATCAGAAGGCGATAAACAGGCAAAAATTAATCGCGCCGAAGGCGAGAAGCAACAAACGATTGCACTCTCTGAAGGTGAAAAACAAAAAAGAATTAATGAAGCAAGCGGAAAAGCATCAGAAATAGAAATGGTAGCGGTAGCCACTGCTAAAGGAATCAGGGAAATAGCACAATCCATCAATGAAGAGGGTGGAATGAGCGCTGTAAACCTGCGCATTGCCGAGCAATATCTTACAGAATTTGGTAAACTGGCCCAGACTAATAATACGATGATCGTTCCTGCTGATCTTTCCGATATTGCCGGAGTGATATCAAGTGTGACGTCTGTTATTAGTAAAACCAAAAATGAGTTACCGGCTTCAAAGAAATAAAGTTTCCGTTAAATAATTTTCTTATTACACAAAACCATCTGCAATAGTTAGATAAACGTTTCTATTTATTTTTTTAACAGGAACAATTTTATATAACTTTTATCCTGAATACTTCACACTGCGGAGAAACCGGGTGAGGTTGAGAATTCTTTTGCGCAAAAACTTATCTTACATTTATATAAAAAAAATTATCGCATCAATAAATGAAACTTTTTCCTGAATCTGCTTCCCAACAACTGGAATTTGATAAAATAAAAGATTTGTTAGCGGCTCATTGCCGGTCAGAATTTGCACGTAACAAAGCCGCCGAATTAAGGATTCATACCAATAAAAAATTCATCGAGCCTCAACTTTTACAAACCAATGAATACAAATTGCTTTTCCAAAATCGTTTGTATTTTCCGGATGATGCTGTTCTAAATCTTTCCAAAGAACTGAAATTATTAAGCATAGAATCTTCGGTCCTTTCCGGAGAACAATTTATACAGATAAAAAAACTGGCCAATGCAATACAACAAATTTTCCGTTGGTTTTCTCCGGATAGAAAAGTGGCCTATCCTTCATTGTCACTGATAATTGAGGAAACTTATTTTGAGAAAACCATAGCAATACTAATCGATGAAATACTGGACGAATATGGTATTGTAAAGGATAATGCTTCTGAAAAATTGTCTAATATCAGGATGTCGTTGTATAGAAAAAGATCTGAGCTTAAAAGAGTTTTTGCGCGGATTGTTTCCAGGTTGAGAAAAGAAGGTTATCTCACTGATATTGAAGAAAGTTTTATGAACGGCAGAAAAGTACTTGCCGTATTTGCGGAGCAAAAAAGAATGGTAAAGGGCATATTGCATGGCGAAAGCGATAGCCGCAGAACTTCTTTCATCGAACCCGAAGAAACCACTCATTTGAACAACGAAATTGTTTCCCTTGAAAATGACGAGCGCAAAGAAGTATATCTGATATTGCAAAAATTGACAACCCAAATGCGGGCGTATCATTCGTTGTTGAGTATTTATCATGATATTATTGGCGAATACGATTTTATAAGAGCCAAGGCTATGCTGGCTTTGGATTATAATGGTACATTGCCTGCCTTGCATGATAAAGCCATTGTGAAATTGAAAGATGCAGTACATCCGCTACTCTTTCTTTATAATAAAAAACTGGACAAACCAACCATCCCGGTAAATATTTCATTGGATGACCGAAACCGAATTCTAGTCATCAGCGGCCCAAATGCCGGAGGGAAAACCGTTACACTTAAAACAGCAGGGCTATTGCAGATGATGTTGCAAAGTGGTCTTTTAGTTTCGTGTAGCCATGACAGTGAGTTCGGTATTTTCAAGCAACTGATGATCCATATTGGCGATACGCAAAGTCTCGAATTTGAATTGAGCACCTACTCGTCTCATCTTATCAACATGAAATATTTTATGGAAAACGCGAATGGCAAAACGCTTTTTTTTATAGATGAATTGGGAAGTGGCAGCGATCCTAATCTTGGCGGCGCTTTTGCGGAAGTAATCATGGAAGAACTGGCTAAGAAACATTCTCTAGGCCTGGTAACGACGCATTACTTGAACCTGAAAGTAATGGCCAATAAAGTAAGCGGCATCATCAACGGGGCAATGGCTTTCGATGAAAAAAATTTAAAGCCTTTGTATCAATTGATCATTGGAAAGCCCGGCAGTTCCTATACTTTTTCTATCGCGGAGCGAATTGGCCTGCCACATCATTTGATCAATAAAGCAAAACAGTTAGTAGATGAAAATCATTTTTCCCTCGACAAACTGCTCAACAGTACAGAGCAGGATCAGCAACAGATACAGGTAGAAAAAAAGAAACTTGATAAACTGATAAAGGAGAATGAGACGCTTCAAAAAGAAATGCGGCAGGTAATTCACAAAGAAAAACACACACAACAAATAGAATTACTTAAGGAGCAAAATCAAATCAATGAAGCGAAATTTATATACCTGAAAGATATGGATCGGAAGCTGAAATCGCTCTTGACAGAATGGAAAAAAACTGATGACAAAAATAAAGTGGTAAAGATGATGCAGGCAGTACTTTTTAAACAACCCGAAAAACAAATTCTAAAAAAGAAACAACAGAAAATTGACAATAAGTTTATTGAAACAACTGAGGATGTAAAGTTGGGTGACAAAGTTATTATGAAAGCCAATCGCCAGGTAGGAACCATAACCAGTATCCGTGGAAAGAAAGCCATTGTTCAGGTGGGATCAGTTCCTATAACCGTTGCGCTTGACGCCGTGGCAGTAGTCAAAGAGAAACCCGTTGAACAAAGTACTGAATGAAATCAAGACGTCCCTGAATAGTAAAATGTGTTTTTTGTTGTTTTACTGACACTATAAAAGCAATGCAGTATTCTAATTCAACACTTCATACGTCATCACGGGAGTGAATTTATTTTTCAATTTCATCTCACCCACCGCTTTACATTGAAAGGATTCTTTTACTTTTTCATACGAAACATCAGAGATCAAAATCTGGCCTTCAGTAGCCATTGATTGAAGGCGCTGTGCCATGTTTACCGCATCCCCTATTACGGTATAATCAAGCCGCTTCAGATTAGCAGATCCGATATTTCCACTCACCACCTCGCCACTATTAATACCGATGGAAACCTTTGGTAAAAAAGTTTGCTGACCGGATTCATTGGGTAATTTTTCAATTTGCCTACGCGCGGCAAGACATGCATCTATAGCTCGGTCCAGGTGAAAATCACCTTTAAAAACCGCCATCACCGCATCGCCGATAAATTTATCAATATACCCACCTTGTGTTATGATCTCTTTTACAATTACGTCGAAATAACTGTTTAATAATTTTACTACTTTATCCGGCGTCTCATTTTCGCTGATAGAAGTAAAACTACAAATGTCAATAAAAGCCACCGATACTTCTATGGTTTCATTTTGAATTAAACTGCTTTCAAATTCGCGGCCACCCATAAAATTCAGTACCGTTTGATCCACATACATTTTAAGAATATTGTTTTCTTTGATTGCCTGCATTGTTTGGCGCATCAGGTTTACCTGTTTGATGGTTTTTTCCATCGTTAACTCGAGGTCTTCAAAATCTACCGGCTTGGTAATAAAATCAAAAGCGCCACGGTTCATAGCCGTACGTATGTTTTGCATGTCGCCATAGGCGGAAACAATTACCGATTTAATGAGACTGTTTTGTTCATTCAACTTGCTAAGTAAGGTTAGTCCATCCATCACAGGCATATTGATATCGCTTAGTACAATATCGACATCTTCATTTTCCGCTATCTTTTCCAGCGCATTTTTTCCGTTCACCGCAAAAACAAATTCATATTTTCGATCGCGTATTTTTTGCCTGAATTTTTGTTTGATGAGTATCTCCAGGTCGGATTCATCATCAACTACTAAAATTTTTGACATTAAATATTTATTTTAAGTTTTTGTTTTAATAAAGTAAAATCAACCGGCTTGGTTAAAAATTCATCAGCTCCCAATTCTTTCGCGATATTAAAATTTTCTGTATCGCCGTAAGCGGTTATCATCATCACCACCGGTGGCGGATCGTGGTGCTTTTTTTTGATGCGGGACAATAGCTCGAGTCCGCTCATACCAGGCATATTAATGTCAGACAAAATCAGTACTGCTTCCTGCTCGTGACTGTCAAGGTATTTTAATGCTTCTTCGCCGGAAAATGCAAATTCAAATTCTACCTGCTTGTTCCTGATTTCCTTTCTGAAGCGTTGTTCAAAAAGCGTCTGGATGTCTCTTTCATCATCTACCACTAAAATTTTCATTCGATTTTTTTTGTTTTACAATAATAAATTATAAAGCCTGAACGGGGTTTTTCAAATTGTCGCTTTGAAATTTGAAATTCACCAGTCGGAACCGTCGTTCAGGCAACAGGCAATTCCACGGTAAATTCAGTTCCTTCGCCTTCTTTGCTATCTACTGTTATCTTTCCGCCATGAGCTTTTATGATATCATAACTCAAACTCAACCCGAGGCCTGTCCCCTCGCCCGCAGGCTTGGTAGTAAAAAAAGGATTGAAAATCTTATCCTTTATTTTATCAGGAATACCCGTGCCATTATCCCTCACTTTCACCAATATTTTTCCATTTTCTTTTTTAGTGCTTACCCAAACCCTTGGCTCGTAATCATTCCCCTTTAATGGTTTTGCTGCTTTTACCACATAAAATGCATTGGTAATCAAATTCAAAATTACCCTTCCCACATCCTGAGCCACAATATTTATTTTTGAAATGCTCTCATCAAAATCAGTTTTCATATCAGCGTTAAAACTTTTGTCTTTTGCACGCAAACCATGGTAAGCTAACCGCAAATATTCGTCAGCCAACGTATTGATGTTGGTCGGTTCTTTTTGTCCATTGCTGCTGCGACTGTGTTGCAACATTCCTTTTACAATAGAATCAGCTCTTTTACCATGAAAACTTATTTTTTCCTGGTTGGTTTTGATGTCGTTGGCAATTTCTTCTATAGTCAATCTTTCTTCAGGAGAAAGATTGGTTTTATTCAATTCTTCTTTCAGTTCATCTGCCAGTTCCGTATTAACTTCTGAAAAATTATTTACAAAATTCAACGGGTTTTGAATTTCATGGGCGATGCCTGCCGTCAATTCTCCAAGTGAAGCCATCTTTTCTGATTGTATCAACTGAGATTGGGTTGATTTTAAATCTTCCAGTGATTTCTCCAATTGTTCGGTACGATACTTTACTTTTTCTTCCAGTATTTTATTTTCTTTTTTTAATCTTCTTGAACGAAATACGATGTATGTCCTTAATAAGCCGATAATTATTAATGCAAAAACGAGATAAGCCCACCAGGTTTTGTACCACGGCGGCAAAATGGTAAATTCAAATAGGGCAGGAGCGCTCCATTTTCCATTCAGGCCTCTGCTTCTCACTTTAAAAGTATATTCTCCCGAAGGCAGGTTCAAATAATTATCTGTAAAATATTTTTCGCTGATTGGGCTCCATTTTTTATCTATTCCCTGTAAAATATAACTATACAAAACGCTGTCCTGCCTACCTAAGTTTGCCTGCGCAAATTGAAACTGAATGTAATTCTGATTGTAAGGAATTTGTAGGTTTACTGGCATATTGTAAGGCCCGGAAACACTGTCCCATTGAAGTTTGCCTTGTTGCTCATATCCTGTATTTCGCGGCCGTTGGCCTTTTACGTAAAAGGAATCTGCAGTCCATAAAGTGTCGTGTTGATTTATTGAAACCTTGTTCGCAAAATTCTGAGGTTCGTTCATAATACTTAAACCGGTAATATAAGTAGCAGCGCTATCCTGCTCTTTTTTAATTTTATTGATGATGGTAATTCCCTGGTCTCCCCACAAGTATTGGCCTTTTTGGGTAACGATATTAACATCCCAGCCACCAACTACATCGCCTAGCCCTTCAGACTTAGCTAAACGTGATACGTTCCAGTTTCCGTTTATTTTGCCAGGAATTGCCAGAGTTATGATATTGCCAGAATTATAGGTGCCTGCAATTACGTAATCATTGTATTCAACCATTGAGGAAATATAGTTATTGGATAAACCTTCTTTTGTACTTATGGAAGTGAGCGTTCCGTGTTTTATATCTGCCACATAAATGCCTTTGTTTGTCCCAATCCACATTCTTCCATATTTATCAGGCATTAAGTTTCTGAAACAGGTGTCTCTTAAACCGGGAGCATTATTCAAATTTTGAACAGTCCATGTTTTCGGGTCAATTATATCTACACCACTGTATTGATGAGCAAGCCATATCCGGCCATTGTTATCTTCCTTAACATCCAAAATGGTATTATCGCTCAAGCCATTTGTTTTGTCAAGCCGCCTGATATTGTTTCTTGCAGAGTCAATCATTTCAACGCCAGCAGATGGGCCGGTAAGCCAGATATTATTATGGCTATCTCTTATTACAGCGTAAATACTATCGCTCAAAAGCCCTTCTTTCTTGCCGGTATGTTCCATCGTTTTGTGAGCTTCGTCAATTATATCAAGCCCTCCAAAACTGCTCACCCAAAGTTTTCCGTTTTCTTCAGTAAAACCTTGTATAAAATTATCACTGAAACCATTTTGCTTGTTTAGTGCAGTGGTAGTTTTTTTATCTTCATTCAAAATAATAATTCCTTCATTATTAGTGCCCATCCAAATATTACCGGCTGCATCTTCAAAGAGTGTGGTAACAACTTTTTTTCCAACAGGATAAACGACTTTTGCATTCTGGTCAATGATGCTTAGGGGTGCATTTACTTCGGCCACCCATACTCTTTGCTGATCGTCCTGCAATAAATTAAAAATAAGATTTGGAGCTATTCCTTCGTTTACTGTAAATGTTTTCACCATTCCTTTATCAGGATCAAGAATTGACAATCCCTGACTTGTTCCTATCCAAGTCATGCCAAGGTTATCGTACAATAAACAGTTGGTAACTGCATTATCCAAACCTTGTAATTTGCCATAATTTATAATGGAATCCTTTGCGGTATTTACTTCTGCAACGCCGCCATTTGCATAGGCAAACCAAACGCGGTTTTTTTTATCTCCTGTGATGGCCATTAAAGAATCACTTCCATGCTCATTCGTTTTCTTTAAATATTTTATAGTGCCTTTTTCAGGGTTAATAATATCTGCGCCATCATCAGTAGTAAGCCAGATATTTTTCTGGCCATCTTCAAATACGCCCCAGGCATCAGTGCCGGAAATTCCTGTACTATTGTCGAGGTGTTTAAAAGTTTCAGTATTCGGATCTATCACATCAGCATAGTTGTTTGCTGTTTGGCAAATCCAGATATTTCCTTTGTCATCAAGTATCATTCTTGGAATTTGATGAAATTTGAAATTGATAGCGCTGCTTAAACTTACTTTGCCAGCTTTGGTGTCTATCATGCCTATGCCATTAGTTCCTCTAAACCAAATTCTTCCATTATTATCTTCCAGCAAACATCCTGCACCTTTTATAGGATACTTTTGCATATACTCACCATCGTACCTGTAAAGACCTGTTGGTGTGCCAATCCAGATAAGACCGCTTTTATCTT
>Ga0070660_100001280_pt1 | contig 17152 bp, 18 predicted proteins | sample KBSC33metaG_FD_64670 | JGI IMG/M metagenome (GOLD analysis project Ga0070660, IMG submission 64670) | Corn rhizosphere microbial communities from Kellogg Biological Station, Michigan, USA - KBS C3-3 metaG | ecosystem: Host-associated > Plants > Roots > Rhizosphere > Soil ... | reverse complement strand
CTCGGTGTGGCCCCTGGAGAGGATCATGTCGCGGAAGCGCTGGCCGTTGGCGCGGGTGAGGCCGCCATGCGCCATGAACCAGGCATAGGCGTCGTTGTCGAGCATCTGCGTCCACAGATAAGCGTAATAGCCGGCCGAATAGCCGTTGGCCCAGATGTGGAGGAAATAGCTGGAGCGGTAGCGGGGCGGCACGTCGGTGACGTCGAGCCCGGTCTTGGCGAGCGCGGCTGCCTCGAAGGCGTCCGTCTGCTGCCGCGGCGCATCGGCCGGAAGGTCGTGCCAGGCGAGGTCGAGCTGGGCGGCGGCGATCAGCTCGCCGAGCGCGTAGCCCTGGTTGAACTTGGAGGCGCGCTTGATCTTGTCGACCAGAGCCTGCGGCATCGCCGCGCCGGTGCGATAGTCCTTCGCATAATGGGCGAGGACCTTGGGATCGAGCGCCCAATGCTCGTTGAACTGCGAGGGGAACTCGACGAAGTCCCGCGCGACGTTGGTGCCCGACAGCGTCGGGTAGGTCTGGCTGGCGAACAGGCCGTGGAGCGCATGGCCGAATTCGTGGAACATGGTGGTGACGTCGTCGAAGCTCAGCAGCGCCGGCTGGCCGGGCGCGGGCTTGGTGAAATTGGCGACGTTGTAGACGACGGGCTTGGTGCCGAGCAGCTTCGACTGGCCGACGAAGTTCGACATCCAGGCGCCGCCATTCTTGTTGTCGCGCTTGAAATAGTCGAAGTACATGAGCCCAAGGTCGGAGCCGTCCTTGTCGTAGACGGTGAACACCCGCACATCCGATTGGTAGACCGGTATGTCCTTCCGCTCCTTGAAGGTGATGCCGTAGAGCTGGTTGGCGGCGTAGAAGACGCCGTCCTGCAGCACCCGGTCCAACTCGAAATAGGGGCGGATCTCGGACTCATCCAAGTCGTATTTCGCCTTGCGGACCCGGTCGGAATAACGCTGCCAGTCCCACGGCTTGAGGTCGAAGCTCTCGCCGCCGGCGCGGATCGCGGCCTGCAGCTCGGCGGCCTCGCGCTTCTCCTCGGCGGCGGTGGCGGGGGCGAGTTGGGCGATGAAGCGCTGCACCGCCGCCGGGGTCTTCGCCATCTGGTCGGAGAGGACATAGGCCGCCCAGGTCGGATAGCCGAACAGGGCGGCCTTGCGGGCGCGCAGCTGGGCGAGCTGCTCGATGATCGGGCGGGTGTCGTTGGCGTCGCTCCGCTCGGCGCGGTTCCAGCTGTGGTCGAACAGGGCCTGGCGGGTGGCGCGATCGGCGAGCGAGGAGAGCGCGGGCTGCTGCGTCGTGTTCTGGAGCGGGAGGACCCATTTGCCGGAGAGGCCGCGCTCCTTCGCCGCCTGGGCGGCCGCGTCGATCGCGCCCTTGTCCATGCCGGCGAGGCCCGCCGGCGAATCGACGACCAGCGCGCCCGCCTTGGCGGCGGCGACGAGCTTCTGCTGGAAAGAGGTCTCGAGCGAGGAGATTTGCGTGTTCAGCGCCTTCAATTTCTCCTTGTCGGCAGGCGAGAGGCGGGCGCCGGCATGGACGAATTGCTGGTAGGTCACTTCGACGAGCTGGCGCTGCTCGGCGTTGAGGCCGAGCTTCGCGCGGCGGTCGTAGACGGACTGGACGCGGGCGAAGAGCTTCGGGTTGAGGTAGATCGCGTCCTGATGCTGCGAGAGCTTGGGATTCTCGATCTCCTGCACCTTGTCGAGCGCCGGATTGGTGTTGGCGCCGACGACGCCGGAAAAGGCCTCGTTGACCCGGTCCAGCATCCGCCCCGAGCGCTCCATGGCGACGATCGTGTTGTCGAAGGTCGGGGGCGCGGGATTGTCGGCGATGCGGTCCATCTCGCCGCGCTGCTCGGCCATGCCCTGCTCGAAAGCGGGCTGATAGTCGCTGTCGTGGATGATGTCGAAGCGCGGCGCCTGGAACGGCAGGTTGCTCGGCACCGCGAAGGGATTCTGGCGCCCCGGCTGGGCGCCGGCGGGGAGCGCCGCGGCGAGCATCGTTCCGGCCATTGCGAGGGACTTGAACCAGGACTTGCGCATATCTCACATCCTCCAAAGCGCCGGCGTGCGCAGCGATGCGCGCGGGCGCGGTGCGAATCAAGGGGCGGGCGCCAAGGCCCGCGCGCGGCTTTGCGCCGCGTCGCGCGCCGCTCTAGAGGGACGCGGATGAACGACTTCGAAACCCTGCTCCAGCCCGACAAGGGCCAGCCCGCCACCGCGCTCCACCTCGTCGCCGGCGACGGCCTCGAAGCCTGGCTGAAGGCGCAGCCGGCGCGGGTGCGCGCGGCCGCCGCGGCGCAGGGCTTCGAGGCGAAGCCGAACCAGGTGGCGATCCTGCCGGGCGAGCGCGACCATTGGTCGGCGGCGATTGGGGTGGCGGCGCCGGGAGCGCTCGGCCCCTGGGACCTCGCCAAGGCGGCGGAGAGTCTTCCCGAAGGCAAATACCGGCTGGCGAGCGGCGCCCCGGGGCCGGCGGCGCTGGGCTGGCTGCTCGGCCAATATGCGTTCGAGCGCTACAAGGCGCCGCCGACGCGGAAGGGCCCGCGGATCCTGCTGACGCCGCAAGCCGCGCGGATCGAGGAGGCCGTAGCCCTGGCCGAGGCGACGGCGCTGGTCCGCGACCTCGTCAACACGCCCGCCGGCAACCTCGGGCCGGCCGAGCTGGAGGCCGCGGTGCGGGAGGCGGCCGAGGAGTTCGGCGCGGAGGTGGCCGTGACGTCCGGGCGGGCTCTGGAAGAAGGTTTCCCGATGATCGCCGCCGTCGGCCGTGCCGCGACGGAGGCGAGGGGGCCGCGGCTGATCGAGCTGGAATGGGGCGACCGGCGCCATCCGCGCGTCGCCCTGGTCGGCAAGGGCGTGTGCTTCGATTCGGGCGGGCTCGACATCAAGCCCTCGTCCGGCATGCGGCTGATGAAGAAGGACATGGGCGGCGCGGCCCACGCGCTGGCGCTGGCGCGGCTCGTCATGCGCTTCAACCTGCCGGTGCGGCTGCACCTGCTGATCCCGGCGGTCGAGAACGCCGTCTCCGGCGCCGCCTTCCGCCCCGGCGACGTGCTGAGGAGCCGCAAGGGGCTCAGCGTCGAGATCGGCAACACCGACGCGGAGGGACGGCTGATCCTCGGCGACGCGCTCACCAAGGCGTCGGAAGGCGCGCCGGAGCTGATCCTCGACTTCGCCACCCTGACCGGCGCGGCCCGCGTCGCGCTGGGGCCGGACCTCCCTGCCCTCTTCGCCAACGACGACGACCTTGCTTCGGCGCTGCTGGATGCCGGCACGCGGGTCGCCGACCCGGTGTGGCGGATGCCGCTCTGGGCCGATTATGACGAGATGTTCGCCTCTGACATCGCCGATTTCGGCAACGCCTCCGAAGGCGGTTTCGCGGGCGCCGTCACCGCGGCGTTGTTCCTCCGGAAATTCGTGCCGGAAGCGACCCCCTGGGCGCATTTCGACACCTTCGCCTGGCGCGCTTCGGCGCGGCCGGGGCGCCCGAAGGGGGGCGATGCGCTGGGTCTGCGCGCGGCCTGGGCGACGCTCGCGGAACGCTACGCGCGGTGACAAAGTGCGACATTTTTGCGTCGAAAACTCAGATAAATAGGCAACGAAAGCTCCTCTCCATGGTTTTACAGCCGAAATAAGCGGCCTTTGGATTGGAGATGGACCAGTGTCAGAGCGCGCTCTCAGGAGCTGGATGCAGACGCTGATCGGCTACGTGCGGTCAGGCCAGCCGGATCTCACCAACCGGCAGATGGCGCTCCTCCTCCTGGTCTACCTGACGCCCGGCCCGCACACGGTGCGCGGGCTCGCCCAGCTGCTCGGCGTGTCGAAGCCGGTCATCACGCGCGCCTTGAATACGCTGGGCACGCTCGGCTATCTGCGCCGGGTCCGCGACGAAGCGGACCGCCGCAACGTCTTCGTCGCCAAGACCAGCATAGGGCAGGAGTTCCTTGAGCGCTTCGAACGCAATATCGAGCAGCAGCAGGAAAGCTCCGGCCGGCGCGGCGCCGCCAAGGAGCGGGGAATCCTCCTCCAGCACGGCTAGTCCCGACCTTCGGCACTTCACCCTCGACGGCCCGTCCGTGGTCCTGGATCCGCGCCTCAACGCCTGGCGCAGCGACATCGCCGACATCGCCCTCGCCGACCGATTGTTCGCGCCGCATTATGCCGAGGCCCTGACGCGGGCCTGCGGGGTCATCCCAACCATGGTGCGCGAAGGCCCGTCCGACGGCGCCGAGGCGGTGTCGCAGCTCCTTCCCGGCGAGGAGTTCGCGGTGCTCGACATCACCGGCGGCTGGGCATGGGGCTATTGCCGGCTCGACCATCGGGTCGGCTATGTCGAGGCGATCGAGCTCGTCGAGCCGCTCGAGACGACCCACATCGTCATCGAGGCGCAGGCGCCGGTACAGGCGGCGGCCGATCCGATGTCGCCGGCCCTCTCGTTCCTGCCGATGGGCTCGCGCCTCCACGGCCATGTGCAGGGCGCGGTGCTGGAGTTCGAAGGCGGATTTGTACCGCTCAGCTATCTGCGCGCGATCGGCGAGCCCGAGCAGGACCCGGTCGCGGTGGCGCAGCGCCTGATGGGTGCGCTTTGCCTGCGCGGCGGGCGCAGCCTGCACGGCATCGACTGCTCCGGCCTCGTCCAGCTGTCGCTGCAGTTGTGCGGCATCGATTGCCCGCGCGACACGGTCGACCAGCGCGCGCTCGGCGAACCGGTGCCGGACGGGGCGCCGCTGCGCCGGGGCGACCTGCTCTTCTGCGAGGAGCATGTCGGGATGATGGTCGACGACCGCATGGCGATCCAGGTCAGCCACGCGGCGCAGAAGGTGACGGTGGAGCCCTTCACCTGCGCCCGGCCCGCGGGCAGCGCGGAAGGATTGGAGCGGCGGCGGCTCGCCTAGGCGCCCTGCCCTACATCTCTCCGCGCGCGCGGCGGATGTCGAACCACTTCTTCACGTTCGCATTGTGCTCGGCCAGCGTGTTGGCGAAGACGTGGCCGCCCGTGCCGTCGGCGACGAAGTAGAGCGCCTGCGTGTCGGCCGGGTGGAGGACCGCGGCGATCGAGGCCTTGCCGGGATTGGCGATGGGGCCGACCGGCAGGCCGCGCTTCGTATAGGTGTTGTAGCCGTTCGTCGCGTGCAGCTCGGACTGCAAGATGCGGCGGCCGAGCGGCTTCCCCTTGGTGATCGGGTAGATGACGGTCGGGTCTGCCCCCAGCGCCATCCCCTGCTTCAGCCGGTTAGAATAGACGCCCGCGATCATCGGCCGCTCCGAAGCCTTGGCCGTCTCCTTCTCGACGATCGAGGCGAGCGTCAGCGCCTCTTCCTTCGACTGCACGACCGCGTCGGGGCTGCGCTTCGGCCACAGCGCGTCGAGCGTGCGCGCCATCGCCGCCTGCATGCGGGCGAGCACCGCCGCCCGCGTCTCGCCGCGCTGGTAGCTGTAGCTGTTGGGCAGCACCGAGCCCTCGTCCGGCAGCGGCGCCTCGCCGGTGAGGCCCGGCGCAGCGGCGAGCCGCTCCTGCACCAGGATCGAGGGCATGCCCTCGGGGATCGTGACCATGCGCTGCAGGGCCTTGCCGCCTTCGAGCAGGTTCAGGATCTGCGCGTTGCTGGCATGGGCCGGAATTTCATACTCGCCAGCTTCGATCACGTCGCCGCCGCCGAACAACCGCGCCTGGACGAGGAACCGGCGGCGCGAGGAGATGGCGCCAGCCTTCTGGAGGAGCGTGGCCGCCGAAGCGAGGCTGGCGCCCTTGGGAACCACGACGGTGACCGCGTGCTGCGCCGGGCCGCGCGCGCTCCAGCCCTGGACGAACCAGAGGCCGGCGAGGACGCCCGCGACGAGGACGAGCGCGAGCAGCTTCTTCATCGGCGGATCAGACGGCCTTCATGACGAGGCTGGCGTTGGTGCCGCCGAAGCCGAAGCTGTTGTTCAGCACCGCCTTCACCTCGCGCTCCTTGGCAACGAGCGGCACGAGGTCGACTCCGGCCGTGCCTTCGCTCGGATTTTCGAGGTTGAGCGTGGGAGGCACGATCTGGTCGCGCAGCGCGAGGATGCAGAAGATCGCCTCGACCGCGCCGGCGCCGCCGAGCAGGTGGCCGATCGCCGACTTGGTCGAGCTCATCGACAGGTGGCCGATATTGTTGCCGAACAGGCGGCGCACCGCGCCAAGCTCGAGCTCGTCGCCGAGCGGCGTCGAGGTGCCGTGGGCGTTGATATAGTCGATGTCGGCGAGGTCGAGGCCGGAGCGCTTCATCGCGACCTGCATGGCGCGGAAGCCGCCGGCGCCCTCCGGGTGCGGGGCAGTGACGTGATAGGCGTCGCCCGACATGCCGTAGCCGACCACCTCGGCATAGATCTTCGCGCCGCGCGCCTTCGCATGCTCATATTCCTCGAGCACGACGACGCCGGCGCCCTCGCCCATGACGAAGCCGTCGCGGTCCTTGTCGTAGGGGCGGCTGGCGCGCTCGGGCTCGTCGTTGAAATTGGTCGAGAGAGCGCGGGCCTGGGCGAAGCCGGCGATTCCGATCGGGCAGATCGCCGCCTCGGCGCCGCCGGCGAGCATGACGTCGGCATCGTCCATGGCGATCATCCGCGCCGCGTCGCCGATCGAATGGGCGCCCGTCGAGCAGGCCGTGACGACGGCGTGGTTGGGCCCCATCAGCCCGTATTTGATCGAAACCTGGCCGGAGATGAGGTTGATCAGCCGGCCGTGGACGAAGTGCGGCGAAACCCGGCGCGGGCCCTTTTCGTGGAGGACCAGGCTCTCCTTCTCGATGCCCGGCAGGCCGCCGATGCCGGAGCCGATCGAGACGCCCATCCGGTAGCGCTCCTCCTCGGAGGCGTCGGTAAGGCCGGCATCCTCGAGCGCCTGCCCCGCGGCGTCGATGCCGTAGACGATGAAGGGATCGACCTGGCGCTGGATCTTGTGGTCGACACGCTTGTTCGGGTCGAAGCCATATTCATGATCCGCCGGCTTCACCTCGCAGGCGATCTTGCAGGCATAGTCGGTGGGATCGAAGATCGTGATCCGGCCGGCGCCGCTCTTGGACGCGAGGATGTTCCGCCAGGTGGTTTCCACGTCGCCGCCGAGCGGCGAGACCATGCCCAATCCGGTAACGACGACGCGGCGCATTCACATCACTCCCTTGGAAATAGCGACGGCTCCCCGACATGGGGCGCCGCCGACCGTTTGTCGACAGGCCCGGCCGGGGAGCCGCTCATGCTCGTTCGGCACCGCGTGGCGCGCGGCGCGACGGCTCAGGCCTTGTTCGCCTCGATATAATCGATGGCGTCGCGGACCGTCGTGATCTTCTCGGCGGCATCGTCCGGGATCTCGACCCCGAACTCCTCCTCGAACGCCATGACGAGCTCGACGATGTCGAGGCTGTCCGCGCCGAGATCGTCGATGAAGCTCGCGTCCTCGGTCACCTTCTCGGCTTCGACGCCGAGATGCTCGACGACGATTTTCTTCACGCGGTCGGCGGTCTCGCTCATGTGCAACCCTTCCCTAGGTGGTATTTTCGCCAGCCCTAGCCGCACTGCGGGGGGGCGGCAAGAGGCGCAATGCCGCAACCCGCCTCGTCAGGACACCCGCGACTGAACATAGGCGATCGCGTCGGAAACGGTGAGGATGCGCGCGGCGTCATCGTCCGGGATCTCGATTCGGAACGTTTCTTCCGCGGCCATCGTCAGCTGGACCTGCTGCAGGCTGTCGGCCGCCAAGTCATCGACTAGCATGGCGTCGGGCCTGACGTCGTTACGATCCACACCCAAATGTTCGATGATCAAATCGATCACCTGGCTCTTCACCGTTGCCGCGTCCATTCCGGTCCCCCCTTGCCGATCGGCCTAGAGCATTATCATCCCACCGTTCACATGCAACGTCTGTCCGGTCAGGTAAGCCGCCTCGCGGCTGGCGAGGTAGACGACCGCGGAAGCGACATCGGCGCCCTCGCCGAGCCGGCCAGCGGGAATCTTCTTCAGCAGATTCTCCCGCTGGGCCTCCGGCAGCGCGTCGGTCATCGCCGAGCTGATGAAGCCCGGAGCAACGCAATTCACCGTGATGTTGCGGCTGGCGACTTCTTGCGCGAGCGCCTTCGACATCCCGGTGAGGCCCGCCTTCGAAGCCGCGTAGTTCGCCTGCCCCGGATTGCCCATCGCGCCGACGATCGAGGTGATCGAGACGATACGGCCGTATTTCGCGCGCATCATCGGCTTCAAGGCGGCGCGGGCGAGGCGGAAGGCGGCTTCCAGGTTGATGCGGATGACGTCGGACCATTCCTCGTCCTTCATCCGCATGGCGAGGTTGTCGCGGGTGACGCCGGCATTGTTGACGAGGATGTCGAGCTTGCCCCCCAGCGCCTCGACCGCCTGCGGCACCAGCGCATCGACGGCCGCGGCATCCGAAAGATCGCACGGCACCGCCACATGCCCCTCGCCGCCGAGCGAGGCGCGAAACGCCTCGAGCTTCCCGACATTGGACCCCGACACCGCCAGCCGCGCCCCCTGGCCCGCCAGCGCCTGCGCAATCGCCGACCCGATACCGCCCGAAGCGCCGGTCACAAGAGCAGTCATTCCACTGAGATCGAACATCATCATCCCCTTCACTGGTTCACGCGGAGGCGCGGAGAAGAACAGGGAGACGCGGAGGGCCGGTAGTCGTTGACGATGCGCCTCACGCCCTCCTTCAGCGTCTCGCCGCCGAAATTCAAAAGCAGCCCGACGGGCTGCTTCATCAATCTGAGGTAGGTGAGCAGCTGCTTGCTGTGGATCGGCAGCAAGCGCTCGACTGACTTCACCTCGACGAGCAGCCGGCCGTCAATCAGTAGGTCCGCCCGGAAAGCTGCCTCGATCCGCAGGTCCTCGAACTCGGCCGCGATCGGCTGCTGAGTCAGGACTCCATATCCGAGAGCCGCCAGCCGTCGCGCGAGAAGCGCGACATAAACGGACTCAAGAAGGCCGGGCCCAAGATCGCGATAAAGCCGAAGCGCAACGTCCAGCACATCGCCCGTAAGGTCGTCGATGTCCCGCATCTCCGCGCCTCTCCTTTCTTCTCCGCGCCTCCGCGCGAACCCTGGTGCAGCCTTAGTCCCTGCACAGTTAGATGTCTTTCGCCAGCGCCTCGATGTCTTCCATGGTGATGACGCTGCGGACATTGGCGTCGGGGGCGATGCGTTTGACCATGGGGGCGAGGACCTTGCCGCCGAATTCGACGAAATCGGTGACGCCCGCTTCCCACATTGCTGCGACGCTCTCCCGCCAGCGGACCATGCCGGTGACCTGCTCGACCAGCAGGCGGCGGATCTCGGCGGGCTCGCGGACGGGAGCGGCGGTGACGTTGGCGTAGACCGGGACGGCGGGCGCGGCGAGGGGAGCGTCGGCGAGGGCCTGCTCCATCGCCCGGGCGGCGGGCTCCATCAGCGGCGAATGGAAGGGCGCGGAGACCGGGAGCAGGACGGCGCGCTTGGCGCCCTTTTCCTTGGCGATGCCGAGGGCGCGCTCGACGGCGCCCTTGTGGCCGGAGATCACGACCTGGCTCGGGTCGTTGTCGTTGGCGACGGCGCAGATCTCGCCCTGGGCGGCCGCGTCGGCGATCGCCTGCGCCATTTCGAGATCGGCGCCGAGGAGGGCTGCCATCGCGCCTTCCCCGACCGGCACCGCCCGCTGCATCGCCTGGCCACGCAGCTTGAGGAGGCGCGCGGCGGTGGCAACGTCGAAGGACCCGGCGGCGGCGAGGGCGGTATATTCGCCGAGGCTGTGGCCGGCGACGAAGTCGGCCTTGTCGATGCCGATGCCGGAGACGCGCAGCGTGGCGAGCGCGTTCGCCATGATTGCCGGCTGCGCATTCTCGGTGAGGGTAAGCTCCTCGATAGGTCCTTCCGCCATCAGGCGCGACAGATGCTGGCCGAGCGCCTCGTCGACTTCCTCGAACAGGTGGCGGGCCGTCGCCGAAGCGTCGGCGAGCGCCCTTCCCATGCCGACCGACTGGCTCCCCTGCCCCGGGAATATGAACGCGCGCATCGGCTCCTCCTGTCGGCGGAGCGACTAGGCGAGGGCGCCGGGAAGGGTCAAGGCGCGGGGGGCCCCGCTTCCGGCAGCCGCGCGAGGGTTGCGAAAACCCGCGCCCTCCGCTAAGGGGGCGCACATCGGGCGAAGGGCCGTGCGCTTTTCGCCCCGGTTCATTTGAGACGACAGCCGGAGGGGCGTTCCGCAACGGGCGGCGTCAGCGATCGGCCAACAGAAAAGGACATGCGGACATGCCGCTCTACGAGCACGTGTTCATCGCGCGCCAGGACCTGGCCCAGGCCCAGGTGGACGCGCTGGCGCAGACCGCCACCGACATCATCGAATCGAACGGCGGCAAGGTCGTCAAGACCGAGACCTGGGGCCTGCGCTCCATGGCCTACCGGATCGCCAAGAACCGCAAGGGCCATTACGTGATGCTCGACTTCGAGGCGCCCGCCGGCGTCGTCGCCGAGCTCGAGCGCCAGACCCAGATCAACGAGGACGTCATCCGCTACATGACGATCCGCGTCGACGAGCACGAGGCCGGCCCGTCCGCGATGATGCGCCGCAACGAGCGCTCGGAGCGCGGCGACCGTGGAGACCGCGGCGACCGCGGCCCGCGCGGCGACCGTCCCGACCGGGGCGATCGCGCCCCCCGCCCCGACTTCGCCGACGCGTAAGCGAAAGGACCAGCAACCATGGCACGCCCATTTTTCCGCCGCCGCAAGAGCTGCCCTTTCTCCGGCAAGGACGCTCCCCGCATCGACTATAAGGACGTCCGCCTGCTCCAGGGCTTCGTCTCGGAGCGCGGCAAGATCGTCCCGTCGCGCATCACCGCCGTCTCCGGCAAGAAGCAGCGCGAGCTGGCCACCGCGATCAAGCGCGCCCGCCACCTCGGCCTTCTCCCCTACGTCGTGAAATAAGGAGCGCGAGCAATGGATGTCATTCTGCTCGAGAGGATCGAGAAGCTCGGCGCCATCGGCGACGTGGTGAAGGTGAAGAACGGCTATGCCCGCAACTTCCTCCTTCCAAACGGCAAGGCGCTGCGCGCCAACGAGTCGAACCGCAAGGTGTTCGAGGCGAATCGCGCCCGCATCGAGTCGCAGAACGCCGAGCGGCGGACGGTGGCCGAAAAGGAAGCCAAGGACATTGACGGCGTCACCGTCCAGCTGATCCGCCAGGCCTCCAATACCGGCCAGCTCTACGGTTCGGTCAGCGCGCGCGACCTCGCCGAGCTGTTCGAGGCCGAGGGCCACAAGGTCGCCAAGAACCAGATCGTCCTCGACCGCCCGATCAAGTCGATCGGCATGCAGGACGTGAAGATCGCCCTCCACCCGGAGGTGTCGGTGACCGTCCACGTCAACGTCGCCCGCTCGCCGGAAGAGGCCGAGCTGCAGGCGCAGGGCGTCGACGTCATGGCGCAGATGTTCGAGAAGGACACGGCCGGCTTCACCGAAGAGCGCGACCCCAATGCCGAGCCGGGCGAGATCCCGACCGACGCGGCCGCCGCCGACGGCGAGGCCGCAAGCGAGGCCTGAGGCCTTTCTTCGGCACCGTGATGAAGAGGCCGTCCGCTCCACCCGAGCGGGCGGCCTTCTTCTTTGGCCTTGATCCCGGCGCCCCGCCTCGGGCAGGCGCTGCCCCATGCTGAAGCTCATCATCGGCAACAAGGCCTATTCGAGCTGGTCGCTGCGCGGCTGGCTGGCGGTCAAGCAGTCCGGCCTTCCGTTCGAGGAAATCACCGTCCCGCTGTTCGACGAGGAGTGGGACCGGCGGCGGGAGGGCAATGAGTTCGCTCCCTCCGGCGGCAAGGTGCCGGTGCTCTGGGACGACAAGGCGGTGATCTGGGATTCGCTGGCGATCGTCGAATGGCTCGCGGACAAGACCGGCCGCGACCGCTTCTGGCCCGCCGACGACGTCGCCCGCGGGATGGCCCGCTCGATGGCGGCCGAAATGCATTCGGGCTACGAGAATCTCCGCCGCGAATGCGGAATGAACGTCCGCAAGCGCTTCCCGCCGCGTCCACTTTCCGACAACGTCCGTGCCGAGGTCTCGCGGATCATGGAGCTGTGGGCGCAGGCCCGCGCCCGCCACGGCGACGGCGGGCCCTATCTCTTCGGCACGTTCGGAGCCGTCGACATCATGTTCGCGCCGGTCGTCACCCGTTTCGTCACCTATTCGATCGCCGTCCCGCGCTTCGCCGCCGCCTACATGGAGGCGATCCTCGGCCACCCCTGGATGCACGAATGGATCGAGGCGGCGCAGGAGGAACCCTGGGTGATCGAGAAATACGAGGCCCCGCCCACTCAGTGATCGGAGCCGTCCTTGCGGGTGAAGCGGCTGGTGGCGGCGTCGAGATGCATGTCGATGTCGGGATAGTGGCAGTCGCTCGCGACGAACCGGCCGACGGCGACGAAGGTGCAAGGCCGCGCGGACCGGTTCACGAGATGGTGTCCGTTCGGCACCCCTTTGGGAAAGGCGGCGACGTCGCCGGGGCGAAGCGCCGTCTCGCCTTCGTCCTCGACCAGCACGGCTTCGCCGTCGACCATGACGACGAGCTCGTCCTCGCCCTCGTGCCAGTGGCGCTGGCTGGAGATGCCGCCGGGCTCGAGCCGAACGTAGGAGGCGCCGAAATCGACGAGGCCGGCCGCCGGCCCGAGCCGCCGGTACCAGCGCTTCGCCATCGGCTCGCTGTAGGGCGCGGGATAGCCGGTGCGGTTGGTCTCCTCGACGCTCTCCAGGTCGATCTTCGGCACGCTCCCCTCCCCTGCTGTGCAATCGCGCCGAGCCTTGCTAGGCCGGCGCCATGACCTCCGCAATCGACGCCGTCGACCTCGCCTCCCGCCTCATCGCCTGCCCCAGCATCACGCCCGCCACCGGCGCGGTGTTCGACGTGCTCGAAGAAGCGCTGTCGGGCATCGGCTTCACCGTGCACCGCTTCATCCTGGGCGAGGCGCCCGACGGCCCGGTCGAGAATCTCGTCGCCACGCGCGGCGGCGACGGCCCGCATTTCGGCTTTGCCGGCCATCTCGACGTCGTGCCGCCGGGTGCCGGCTGGACGAGCGATCCGTTCCGCCCTGAGGTGCGCGGCGGCCTCCTCTACGGCCGCGGGGCCGTCGACATGAAGAGCGCCGTAGCCGCCTTCGCCGCCGCCTGCGCGGAGCTGGACGCCCATCGCGGGCAGATCAGCTTCCTCATCACCGGCGACGAGGAAGGCCCCGCCACCTACGGCACGCCGAGGATCATCGAATGGATGGCCGAGAACGGCCTCAAGCCGGACATGATCCTGATCGGAGAGCCCACGTCGGACGCGCGGCTGGGGGACATCGTCAAGATCGGGCGCCGCGGCTCGGTGAACATGTGGATCGACGTGCCGGGGGTGCAGGGCCACGTCGCCTACCCGCACCGGGCCGACAATCCGATCCCGAAGCTTGCGCGCATCGTGACGGCGCTCGACGCGCTGAGGCTGGATGAGGGCAGCGAGGCGTTCCAGCCTTCGAACCTCGAGATGACGGCGCTGGGCACCGACACCAGGGCGACCAACGTCATCCCCGGCTCGGGCCGCATCCAGCTCAACATCCGCTTCAACGACCTGCACCGGGGCGAGGCGCTGGTGGCGCTCGTGCGGCGGACGGTCGAGGCGGAGGTGCCCGAGGCGACGGTCGAGGCCAAGATTTCGGGCGAGGCGTTCCTGACGCCGCCGGGTCCGCTCTACGGCATGATCACCGAGGCGATCCGCGAAGAGACGGGCGTGGAGCCGGAGCTGTCGACCAGCGGCGGCACGTCCGACGGGCGCTACCTCATCAAGGTCTGCCCGGTGGTTGATTTCGGCCTCCCGAACGCGACGATGCACAAGCTCGACGAGGCGGCGGCGGTGGAGGACATTTACGCCCTCCAGCGGATTTATGCGCGGATCTTGCGGAGCGCGCTCGCCTAGGCGGTGGCGCGGGCGAGGCTGCGGGCGCAGTCCTGGCCCAGGGCCCAGCGAATGAAGGCGCCTTCCGACATCGCCTCGGCGCCGAGAAAGCCCTGCACCTCGTCGCAGCCGACGGCGCGGAGCACTTCAAGCTGCTCCTGCCGGTCCGCGGCGACCGCGACCGCGGAGCAGCCGAGGCCGTGGATCAGGTGGACCAGCGAGGTCGCCACCGCCCGTGCGCGGGGCGAGCTGGCGATGTCGGCGATCAGCGACGGATCGAGCTTGATCCGGTCCGCGGCGAGAGAGGCGATGCGGACGAGAGAGGCATTGCCCTCGCCGAAGCCGCCGATGCACAGACGTATGCCGTCGCGACGCAGCGCCTCGAGGCCGCGCAGCATCCGCGCGTCGCAGTCGGCGAGCAGCGAGGAGCTGATCTCGACCTCGACGTCGCCGGGCGCCACCGCGCCGGTGAGAAGCAGGCCGCGCAGCCGCTCGAATGCGTCGTTGCGCTGCAGCTGCTGGCGGCGCACCGGCACGACCAGCCGCTGGGCAAGGCCGTCGCGCCGCCAGCGGGCGAGGGCGGACATGGCCGTCCCCAGCGTCCAGTCGCCGATCTCGAGCGCGAGCGCCCGCTCATGGCACAGCGAGCCGAGATCCTCCGGCAGCCAGCGTTCGCCGTCCGCGTGGTTCCAGCGCACCACCGCTTCGGCGCCGACGATCGCGCCGGTGCGCAGGCAGAGCTGCGGCTGGTAGACGAGCTCGAGGTCGCCGCGGCCGACGGCGCTGCGCAACTCCGCGTCGCTCTTCGCCCGCTCCTCGTTGGCGCGCGCGAGCGCGGCGTCGTAGACGCAGGTGCGCGACCGGCCGCTCGCCTTGGCGTGATACATGGCGATGTCGGCCGCCTTCATCAGCTGGGTGAGGTCCTCGCCATGCTCCGGCGACAGCGCGATGCCGATCGAGGCGCCGAGATAGGAGGCGTGCTCGCCGCAATCGAACGGCTCGCCGATCGCAGCGACGACCCCGGCGGCGATCCGCTCGGCCTCCTCGGTTCCGCGAACCTGCGGAAGCAGGATCGTGAATTCGTCGCCGGCGAGTCGCGCGACGAGCGGCGGCGAAAGCGCTCCCGGCTCCACCTCGCGCTGAACGACAGCCCGCAGCCGTTGCGCGACGAGCGCCAGCACCTGGTCGCCCTGGGCGTGGCCGAGCCAATCGTTGACCTCCTTGAAGCCGTCCAGATCGATGAACAGCAGGGCGGCCGACCCGTCGGCGCGGGTCGCGCGCAGGATCTGCTCGGCTTCACGGCGGAAATGGATGCGGTTGGGAAGCGAGGTGACCGGATCGTACATGGCGAGCGCATGGACGTCGTCGAGGGTAGAGCGGACCTGCTCGAAGAGCCCGTCGACGGCGAGGCCGAGCTCCGGCATCGCGTGCGACAAGGCTTCCGGCGCCGGGCTGGTAAGGTCGCCGCGGCGGACGGCGAGGAGGCGATCGATGAGCGCGGCGACTGCGCGCGCCTGCTCGCCGTTCGGCCGTTCGGCCGCCATGCGCACGATGCACAGGGCGAAGAGCCCGATGACGAGCGAGGCCGCGACCTGCTGGTTGAGGCTGCCGAGGAGCAGGAAGCCGAGCAGAGTGAGCGCGAAGGCCGCGCCGCCGGCGATCACCGAAAGCATCCGACCGCTGATCTTTTCCAGCACCGAACCCATTGCAGCCTTTGCCCCACGCGCGCCACACGGGCGCATCGGCAGGCCTTCTAAGCTGGCGCGGGTTACTATTCCGTATCCGGTCCTAACGCGGGCGCCGCAGGACGATGTAAAGCGCGCCGCTGCCGCCGTGCCGCGGGTGGGCGCCGCGGACCGCTGCGATCGCGCCGGCGTGGCGGGAGGCGGCGAGCCAGTCGCCTACCGCCGCTCGGATCGCGCCGCGTCGGACCGGCCGCTCCTCGCCCGGCGGCTTGCCGGTGACCAGGAGGAGGAGCCGCGCACCCTCGGCGATGGCCTGCTCAAGCCGGCGGTCGAGAAGATCGTAGGCGGTGGCGAGATTGTGGCCATGGAGGTCGAGCGTCGCGTCCGGGGCCACGGCGCCGCGGGCGAGACGGCGGTCCCAGCTGCCGTCGAGGGTGGTGCCGGGAACCGGGCGGGCCGCGGGAACCGGCTTGGGCGCGGCGGGAGCCGGCTCTTGCGCCCGGGGTACCGCCGGAGCGTCCCCGGGAAGCTCCGGCATCGTCGCATGGCCGAGCGGCCTCACCGACTGGACGACGCGCGCCCACAGGCGCTGTTCGTCAGGGGTGAGCCGCCGCATCGATTCGCGCCAGCGTGCCTTTCGGCAGGAGCAGCCAGGCGCGACCCCTGCCCGTCATCCCGCCGGCGATCGCCGCCGCCTCGTCGCCGGCGCCCCAGAAGGTATCGAAGCGGTTGGCGCCCTTGATCGCGCCGCCGGTATCCTGCGCGACCCAGAGGCCATTCGCTTCCTGGCGGTCCAGATCGAGGAGGACCGGCGCGCCGAGCGGGGCGAAGCGCGCATCCGCGGCCACCGTGGCACGGGGCGTCACCGGCGCGTTCAGGGCGCCGAGCGGGCCGGGGCCGGTCAACTCCTTGAAGAAGACGTAGCTCTTATTCTCGCGCATCAGCGCCTTGCCCTCGTCCGGGTGGGCGCGGAGCCAGGCGACGATGTCCTGCATCGTCGTGTGGCCGGGCTCGAGCAGGCCGCGGTCCTTCATCAGCTTGCCGATGCCGACATAGTCGCGGCCGTTCTGGCCGGCATAGCCGATGCGCAGGAGGGAGCCGTCCGGGAGGCGCAGGCGCCCCGAACCCTGGATTTCGAGGAAGAAGAGCGCGACGGGATCGGCGGCCCAGGCGATCTCCAGGCCGCGGTTGGCGAGCGCCCCGTCCTCGATCTCGGCGCGCTCGTAATAAGGGACGACGACGCCGTTCTCGACGCGTCCGCGGCGGGGGGCGCCGGCGGCTATGGCTGCCGCGTCCGCGTCGATCAGATCGGCAGGCCTGGCGTAAATCGGCACGTCGTAGCCAGGGACGTGGGTCCGCGAGCCGGCGATCTCGGGCTCGTAATAGCCGGTGACAAAGGCGCTGCCGGGGCCAACCTGGGCCAGCTCGAAATAGCGGCGGAAGAAATCGGTGGCGGCGGCCTCGTCGGTGGAGGCGGCGGCGGCGATCGCGTCGGCGGTCGTGCAGGCTTCCCGCCAGTCCTCGCTCTTGGTGAGGCCGCTGGCGTCGG
>Ga0070660_100001274_pt1 | contig 17185 bp, 16 predicted proteins | sample KBSC33metaG_FD_64670 | JGI IMG/M metagenome (GOLD analysis project Ga0070660, IMG submission 64670) | Corn rhizosphere microbial communities from Kellogg Biological Station, Michigan, USA - KBS C3-3 metaG | ecosystem: Host-associated > Plants > Roots > Rhizosphere > Soil ... | reverse complement strand
CGGCCCGGCCGACGGCGTGCTCAAGGGCGTGTACGAGCTCTTCCCGATCGTCGAGGAGTTCCGCGCGCGAACCGCCGGCGCGCTCTCCGGCGGGCAGCAGCAGCAACTGGCAATCGCACGTGCCCTCGTCGCCGAGCCCGATGTGCTCATGCTCGACGAGCCGTCGCTCGGCCTCGCGCCGGCGGTCGTCGACATCGTCTTCGACGCGCTCGCGGCGATCCGCGAGCGCGGCCTCGCAGTATTGCTCGTCGAGCAGCGCGCGCAGCGCACCGTGGCTGCGGCCGACCGCTCGCATGTGCTCTCGAACGGCGAGCTGCGCCTGACGCTCGGCCCGGAGAGTGCCGGCGACACCGAGACCCTCGTGGCGGCGTATTTCTCGTGACCTTCGCATTCCTCAACATCGACTGGCAGACGCTCGCGGATGCAACTGCGCTAGGCGCGATCTATGCGTTGATGGCCGTCGGCATCGGGCTCGTCTTCGGCGTGCTGCGGCTCGTCAACTTCGCGTACGGCCAGCTCGTGATGGCGGGCGCGTTCGCGCTGGCGCTCGCGTCGGAATGGGGCTGGCCGGTGTGGGCCGGGATCGCGCTGTGCTTCGCATCGGTGCTCGTGCTCTCGATGTTGATGGACCGGCTCGTCTTCCGTCCGCTGCGCGGCCACTCCCCGGCGGTGATGCTGGTCGCCACGTTTGCGGTCGCCTTCCTGCTGCAGAGCCTGGCGCTGATCTGGTTCGGCCCGCTCGGGAAGATCGCGTCGTCGCTCTCTTCGCTCAACCAGCCGGTGACGATCTCGGGCGTCGACATCCGAAAGATCACGATCGTGGCGGTCGTCGTCGCTGTGCTCTGTCTCGTCGCGCTGTCACTGCTCCTCGAGCGCACGACGATCGGGCTCCACATGCGTGCGTCGTCGATGGACTTCCAGACGGCCCGCATGCTCGGTGTGCGCGCGAATCGCGTCATCGGCGTCGCTGTGCTGCTCTCGGGCGCGCTGGCCGCGGTCGTGGCGGTGATGCTCACGGTGCAGAACCCACTCGTCACGCCGGACTTCGCGTTGCGCGACACGATCATCGTGCTCGCCGGCGTCGTTCTCGGCGGCATGAACCGCCCGATCCCCGCGACCCTCGGTGGCTTTGCGATCGGCTTCGCGACGGGGCTCCTCGGAGGCGCTCTGCCGACGAATCAGAGCCAGTACGTCCCGGCGTTCGTCTTCGGGGCGGTGATCCTCGTCCTGCTCGTGCGGCCGGGCGGGTTGTTCACGCGCAGGCAGATGGCGGAGCGCGTATGAGGCGCCTGCTCGGAGCGCAGGAGCTGCTAGGGCCGGCGTTGCTCGTGATCGCGGTCGCGCTCGTCGGCACGGTCGTCTCGACGTCGAATGCGTCCTACTTCATCGACGCCCTCGTCAAGGTCGCGATCGTCGTCGCGCTCTACCTCTTCATCGGCAACTCCGGCGTCCTCTCGTTCGGGCACATCAGCTTTGTCGCGCTCGGCGCGTGGACGGCGGGCGTGCTCTCGGTGCCGGTCAGCGAGAAGCCCGCGATCATGCCGAACCTGGCGCACTTCCTTCGCGACCGCGCGACCGGCAACCTGACCTCACTGCTGCTGGCCGCGATCGTCGGTGGGATCTGTGCGTTCGCGGTCGGCCTGCCGCTGATGCGCCTGTCCGGGCTCGCCGCCGGCATCGCCACTTTTGGCGTGCTCGAGATCACGCATAACCTCCTGCGCTACGAAGAGGGGATCGGGCCTGGCCTGAACACGTTCTCGTCGGTGCCCGAGACGACGACGCTGCGCCAGGCTGCGATCGGCGCGCTCGTCGTGATCGTGGTGGCATACCTCTACGCGCGAAGCCGTTTCGGTCGCCTGTTGCGCGCGACCCGAGAGGACGCGGCGGCTGCGCGCGCGGTTGGCACGTCGGTGTACCGGCAGCGGCTGATCGCCTTCACGATCTCGGGCCTCCTCGCCGGCCTTGCGGGCGGCCTCTACGTGCACCTGCTCCCTGTGAACACCGAGAGCGTCTATCTGGACCTGACGTTCATCACGCTCGCGATGCTCGTCGTCGGCGGTGCCACGAGCCTCTGGGGCGCGGTCGTCGGCGCGCTCGCCGTGAGCGCGCTGGATTCCTATCTCGCCGTGGCCGAGAACGGGACGTCGCTCTTCGGCTGGCACATCGACCTGCCTGCGGGGACGCGCGTGATCGTCGTCGGCGCCTTGATGGCGATCGTGCTGATCTTGCGGCCCGCCGGCCTGACCGGTGGCCGCGAGTTCCGGCTCTGGCCGAGGGCCGCGTGAACCGCGTCTGCATCGCAGGCGCCGGCGTGATCGGCAGCCTCTTTGCCGGGTACCTCGCGCGCGTCGTCGACGTGACCGTGCTGACCCGCCGTGAGGAGCATGCGACTGCTCTCAACGAGGCAGGACTGCGCGTCAGCGGACGCGGCGAGTTCACCTCCCGCGTGACGGCAGCGACGTCCCCGGACGCCTTGCCGGTGCCCGAGCTCGTGATCGTCGCCTCGAAGGGTGGCGACGTCGACTCGATCGCGGCGGAGCTCGCAGGGCACTGGCCGGAGGCGACGCTGATGACAGTGCAAAACGGCCTCGGCGCCGACGAGATCGTTGCCGGGCACGGAGCCTGGCCGCTGCTCACGGCGGTCACGTTCATGAGCGGGACCCGCCACGCCGACACGCACGTCGAGTACGTCCTCGACACGGCGACGTGGATCGGGCCGTCCCGCGGCACGACCGTCGACGATGCCCGTGCCGTCGTCGCATTGATCGAGAAGGCCGGGTTGAAGGCCGAGGCGTTCGATGACCTGCGCCCCGCGCAATGGTCGAAGCTGATCTTCAACGCGACGGTCAACACCGTGGCCGCAGTGACAGGGCTGCGCCACGACTCCCATTTCGCCGCGCTCGACGAGCCGAGCGACCTCGGCTTCCTCGTGCGTAACCTGATGGACGAGGGCAAGGCGGTCGCTTCGGCCGCCGGCGTGACACTTGACGAGGATCCGTGGGAGATGAACGTGTTGGCGACCCAGCGGGGGCACCGGCACGCACCGTCGATGCTCGAGGACGTGCAAGCGCGACGTCTCACCGAGGTCGACATGATCACCGGCTCGCTCGTACGCGAAGCCGCCCGGCTTGGTGTTCCCGTGCCGCTGCACGAGGCCATGTACAGCTTGATCAAGGGCAAGGAGGCTTCTTGGGACTAAAAATCTGTGTCGTCGGCTGCGGTGCGGTCGGCTCGCTGTTCGCGGCGAATCTCGCAACGCTCGACGACGTCGAGGTCTGGGCGTACGACCTCGCGCAGGCGCACGTCGACGCGATCAACCGCGACGGCCTGCGCTTGACCGGCGCCGGCGAGGTCGTCAGCCGTCTGCAGGCGACGAGCGACGCTGCGGCGCTACCTGCGTGTGACTTCGGGATCGTCGCGACGAAGGCGATGCACTCGGAGACAGCGATCAGCGCCACAGCACACGCGTTCACGAACGGGTGCGTTGCGACGGTGCAGAACGGCATCGGCAACGAGGAGGTGCTCGCCCGGCACGTCGAACGCGTGATCCGCGGCACGACGTTCCCGGCCGGGAAGATCACGGCGCCCGGCGTCGTGCAATGGGATGTCAAGGGCGACACGACCTTCGGTCCGTACGAAGACAAGCCGGCGCCGTTCCAGGAGGTGCAGCGGCTTGCCGATGCGTGCACCCGCGGCGGCATGCCCACGACCGCGGTGCTGGACGCCCGCGGCCCGCAATGGCGCAAGGTGATCTTCAACGCGGCGACGAACCCTCTCGGCGCGCTGACCGGACTGACGCACGGGCGCGTCTGCGAGCGCCCGGACCTGCGCCGCCTTGCCTCGACGCTCGTCACGGAAGGCAAGGCCGTCGCGACCGCACAGGGGATCGTGCTCGACTCGGACCCCGAAGAGCTGATCGACTACGCCGCTCGGCCCGAGGTGGCGTACGGCCACAAGGCCTCGATGCTGCAGGATGTAGAGGCACGCCGGCAGACGGAGGTCGACTATCTGAACGGCGGCATTGCGGAATTCGGGCGCAAGCTCGGTGTGCCGACACCGGCACACGAATCGATCTGGGCACTGGTGAAAGGAGTGGAGGCTTCGTGGGATCAGTAACGCCGCAGGACGAGATCGACCGCCGCTACGGCTTGATCCGCGAGGCGATGGTTCGCGACGGGCTCGACGCGGTGATCGTCTCGGGCAACGAGTACTCGGGCTTCGAGGGAGCGGTCACGTACATGTCGGGCTTCGTGATCGTCCACCGCTACGCGTACGTGCTGCTGCCGCTCGAGGGCGATCCGTCGATCGTGTTTCCGCGGGAGGCGACGTACGTCGGCGAGCACGGTACGACGTGGATCAACGACCAGGTGTTCGTCGACAAGCCGGGTGAGTGGCTGGCCGACAAGGTGCGCGGCCAGAAGGTGGGCGTCTACGGCCTCGACTACGTGATGACGGTGCGCGACTACCGCGCGCTCGACGGCGCCGCGGAGATCGTGCCCTGGGATCTCCCGTTCGATCACGCGCGCGCGGTCAAGAGCGAGCGCGAGCTCGAATCGGTGCGGGACAGCGTGCGCATCAACACCGAAGGCTTCTGGATCTTCCTCGAGCATTTCGCACCCGGGAAGAGCGAGCGAGAGATTCTCGCGCACTGCGAGAAGTACTTCGTCGAGCAGGGCTGCGGCAGGCTGACGATGGACATGGTGCTCGTCGGCGACGACGGCGCTGCGCTCCCCGAGTTCAAGATCGCAGGGGACTACCGGATCAAGCAGACCGACATGGTGCTGCCGTCGCTCGAGGTCGCAGGCCCGGGCGGCCACTGGGTCGAGGTGTCGCGCGCGATCTGCCCGGGGGCGCCGAGCGACGAGACGAAGCAGATGCTTGAGGCGTACGGCGAGTACTACGACGCGGCACGCTCAGCGCTGAAGGACGGCGCGACCGCACATGACGTCCACCGCGCGGTCTCGAAGGGGTTCGTCGATCGCGGCTTCAAGCTCGGCCACGTCACCGGCCACTCGATCGGGATGACGATGATCGAATGGCCGAAGATCGGCGAGGGGGACGAGACGGAGCTTCGCTCGAACATGGTTTTCTCGATGCACCCGCACGCGATCTCGGACGACGGGCAAGCGTGCCTCTACATGCAAGACACCTGGCTGGTGACGGCGGACGGCGGTGTGCCGCTCGCGGACCTGCCGATGAAGATCTTCGACGGAACGGAGGCGAGACCATGAACGAGCTCGCAAAGCCGATCCTGCCGGGCGAGGGTGGCTCCGACTACGAGCGCTACCTGCGCACCGATGCGCTGCTGGCGCTGCAGAAGGGCGCCGACGAGTGGGTGCACCGGGATGAGCTGTTGTTCCAGACGGTGCACCAGTCATCCGAGCTGTGGCTGAAGCTCGCGTGGAACGAGGTCGAGGAGGCAGGGTCGCTCGTCGCGGCGAACGGCATCCCGGCCGCGAACCGACTGTTGCGACGAGCGATCGATTGTCTGAAGCTCGTCACGCAGGCGCTCGACATGCTCGAGCACATGTCGCCGTGGGAGTACACCGAGGTGCGCAAGGTGCTCGGGCACGGGAGCGGCTTCGACTCGCCGGGCTTCCGGGAGATGCGGCGCGTTGCGAAGCCGCTCGGTGAGGCGTTCCACGCGGCGCGCGAGCGCGAGGGCCTGTCGCTGATCGAGGTCTACACGCGCGGCCGGGAATTCGACGACCTCTACAACCTCGCCGAGCTGCTGATCGAGCTCGACGAGCGCATCACCGTCTGGCGTGTCCGCCACTTCAAGGTCGTGCAGCGGACGATCGGCGCGGACGTGATCGGCACACAGGGCACGCCCGTCGAGGTAATGGGACGGCTGATCCACCACTCGTTCTTCCCCGAGCTGTGGGACGTGCGCAACGACCTGACGCGCATGAACCTGCCTGAATGACGTTCAACGGCGTCGCACTCGGTTGCGGGAACTTCGGCGGTATCGGCTCCGTGCCGGAGTTCTTCGGGCAGGGCATCCCCGAAGACGAGGCGTTCGCGATCATGGACCGCGCGTGGGAGGCCGGGATTCGCTGGTTCGACACCGGCGATGCCTACGGCGGCGGTAGCAGCGAGGCCTGGATCGGCAAGTGGCGCCGCGAGCGCAACGCCGAGCCGACGATCACCACGAAGGTCTTCCATTCGACGACGGGCACACCGGGGGACATCGGCCTTGCACCCGACCGCATCCGCCGACAGCTCGAATCGAGCCTCACGCGCCTCGGCGTCGACAGTGTCGACCTCTACCTCGCGCACGAGCCGGATCCGGCGACACCGCTGGCCGACACGATCGCGACCTTCGAGGAACTGCGCGCGGAGGGACTGATCGCCGCCTGGGGCCTGAGCAACTACGACCGCGCCGGGCTCGAGGAAGCGCTGCAGCACGGAGAGCCCGCGTTGCTGCAGAACTCGTTCTCGCTGCTCGACCGCGCCGACGAGAGCGACGTGCTGCCGATCTGCGCCGAGCGGGCGATCGCCTACGTGCCGTTCGGGCCGCTTTCGGGCGGCTGGCTGACGGGGAAGTACCGTCGCGGCGAGCCCTACCCGGAGGGGTCACGGATGACGATGCGCCCGGGCCCGTACGAGCGGCTCGCAGACGACCGCGTCTACGACGGGCTCGACCGGCTGCGCGCGGAGGCCGATGCGCGCGGTATCGACTTGCCGACGCTTGCTTTCGCCTGGGTGCTTGCGCGTGTCGACGGTGCGGTTTCCGGACCGAACCGTGCGGAGCAGCTCGACCCGATCCTGGCCGCACGCGAGCTGCGGCTCTCTGCCGACGATGTCGACCGCATTGGGAGGTTCTTCGAATGAGCGTGCGTGTGATTGACGAGCACGACGTCCGCCGGCTGCTGCCCATGGCTGAGTGCATCGAGGTGATGGCGGAGGCGCTCGCCGCGCTCGCGCGAGGCGAGGTGCACAACCCGTTGCGCTTCGTCGTACGTCCACCCGGTGCGCCGAGCCTGATGGGGTTGATGCCCGCCTACCGCGGCGGCGACGTGCCACTCTGGGGGCTCAAGTCGGTCGTGATCGCGCCCGCCAACGCGGAACGTGGGCTCGACCTGCACCAGGGCTTCGTCGCGCTGTTCGACGGCGAGACCGGCGAGACGCGCGCGATCCTGAACGCGGGCGGCATCACGGCGGTCCGCACGGCGGCAGTCACGGGTGTCGCAACGAGATTGCTCGCCCGTGCGGACGCCGGGACGCTCGCGATCCTCGGCGCGGGCATCCAGGGCAAGGCGAACCTCGAGGCGATGCGCGCCGTGCGCGACTTCGACCGTGTGCTCGCGTGGAGCCGTACGCCAGGCCGCGCCGCCGCGGAGCTGGACGGCGTGGAGGAGGTCGCGACGGTCGAGGAAGCGGTGCGCGACGCGGATGTCGTCGTTACGGCAACCTCGTCGCCCGAGCCGATCCTCCGTCGCGAGTGGCTGAAGGAGGGCGCGCATGTGAACGCAGTCGGCTCCAGCATCCCGACGACACGTGAGCTCGATACGCAGACGATGGCCGACGCTGCGCTGTTCGTCGACCGCCGCGAGTCGACGGTCAACGAGGCGGGGGACTTCCTGTTTCCGCAGCGCGAGGGTGCAATCGGGCCTGACCACATCCGTGCGGAGATCGGCGAGCTCTTGATCGGCGCCGCCGAGGGACGGCGCTCCGACGACGAGCTGACCGTCTTCAAGTCGCTCGGGCTTGCGGTCGAGGACCTCGCTGCAGCCGAGCACGTGCTGCGGCGCGCCGAAGCCGAAAGCGTCGGCACGGTCGTCTCGCTGTGATCGCGCTCGAGGAAATCCGCCGCGCGCGCGAGGTGCTCGAAGGCACCGCGATCCGCACGCCCCTCGTTCGCCTGGACGCCGACTCCGACACGGAGATCTGGCTCAAGCTCGAGCTCCTGCAACCGGTGCGCTCGTTCAAGATCCGCGGCGCCGGCAACGCGATTCTCCAGTCGACCGACGCGGAGCTCGCCGGTGGCGTGCTCACGGCGAGCGCCGGGAACATGGCGCAGGGAGTTGCCTACGCCGCGCGCCTGCGCGGCGTCCCGGCGACGATCGTCGTGCCGGAGCACGCGCCCCAGACAAAGATCGCTGCGATCGAGCGCTACGGCGGTCTCGTGATCCGCGTCCCGTATGAAGAGTGGTGGCAGGTGCTCGTCACCGGCCGCTACGAAGGGGCCGAAGGGTTGTTCATCCATCCGGTCGACAACGATCGCGTCATGGCGGGCAACGGCACGATCGGGCTGGAGCTGCTCGAGCAGCTCGCCGACTTCGACACCGTCGCGGTTCCGTACGGCGGCGGCGGGCTGCTGACGGGGATCGCGAGCGCCGTCAAGCAGGCGCGCCCCGACGTCAAGTTCTTTGCTGTCGAGCCGGCCACGGGCGCGCCCGCCACCGCCACGCTCCGTGCCGGCACGCCGACCGCGGTCGAGTACACGCCGTCATTCGTCGATGGCTCCGGCAGCCGTGAGCTGATCCCGCGCGTTTGGGAGCAGGCGTCGCAGCTGCTCGACGGCGCGGTCGCGATGTCGATCGACGACGTCGCCGACGCAGTGCGTCTCATCGCCGAGCGCACGCGTGTGATCGCAGAGGGAGCGGGTGCGCTCGCCGCAGCCGCCGCGCTCGGCGGTCAGCTCGACGGCGCGAGGAAGGCTGTCTGCATCGTCTCGGGCGGCAACATCGATCCTGCAGTTCTCAGTCGAATCCTGATCGGAGAGCAACCATGACAACGGAGTACCTGTGACCTCTGTCGAGTTCGCGGTCGAGTCGGCGCGGGCGCGCTTCTCGTCGCTCCAGACAGGCTTCGCCTTCTTCGACGCGCCGGGCGGCACGCAGGTGCCGGACGAGGTAGGTGACGCGATCGCGGCCGCGCTCCGCGACGCGTCGGGCAATCTCGGCGCGCCGTACGCCACGGGCCGCGCGGTCGAGTCGATCCTCGTGCGCGCAAAGGAAGACGCAGCGCGATTCCTCGGCTGCAGCCCCGACGAGATCTCGTTCGGCATGAACATGACGACGCTCGACTTCGCGCTCTCGCGGGCCGCGGGGCGCGACTTCGCTGCCGGCGATGAAGTGCTGACGACGCAACTCGATCACGACGGCGGCGTTGCGCCATGGGTGGAGCTGGCAGCGGACAAGGGCCTGGAGGTTCGCGTCGCGCAAGCGACCGACGAGTTGACCGTCGACTACGAAGACCTGGAGCGGCAGTTGAACGAGCGTACGCGCGTCGTTGCTTTCGCGCTCGCGTCCAACGCGACGGGAACGGTGGCCGATGCGAAGCGGATCTGCGCGCTCGCCCGCGAGGCGGGAGCGATCTCGTGGATCGACGCCGTGCACTATGCGGCACATGAGCCGATCGACGTTCGTGAGCTCGGCTGCGACGTGCTCATCTGCTCGCCGTACAAGTTTTGCGGCCCGCATCTCGGCGTGGCCTATGTGAGGCAAGAGCTCGCGGAAACGTGGCGGCCGTACAAGGCGCGCCCATCGGCGGCGACACCGGTCGGACGCCGCTTCGAGACGGGGACGTTGCCGTACGAGCTGCTCGCGGGTTTCAGTGCGACGATCGCGTACCTCGACTCGCTCGGGGGGCTCGGTGTATTGCGCGATTACGAGCGCGACCTCGGCCGCTATCTGATCGAGAGCTTGCCCGGCAACGTCGTGCTGTATGGCCCGCAATCGATGGACGGCCGTGTACCGACGTTTCTGTTCAACGTCGAGGGCGTCCCTGCGGAACGTGCGGCCAGGCAGCTTGGAGAGCGGGGCGTCGGCGTCTGGTACGCCGACAACTGGTACTGCGTCGCGCTCGGCCCGCGCCTGCCGGAAACCTCGCTGCGCGCTGGTCTGATCCACTACAACACGCGCGCAGAGGTCGACCTCCTCGTCGAGGAACTGGGCGCGCTGGCGCCGTAGCCAACGGCCCCGTGCGGTGCGGCAGCCGACGCGCACCTGCGTCACCTGTCCGTTATGAACCTACGGTCGGTAGGTGTGGTTCACGGGCCTCCCGCCCGCCCTCCGATCGTGCCTGGCAGCAAGCCAGACCGCCAGGCATGTGGACACATCGTCACGCTCCCGTTTCGGTGCCTGGCACCGGAGGAAGCGCCGAAGCCCAGTGCCAGAGCCAGAATGCTGGTCGATTTTCGGCAGCGGGTAGCATTCCGCACGTAGGACGCGGTAGGACGTGAGCGGCCGAGTGGCTCTTCAGCCCGGTCGCGCTCTTTTGCTTCACGTCTCCGTCCCAGGCGGCAGAGCCCGCAGAATCGATGGTGGCACTTTGAGTGAGCCCAACGAGGCAACGCCGGCGGAGCCGGTTGCCGCAGAGGCGCCTGCGCCCGACGCGACTCCGGACCAGAGCAGCGAGACGCAGAGCCCAACGCCCTTCTGGAAACGCTGGCTCGGGAAGAGCTAACGGCGATGGCGACGAGAAAGCAGAAGCTGAGGGCAGCCGCTTCGGGTACGTCGCTGGACAAGCCGGTAGAAGTGGCGAAGAAGGTCGAAAAGCACAAGAAGACGTCTCGTGGCAAGTAAGTCGTGAGTTTGCTCGGCAGGGTCACGGCACGCACTGCCGTGACCCTGCACGCGCTTCGCGACGTAGCCGTGTCGCGCGCAGAGCTGCGAGTTCGACTCTCGCAGCAGGAGGCGGTCGCGCGGATCGGCCAGCTCGCGCTGACGAAGGTCACGCTCCAGGACGTTCTCGACGAGGCGTGCCGCGTGGTCGCCGCGGAGCTGCGAGCGGATTTCGCGGGCGTCCTCGAGCTCGCGCCGGATCGGACTGCGTTCGTCATCCAGGCGGGAGTCGGGTGGCCCGACACGCAAATCGGCGTGCAGCGTATCCCTGCCGACCCCCGCTCGCAGGGCGGTTACACGCTCAAGTCGACACGACCGGTGATCGTACGTGACGCGGCGCGCGAGAAGCGATTCGCAATCTCGCCGGCGGCGAACGCGCAGGGCATCACGAGCGGCCTCAGCGTGCGCATCGGATCGACCGGCGTTCTCGGCGCGCATACGTGCGATCGGCGGAATTTCTCCGAGCACGACGTGACGTTCCTCGAGGCCGTTGCGAGCGTCCTCGCGAGCGCGTATGCGCGGCGGGCCGTGGAGGAGAAGTCGGACAAGACATCCGGGATGCTCGAAGCGGTAATCGAAGGGACGACCGACGATGTGTTCGTAAAGGATCTCGATGGCCGCTTGATCACGCTGAACGCATCGGCCGCGCGCACGCTTGGTCGGCCTCGCGACGAGCTGATCGGGCGTCTGCTGCACGAGGTCCTTCCGCCCGCGGTCGCGGACATGATGGCGGAGACCGATCGCCTCATCCTCGAGCGAGGCACGGTGGAGACATTCGAGGAGGTCGTGACGTCCAACGGTCACTCGCGGGTCCTGCTCACGACCAAGGGGCCGTACCGTGACCGCGACGGAACACTGCTGGGGACATTCGGCATCGCTCACGACATCACGGCGCGCAAGAAGCAGGAAGAGAAGCTCGTCAGGAGCGACGAGCGATTCCGTCTGGCGCAGACGGGCGCTCGCATGGGAATGTGGGATCACGACGTCGCGACCGGCGTGTCGGACTGGTCAGATGGTTTGCGCGCCGTGTACGGGGTGGGTCCCGACTTCCCCTCGAGTTCCGATCGCTTCGACCTCTTGGTCCATCCTGACGACCGCGAACGGGTCCTGCGCGAGTTCGACGATGCCTGCAGCGCCGGCATCGACTTCGAGCACGAGTACCGGATCGTCCGCCCCGACGGAGTGTTGCGCTGGATTCTCGCGCGATCGATGTACGTCCACGGGGACGACGGTTCGCCGGTCCGCCAGCTCGGCGTCGCAGTCGACGTCACCGAGCGCAAACAGACGGAGGAGGAGCTCGCACGAAGCGAGGAGACGCTCCGCCTTGCGCAGGCAGCGGCCGGCCTCGGTTCCTGGGACATCAACATCGCGACCCTCGAACTGACCTGCACGTCCGGCGTCTACGAGATCTTCGGCCTCGACCCGGCGGCGAAGGCGCTCACGTATGAGACGTTCGCCGACTTCATCCACCCGGACGACCGCGAGGCGGTGAACGCCGAGGTCAAACGCGTCTTTCGGTCCGCTGAGTCGCACTACGACTGTCCCTGCCGGATCGTGCAGCGGTCGGGCGACGTCCGCTGGGTCCTGACCCGAGGCACGCTCGTCCGCAGCGCCGACGGGACCCCGGAGCGAATGATCGGAGTCACACTCGACGAGACCGAGCGCAAGGGAATCGAGCTCGACCGTGCTCAGCTCGAGATTCGGCTGCGCCAGGCCGAGAAGCTGGAGGCACTCGGGCAGCTTGCAGGCGGCGTCGCCCACGACTTCAACAACCTGCTCGTTGCGATCCGCGGCTACGGCGAGCTCGCGCTCGGCCGGCTCGAGGCGGGGCAAGACGGCGTGGCGGGCGACATCGAAGGAGTGCTGTCGGCGGCCGACCGTGCAGCCGGCCTGACGAAACAGCTGCTCGCGTTCGGCCGCAGACAGGTGCTGATGCCGGAGGTCCTCGATCTGAAGGAGGTCGTGCGCGAGACGGCCGGTTTGCTGACACGGCTGATCGGCGACGACGTCACGCTCGCGACGACATTCGCCGAGCAGTCCGTCGTCGTGAGAGCTGACCGTGGCCAGCTGGAGCAAGTGATCACGAACCTCGCGGTCAACGCGCGCGATGCAATGTCCGGGGGCGGCGTGGTGGCGATCCACGTCGGCACGGCCGATCTCGAACGCCACGACGGCAGCCCGCCGCACCACGCACTGCTGAGCGTCACGGACGAGGGGTCAGGAATCGACGCCACTACGGCGGCGCTCATCTTCGAGCCGTTCTTCACCACGAAGGGCGACCAGGGAACCGGCCTTGGGCTGGCCACGGTCTACGGCATCGTCGCCCAGAGCGGTGGGCATCTCGTGCTCGACACGGAGCCGGGATCGGGCTCGACGTTCACCGTCTACCTCCCGCTTTCCGCCGAGGCACTCCCTGCCGCCGACGCTGTTCCGCTGCCTCTCCGTGTCGAGGGCACCGAACGGATCCTGCTGGTGGATGACGACCCTGCCGTGCTCACAATCGTGTCGGCGATGCTCGCCAACCGCGGCTACGAGATCATCGGCGCTGCGAACGGTGCCGCGGCCGTCGCCCTGTTCGAGGCACGCACGAGCCCGATCGAGCTCGTGATCAGCGACCTGGTCATGCACGGTGTCGACGGTCGCGAGACGAGCGATCGCATTCGCGCGATCGCACCGGCCACACGAGTGCTCTACATGTCCGGGTACACCGAGGACGCGACGATCCGAAGCGGGGCACTCGGCGCCGGCACGGGCTTCATCCAGAAGCCCTTCAGCGGCGACAAGCTCGCACTCTGCGTGCGCGAGCTGCTCGACCGCGTCGCCGCGTGATCAGCGCTGCGAGACGAACCAGTCGAGCGCCTCGGGATTCGCGAGCGAATCGCGACTCGCCACCGCCGTAGGCTCGGCACCCATCAGGATCCGTTTCACCGGCACCTCGAGGAGCTTCCCCGAGAGTGTCCGCGGGACCGCGGGCACGGCCGTGATCTCATCCGGGACGTGCCGGGGCGAGCAGTCTTCGCGAATCCGCGCCTTGATCCGGCCGACGAGAGCGTCGTCGAGACGGGCCCCTTCGCGGAGGACGACGTAGAGCGCGAGCCAGCCCGGCGTTCCGTCGCGCGGCAGGTCGACGGCGAGCGCGTCGACGACCTCGGGGACGGCGAGTGCAGCGCTGTAGAGCTCGCTCGTTCCCATCCGCACGCCGCCGCGGTTGATCGTCGAGTCCGAACGTCCATAGATGATCGCCGTCCCTCGCTCGGTGATCTCGATCCAGTCGCCGTGACGCCACACCCCCGGGTACATCGAGAAGTAGCTCTCGTGATAGCGCGCGCCGTCCGTGTCGCCCCAGAGAAAGAGCGGCATCGAGGGCAGCGGCTCGGTCAGCACGAGCTCGCCGACCTGGCCGATGAGGGCGTTCCCTTCCTCGTCGAACGACTCGACCTTCGCGCCCAGCGACCGCGCCTGGAGCTCGCCCTCGTAGACCGGGAGGGTCGGCACGCCACCGACGAACGCGGAGCAGACGTCGGTACCGCCACTCGTCGAGAAGAGCCACACGTCGCCGAGGCTGTCGTAGACCCAGCGGAAGCCGTCGGGCGAGAGTGGCGAGCCGGTCGAACCGACGCTGCGTAGCCGTGACAGGTCGCGACCGGCACGCGGCTCGACGTCCGCCTTCATGCAGGCCGAGATGTACGCGGCGCTCGTGCCGAAGCATGTGATGCCGGCGTCGGCTGCAAGGTCCCAGAGGCGATCGAGATCGGGATAGGCCGGGTTGCCGTCGTAGAGCACGATCGCTGCATCGGTCAGGAGACCGCCGACCAGCAGGTTCCACATCATCCAACCGGTCGTCGTGAACCAGAAGAGACGGTCAGCCGGCTTCGCATCCATGTGCAGGTGCAGCTTCTTCAGGTGCTCGACCAGGATCCCGCCCTGGCCGTGCACGATCGCCTTCGGGAGGCCGGTCGTGCCCGATGAATAGAGGACCCAGAGCGGATGGTCGAAGGGCAGCTGCTCGAACGTCAGCTCGCCGGGTCGAAGCAAGTCGGCCCAGTTTCCCTCCTCACCGAGGTAGGGAAGCATGAAGGACCGTTGGACGCTCGGCAGTGCGGCTTCCAGCACCGCGACGTCGGCGCGGCGGTCGATCTCCTTGCCGCCGTAGGTGTAGCCGTCGACGGTCAGCAGAAGCTTTGGCTCGATCTGCGCGAACCGGTCGATCACGCTGGGCACACCGAAGTCGGGCGAGCAACTCGACCAGACGGCGCCGATCGAGGCGCAGGCGAGAAACGCGGCGGTCGTCTCCGGGATGTTCGGCATGTAGGCGACGACTCGGTCGCCGCTTGTGACGCCGTTCGCGCGCAGGCCGGCGGCGATCTGCACGGTCAGCTCGCGCAGCTCTCCCCAGCGAAGCTCGGCGAGGGGCCGCGTCTCCGACGCGTGCACGATCGCGACGTCGTCATCGCGTTTGCCGCGGAAGATGTGCTCTGCGTACGAGAGCCTCGCGCCGGGGAACCATTCGGCGCCTGGCATCGTCCGGTTGCCGAGCACGCGCTCATACGGCGTGCTCGCCGAGATGTCGAAGTACTCCCACAGCGAGCCCCAGAAACCTTCGAGATCGGTCGTCGACCACTCCCAGAGCGCGTGATAGGCGGCGAACGTTTTCCCGTGGGTGGCGGCGAGCCAGCGCTGGTAGCGCCTCAGCTCCGAGTCCTCGATCGCCGCGGGTGAGGGGCGCCAGATCGGGGTGGCGGCGCTCATGCTGACGAAGGAACCTACCGACTACGGATCGATCTCGACGAGCGTCACCAGGTTTCCCGGGTTGAGCGCGTTCCACGTCGTGACGTAGCCGCTGATCTCGCGCCGTTCGTGCAGGGGCGTCGGCGCGCCGGGAGCGGTTGCCGTGATCGTCCCGTCCTCGTTCTCCTCCACGTGGAGATGGACGCTGCGCAGGAAGACGCAGACGCGGTCGAGGTCATTCGGGCGCGAGACATGCAGTACGTACACACAAGCTGCATCGCGTGCTGTCGTCGATCCGGCGATCCCTCGTGCGTGGTTGACCACGCTTGTTGACCAATACTCATACGACTTTCAAACACTGCTACCAGCGCTGGTGCACCTGCGGCGCGATCCGTTCGCGATAGAGCGTTTCGATCGCCGCGTGCGCGGTGTCCGGGAGGGGCGGAAGGTCCGAGGCGGCGGCGTTGTCGCGTACCTGGTCGCTCGTGCGAGCGCCGGCGATCACGGTCGAAACGCTCTCGTGGTCGAGGATCCAGCGCAGCGCCAGCTGGGTGAGCGAAGCGCCAGCAGGAACGAGCGCCTTCAGGTCGTCGGCAGCCGCGACGCCCGTCGCGTAGTCGACGCCCGAGAAGGTCTCACCGACGTCGAACTGCTCGCCGTGCCGGTTGAACGAACGATGGTCGTCGGCGGCGAAGCTCGTGTCCTTCGAGAACTTGCCCGTCAAGAGCCCCGACGCAAGCGGCACCCGGATGATCAGCCCCACATCGCGCAGTCTGGCCCGCTCGAAGAAGACCTCGGCCGGTCGCTGCCGGAAGATGTTGAAGATGATCTGGACCGTTGCAACCGAGGGGTACTCGATCGCCTTCAGCCCCTCCTCGATCTTCTCGACGCTCACGCCGTAGTTGCGAACCAAACCTTCTTCGACCAGGCGCTCGCACGACTCGAAGATCGAGGGTGTGTAGTAGGCGTCCCACGGCGGACAGTGCAGCTGCACGAGATCGACGACGTCGACGCCGAGGTTCTCACGTGAGCGTTCGAGCCACCCTCGCAAATGGTCATAGGTGAATTCGCCGACGTCCTGCTGCGCTGCGCGCCGGCCGAACTTCGTTGCCACCATCAGTGATTCGCTGCGGCCGCGCAGCAGCTGCGCGATCAGCTTCTCCGAGTGCCCGTCGCCATAGACGTCAGCGGTGTCGAAGAACGTGACACCTGCATCCACTGCGGCGTTCATCGCTTCGAGCGCCTCGTCGTCGTTCGTCTCTCCCCAGCTGCCGCCGATCGCCCACGCTCCGAACCCGATCTCGGAGACGTCGCGTCCGGTCTTCCCAAGCTGCCGTGATTGCACGGCCCTCTTCTATCAGTCGCGCCGCGGGTGGCCCAGGTAGCTGAGCGCGGCGGGATCCGGTGCGTGCCCGAGGGCTTCGTGGAGCGCCTGGACCAGCGCGCGTTCCTCGAACGGCTTGACGACGAAGCCGACGACGCCCGCGTCCAGCGCGCGCGAGATCAGCTCGCCGTACCCGTACGCCGTCAGCATGACGATCGGGACGAAGCCCCTGTCGAGGATGCGGCGCGCGGCCTCGACGCCATCGATTCGCGGCATCTTCACGTCGAGGAGGACGAGGTCGGGACGGAGCTCGTGCACGAGCTCGACCGCCTCCTGGCCGTCGCGCGCCGAGCCGCAGACGTCGAAGCCGGCTTCGTCGAGCAGCCGCTCCAGGTCGAGCCGGATCAGTGCTTGATCTTCAGCAACGACAAGCCGGGGACGCGGCGCGGGCGGCACGGGCACTCCTTGCCGGTTGGAGCACGAAAAAAGACCCCGGGCGATCTGCTCGAGGTCTTCGCTGACCGTCGGTCGACATCCTCGTCGGCCTGCCGCTGAGTCTAGC
>Ga0070660_100001272_pt1 | contig 17201 bp, 20 predicted proteins | sample KBSC33metaG_FD_64670 | JGI IMG/M metagenome (GOLD analysis project Ga0070660, IMG submission 64670) | Corn rhizosphere microbial communities from Kellogg Biological Station, Michigan, USA - KBS C3-3 metaG | ecosystem: Host-associated > Plants > Roots > Rhizosphere > Soil ... | reverse complement strand
AAGTTCGTGGCTTCGGCCCGCAGGCGGGTCAAGACGGGCGATGACTTGGAAATTGGGCCATGACCGACCAGGAGCTTCTTGCCACGGCGGGCGATTTCGCCATCGCCATCCTGCTCGGCGCGCTGATTGGCATCGAGCGCGAGAAGCGCAAGAGCGAGGATGACGACACCGGCCACGTCGCTGGCTTACGTAACTTCACATTGCTTGCTCTTTTGGGCGCCGTGGCCGGCTGGCTCGAGCGCGAGACCTCGGCGCCCTGGATCCTGGCTGCGGCCATCCTGATTGTCGGGGCCCTGGTTATCGTCGGCTACTTCATCAATGCCAAGCCGGGACCTGATGACAAAGGGCTGACCACCGAGATTGCCGCGATGGTTGTGTTCCTGCTCGGCGCCATTGTGATGCTCGGCGACCAGGCGCTTGCCATTGGTGTTGGCGTGATCACCGCGGCGGTGCTCGCCTACAAGCAGCCGCTGCATGGCTTCGTCGAGAAGCTGGGTTGGGACGACGTCTATGCCGGCGTGCGGATGCTGATCGCGACTTTCATCGCGCTGCCGCTTCTGCCGGACCGGGCCATCGACCCATGGGGCGCGCTCAACCCCTACAAGCTCTGGCTGCTCGTGATCCTGATCTCGAGCCTGTCGCTGGTCGGCTATGTGCTGACGCGCTGGCTCGGACCGACGCGGGGAGCGGCCCTCACCGGTTTGGCCGGGGGACTCGTCCTCATCCACGGCGGTCACACTTTCATTCTCGAAAGAAGCGCGCGAAAAGCCGCAAGAGGCGACGCAGCGAAATTCGGCGCCCTGTTCGCGGTGGTTCTCCTCGTGACCAAGTTCGTGCAGGCGCATTTTCCGCCGAGCGGCCTCTATGCGGTCGCCGCGCTCGCCGGCCTGACCGATGTCGATGCCATCACGCTGTCGATGTCGGAGTTCGCCCAAAGCGGAGACGCACAGGTGGCGGTCATCGCCATCGTGATCGCGGCGCTTTCGAATACCCTGGTGAAATGCGGCATGACCTTCGTGCTGGCTGGCCCTGCGCTCGGCAAGCCGCTTGCGGTCGCGACAGCCGCGACCCTCATCGCCGGGCTCGCCGCGGTTTTCTTCTTCCAGCCCTTCACGTCGTCCTAGCGGGACACTAGGTAAACACCATGCAGTCGAAGTCTTTTGCCCTCGCTGCTTTGGTCCTCGCGGTTGTGTTGCCAGCGTCCCCGGGGGCCGCGGCCGAGGTCAAGTATTTCAATGTGCCGCAGGGCGATCATCCCCACGATGTGGCGCCCGCTCCGGACGGGACGGTTTGGTACACGGGCCAGCGCGCCGGCGTGCTCGGCCGCCTCAATCCAGATACCGGACAGGTCGATCGCATTCCGCTAGGGGAGGGATCGGCGCCGCACGGCGTGATCATCAGCCCGGACGGCGCGGCGTGGATCACCGACGGGGGGCTCAACGCGATAGTTAGGGTCGATCCCGCCACGCACGAGGTGAAGACCTGGAAGCTTCCCAAGGACCGCGCCAACGCCAATCTCAACACCCCCGCATTCGACGGAAGCGGCCGCATCTGGTTCACCGGGCAGTCCGGTATTTATGGCCGGCTCGATCCCAAGACCGGCGAGATGCAGGTGTGGGATGCGCCGAAAGGCGTCGGCCCCTACGGCATCACTGCCACCCCTGACGGCGCAATCTATTATGTCTCTCTGGCCGGAAGCTTCCTCGGCAAGCCCGATCTCGATACCGGCAAGACTACCGTGATCGAGCGGAAGTCGCCGGGCGTCGGCACGCGGCGGGTGTGGTCAGACTCGAAGGGTCGGCTGTGGGTGAGCGAGTGGAACGCCGGCAATCTCAGTGTCTACGACCCGGCGGCCTCGAGCTGGGAGGTTTACAAGCTGCCGGGCGAAGCGCCGCACGCTTACGCGGTCTATGTCGACGGCAAGGACAAGGTGTGGGTCAGCGACTTTGGCGCCAACGCCGTCCTCAAGTTCGATCCTGAGACCAAGAGCTTCGCGAGCTTTCCGAGCGACAAGCCGGATGCCGCGGTGCGCCAGCTCAACGGACGCCCAGGCGAAGTGTGGGGCGCCGAGTCCGGCACTGACCGCCTCGTGGTGATCCGCACGGGCGACAAGCAGGCGAAAGACTAGCCGGCCAGCGCGGCAACCACCACGAAGCCAAACAGCGCGGCGATGGTCAAAGGCACGAGCCAGAGCGCGTAGCGGAGATCATGCCGGGCGCTGACGCGGCGAGTGGCAAGCCGCGTCCAGACGCCCGGCGCTGCTTCTGCTCTCTCTTCGGCGTCCTTGGGCTGTGCGCTCGCGGCCTGATGCAGTGCCGTCGTGTGCTTCTCGTGCCATTTGGGGCCGGGCCCGCGCATATAGTGGCGCTCGGGATGGTATGACTTGCGGAAGGTTCCCACCTTACTCCCTCACCGAAAGAAGCCCCGTAATCGCGAGAGAATGCAGGCAAATATGTTGCAAATCCGTAAGGAAGCGTGGCGGGAAGGAGATCATCTCTCGGGTCGGCAGAAATTGCGTTTGCTGATGATCGGGAGATGGGGATTCCGGGCTTGCAGCAAAAGTCCATTCCTGCAAGAACGCGCGCCATGAAAAGCCAATGGAACGACGCCGCGGCCCAGGAGTTGGTCGCCGCCTATGCTGCCAAGGGCGTCGGCCCCGACATTGCGCTTAGGGTCTACACCACGCGCCTGCTCGGCCGCGATCCTCTGCTCGTGCTGCATGGCGGGGGCAACACCTCGGTCAAGACGCGCGCCAGCGACGATCTCGGCGTCGAGCACGAGGTGATCGCGGTTAAAGGCTCCGGCGCCGACATGGCCGACATCGAGCCTTGGGGTTTGCCTGCGGTGAAGCTAGGGCCGTTGCGCGAGCTCCGCGCGCTCGATGAGCTGTCCGACGAGGCTATGGTTAACGTGCAGCGGCTCAACCTGCTCGATTCCTCGGCGCCGAACCCTTCAGTTGAGACCCTGCTGCACGCCTTCCTGCCGCACAAATTCGTGGATCACACGCACGCCGCTTCCGTGCTCTCGCTTGTCGATCAGCCTGACGGGGAGGCTTTGGCGCGCGAGGTTTATGACGGCCGCATGGGGATCGTGCCCTATATCGCGCCGGGCTTCGGGCTCGCCAAGGAGGCGGCCCAGGTGTTCGAGGAGAGGCCCGACGTCGAAGGCCTGATCCTGCACAAGCACGGCATCTTCACCTTCGGCGAGACGGCCCGCGAGGCCTATGAGCGCATGATCGAGATGGTGTCGCTCGCCGAGAGCCGCCTGCGCCAAGGCCGGCCCATCGTGTTCCCGGTGCGGAAGCTCGCGAGTGCTACGGCGAAGGCTTCCGAGATTGCGCCGATCATCCGCGGAGCCTGTGCGATTAAGCAGCACGGAAAAGAGCCAATACGCTTCATCGCCGACTTCCGCACCGGTCCGGCGATCCTCTCTTACGTGAATGGCGAGGAGCTCGCGTCCTATAGTCAGCGCGGGGTGGTGACACCCGACCACATCATTCGCACCAAAAACAAGCCCCTGGTTGTGCCGCAGCCTGAAGCCGGCAGGCTCGATGAGTTTGCCCATGCTGTGCAGGAAGGCGTGGCGCAGTTCACCGCCGAGTACGATGCCTATTTCACGAGAGAGAACGAAGCCGCCGGCAACACCAAGAGCAAGCTCGATGCGAGTCCGCGCGTCGTGCTGGTGCCGGGCGTCGGCCTATTCGGGCTCGGCCGCACCGCCAAGGACGCAGCGATTGCCGCTGACCTCGCCGAGAACACCGTCAAAGTGGTCACGGACGCCGAGGCGATCGGGCGCTACGAGCCCCTGCCCGAGAGCGACCTGTTCGCGCTTGAATATTGGAGCCTCGAACAGGCTAAGCTCAAGGGCGCCGTGGTCAAGCCTCTCACTGGACAGGTCGCGTTCGTCACCGGCGCCGGCGCAATCGGCGCCACTACGGCACGCGCTCTCGCCGCGGAGGGCGCCGCCGTAGCGATCCTCGACATCGATGGCGAAGCTGCCAAGAAGGCCGCGGCGGACGTCAAGGGCCTTGGCATGCAGTGCGACGTGACCAAGCCCGAGCAGGTGCGGGCTGCGTTTACCGCTACCTTGGAGCGCTTCGGCGGCGTCGACATCGTAGTATCCAATGCCGGCGCGGCGTGGCAGGGCCGCATCGGCGACGTCTCCGACGAGCTGCTCCGCAAGAGCTTCGAGCTCAACTTCTTCGCCCATCAGACCGTGGCGCAGGAAGCCGTGACGATCATGTTGAAGCAAGGCACCGGCGGCGCGCTCCTGTTCAATCTCTCAAAGCAGGCGGTGAACCCCGGCGCGAATTTCGGTCCTTACGGTTTGCCCAAGGCCGCGACCATGCTGCTCATGCGCCAATACGCTCTCGACTACGGCGCCGACGGCATCCGCTCGAACGGCGTCAATGCCGATCGCATCAGGAGCGGGCTCTTGACCGACGCGATGATCGCGGCGCGGGCGAAGGCGCGTGGCGTGACCGAGGCGGAATATATGAGCGGCAATCTGCTCAATCGCGAGGTGCTCGCCGAGGACGTGGCCCAAGCCTTCGTCGCGCTCGCCAAGGCGCGCAAGACCACCGGCCATATCGAGACGGTCGACGGGGGCAACATCGCCGCTGCGCTGCGCTAGACTGTCTCTGCTCGGCACACATGGCTAGTCCGGGCGCAAGCTCGGAGGCGCTGCCATGACCGCAACCAAACAGGTCTCAGTGGACCGGCGCGATTTCGTCTGTGGGGGCGGCGGCGCTGTCTTGAACACCATGCTCGCGGCGCTGCTTGGCGATGCAAAGCCGGCGCGAGCCGCCCCGATCTTCGGTCCCGTACCTGAGGTCGACCGCGTCACCGTCAGCGTGATTGTCGACAACTATCAGTTCGCCGTCGCACCAAACGCGAAGGTGGGCAGCGTCGACATCCGGCGCTTCGGCTGGGGGCTCAGCGATAAACCGCCGAGCAAGACCCTGATCAGCGAGTTCGGCCTCTCGCTGCACGTCGAGTCGCAACGCGGAGAGGAACGGAGACGCGTTCTCGTGGATTTCGGTTTCACGCCCGAGGCTTTGGTCAACAACCTTGATTTGTTGGAGATCGATCCTGGTGCGCTCGACGCACTCGTTCTGAGCCATGGCCATTACGACCATTTCGGCGGTTTGGTCGGTTTCTTGCGCCAGAACAACTCCAACTTGAAAGCAAAGCTTCCGTTCTATGTCGGCGGCGAGGAGTGCTTCTGTTCCCGCGAGTGGATCGGACCGCCCATGCCGGGCAACTTTGGTGCATTGGACCGCAAAGCTTTGAGGGACGCCGATCTCGAAGTGACGTTTGCCGAAGGACCGGTGCTTGTTGCCGACCACGGTTTTGCCAGCGGTCAAATTGGGCTGACGAGTTTTGAGAAAGTGCTCTCGCCAACGACCATGAAAATCGGCGTGGAGGACGGAATCGGCTGCTTTCCCGATCAGTTCGTCGCGGAGGAGCGCGCCAAGGTCGTAGTGCCCGATCAATTCCGCCATGAGATCGCGACCTCCTTCAATCTGAAGGGGCGCGGACTGGTCATCTTGACGTCGTGCAGCCATCGCGGCGTGGTCAATACGGTAAAGCAGGCACAAGCGGTTTCAGGCGTGCAAAAAGTCCACGCGGTCATCGGAGGATTTCACCTCGCGCCTTATGGCGAGGACTATGTGCGCCAAACCGTGATCTCGCTTAAGGAAATCGACCCCGACTACGTGATCGCGATGCATTGCACCGGGGAGCCCTTCTACGACATCGCCAAAGCCGAGATGCCGGACAAGCTCCTGCGCGCCGAGACGGGAACGCGTTTTGTGTTCGATGCATGAACAACACGGCGGGCTCCCTCTCAATCCCGCATTTGCGATAAGGTCGTCCGCTGCTCGGACGTGATGATAGGAGGAAGGGTTCTCGCTTGGGGCGCATCGCACGCATCTTCCTGGCCGGGCTTCTCGTGCTCTTGCCCATCCTCGTCACCTTGACCGTGACGGTATGGCTCGCGCAGCTCCTGAAAGCCTATGCCGGACCCAACAGCCTGATCGGCAGGCTTATCGTGCTGCTCGGGCTCAATCTCGTCTCGTCGGAGGTTGGCGCCTACTTTCTCGGCTTCCTCATCATTCTCGGCTGCATCTTCCTGCTTGGGCTCGTGGTCGAGACCAAGCTGTGGCCTCTAGTGCAGACCGGACTAGATACGCTGATCAGCCGCATCCCGCTCGTTTCCAACGTCTATGATCTGTCGAAGCGCTTCGTCGCCATCGTCGACCGCGGCGGCAACAAGGATAGCCTGCAAAGCATGCGCCCGGTGTGGTGCTTCTTCGGCGGGGAGGGTGGCGCCGCGGTGCTCGGCCTGATGCCGTCGCCGGACCCGGTCAAGATCGGCGAGCACGACTATGTTGGATTGCTGGTCCCTTCGGCGCCGGTCCCGTTCGGCGGCGCTCTGATCTACGTGCCGGCCGACTGGGTGAAGCCTGCCGACGGCGGCGTCGAGCGGCTGATGAACGTCTATGTGTCGATGGGCGTCACCCCGCCAATATCCATGCCGGCGCTTGGGGATGCCCGCACTGGGGCTTCCCTGAAGCCCGCGCGTGCCTCGCGGCGAAAACCCAAGGCGGCGAAGCCGGGCGAGGGCGGAAGCTAGCCGCTCTCGCCGCCGCTCTATTGAGTTTCGAGTTCTCCAAGCGTGCATATTTGATCGGCAACGCTTGGAACGGGTGCACTCCGGGTGCGTTCATTGCACGCCAGTCGTCGACGATTGAATAAGGAGGAACCTAATGAAAAAGTATCTCGTTGTGGCCGCTCTCACCGTCGCTGTCGTCACGCCTGCACTTGCTGCGGACTATTACGTCGCATTGCGGGTAGGCGGTGGCGGATGTGAGGTCATGACCAGCCAACCCACGGATACGAAAAAATACAAGATGATGGGTAAGTACAGCTCAGAGGCCGACGCCAAGGCGGCCATGGCCAAGATGGCTGAGTGCAAGTAATTGGCATTCGATTTGATTGAGCGAAGGGGGCCGTTCGCGGCCCCCTTTTCATTACGCTAGGCTCAAGTCGCGAAGCGGAAATGCAGGACGTCGCCGTCCTTCACCACGTAATCCTTTCCCTCGAGCCTGAGCTTTCCGGCGTCGCGCGCGCCGGTCTCCCCTGAGAGTGCCACATAGTCGTCATAGGCGATGGTCTCGGCGCGAATGAAGCCCTTCTCGAAATCGGTGTGGATCACGCCGGCGGCCTGCGGCGCGCGGGTCCCCTCGGGCACTGTCCAGGCGCGGGCTTCCTTGGGACCTGCCGTGAAATAGGTGATCAGTCCCAACAGCCTATAGCCTTCATTGATGAGGCGGTTGAGGCCGGGCTCCTGCAAGCCGAGATCAGCCAAATAAGCTTGCCGCTCGTCTGGCGGCAGCTCGGCAAGCTCCGCCTCGATCTTGGCCGAGATGATGACGCAGCCCGCGCCTTCGGCCTTGGCCAGCGCCTCCACGCGCGCGGAATGGACGTTGCCGGTCGCGGCCGAAGCTTCATCGACATTGCAGACATAGAGCACGGGCTTGGCGGTGAGCAGGCCAAGAGTCCTGAACTCGGCCCGCTCGTCTTCCTCGATCGCGGCGAGGCGGGCGGGCTTGCCCTCGCGCAAGAGGACAAGGGCGCGCTCGAGCAGTGCTAGCGTCTTTTTCGCCTCCTTGTCCTGACCGCGGATCTTCTTCTCCAGAATCGGCACACGCCGTTCGAGACTGTCGAGGTCTGCGAGCATCAGCTCGGTCTCGATGGTCTCGGCGTCGGCGATCGGATCGATGCGGCCTTCGACATGCACCACATCGTTGTCCTCGAAGCAGCGCAGCACATAGGCGATGGCGTCGACTTCGCGAATATGGGCGAGGAACTGGTTGCCGAGCCCTTCGCCTTGCGAGGCGCCGCGCACCAGCCCCGCGATGTCGACGAAAGTGAGTCGGGTCGGCACGATCTGCGCCGACTTGGCGATGGTCGCGAGTCTGTCGAGGCGCGGATCCGGCACCGGCACCTCGCCGACATTTGACTCGATGGTGCAGAAGGGATAGTTGGCGGCCTGCGCCGCGGCGCTCTCGGTCAGCGCATTGAACAGTGTGGACTTGCCGACATTGGGCAGCCCGACGATGCCGCATTTGAATCCCATTATCTCAGTCCGTCATCTTGCTTGTCATCGCCCGGCTTGACTGGGCGATCCAGGAACCACCGCCTGACTTCAGTTTGCGAGGATCGTGGTTTACTGGGTGCCTGCTTGCGCGGGCATGACAATGTTGTTGTCACGAGCCGAACCAGCGGCGGAGCTTGCCGGCAAGCGTGCCCTCGGCCACTGGCTGCTCATCCTTCTTCTCGGAAGTTTCCTTGCGTCGTGGCGCGGGCTTCTTCGGAGACTCTTCCTGCTCGGTCTGTGCCTCAGCTTCGCCCTGCATCGCATAGGCGACCCGCGACTGGAACTTGTCGTTGGCGCCTTGCCCAAGGTAAGGAGCCTCCTCGGCGATGGCGCCGAGCAGCGGCTCGAGCCAGTCGAGCTCGGCCTTGGTAAAGTTCTGAAGCACATGGTTGGTGACCAGCGCCTTGTTGCCGGGATGGCCGATACCGAAGCGCACGCGCACATAGTCGTTGCCGATATGGGCGGTGAGCGACTTCAGCCCATTATGGCCGGCAACGCCGCCGCCCACCTTCACGCGCACTTTGCCCTGCGCAAGGTCGAGCTCGTCGTGAAAGGCGATAACGTCGCTGAGGTCGAGCTTGTAGAAGCGCACCGCCTCGCCGACCGCGCGACCCGACTCGTTCATGAAAGTCTGCGGCTTGAACAGAAGCACCTGCTCCCCGCCGAGCTTGCCTTCGGAAGCGAGGCCCGAGAAGCGCTTGCGCCAGGCCGGGAAGTCGTGCGCTGCGGCAATCGCGTCGACCGCCATGAAGCCCACATTGTGGCGGTTGAGCGCATATTGCGCCCCCGGATTGCCGAGGCCGACAAAGAGCTTCATCGCATCATCCTGATCGAAACGTGCGGGGCGCGCCGCCCTGGAAGATATCGCCCGCGACGTGAAGAAGTTATTTCTTCTTCTCGTCCTTCTTCTTCTCTTCCTTGGGCTTCTCCTCGGCGGCGGCGGCCTCGGCGGGAGCGGCAGCCTCCGTGCCCTCGGCGCCGGGTACAGCAGCCTCAGCAGCGGCGGCAGCGCCAGGAACGGGCTCTTCAGCCGCGCGCCCGACGATGGTGGCCACGGTGAAGTCGCGCTCCGTGACAGTCGGGCGCACGTTGGGCGGCAAATTGATCGCCGAGATGTGGATCGAGTTGCCGATCTCGAGTCCGGTCAGGTCGACATCGAAGTGGTCGGGGATGGCATCGGCCGGGCAGCGCACGGGAATCTCATGGCGTACGATGTTGAGCACGCCGCCGCGCTTCAGGCCGGGAGATGCCGCCTCGTTGAGAAAGCGCACCGGCACATCGACCGTGACCAGGGCACCCTTGCTGACCCGCAGGAAGTCGACATGGATGGGAAAGTCGCGCACCGGGTCGAGCTGCACGCCGCGCGGGATCACCCGCGTCTTGGTGCCCTGGACATCGAGGGTGAAGATGGTGCTCTGGAAATGGCCGGTAAGGAGCTGCTGAGAGATCGCGCGGTACTCCACCGAGATGCTCTCGGGCTCCTTTTTGTCGCCGTAGAGGCTCCCGGGAATGCGGCCCTCGCGGCGTGCGGCGCGCGCTCCGCCCTTGCCCAAGCGCTGCCTCGCCCATGCCTTGAGTTCGGTCGTTTCAGCCATAGCTCTCCAAGCCTCGCTAAATAATGAGGGGCCGGAAAGCGGCCCCGTAAGGTCGGGCGCGGGACCTGCCCCCGCGCGAAAATCGAGGAGCTTATAGCCCGTAAATCGTGGCCCTGACAATCGCCTCCTCGTCCTTCCCGCGGCGACGACAGGGCCTTCAGATCGGCGTAGGATAAGGAAAAGGCAAGCCGGGTCGAGAGACCAGGGCGGGCGCAATGGATTTGAGAGCAAGGGAGGCACGCTCATGCCGCAGAGTGTTTACAAAGTGATCGAGATCATCGGCACCAGCCCCAAATCCTGGGAGGAGGCCGCCAAGAACGCGGTCGAGCTCACCGGCGAGCATTTGCGCGATCTGCGCGTGGCGGAGGTCGTTGCGCAGGACCTCGTCCTCACCAAAGAGGGGAAGGTCGAGGCCTATCGGACCAAGCTCACAGTCTCATTCAAATATGAAGGCGGTCACTGAGCCGCGAGACTGACTCAATACATTGCTCAGATCACCGAGTAAGGCGCCGCCGCGCAGTAAGCGCGGAATTTCGCGCGGCAAGATGGTGCTGAAGACCGGCTAGTAGAACAGGCTCGACACCGACTGCTCTTCCGAGGTCCGGGCGATTGCCTCACCCAGCAGCGACGCGATCGGCAGGACTCTGATGTTGTGCGCATTCTTCACCGACTCGGTCGGCAAGATCGAGTCGGTGATGACCAGCTCCTTCAGCCGCGAGGACATCACGCGGGCAACCGCGCCACCGGTCAGCACGCCGTGGGTGATATAGGCCGTCACCATGGCCGCGCCCTGATCGAGCAGCGCCTCCGCCGCGTTGATCAAGGTGCCGCCGGAATCGACGATGTCGTCGACCAGGATACAGGTCCGCCCCGACACGTCGCCGATCACGTTCATCACCTCTGAATCGCCTGGCCGTTCACGGCGCTTGTCGACGATGGCGAGTGGCGCATCGATGCGCTTGGCAAGCCCGCGTGCGCGCACCACGCCGCCCACGTCGGGCGAGACCACCATCAGATTGTCGGTGGGGAACACCTGCTTGATGTCCTGCACCATCACCGGGGCGGCGAATAGATTGTCGGTCGGGATATCGAAGAAACCTTGGATCTGCCCGGCATGCAGATCGAGGGTGAGCACGCGGTCGGCGCCCGCCTCGACGATCATATTGGCGACGAGCTTGGCCGAGATCGGCGTGCGTGGCCCCGGTTTGCGGTCCTGACGGGCATAGCCGTAATAGGGAATGACCGCCGTGATGCGCCGCGCCGACGCGCGCCGCAGCGCATCGATGATGATGAGCAGCTCCATCAAATGGTCGTTGGCAGGGGCCGAGGTCGACTGGATCACGAACACGTCCTCGCCGCGAACGTTCTCCTGGACCTCGACGAAGATCTCCATGTCGGCGAAACGGCGCACGACGCATTTGGCAAGCGGCGTCTTGAGATAGCCGGCGATCGCCTCGGACAGAGGGCGGTTGCTGTTGCCTGCAACCAGTTTCATCGATCGCTCCTCAACCAACGAGCTTAACCATGAGGCGGCTCGCTCCCCGCGCCAGGGCTTTTAACAAGCGCTTGCGGGCGCTGTAAACTCGCCAGCTGTCGCAAGTCTGTGGATGACTCAACTCGATTTGGGGAGGAGCTTGATGATGCCGACGGCTGCGGCGCCCGCCGCGGCGTCGGCCACGGCGCCCCACGGTCCGTTCAACGAGCCGCGCGGGATGGTGTTTTGCTGCGACACCGTACCGAGTTTCCTGCCACTCGGGTCGAGCACCAGCCAGTCGATGCGGATGCTTTGCTTGCCGCCGCTCGCATCTGACAGCACGACGCTTCCCTTCACCATGTAGACATTGTCGGTGGTACCGTTGGCGAGCTTGATGCCACCGGCATAGAGGCGCTTCTTGAGGGCCGTGGTGAGGGATCTCTGCCCGTCGCCCGGAGCGCCGGCGACCGGCGCCACCACCACACCATTGGACTTGGCGCTCGGGGCCGCAGCGGGCGCGGCGGCGGCCGTCGTTGCGGGACTCGGCTCGGAGGCCGCCACCGCACTTGGCGCGCCGCCGCCGCCTCTCGACAATGTTGCTGCGAGCTGTGAGGTAGTCTTGCCGGCGATGCTCCTGAGGGTCGCGCTGTCGATGGCAGCCCAAGGATCGCCGCTCGCGTGCCCGGAAATCATCTCGTCACCGGAGACGCGCGCTACCCGTCCGCCCTGGGCGTCAGTCACATCCCAGATATAAGAGATCTTCGCGCCGCCTCGCTCGCTCGTCGCGACGAGGTAGCCGCGCAAGGTGTAGTTGCCACCGCTGCCTCCGGGGATGAGCGTAAGATTGCGGTCTTTGCCGGCGGCAACCAGCGCATCGGTAAGATCCGTCGCCACTTGCGGAGGGGTGCCGATGATCGGAGCGACCGCGACCTTGGTCGAGCGGCTGAGCAGACTGGTCGCGCTGCTCCAGAAACTTGAGCCGCCGCTGCTCGGGTTCCCCGCGCCCCCGCCGCAGGCGCTGAGGCAGGCGGCAAGGAGCATGGCGAGGACCAGCGATGCACTACGCTTGAAGCAGCCGGCCATGTATCGTGAGTCCGCGCCCAACAAAACGCTCCCTCTGTTGGCCGCACAGCACCGCTCGCAACAAATCTGTCGTGACGGGACTCTCAACCCTTTCACTCACAACAGATTACCTGCGCGAGCCCGCTCGCGTCCAGTTTTAGCGCGCCCAAAAGCAGTATGGTGAATAGGAGTCAGGCAACCACGATGGCGGAAATTTGGCGGCCGTAGTCCTCTTCGCCATGATGTTGCGACCGCCGATAGGAGAACAGCCGCGTTTCCTCGCAATAGGTGCAAAGCCCGAGATCGGCGATGCTTCCGACGCCGGCGCGGGCAAGCCGCTCGGCGACGTAGCCGGGCAGGTCGAAATGCGGCTCGCCTGAGCCTTCGTCGGTGATGAAAAACGCCTCGCTGCCCGGCTCCTCGGCAAGGAAGCGCTCAACATAGTCGGAGCCTATCTCGTAGGCTTTCTGAGAGATGGCGGGTCCAATCACGGCGGTGATGCGCTCTGGCTTCGCGCCGAGCTTTTCCATCGCCTCGACCGTCGCTTCGATGATGCCCGACAGTGCGCCGCGCCAGCCGGCATGGGCCGCGCCGATGACGCCCGCCTCGCCGTCGGCAAAGAGTACGGGCGCGCAATCCGCGGTCAACACGCCGAGCGCGAGACCGGGCGTTGCCGTGACCATGGCGTCGGCCTGCGGTTGTTTCGCGGCATCCCATGGCTTCTTGACGGTCAGGGCTTCGGCGCTGTGCTGCTGCGATAGCGAGAGCAAACGGTCGGGTTTGACTCCGAGGATCTCGGCGACGCGCGCGCGGTTCTCGGCAACGTTGGCCGCGTCGTCGCGCGATCCAGGCCCGCAATTGAGGGAGGCATAGACGCCACTCGAGACGCCGCCTTGGCGGGTGAAGAATCCGTGGCGTACGCCATCGATTGCCGCAAGGCTCGAGCCACAGACCATCATTTTGTCAGGCGTAACCATGAAAGGAAGCTGCCCAGCAGCTAAATCTCTCCGAAGGGCGGCGGAGAGGCAAGCCCGGAGCTTATGAGGGCAAGCACCTTGAACAGGATACCCATGGCGCTTGGGCTCGCGAGCCGCGCGGCGCCCGACACGATCGCCTCCCTCTGATCGGGCGTTGCGCCGTGTAGTAAGCTGTCGCGACGCGCCTCGAGCCCGAGCTTCAAGAGGAATTCGCCTTGCGGCATCGGGCCATACACGGCGAGCCCAAGTGAGGTGGCGGCTCCACTCATCGCGGCGAAATCGACATGCGCGGTGAGGTCGATCTCGCCTGGCGCAGCAAGCGGATCGGCATATTTGTGACGAGCGACGGCCTGCAGCGTATCGCCCAAGCCGGTCTGCCCGTGTCCGTAATCGATGAACAGCGCGGTGACTGGCGCTACCGCCGCGCGCGCAGCCAACGCAGCAAGGAGCGGGCTAATGGCAGGCCGAGTCTCGAAGATCGCGCCGTCGGGAGCGTCGATCGCACGCGCCGCCTCCGGTAGGTCGGCATCTTCGAGCGCCTCTCCCGGGGCAAATACGAACTTGCCGTTGCGGTCGATCGCGACGCAGCGCTCACGCCAGATGTCACCCTCCCGCACCAATTGCCTCACCGGCAGGGCGTCCATGAATTCGTTGGCAATGACGATGAGCGGCCCTTTGGGCAGATCGTCGATGCTGTGGTGCCAGTAGAGCGGGGCAGCGGAGTCGCTGAGGCTCGCGCGTTGGGCCTCCCGCAGGCTCGGGCTCGTCTCGACCAGTGCGACCGTGACGCTCTCAAGAAATTTCGGCACGCTGCGCCAAGCGCGCATCGCATCGGCCATGAGCGTGCCGCGACCAGGTCCAAGCTCTGCGACAACGATAGGGCTCGGCTCGCCCATCGCTTGCCACACGGCGACGGCCCAAAGCCCGAGCAACTCGCCGAAGATCTGGCTGATCTCCGGCGCGGTGACGAAGTCACCCTTAGCCCCAATCGGCTGACGCGTGCGGTAATAACCGGCCCGCGCGTCGGCGAGACAGACTTCCATGTATTCGGCGACGCTGATCGGTCCTTCTCGGGCGATCCGCTGCTTGAGCCTTTCCGCGAGCGGCGTATTGGTGCCCTTGAGCTTGGCTCGCGCGCCCATCACGACGAGGCGAGGGCAGGCTGCCGCCGCGCGCGCCAGATCAGCCACGCGCCGACCGCGATCATCGGCAGCGAATAGACGATGCCCGGCGTGAAGATGCCGATGTCCATTGGGTGGCCTGCGTGCGGCTCGCGCACGAACTCGACCAGGCTGCGGAAAATTCCGTAGAACACGAGGAACAATCCGAACACCGTCCCCGGCCGCGTCAGCGCGTGATAGCGGTGCGTGGCGATGCGCAGGATGATGAACAGCACCACGCCTTCGAGCGCCGCCTCGTAGAGCTGGCTCGGATGGCGCGGCTGATCGCCGGCGCCGGGAAACACCATGGCCCAGGGCACGTCGCTGATGCGCCCCACCACTTCCGAGTTGATGAAATTGGCGATGCGGCCGAAGAACAGCCCGAATGGCGTCGAGGCCGAGGCGACGTCGCCGAGCGACAGGCCGTTGATGCGCTTGATCTTGGCGAACAGATAGACGGCGAGCGCGACGCCGAGCAGCCCGCCATGGAAGGACATGCCGCCGTTCCACACTGCGGGGATCTCGGCCGGGTGCTCCCAGAAATAGCTCGGCTCGTAGAACAGCACGAAGCCGAGCCTGCCGCCGAGCACGATGCCGAGCGTGATCCACAACAGAAAGTCGTCGGCCTGTGGCACCGTCATCGCCGGCTTGCCGCCCCACAGCTCCGGCCGCGACACGAGATAGCGGCCGTAGAGCCAGCCGAGCAGGATGCCCGCCATATAAGCGAGCCCGTACCAGCGGATCGACACCGGCCCGATTTGCAGCGCCACCGGGTCGATTACCGGATAGGGAATGACGAGAAGGTCCATTGCGCGCCCGTGTGCCTCGCGGAGCGGCGACCCTTCACTGCCACCGCTTCACTGTCAAGGCGCCGAAGGCCGCTCCCCGACCCGCCGCGCGGGTTGCGCCGCGCCAAGCGTCATCCCATAGTCATCCTTCGAGCTTTTGTAGGCTGAAAGGACGGCAATGACGCAGACCACTGGCCGGTTCTTCGACGAACTCGGCAAGCTCATCACCGACGCCGCCGGTGCGGCTGAGGGCGTGCGCAAGGAGATCGAAGGCGTGGTGCGGGCCCAGGCCGAGCGGGTGCTGCGCGACCTCGAAGTGGTTCAGCGCGAGGAATTCGAGGCGGTCAAGGCCATGGCGCAGAAGGCGCGCGAGGAGAACGAGCGGCTGAAGGAGCGCATCGCCGAGCTCGAGGCCGCGATCGTGAAAGGCTTGGCCGGCAAGGGCCAGCCTCACCGCTAGCGGTACCGCCAAAAAGCCAAAGAAAAAAATTATTGCGGCATGTCGATTTCGCGAGAGGCCGTTCGACGTGACGGTAGAGCCTGCCCATGACCTCAAGCAGGGCCGGCCAAACCTAAGGAGACGTGACACATGCGTTTCATGATTATCGTCAAGGCCACCAAGGACTCGGAGGCCGGCGTGAGGCCGTCCGAGGAGTTGTTCGCCGCCATGGCCGACTATCACGAGCAGCTGGTGAAGGCCGGCGTGCTGCTCGATGCGAGCGGCCTGCAGCCGACCTCGAAGGGCTGGCGCGTCAGATATTCCGGCGGCAAGCGCAGCGTGGTCGACGGCCCGTTCGCCGAATCCAAGGAGCTCGTCGCCGGCTACACCATCATCCAGGTGAAGTCGCGCGAAGAGGCCATGGAATGGACCCGCCGCTTCCCCAACCCGTCGATCCACGGAAAGGACGGCGAGATCGAAGTCCGCCAGCTGTTCGAGCTCGAGGACTTCGGCGAGAGCGAGGCGATCGACCGCTTCAAGGAAATGGGCGTCGGGTAGCGACGACAGGCGCCCACGCGACCCACAAAATTCCACTGCAGTGAAACTGATCGAAATTCGAAGGAGAAACGCAATGCGCTTTTTGTCGATGGTGAAGCACACCGAAGGAAAATCGAGCCCCCCGTCCAAGTCGATGATGGAGGCGCTGGGCCAGCTCTTGCAGGAGCTCGCCAAGGAAGGCTGCGTGATGGTGCAGTCGGGCGGACTGTTCCCGACCAATGCCGGGGCGCGCGTGAGGCTTGCCGGCGGCAAGGTCACGGTCACCGATGGCCCGTTCACCGAGGCCAAGGAGGTGGTCGGCGGCTACGCGATTTTCGACGTGCCGTCCAAGGCTCACATGATCCGGGTGACCGAGCGCTTCATGGCGCTGCACAAGACGCACATGCCCGGCTGGGAAGGTGAATGCGAGCTTCGCCAGATGGCGGCGCCGGGAGAGCCCGAGCCGTGCGGGCAGCCGCGCGAGGCTGAAGCCGCGGTCTAACCGAGTTGCGACCACGAAAGGGGGCGCGACGCTGCGCGAGCGGCGTCGCGTCCCTCTAGGATGGAGACACGACGATGCGCTTCATGATGCTGATGATCCCCAGGGGCTATGAGAAGGCTGCTCCCGGCACCTTGCCCGACGCCAAGGCCGTCGAAGCCATGATGAAGTACAACGAAGCTTTGCAGAAAGCTGGCGTGCTTCTCACTCTGGACGGCCTTCACCCGCCATCCATGGGCGCGCGCGTCGCGTTTCCCGGCGGTAAGCCGAAGGTGACCGACGGGCCGTTCGCCGAGGCGAAGGAGGTGATCGGCGGCTATTGGATGATCGAGGTGAAGTCGAGGGAGGAGGCAATCGAATGGGCGAAGCGCTGTCCTGCCTCCGAGAACGAGGTCATCGAGATTCGCCAGGTGCAGGAGATGTCCGACTTCCCTCCCGCCGTGCAGAAAGCCGCCGCAGGCTTCGACGCGATGCAGAAGGCGGCAGGGAAGGGGCGGAAGTGAAGAG
>Ga0070660_100001268_pt1 | contig 17221 bp, 14 predicted proteins | sample KBSC33metaG_FD_64670 | JGI IMG/M metagenome (GOLD analysis project Ga0070660, IMG submission 64670) | Corn rhizosphere microbial communities from Kellogg Biological Station, Michigan, USA - KBS C3-3 metaG | ecosystem: Host-associated > Plants > Roots > Rhizosphere > Soil ... | reverse complement strand
ATCCTCGCCAAGAAGCCGGTGCTGGCGGCGTTCGTCGACCTGCCGAAGGACTACAAGTTCTTCTCGCTGCCCAATATCGGGCCGGCCGATGAGGTGCTGACCCGCATCGCGGCGCAACTGACCAACGCCTTCGGCATGCCGGCCCTGGCCAATGACGACGCGGCGATCGACAAATACCTCGCTGCCGCCGCCGCGGAGACCAATTCGATCCTGAAGCGCGAAGGCATTCTGGCCGAATAACGACCGGCTCTGCGAGACTGCGGAGGGGGGTGTTTCACCGCAGTGATGGGAATGGAGCAACCCCCACCCCGACCCCTCCCCTCAAGGGGGAGGGGGGCAGAATTGCCCCCGGGGCCAGAGGGACGAGGTTGGTCGCGAGCGGGCGGGTCATAGCCTCTCTCCTCTCAAGGGGAGGTACCAAGGGTGGGGGTTGCCTGTGAACGGGACTGCTCTCGCCGGCAGGTCGAACAATCGGATCGCGAGCGCGGAGGAACGCCATGCTGAAGCGGAAGCGCTGGCTGTTTGCGATGGGCGCCATCCTGCCGACGCTCGCCATCTATATCTGGGTCCGGGTGATCCCGATCGCCGATATCCTGCAGCTCAGCCTGCACAAATGGGACATCCTGTCGAAGAACAAGCCATTCATCGGCCTGGCCAATTTCCAGGAATTGCTGACCGACCGGCTGTTCATCACCTCGCTCACCAACACCACCATCATCGCCTTTGCGGTGCTGTTCATCACCATACCGATGTCGATCGGCATCGCGGCGCTGATCCACTACCGCACCCGTTCGCGCTTTGCGGGGTTCTACGAGACGACGGTGTTCATCCCGCACGTGGTGTCGCTGGTGCCGGCCGCCATGGCGTGGAAGTGGATCTTTGACGCGCGGCTCGGGCCACTCAACGCGTTTCTCGGACTGTTCGGGATCGAGCCGCAATCCTGGCTGTTCGATCCGGTGCTGTCGGTGGTCTGCATCATCGTGCTGTGCTCGTGGCAGGCGCTCGGCTATGGCGTCCTGATCTATCTCGTCGGCTTCAAGAGTCTGCCGCTGTCGCTCTACGAGGCGGCGCGGCTGGACGGCGCGTCGGGACTACAGGCGTTCTGGCATCTCTCGGTGCCGCTGCTGAAGCCGATCACGCTCTACGTTTCGGTGGTGACGCTGGTTTCGGGGTTCAATGTCTACGCGCAGGCCTATGTGCTGGCCTCGGATGCGCAGGGGGCGCCCGGCCGGCAGGTCCGCGTGCTGGTGCTCGACATGCTGGAAAATGCGTTCCGCAATTATCGGGTGGGCTATGCTGCCTCCGAGGCGGTGGTGCTGCTGGTCATCGTGCTGGTGTTGACACTGATCCAGTTCTCGCTGCTGCGCGATCGGGTGCGGTCATGAGCGAGGCAGTTGTCGACCGCGCAGCCGAACGCCGGCGCGAGGCCCGCCGGCCTCTCAGGGACCGGCTGGTCGATCGGGGCATCGACGTGTTCCTGTTCGCCTTCGGCCTGCTGATGATCCTGCCGCTGGTGTTTCTCGTCGCCAACGCCTTCAAGACGCCGCAGGAATTGCTGCGCTGGCCGCCGACCATCATTCCGGCCAATCCCACCTTTGCCAACGTGCAAGCGGTGCTGGCGGACACGCCATTGTTGCGCTGGGTGTTCAACTCGCTGGTGTTTGCCGTCAGCTCGTCTATCGCGATCCTCGCGACTTCGGCCATCGCGGGGTACGTGCTGGCGAAATTTCCGTCGAAGACGATGACGTTCCTGTTCGCCATCATCCTCGCCACGGCCATCGTGCCGTTCGAGGTCTACATGATCCCGCTCTACTTCCAGGTGAAGGGGCTCGGGCTGCTGAACAGCGTCTGGGGCATGCTGATCGGGTATCTGGTGATGAGCTTCGGCATCTTCCTGATCCGCCAGAACGTCATCCATTCGATCCCCGACGAATTGCTGGAGGCGGCGCGGATCGACGGGGCGGGGGAGTTCTGGATCTTCTTCGTGGTGGTGCTGCCGCTGCTGCGCGGCGCCATGGGGGCGCTCGGCGTGCTGGCGTTCTTCCAGGCGTGGACAGCGTTCGCTTGGCCACTGATCCTGGCGACAACCCGCGACGCCTATACCATCGAAGTGGGGCTGGCGCTGTTCCAGACCGGGTTCACCATCGACCTCGGCCGGCTGAGCGCCGCCTCGGCGCTGGTGCTGATCCCGAGCGTCACCATCTTCGTTATCCTGCGCAAGAATTTCGTACAGGGCATTGCCGGCACGGGGCTCAAGGAATGAACCAATTCTATGCCGGTGCGCGGCAGCGCTATGCGGCGGCCAATGCCGGCACGCTCGACTGGATGCTGGCACGGCCGCCACTCAGGGGCGAATTCCTCAACACCAAGCAGCACAGCATTACCCTCGCAGACTACGGGCCGGACGACGGGCGGCGCGGCCCGGACTATCTTTATGGCTGGATCGAGGGGCGGGGACTCGAGAGCCTCGCAACCCACGCGGCGTTCTTCGCCCCCACCGATGTGGGGCTGGCGGAAAGGCTCGATGCGGCGGGGCGGCGACTCTACCGGGCGCTCGATGCGCTGCGGGCCGGCAATGGCCATGCCTATTTCTGCTACGATGGGTCGCTGCAGCCGGTCTACGCCGATGCCGACGGCGTGCTGCAGCCACAGGCCCGACCGGCCGACATCTTCACCTATTCGGATGCGTTCGTCGCCAAGGGGCTGGTGGCCGGCGCGGCGCGCTACGCGCCCGACGAACTGCCGCGGCAAGTTTCTGCGCTCGCCGAGGTAATCGCCAGCATCGAGGCGGGGCGCTTCCTGATGGCGGAGGGCGGGCGGCTGGACGAAGCCACGCTTGCCGCGCAACCCGCCGATTTCGGACCGCGCATGATCCTGCTCGGCGCCGCGGGGCTGCTGGTGCGGCTTGGGCAGCGGGCAAAGGCCACCGGTTTTGCCGAGCGCTTCATCTACCACGTCATCGACCGGCACTTCGATGCGCCGACCGGATTGCTGCGCGACGTGCCGGGCGAGGACATCTGCAATGTCGGACACGGCATCGAGTTCGTCGGCTTTGCGCTGGAATATTTGCCGGCGACGGCCGATCCCGGGCTGCTGGACACACTGGAGCGCATCCTCGCCGCCTCGTTCCACAGCGCATTCGCCGGGCCGGGAATCCGCCTCTCGGTGTCGGTGGCGACGCTACGGCCGACCAGCCCCTATTGCCCATGGTGGTCGCTGCCGGAGACGATCCGCGCCGCGGCGCTGCTGCATGAGCGCAGCGGCAGCGCGGCAGCGCTCGACATCTGGCGCAAGGCGGATGCGGCCTTCTTCGGCAAGTTCTGGCGCGGCACGCCGGCCATCGCCTATCAGACTATGACCGAGGCCGGGCCGGTCGATCACGTGCCGGCAACGCCGGACCTCGACCCGGGCTATCACACCGGACTCAGCCTGCTCGCTGCCATTGAGGCCGCCGACCGGCTGCTGGGGCGATAGCCGCTACTCGCCCGGATATTTGAGGCCTATCTGCTGCCGGATAGTGTCGAGCGTCTCCATGATCGCCACCGACTGTGCGGCCGGCATGATCTTGCTCGACAACTCGCCGGCGACAATCAGCCGCTCGACCTCGGCGGCCTGGAACTGCATGCCGCGGCCTTCGACGTGCCCGTCGAATGTCTCGATCACCTTGTCGTCGACATCGAGCACGCGGAACGAAGTGGGCTCGTACCAGACCGTGGCGATTTCGACGCGGGCCTTGCTGCCGAGGATCATCGCCGTATTGGTGCCGGGATTGTCGCTGGTCGAGAGCGTCGTGGAGATGGCGTTGTTGGCGTGGCGGAAGACGGTGGCGACTTCCGCGTCGGCGCCGGTTGCCTTGAAGCGGGCCATGGCGCTGATCTGTTCGGGCTTTCCGAGGATGTCCCAGACAAACGAGATGGGATAGATGCCGAGGTCGAGCAGCGCGCCGCCGCCGAGTTCAAGCGCGTTGAGGCGGTGGGCCGGGTCCTCCGACAGGTGCCGGGTGTGGTCGGCGACGACCGAGCGGATTTCCCCCAGCACGCCGGAGGCAACGATATCGCGGATGCGCACCATGTGCGGCAGGAAGCGCGTCCACATCGCTTCCATCACCACCAGGCGCTTTTCGGTGGCGAGGTCGACGATCTGCCTGGCCTCGCGGGCGTTGACGGTAAAGGCTTTTTCGACCAGCACATGCTTGCCGGCGTTGAGCGCCAGCAGGGCGTTGGCGGCGTGCATCGGGTGCGGGGTGGCGACGTAGACGATGTCCACCTCGGGATCGGCGACCAGCGCTTCATAGCTGCCATGGGCATGGGGAATGCCGAACTGCCTGGCAAAGCGCTCGGCGCCGGCCGGCGAACGCGAGCCCACCGCGGTGACCTCGTGGCCGGTCAGTTGCAGATCCTTGGTGAACAACTCGGCGATCCAGCCGGTTGCCAGGATGCCCCATCTCAGACCGTTCGCCATGCTGTTGTCTCCGCTCGGTAAAGTGCCTCCTCCACTCCTATCATTGCCCGCGGGGCTGGCAAGCCGGTGCGGGCCGATAAGCGTTCGGCGGGAAGGCTTAATAGCCGAGGGCGAGGCCGTCCTTGCGGTGGTCGGAGCCGCCGACCAGCACGCCGCGCGCGTGATCGATCCAGATCGCCTGGCAGCCGCCGAGCGGTTCGGTGGCCCACGCCACGGTGTGACCGCGTGCCTTGAGGTCGGCGGCGATCGCTGCGCCGATGCTGGTTTCGAGCGTCAGCGTGCCGTGGAAGGCGAGACTGCGCGGGCTGTCGCTGGCGGCCTGCGGGTTCATGCCGCGATCGAGCATCTGGCTGAGAATGTGGGCGTGACCCACCGCCTGATACTGGCCGCCCATGACGCCGAACGGCATGACCGGGCGACCGTCCTGTTCGAGCAGGGCCGGAATGATGGTGTGGAACGGCCGCTTGCCGCCCGCGAGGGCGTTGGGATGGCCCTCGCGCAGGGAAAAGCCGCAGCCGCGATTCTGCAGCAGCACGCCGGACTTTTCGGCATAGATGCCGCTGCCGAAGGCCGAGAACAGCGAGTTGATCAGCGACACCGCGTTGCGATCCTTGTCGACGACGGTGAGATAAACGGTGTCGCGATGCGCCCGCAAATCCCAGGTGCCCGCCGGGCTGGCGCGGTCCATGCGGATGCGGGCGCGCTGCGCCGCGATGGCGGTGTCGCCGAGGATTTCGGCGAGCTCGAACCGGGTATGATCGGGATCGGCGATCAGCGCGTCGCGTTGCGCGTAGGCGGCCTTGCTGGCTTCGGCCAGCAAATGGATGCGGTCGGCCTCGCTCCAGGCGGGGTCGGCAAGATCGAAGCCGTCGAGCAGCCGAGCGATGATCAGGGCGGCGAGGCCCTGCCCGTTAGGCGGGCATTCGAGCAGCGTGAAGTCGCGATAGCGGGCGGCGATGGGGGTGGTCGGCTGCGCGTGGTAGGCGGCGAAATCGGCCTCGCTGTGGACGCCGCCGAGGGCCCGCAGCGTCGCCGTGAGGTCGGCGGCGACCTCGCCCTCGTAGAAGGCGGCGCGGCCGTGCCTTGCGATGGCGCGTAGCGTCGCTGCCAGTGCTGGATGGGTCAGGCGGTCGCCGGCCGAGGGAGCGCGGCCGTGGGGAAGGTATTGCCGTGCTGCGGCGGCGTGGCCGGCTACCCGGTTGCCGTAGCGGTGCCAGTCGCGCGCCACGCGCGGGGTGACAGGAAAGCCCTGTTCGGCGTAGCCGATGGCCGGGGCGAGCACCTCGTCCAGCCCCAGGCGCCCATATTGGTTGATGAGTTGGCACCACGCGTCGACGGCGCCGGGGATGGTGACGGCCTCGGGCGAGGTTTCGGGAATCGCCGTGAGATTCCTGCCGCGAAGCGTGTCGAGGCGGATGGCGGCCGGGGCCGGCCCCGAGCCATTGAGCGAGAGGGCTGGCCGACCGGCGAGGGCCAGCATGGCAAAGCAGTCGCCGCCAATACCGGTCATGTGCGGCTCGACGACGCTTTGCACCGCCACCGCCGCGACCGCGGCATCCACCGCATTGCCGCCGGTGCGCAGGATGTCGAGCGCGGCCAGCGTCGCCAGCGGGTGGGAGGTGGCGGCCATGCCGTGCTCGGCGATTGCCGGGGAGCGGCCGGGCGGGGTGAAATCACGGTCGAAACTGAACATCGGCAATCCGGGTTGTGGCGGCCGCCACCGGGCCCCGACGGGGCGAGCATAGTGCATTTGCGTTGCCGGGAAACGGTGGGCGAGGCGAGCTATTTCTCGCGGAATACCCAGACGCCGTCCCAGTCGGCGGCAGGCGGGTCGAGACGCAACGCCACCAGCCGCTCGCCATAGAGCCGGTAGAGGCCGGCAAGGCTCGGCGGGGCGACCCGCAGCGCCGCTGCGAGAGCGCTGTCAGCGGCGTCGTGGGCGCCCGCCCGATAGGCTGCGAGCAAGGTCGCATGCGCCGTGGCGAGCGCGGCAAATGGCGAAGACCTGGCATAATCGGCGTCGCCCACGAGCGCGTGGATCGGGATCGGCGTCTGCCGGCCGACCACCCGGACGCGATCGGCTTCGAGGAAGGCGAGTTCGGGGGCGCCCGCCGCCGTCGCCTCGGTGACCAGGATCGGCACGTGGTACTGCCGGGTGAGGCCTTCGACGCGCGAAGCAACGTTCACGGCGTCGCCGATGGCGGAATAGCTGAAGCGCTGCGCCGAGCCGAAATTGCCGACGCAGCACTCCCCCGAATTGAGGCCGACGCCGATGTGGAGGTCGCTGCCGGTGCGGCGGTTCAACGCGGCGAGCGCGGCGAGCAGGCGGAGCGCCGCGAGGCAGGCCTTGCGGCGATGATCGACAATGTCGAGCGGGGCGTTCCAGAACGCCACGATGGCGTCGCCGACATATTTATCGATGGTTGCATCGGCGGCGAGCAGCACGTCGGTCGCCGGGGTGAGGAAGTCGTTGAGCAGGCTGGTGAGGGCATCCGGGGTCAGGTTTTCCGACAGCGCGGTAAAGTTGCGGATGTCGGAAAAGAGGATGGTGAGGTCGCGCATCTCGCCGCCGAGCCGCAAGGCGCCGGGATGCTGGGCCAGCCGACCGACCAGTTCGGGCGACAGGTAATGGCTGAAGGCGCCGTGGATGAAGCGCTTTTCGCGGTCGGTCCAGAGCAGCAGCAGGGGCGTCGCGACGGCAAACACCAATAGCGCCGCGACCGATGGCAGGATGGGATCGATCAGCAGGCGCTGGGTGGCGAAGGCCCACCAGGACAATGTCGCGGCCAGCCCGACCAGCAGCAGCATGCCGACGGTGCTGGCGATGGCCCCGGCAAGGTTTTCGAGGGCGAGCACGATGAGGCCGCAGAGCACGGCGAGCGCTATTTCGGCCCCCGGCGCCCAATCGGGCCGGCTCAGGAACACTTGGCCGACGATCTGGTCGATGATCTCGGCGTGCACCCGCACGCCCTCCGTCGCGGCATTGAGCGGGGTGGCAACGAGGTCGCGGAGGCCGACGGCACTGGTGCCGATGAGGACGATGTGGCCGGAAATCTGGTCGGCAAAGGCCGCGCTCCGGAGCGGATCGAGGAGGTCGGCGGCTGGAAGGACGGGAAGCTTCGGCAGGCCGGAATAGTAGATGCGGAAGCTGCCGTCGGGGCCGGTGGGCATGGAGAGCGCGCCGACCTTGAAGGCGGTCATGGCGGGGCGGCCGGTGTCCGCCTCGCCGCTCGCGCCCGTGGAGCGGATGGCGAACGATCCGGCGCGCTGCGCCAACCGCAGCGTCTCGACCGACAGCGCCGGGTAGAGGTTGCCCTGGGCGCTCGCCACCAGCGGCAGGTCGCGCACCACGCCGTCTTCGCCGGCCGGGAAGGAGAAGAAGCCGAGGCCGGCCGCTGCCTTGGTCAGGATGGGCAGGTCGGCAACGCCGCCGCGGAACGGGGCGAGGTAGGTCTTGGGATCGGCGCCGCCATACGCGAAGCCGGCCTTGGGCGGCGGCAGCGCGCCCGCTGTCTCGTTGCTGATCGCCATGCCGGCGGCCACCGGATATTTCGCCAATGCCGCGGCCAGCACGGCATCGTTGTCGAGTTCGAGGCCGGGCGGCAGAACGACTCTGGCGCCTTGCCGTTCGAGGGCGCCGACGGCGAGCGACGGCGAGGTGCGATCGGGCTCGGGGAAGACGATGTCGAAGCCGATGGTGACGGCGCCGAGCTCACCCAGCCGGTCGACCATGGCGGCAATGGTGGTGCGCGGCCACGGCCACTGGCCAAGCCTGGCAATCGAGGCTTCGTCGATGTCGACGACCGTTACCGGCGCGCCTGCTTCCGGGCGCGGCAGCAGGCGTTGTTCGCTATCGAAGACGAGATTGCGCAGATGCGACAGCAGTGGCTGGTTGGCCGCCGAGAAGGCGAGCAGCAGTGCGATGGCAACGAGCCCGAGGGCGGTAACCGTCAGCCGCTGGCGCCAGCCGGCACCGGTCGGTCGGCTCAGCGGCATTTACGGTGGCCACCACGGTGGCGGGGGTGAGTCATCGGCGGGCTCAGGGCGGAACCTGGCTCGTACCCTGCAGCGTGCCGCCAAAAGTGCCGGTAGCGGTCACGTTGCCGTAGATGGAGTCGCTGCCCGGAAGCTGCGTGTCGACGTTCTGACCGTTGATGCTGAAGGTGCCGCCGACGCCATGGGCGATTCCGGCCGGCGTATTGAAGAACTGGCCGGTTACGCCGGTCTGCAGCCAGCTTTGCTCGTCGCCGCTGGTCATCTGGCCGCTGAAGATGGCAGGGCCGCTGGTCTTGATCGGGTCGATGGGTACCACTGCACCCGGTTCCTGGTTGTCGTTATCGCGCAAAGCGAAGAAGCCGCCGCCGTCCTCCCGGGCGAAATAATAGCCGAGCAGGAAGCGGCCACTCCAATCGGCGCTCAGGGGTTTGCCCTCGTCGGGCGTGATATCGAGTCTTGCCGAGGCATCGCCGGTGTAGACTGCGCCGGCACCGGCGAGCGAGGAATTGTCGATCTCCGCCCAGGTCGAGGTGCCGGACGTCAACTCCGGCGGGTTGAACGGCAGCGGTGGCAGCGACGGCGCGCCAGCGAGTTGGGTGCCGGGCGGTGTGACGTCACGCGGGAGCTGCAGCGTGCCGGGAAGCGGGCTGCCGAGCGCCCTGGCGAGCGCCGTGCGAGTGGCGTTGTCGTTGCTGCCATGGCCACCGCCCGTCGTGTTGCCATGGCCGGCCATGGCCTGCTGCAGGGCCTTGGTCCAGCCCGGCGGGGTCTTTTGCACCACCACCTTGCCACCCGGCCCGATGGCCAGCGAATAACCGCTGCGGAACAGCCGGCCAACGGTCGTGCCGTGATCAGTCAGGGTGATGCTGTCACCGAACAGCATGTCGATGTGGAACGGGATGCCGGGCTGGCCCGAAAAGTCGAAATCACCAATGCCGCCGCGGATGCCGACGGTACCGACCGGGGTATTGAGGATCGCCCCGTCCGGACTCTTCGAGGTCTTGCCCCCGATGAAGCGGAAAACGCCCTTGCCGAGAGTCGCCGCCACCTTGGCGGTGCCGGCGGCGGGGTCGTAGACGAACGAGTCGATCGCGAGGCTGGAATTGGGCCCAACAGTGAAACTGGTGCCATCGACCAGCAATATCTGCAGCAGGCCCTTGCCGTTGGTCTCGATCCTTTCGTTGTGGATCACCTTGTCGCCCAGCACCAGCGTACGCGGCTTCGCGGCCGGCGGGGTACCGACGGCGGTCTGGTTCACGGCGGCGGTGACGCCGACCGATTGCGCGGCGGCGGGCGCCGGCAGCAGCGCAAGGCCGGCCATGGCGAGAACGGCCAGCGGCGTGAGGCGGGTCATGGCTAGTAGCTCCTCGTCAGGGCGAGCGAGGTGCTCAGATTGTCGAAGGTATAGAGGTCGTAGGTCGAGAGCTGTTTGCTGTAGCCGAGGGTAGCGATGGCCGACCAGGTGTCGGCGACCGGCACGTTCAAGGCGGCCTGCGCAAAGGCCTCGCGATCCTGTCGAGCGGTCGCCGACATCAGGGGATCGGGCGCGTCGTAGTTGCGCTGCAGCACGCCGACCGACAGGTCGAGCGACCAAGGCCGCGCCTGGCTCTCAACCGGACCCTTGAAGCGCAGCGTGGTGCCGAGCGTTGCGCCGGCTTCCCAGTCGGCATCGTCTCCCGCCAGCGCATTCTTGCGCTCGCCATAAGCCACCGCATAGAGGGAGGCCGAGTCATTGAGCTGGTGACGGACATCGCCGCTGAGCCGGATGCGGCCGCCAGTCATGTCGGACACGGTGGGGCGGGCGGCCGAGTTCATGTAGCTTTCGTAGCGATATTCGAGGCGCAGGCGGGCGCGGCTTGCCGGATCGAGGTCGGTCGTCAGCACCGAGCCGAGGCCGGCGGTATAGAGGTACGGATCGCCCGCAAGCCCGACGGCGCCCAAGATAGCGTAGAGTCCAAGGCTCGAATGGGCGATGGAGAAGCGCTCGAGGTCGAACACCGGTCCGAACTGGCCGGCGATGGCTGCCGTATCGAGTTCGCCGTGCTTGCCGTAGAGCGAGCCGTAGACCCCGACATCGGCGTCGAAACGGTCGCCCTGCGAGGCGAGGTCGCCGGAAAAATGCACGCCGGCGGCGGCAAAGCCATTGGCATCGGGGTCGGCCCGGGCCGCGTCGTTGAGCACGAACCGTACGCCATTCAGATCGACGAACTGGCTGTCGGCACCGCCGTTGGCGTTGCTCTGGTAGCGCGCGCCGAACATGATGCTGCCGGCGAGCTGCTGGCCCGAGGCCTGCCGCTCGGCCGCCGCGATGTAGCTTGCCGCGTCCGCCTTGATTTGCGGGGTGGCGTCAGGAGCGTCGCGCGCCGTGGTGAAATAGCTCGCCGCGAGGTTGTAGGCGCCGAGCCGGTAGTAGAGCCGTCCGAGCTCATAGTTGAGCCGCGACAGGTTGGGGGCGAAGATCAGCAGCCGCTCCAGCGTCGAGACAGCGCCTTCGAGATCGCCCGCCGCCGACGACAGGGCGGCGTATTGCAGCGCCAGGTCGACATTGCCGGGATCGGCCAGCATTTTGGCGAACAGCGCCTGCCGCTGGGCCTCGATGGCGGCTTTCGACGGTGGGGCGGCGGGTGGAGTTGCCGCGCCGGCGGGGAAGGCAAGGACCGAGGCGCTCAGCACTGCGAAACCGAAGGCGGCGATCCGCCGGGGCGACAGCCGTCCGGCGCCGCGCGCGGGCCGCTCACCGAATGGTCCTGACACTCCCTTGCCAATCAATCGCACGCGGCAGCCTCAATAACAAAGCAGGCATCAAAGCAAAACCGGTAGACAATATCGGTACCAGGTGCCGGCAGTGCCGGCCGGCCGGCAAGTCTTAAAGAATTGCTAACGCATTGAAGGGGCTGGTGCAAGGCAAGAGCCGGAAGCCGCGACAGCTATTGGGCGGCGTTGTAGAAACGACACGGTGCCGGCGCGCGTCAGGACTTGAGCAGGGCTGAAAAACGTGGATCGAAGGCCCGCGAGATTGGTTCTGTCGCCGCCCCGATCGCCACCGCCCAGCGATTGCCGCCGCCGAGGATCAGCCGCGCGTGCTGGCGCGCCGGACGGGCGGCGATCGAGGGCAGCAGCGGCTCGATGCGCTCGGCCAGCCGGCGCAGCAGCGCCTGCGGCGCCTCGCCGCCGAGGATCACGGTCTGGGGATCGAACAGCGTTTCGACGATCTGCACCGCACGGCGCAATTGCAGGGCGGCGCCGTCGATCCAGCCCTCGAGGTCGGGGCCGCCCCGCTTGAGCGCTGCCCCGATGGCATCGAACAGGCCGGGATCGCCGGGAGGCACGTGCAGCAGCCGCGCCAGCGAGGCGAGCGAGGCGCCGTGCTCGAGCGGCGCCGGGATCGCGGCGGTGGCGGCGCCGGGGGCGCGAAGCAGGATCTGACCGATTTCGCCGGCGTTGCCAAAGGCGCCTTCGTAGACGTCGCCGCCGATCAGCAGGCCGGCACCGAGCCCGTAGCCAAGGAAGATATAGACGAGGTCGGTGAAGCCATGTGCCGCCCCGGTCAGTTTTTCGGCGATGGTGGCGGCGGTGGCGTCGTTGAGCAGGCGCACCTCGCCACCGGTACCCGCGGCCACGGCTTCGGCGAGCGGATAGGCGCGCCACGCCCCCATCATCGATTCATCGTCATAGTCGGCTCCCATGCCGAAAGGGCCGGGCATGGCGATGCCAAAGCCGGCCATACGCGCCTCCGCCTCGGGAAAGCGCTGCGCCAGCCGCTTTCGTGTCCGCTCGATAAGCGCGAGCACGACCGATACCCCGGAAGCGGGGCCGCCCGAGGGCAGCGCCATTTCCTCGCTGACCTGCACCTCGCCGAGCAGGTTCACCGCCACGGCCCGCAGGAAATGACGCTCGACGTGCAGGCCGATGGCGAAGGCGCCGTCCGGCACCAATTGGTAGGGCACCGCCGGCTGGCCGCGTGCCAGCTTTACCGGCGGGCCGGCGACCACCAGTCCGGCGCGCTGCAGGTCGGCGACAATGTTGGAGACGGTCTGCGGCGTCAGCCGGGTGGCGCGGGCCAGCTCGGCGCGCGACTGCGTGCCGCTCAGGCGCAGCGCGTCGATCACCACACGCCGGTTGTGGGCGCTGGTGCCGTCCTGGTTGGTGCCGGTCAGGAAGTGCCGGCGACTTTCCAATGGCTGCATCATTGACACCCTCGCTGCAGGTCAACTATGGTCAACGGATTAAGTCAAGACAATTGACTTAACATGATACGCCGCGATGCGAAAGGGCCACGGCCCGGCCGCGGTGGATGCCGACCGGGGAGGTCGGGATGAAATCAGGAGGAAGCGGGATGTCTTCATTGCTACGTGGGTCGCTGGGACTGGTCGCCGCGCTTGCCGGGGTGGCGACGGCGGTGCCGGCCTTTGCCGAAACGACCATCAACGCGCTGTTCATGGCGCAGGCCGCCTATAGCGAGCAGGACGTGCGCTCGATGGCGGCGGACTTCGAGAAAGCCAACCCGGATATCAAGGTCAACCTCGAATTCGTGCCGTATGAGGGGCTGCACGACAAGACCGTGCTGGCGCAGGGTTCGGGCGGCTACGACGTGGTGCTGTTCGACGTGATCTGGCCGGCCGAGTACGCCACCAACAAGGTGCTGCTCGATGTGACCGACAAGGTCACCCCGGAGATGGACAAGGGCGTGTTGCCCGGCGCCTGGACGACGGTCACCTATGACGGCAAACGCTATGGCATGCCGTGGATCCTCGACACCAAATACCTATTCTACAACAAGGCGATGCTGGCGAAGGCCGGAATCGACCATCCGCCCACGACGTGGGACGAGCTGGCCGCCGACGCCAAGCTGATCAAGGACAAGGGCATTCTCGCGACGCCGATCGCCTGGAGCTGGGCGCAGGCTGAAGCGGTGATCTGCGACTACGCCACGCTGGTCGATGCCTATGGCGGCAAGTTCCTCGATGCGGCCGGCAAGCCGGCGTTCCAGACCGATGGCGGCCTCAAGGCGCTGCAGTACATGGTGCAGACGGTGAAGGACGGCATCACCAACCCGAACTCCAAGGAGTTCCTCGAGGAGGACGTGCGCCACGTGTTCGAAAACGGCGAAGCCGCTTTCGCGCTCAATTGGACCTATATGTACAACCTCGCCAAGGACCCGAAGGAGAGCAAGGTGTCGGGCGATGTCGGCGTGGTGCCGGCGCCGGGCGTCACCGGGACCAGCACGGCCTCGGCGGTCAACGGCTCGATGGGCCTTGGCATCACCACGACCAGCAAGCATCCCGACGAGGCGTGGAAGTTCATCACCTACATGACCTCCCAACCGGTGCAGAACGCCTATGCCAAGCTGAGCCTGCCGATCTGGGCCAGCTCCTATGACGATCCGGCGGTGACGAAGGGCCAGGAAGAGCTGGTGGCGGCCGCTAAGGTGGCGCTGCCCCTGATGTTCCCGCGCCCGACGACGCCGAAATACCAGGAACTGTCGACGGCCCTGCAGGTCGGCATCCAGCAGGCGGTACTGGGTACGTCGAGCCCCGAAGATGCGCTGCAGTCGGCGGTCGACAATTCGGGCCTCTGACATCGATCAGTGCCGGGCGGCCCCGCGTCGCCCGGCCTTTCCCTCCCAGGGGATCCTAGCCGTGACTGCCGGACAAGGCCGGCCAACCCGCAAGCAGGAGCCGGGCGCAGAGTGAGTACCCGCTGGATATCGCTCCGGGCTTGGCTGTTGATGCTCCCCCTGCTGGCGGTGATGATCGCCGTCGTCGGCTGGCCGCTGTTCAGCACCATCCAGCTCAGCTTCACCGATGCACGGCTGGTCGGCACGGCGGGCGAGTTCGTCGGCCTCGCCAACTACCAGAAGGCGCTGGGCGGCGCGCCGTTCCGGGCGGCGCTGACCAATACGGCGATCTTTGCTTTCATTTCGGTCGGGCTCGAGATCGTGCTGGGCGTCGGCGCCGCGATCCTGCTCGACCAGGAGTTTCGGGGCCGGACTGCACTCCGGGCGATGATGATCCTGCCCTGGGCACTGCCGACCATTGTCAACGCCACCCTGTGGCGGTTGATCTACAGCCCCGAATACGGGGCGTTGAACGCACTGCTGACGCAAATCGGGGTGCTGCCGGGTTATCGGTCGTGGCTCGGCGAACCCGGGCTGGCAATGGGCTCGCTGATCGTCGCCGACGCCTGGAAGAACTTCCCGCTGGTGGCGCTGATTGCCCTGGCCGCCCTGCAGGCGGTGCCCAAGGACATCAAGGCGGCGGCGGTGGTCGATGGCACCGGCGCGGTGTCGTGGTTCCGTTTCGTGCTGTGGCCATATCTCGCCGGGCCGCTGATGGTGGCGCTGGTGCTCAGGACTATCGAGGCCTTCAAGGTGTTCGACATCATCTGGGTGATGACGCGAGGCGGCCCGGCCAACAGCACCCGAAGCCTCTCTATCCTTGTCTACCAGGAGGCGTTCTCGTTCCAGCGCGCCGGCTCGGGCGCTTCGCTGGCGCTGATCGTGACGCTGATCGTCACGGTGCTGGCGGTCATCTACATCTCGACGATCCGGCGGGGGGCGGTCGCCTGATGGAGCAGCGCTCCCGCCTCGCCACCGTGCTGGTCCATGCGGCAGCGCTGCTGCTCGCGGCGTTCATCCTCGCGCCGCTGCTGTGGTTGTTCGTGATGAGCATTTCGTCCTCGGCGGACCTCAGCGCGCGGCCGCTGCACTGGTGGCCGCAGCATGTCGATTTCTCGCGTTATGTCGTGCTGCTCAGCGTGGGTGCCAACAGCGCCGGCGAGGCGTTCCTCGCCTCGCTGCGCAATTCTGTCGTGGTGGCGAGCCTGGCGACGGTGGCAGGGCTGCTGGTCGCGATTCCCGCCGGCTGGGCGGTGTCGCGGCGCAAGCAGCTCGGCTGGTCGCTTTATGCGGTGATCGCCACCTACATGCTGCCGCCGGTGGCACTGGCGGTGCCGCTCTATCGGGCGCTGGCCGGGCTTGGGCTGCTCAATACGGTCTACGGACTGGCGCTGGTCTACCTGTCGATCGTCGCGCCATTCACCACCTGGCTGCTGAAATCCGGCTTCGATGCGCTGCCGCGCGATCTCGAGAGCGCGGCGATGATCGACGGCGCGCGGCTCGACCAGACCCTCAGGCTGATCGTGCTGCCGCTCGCCGCGCCGATCGTCGCGACGACGGCGCTGTTTGCTTTCCTGCTGACCTGGGACGAGTTCTTCTATGCGCTGCTGTTCACCTCCGACCAGAAGGCTAAGACGCTGACCGTCGCCATCGCCGACCTCGCCGGGGGCCGCATTGCCGACTACGGGCTGATCGCCACGGCAGGGGTACTAGCGGCATTGCCGCCGGTGCTGATCGGGCTGGTGATGCAGCGGGCGCTGGTGGCGGGATTGACGCAAGGAGGCGTGAAGGGATGAGCGGCGCAGGACTGGCGGCAATCGAGGCCGAGATGGCGCGGCAGGCGGCGGACGCGGTAATGTCGGTCGGCACCGCCGGGGCTCGCGCCGCCGAAATCGCCGCCCTGTTGCGGAAAATGCCGCGGCTGCTGCTGCTGGGCATGGGCGCCTCGCACGCGGCGGGCCGCATCGTGGAGCCGCTCTATCGCGGTCTCGGCATCGACGCCGTCGCGCTGCCGCTGTCCGAGCAATTGACCGCGCCGCTGCCGCTCGCCGGGAAGGTGGTGCTCCTCGCCTCGCAATCGGGCGAGAGCGCCGAGGTGGTGCGCTGGCTGGCTTCGGCCTCCGGGGCGACGGGGGCGGTGGTGTTCGGGCTGACGCTCGACGGCAGTTCGACACTGGCGCGCGCCGTGCCCTCGCTGGTGGGCGCCGGCGGGGCGGAGCTGGGGTTTGCGGCGACGCGCAGCCTGACGGTGACGCTCGCGCTGCACGCCGCGGTGCTCGCGGCGCTGGGGCTCGATGTGGCCCCGGCGTTGGCGGCGCTGCGAGAAACGTCGTTGCGGCCGGTCGATGCCGCCGTCGCGGCCCTTGACGAGGTGCAGGCGGTAGTCTGTTCGGGCCGAGAATTGCATGGCATGGCGGAGGCGCTGGCGCTTGGCATCACCGAACTGTCCCGCCTGCCGGCGTTCGCGCTCGAGGGCGGGCAGTTCCGTCACGGGCCGCTCGAAATGCTGGGGCCGAACGTGGGTGTCGTGCTGGTGCGCGGTGCGGAGAGCGGGGCGGCGCTGCTTGGCGGCGCGGCGGCTACGGCAGTTGCGGCCGGCTCGCCGGTGGTCGTCTTCGACAGTTCCGAAGCCGTACCGGTTGCCGGCGCGGTGACGCTGGCGTGGCCGCCCGCGCAGGGCCTCGCCGCCGCCTTTGCCATGCTGCCGACGGCACAGCGCTTCATGCTGGGGCTCGCGGCAGCGCGCGTCGCGGAAGTCGGCACGCCGCGCCGTTCCAGCAAGATCACGCGGGACGAATAGCCATGCGCCCCCTCGCTGCGGCCGGCAACGTCAACGTCGACCTGATCATGGGGCCGGTCGCGCCCTGGCCGGCGCACGGCACCGAGATTTTCGTCACGCACGACGAGGTGCGGCCCGGCGGCTGCGCCGGCAATGTGGCGCTGGCCTGGCGGGCGCTCGGCGCCGAGTTCCAGATTGCCGGCAGCGTCGGAGACGACGCCTTCGGGCAGTACCTCACGGGGCAGTTCGGCCCGATCGCGGCGCACTGGCCGGTGGCGCCCACGGCGACCACGCTGTCGGTGGGGATGACGCACCCGGACGGCGAGCGCACCTTCTTCACCACGCTGGGGCACCTGCCGCACTTTTCC
>Ga0070660_100001266_pt1 | contig 17225 bp, 17 predicted proteins | sample KBSC33metaG_FD_64670 | JGI IMG/M metagenome (GOLD analysis project Ga0070660, IMG submission 64670) | Corn rhizosphere microbial communities from Kellogg Biological Station, Michigan, USA - KBS C3-3 metaG | ecosystem: Host-associated > Plants > Roots > Rhizosphere > Soil ... | reverse complement strand
TTTCTTCCGCTTCGCCGGAGGCGCCAGCAAGACCGCGCCGCCCGCGCCTGGAGAGTTCGCCAACCATGCCGCGCCGCCTCCGGTCGTCATTCTGCTGGACCGATGGAATGAAAGATTAGTGATGTCCAGCCGATCGGGGATCGAACTAGGCGCCGCGATTCAACGTCTGGAGTCGGTCGGGAACGTCTATATTTATTTTCTGACCAACAAAGGGGAGCTGGCTCCAGTGCACCCCCTGCCGGGCGCGGGCGACAATCCACATCCGGCCGCCAATCCGTCGCCGGCCGAACTTCGCGCCGAACTGGATCGCGGCATCCAGCAATTTCAAGGATTCCGCAACCGCGACGATCTGAGTACCCGCATAAACACCACCTTCCGCGGCCTCGAAACGCTGAGCGCAAAGATGGGTGCGCTCGCGGGGCGCAAAAGCCTGATCTGGGTCACCGAAGGAATACCCTTGATGTTCCGCAGCGGCCAGCGGATCGGGACAGTGGATTATACGCCTCAGGTGCGGAGCCTGAGCGAGTTGGCCGCGCAATCCCAGATCGCGATGTATACGGTGGACCAAACCAACGGTACGGGGGCATCGGAGCTCTCCCGAACGCTTCAAATGTTTTCGGTGCTCACCGGGGGGCGCTGGTACGCCCGCGATGATGCCGCAGGCGCGCTCGCGGACGCGCTCAGCGATACGCGCGGCAGCTACCGGCTCGCCTATTACTCTGCTGCTCCTGAAAAAGATGGCAAGGAATACAAGATTCATTTGGACACGACCCGCAAGGGAGTCCGCCTTCTGACCCGTGAGGGGTTCACCGCCGGTGTCGCGGGCCCTGGCCCCGACCAGATTGAAACCGCAGCATTCAATAACCAGATCGACAGCCCGTTCGATGCCGCTGAAATTGGCTTGCGGGTGGCGATGTCGCGCGCGCAGCCGGCCGGCGCGGTTCATTTCGATATTCGCGTAGATCCGGCGGATGTGCTGATCGAGCATAGCGGCGAGCTCTTTCAAGCCAAGCTCGACGTGATGGTCGGTTTCTACAGCGGAAGATTGTTGAAAGGTACTTCTCCCGCCACGCGAATGGATTTTAGATTTACGCAAGCGCAACTGGATCGGGCAGCCAAAGAGGGAATCGTGTTGCCCCTGAACCTGCCGGTGGGCGCCGAAATTCAGAATGCGCGAGTGATTGTGTTCGACCCTGGGCTGCAAGCATTGGGATCCGTGACCATGCCAACGAAATAGTTCCGCCGCCTACTTTGCGATTCCCCGCTTGATCTTGGCCCCGATCATCTCCACCAGCCCAATCGCGCCCAACTGACTCCTGGCGAGCAATCGCGGGCCGGGCCGCCAAGGCCTTTCCACGAATCGGCGACTTTTCGGCCTAGTAAGCTGTCATTGGGATATCCTGGGGGTCAGGCGAACAGCTAGACAGCATGCCATTCAGGCGAAGCATAGTCATATTCGTTCTGGCATTCTCCGCGTTGCCCGCGCATTGTGCCGCGGTCGATGACCCCTGGCAATCCCTTAAACGCCTACCACGTACTAGGGGATTTGTATTCGTTGAACGCGACATGACCTGTCATTACGGTCAAATAAAAACGATCACTGATCAGAGTGTTCTAATCCGAACTGATCGATCGGATGTCACCATCGAGGAATCAAATCTAATTCGGGTCCGCCTAGGATTCAGTGGCCGCTCTGTTCCGCCGGACAATCCATATTTAGTTCTAGCTACGGTATACAGCGGTAGGAGTTCTTGGTCCGACCTCATCGGGTTCATGCCCTTCCAATCCAAGTCCCATCCTGGCTTCACAGTGCGGATGTCCGTGACCACAACGGGTGGAAAGCTGCACCGAGGCAGCCTTGGACAAGTGACAGGTTCGGAGATCAGTTTGACGGACCCGTTCGGCAAGGAAATTTCGATACCCAAGACGGAAGTTTCTCGCATCGACTACATACGAGATAAGCCTCTGAGTGACAAGGAAGAATTTTACTGGGAGGAACTAGCGATGTTAAGGATTTTCGACCCCGCACTCTATCCCCGCGTGTTCCATCTAGGAGACAAGATGCCGGTGCGCCTCTACGAGAGCGATGTCCCAGAAGATAACTCTCCGGTGCATTGCAGTAACTAGCGTGCGACCCTGTAGCGCAAGCCAAAAACTTGGTTGGAAACGGCGGGGTGGGAAAGCGAGCCCACTTGGACGAATAACGCGCATCTCGCTGAAGTGAACGCAGGTGGCTTGTCCTGCGTTCGCAGGTCTTCCCTGAATTGTCCGCGAAAAACCGCAGTGATGAAGAACTGCTTCTGATCTGGTTTATAAGACGCCCCTTCGTTGCAAAACGTAAGCTCCGTAGACGTCTCGCCTTGATCCTACTTTGCCGTCGACCGCTTGATCTTGGCCCCGATCATCTCCACCAGCCCGATCGCTCCCAGGCCAAACAAAAAATGCACGATCCGAATCACTTCGTGCGCGCCGCCCGGCAGTAACGATCCCATCCGCATGGCGAACGCCACCACAATCAGGCCGTAGAACATTGCGCCCAGCACCATCATGGGCTTCACGCCCGCGCGCAGCCCCATCGCCGCGATGATCCACAGCAGGCTCACCAGTATTTCGCCCAGGCGCATGTGCAGCGGCACATACTCGAACGAATGGCCGGACCAGAACATGAATCCCAGCACCAGCAGAATCAGGCCCAGAACACGCACGGCATTCTGGATGACCATGGTTGCGATTTTCATTATGGGTTTAGGATCGCACGACCCGCGCCTCGCATGCCGGGGCCTGCTTCACATGCCTGTCACATCTCCCCAGGCCGGTTTGTTCCCCGGTTCTTCAAGCGTTTACCGTTATCGCCCGCGCGATTCGGCATTTCGAGCATGCACTATGGAATTGAAGCCCTGAACGGGCCGGGCTCCGGCTTGTCTTGGGTTCGTTTGGTAATTTTGCGTAACCGGCGGTTCGGCGCCGGGCTTGGGTTCGTTTGGTTGTGGCGAAAATTGTCGCGGCCCAGTTGGTGTCGTATTTTGGATTGTTTCGCATTCTTGGGTTCGTTTGGTAATTTCGCTTAGCCTGCGGGCTCGGCGCCGCTTGGGTTCGTTTGGTAATTTCATGCAACTTAATTGTTATCCTGCTGGTATGGAGATCCGCCACTCCGTCTGCGCGCTCGATTGCCCCGACGCCTGTTCCCTGCTGGTTCACATTGAAGACGGGCGCGCCACCCGCCTCCGCGGCAATCCCGCCCATCCCGTCACGCGCGGGTTCCTGTGCGGCAAAGTCGCGCAGTACCTGGAGCGCGAATATTCGCCCGGCCGCCTGCTCTTTCCCCAGAAGCGCACCGGCGCCAAAGGCGAAGGCCGCTTCACGCGCATCTCCTGGGATGAAGCGCTCGACACCATCGCGCGCCGCCTGGCTGCCATCGCGCAGGAGCACGGCTCCGAGTCGATTCTTCCCTACAGCTACGCCGGAACCATGGGCCTGCTCAACAACGCCGGCATGGACCGCCGCTTTTTCCATCGCTTGGGCGCGTCGCGCCTGGACCGCACCATTTGCTCAAGCACCGCCGGAGCCGCCCAGAACGCGACTCTAGGCTTGCGCTATTCCACCGAGCCCGAGCAGTTTCGCGACGCCAAGCTCATCATCGCCTGGGGCGCGAATATTCACGGAACCAACGTGCACCTGTGGCCCTTCATCGTCGAAGCCCGGCGCAAAGGGGCGAAGCTGTATGTGATCGACCCGGTTAAGACCCGCACCGCCGCACTCGCCGATCGCCATCTTGCCATCAATCCCGGCAGCGATCTCGCGCTGGCGCTGGGCCTGATCCACGTGATCGTTGGCGAGAACCTTCAGGACGCCGATTACATCGCGCGCTACACCAGCGGTTTCGATCAGCTTGCCGAACTCGCCCGCGCTTATGATCCCGCGCGCGTCGCCGCACTCACCGGCATCGCATCCGAAGACATCGTCCAGCTCGCGCGCGAGTATGCGGGCACGCGCCCCGCCGTGATCCGCGTGAACTATGGAGTCCAGCGCAGCGAGCGTGGCGGAGCAGCCGTACGCGCGATCACCGCTCTTCCGGCGATCACCGGGTCGTGGAAGGAACTAGGCGGCGGCTTGCAGCTTGGCACTTCGCAGGCGTTCCAGTTCAACACCACCGCTCTCGAAATGCCGGAGTTGCAGAAACGCTCAGCGCTCGGCCGCGAAGCTCGCATCGTCAATATGGCGGAGTTGGGCAAGGCGCTCACGGAATTGAACGCGCCGCCCGTGAAGGCGATGGTGGTTTACAATTCCAACCCCGCCAGCATCGCCCCGAATCAGGCCAAGGTTCTCGCCGGGATGCGCCGCGACGATCTGTTTACGGTGGTGCTCGAACAATTCCAGACCGACACCGCGGATTACGCCGACATCCTCCTGCCCTCGACTACATTTCTGGAGCACACCGATCTTTACCGCTCCTACGGTCATTACTATCTCCAGCTCGCGCGCCCCGCGCTCGAGGCCCCCGGCGAAGCCCGCTCCAATGTGGAAGTCTTCCGCGATCTCGCCCTTCGCATGGGCTTTGACGACCAGTGCTTCCGCGATTCCGAAGACATCATGATGCGTTCGCTGCTCCGCTCGGGGCATCCGTACCTCGACGGCATCACGCTCGAACGCCTGGACCGCGAGCACTCCATCCGCCTGAACGTCTCCGAGCCCGGCACTCCATTCCTGCCTTTCGCGGAAGGCGGCTTCGGCACGGCTTCAGGCAAGTGCGAGTTCGGCGCCGAAGCGCTGGCTTATGCCCCTCCAATCGAATCGCGCTTTGGAAACGCCGCCCTGCGCGACCGTTATCCGCTGGAGCTGATTTCATCGAAAAATGACGACAGCATGAACTCCACTTTCGGAAACCGTCCGCAGGTCGACGCGGATACCTCGTTGCTCCACCTGAGCCATCCTGACGCGCTGGCTCGCGGCATCCAGGCCGGTGACCGCGTGCGCGTGTTCAATGATCGCGGCAGCCTGCTGCTGCGCGCCGATGTGGATGGCGTGGTGCAGCCCGGAGTCGTCCGCGCGCCCTCCGTGCGCTGGAACAAGCGCGCCGAGGATGCCGCCAATGTCAACGTGCTCACCTCCGACCGCCTCACCGACATGGGCGGCGGACCAACCTTCTACAGTTGCCTGGTCGAAGTCGAACGTTGCGGCGATTAGCAGTAGTGACTAGTGAACCGTAGCCGAGAGCGCCGCCGTGCGTTCCAGCATTGCATCCAGATCCCGCCGCGAGTAATAGCGTCCGCGCGACACCACCGCGTCAATCTTCTGTGTATTCTGAATGTCCGCTAACGGGTCTGCGTCGAGCAAGACCAAGTCCGCCGACTTCCCTGCCTCAATCGTTCCCGTCTCATTGAGGATTCCGAAGTAGCGCGCAGGGTTGCGCGTGGCCGTTTGCAGAGCTTGCATCGGCGTCAATCCGGACTCGCACAAGAGCACCAGCTCCTGATGCAGCCCCCACCCCGGCAGCACCGGATTGAACGGATTCATGTCGGTGCCGGCCAGCAACTCCACGCCCGCTCGATTCATATCGCCCACCAGCTTGTGATAGCGCGTCAACAGCATGCGCATGCGCTCGTGCAGCGCTTGGTATTCGGCCGGCGACTCATCGCGCAAGTAAAAAATCACGCGCGGGTTCCAGTTGACGCTCCACGTCTTCGGCACGAAGCGCAGCCGCGGATCGTTTACAAACTCGTCGTCGAGTTCGTGCACAAAGCCCCATAAGATCGCCAGCGTCGGCGTCTGCCGAGTCCCATTCTTCACGAACACCCGGAACATCGCGTCGGCTTTCTTTTGGTCGTAGGTGTCCACCAGCCCCGCAAGCATCGGCCAAGCCAGCAGGCGCAGCCTCTGCTCACCCGTGATCTGCTGACTGTACATCATGGCGACGCGCTCCTCGCGCAACTGGGTTTCGTTGGTCGATGCGCCGAGCAGAAGGTTGTTCAAATGTTCTTCGCTGCGCATTCCCTGATCGGAGGCTTCGATCGGGCTCACTTCCTCGGGTACATGCCCGGCGATAGTTATCCCCACCGCGCGCGCTTCATCGGCGAGCGCGAAGAATGCGTCTCGCGGGACGCTGTTGTACACCTTCAGGAAGTCGGCTCCCTCTGCCTTCAGGAACCGTACCGCGATCCTCGCCTGCTCCGCATTCGAGACTGCGAAGGAATCCGGCTGCTTTACCGTCATCAGCGGACCGTCGATGAATCCGGGAGCGTACATTCGCGGTGCGTCCGGCAACTGCTTCCATTGCCGAACAGTCGCGAGCGAGTTGCCCGAATACATCTCGCGCACTCCCGTGATCCCGTTCGCGAGCAGCAGCGGAAACACGATCTCCGGCGCGGTGATGTGGACATGCACGTCCCATAGTCCGGGGGTCAAATACTTGCCGGTGGCGTCGATCACGCGCGCGCCAGGCTCCGCCTCGGGCGCACTCTCGGCGTGGGGCGTCACCGATGCGATCCGCCCGTCGCGAACCACCACTGTGAAGTTCTTCTTGGGGAGCGCGCCAGTGGCATCGATCACCGTCGCATGCTCGAAGATGAGTGTCTGAGCGAAGCCCGCGGGAGCCAGGCCGAGAGAGCAGAGAAAGAAAGAGCAGAGAAAGAAAACGCTGCGTCTGGCCGGCAAAAACGACCTATCTGGTTGCCGCCGCCGGTTCACTTCTTGTCGAGCTTAAAATTCAGGACTGCCGCCTTGCGACTATCGAAAAGGCTCAGCTTCTTCGACGCCGTCATTTCGCCGGATCTCGCCGTCAACTCGTAATCGATATCGGAGCGCAAGCCCGAGAAATGGTACTGCCCATCGTCGAGCGTAATGAAAGACCGCACTTGCAGGGTCCGCATATCCTTTAGCTGAACCACGGCGCCGCTCAATGGTTTGTCATCGGCCGCGGTGACCGTTCCCATGACGGCTCTGGAATTGGCTTCTTCACGGCGCTCTTCGCGGCTCTTCTGTTGGGCGACGAGACCCCCGCAAAGGATTGCTGCCATTGCCGTGAAGATCAGCATCCGCATCATGTTCCGCCTGCCAGTCATGGTTTTCGCTTTCACTCCTCTTATTTGGACTCGGAAGGCAGCACTAAAGTTACCTCCACCCGCTCTTCGCCCGACACCGACGCCTCTTTTTCAACGGATTGAAATCCCTTGAGCGAGGCCTTCACGACGTACGTCGCCGCCGCGGGAGGGACGCGGAACGCAAACTCACCCCGCGAGTCGGACGCCGCTTGGAGTTTCTTCGTCTTCTTGGATACACCGGGCGCTTGCTTCACGGCGAGTGTCACCGTCGCGCCCGGCAGCGAGAACCCGTTCTCGCGAAACACCGTGCCGGCCACCACCGCGTGCGGCGCGTCGCCCTTCATCGCAGGCACCCCGGCGGCGAAGAGCAGGAGCACGCAACCCAGCAACACAGTCGCCATCAAAGGAACCAGTTTACGTTCCGCCGCTCTCACTTCCAGTCTTCTTCCTCGTCTTCGTCCTCGTCCTCATCGTCGTCTTCGTCCAGATCGTCTTCATCCAGATCTTCGACTTCATCATCATCGGCTGCGTCGGAGACGAGTTCCAGCGGGCTCACGCCGCTCACATTCAGATTTGCGCCACACTCCTCGCAGATGAGCGAATCTCCTTCATCCAGTTCGTCCTCGTCAACATCTATGACCGCGTCGCAAAGCGGGCAGTTGACCATCGCTCCCTCCTCCTTCTTCCCAGCGCCCATTCCAGACGCAAATAGACTGGCGGACGCTCCCAAGCGCATACCCAGATCTATATTTACCATGACCTCGCCGCGATCGCGGCTATACGGGCTGTGCCACTGCGGCGGCGCTCTCCAGATCCGCGCTTGACACGGTCACCAGAGTCTTCTCCAGGTCCTCGCCGGATGTAATCATGTGCGCCAGATGGCGGCCAGCGAGCTTCAGACACCACGCGTCAGTGAGCGCATGTCCGGTCTTCGCGGCCAAAGCCAGCAGCATCGGGTGCGACAGCGCGATGATCTTTTCCTGCTTTTCCTCGCCCTCCGTCCACACGATGAACTTCACATCCACGGTATCGGCGTGGCGGATGGAGATGCCGGTCTGCAGCCAGCGAAACTCCACTTCCCAGGTGCGGTCAAAGGGATCGGGGCCAGCTTTGAAACGGCGAAAATTGGCAGGCATCGCTATTAGGGTAACAAACGAACGCGCGAGCGGAACGGACGATGCCGCGGGACAACCGATGCCGGCGCTTACAGTACCGGGGCGCGGATCGGGGCAGGCGTTATGTCTTTAAAATCTTTTCGCTACCGGATTTACCGGCTCGGGCGCTTCCGGCAATCACTTGGGCGTGGTTCAACGAAGAGACCAAAGAGACGCCACCGATGATGTTTCCCGCCAGAGTAGGAAGCATGTATGCCGCCATAAAGGATATCCAAGACTTCGCCCCAATCATGACCAGAAACGAAACTTCCACCGATCCTACGACGACATGGGTTAAGCCAGCGAGTCCAACAACGTAAATAAGGATAACGATAATGGCCACTCGCGAAGTGTTTGTGGCGGCCAGCATCCATACCACCATCGCAATCAGCCAGCCCGCGAAAATTCCGCGGAGCATCGCTGTTGCGGGTGAAACATCGGCGGCTTGCAGAGCAATTTGCTTCATCGCCTCTTGAACCGCCGGCTTCACGACTGGCGCGTTGCCCATCACCCACGCGAAGACAGTTGCGCCCACCAGATTTGCCGCCAGCACCACGGCCCAGAGTTTGAGAACGGATATAAGGGTTGATACGTTGCGTCTAGCCAGCAGCGGAATAATGGCGGTCAGCGTGTTTTCGGTGAACAGTTGCTGGCGCCCGATGATCGCGATCAAAAAACCTACCGGATATCCGAGACTGCTTACTAACGGCCGCCACGCAGTATCCGGGAGCGAGCTCCATAGCAGCGCCTCAGTGAGAAAAGAAAATCCCATCGATAAGCCGGCGGCAAGACCTGACCAAGCTAACGCGGAGATCGGGCGATTGAGCTCTTCATCGCCGTCCTTGCGTATGGCTTCATGAACCACCAGTGCAGTGACTGAGGTGCGCGACTCTGCCTCTTCCTCCTGGCGCTCCGTCATCGCCGGGACTACGTCGCCGGATTGAGTGGGACGCCCCTTTTCATCGACGAGCATTGGTTGTCTAGAAGCACACGGGAGTCAGCGGCCGGATGAGGCGAGGAGGCCGCACGTCCGAAATGGTCCGCGCGGAATAACGCACGCTGTTGGACATGAGAGAGTCCTTGAACCTTAGATATGCTCTGAAGCAATCTGTTTCAGAACTTTGGTTGGATGCGGTTCACGTTGGCGGGGGCGGCGGGTGCCTCGCGTTCGCAGGCAAGTTCTGCACGTGCCCGCGCGCCGTGATTATTTGGCACTATCCGGCTTTGGATTTACCTTGAGATAAGCATTCACGAACCTGGCGATCTGTTCATTCAGACGGTCGCGGATGCTGAGAATATCGGATTTGTCCACAGCGCCGATGGAGCCCACATGCCAGGTTACGGCGGTGGGCACAAAGGTGTCGGGACTTCGCTTCAAGGTGGCCTGCTGCTCGAGATTCACATCGATGCTGAAGGGCCAGAGGCCGGTCGCCGTGCTGCTGGCTACGCTGACGCTGACATAGAGGGTCGGCATCCCCGGCGTGCTGAGGTCCTGTGTCTTGCTCAGCAGCGGAATTCCCGCCGCTTGCAATCTTTGCTCGACGTCGGCTTGAATGTCGGCGGCTTTTAATCCGGCTTGCTCTTCGGGCGGGTTCAGATCCTCGACCAGAACAAACACGCCCTTGAGACCCTTGAGCGACGCCCTGTCGATTTCGCTGTCGCTTGCCGTTGCCGGCGCGATGGACCACAGCAAAAGCGCGCCCGCCAAGAAGAACCGAAGGTTGAACATAACTCGCCCGATTTTAGCATCGCCGCGCCGCCGCGGTGAGGCGCCAGAGCGGGTCGCCGCCGGAGTAGCGGTGCTCCGGCGGCCAGAATCAATCGGCTATTCTACTTTTTCTCGGGTAGCCGAGTGGTTTGACGAGCCACAATCTGCCAGCCGTCCGGACCCGGCCCCTTCACCAAGACCCACAGAATGTTGAGGTGGTTGTCGTGCATGGCGCCCGGAGTCCCGTTGCGAAGTTCGGTAACGCCTCTCACCAGCGCGACATTGCCGAAAATCCGGATGTTGTTGTCATGGAAAGTTTCCGATTCGGTGATCCCCTTGCCGGCGGCGGCCTTCAGCACTTCGGCTTTGTTTTGCAAAAACGCCGAAGAATGGCTATAGGTCAAATCGGGAGAGTAGATCTTGTCGAGCGTGGCGATGTCCTTCTTGATGGTGGCTTGCGCCATTGCTTCAAGTGTGGCCATGACCGCTTTTTCGTCGCGGGCGTTATTGTTGGTGGCTGGCGTAGCGACGGCCGCCGAAAGCAATCCGCAGAGAACTATTAAAATTGAGTTTTTCATACCTGGAGCATACAGGACACGTGCGGCGATGTCTACGCCCTCGTGATACGTGCGCTAAATTTGTGTCTCTGGAGTTTTCAGCCGCTCCGCTTCAGGTCTTCCGGCACAATCCCGTGCTCAATGAATTCATTTAGCCGCTTGTGCGCGGTCATCATTTCCTTGCGAGCAGACGTTAACTCGTTTGACGCATTCTTTATTCGCTGCACGCCGTCCGGATGAGGTAAGCCGCTTGGGAAATGACCAACTGCTTCGCTGAACTTTTGGTTAGCTTCGCTAACTCGCGCTGTGGCGTTCACGATTTGGCTCACCAAGGCCGTACGAATCTGATCGGTATTTTGGGGCGGCTTACGTTTGATTACGCGTGCTTCCGAGCACTTCGGGCAGATCGGCGCCCCATTATCGTAGAGTTTCGTCTCTGATTTACAATATGTGCACTCAGCCATATAGTACCCGGCACCGATAGTACTCTCTGATCAGCAATTGGTCAATGCAGAAATACCCAAAAAAAAATGCAAAATTTGCCGCTATCGTCACTGCGTGCTAGGGCAGAGGCGCAAATTTGCGCGGCTCGCGTGGCGCGGCCCCGAGGGAAGTCAATAGTAGAGATGACGGTATAACCTTCGTCGATTAGATTGCGGAGCGCCTGCATGTCGGCTTCGCGGATGGCCCGGCGATACCGATCTTATCCATTTTGCATGGAGCGTCGCCTGCCAGTTGACACCGACTTTTGAGCCGCCTAGGGTAGTGGGTACTAGAAGTACTAAGTGATGGCCACGTGCTCGCATTGCGGGGTTGAAACTGCACTTTACAAGGGCGGTGCACCGATCTGCGTTAAGTGTTCGAATCTATGGGAAGCCAAACGTGAACCGCCGCTCAACACAGATCAGATTCGGACAGCCCTAGTGAGCCAAATCGCTGAAGCCACCGCGCGAGTCAGCGATGCCAATAATAAGTTCAGCGAGGCTATAGGCAAGTTTCCCGGCGGTTTACCCCACGGGGACGGTATGCAGCAAATCAACAGTGCGTCGAACGAGTTAAGTCTAGCCCGCAAAAAAATGATGACCGCCCACCAACGATTAAATGATTTCGTAGAGCGCGGAATTGTGCCGGACGATCTGAAGCGAAGCGGTTAGGACACTACCCGCCTCCTGGTGGTGTCTGAAATGTGCGTTGAATAGCTCATCCGCTCCGCTTCGGATCTTGCGGCGGTTTTTTAGGTTGGAACGGTGCCTCTTCCCGCGCCGCCCGTTCCCGATCCTGGGAACACTTCAGACAAACCGGGATGCCGTTGTAGTAAAGCTCAGTGTCGGCTCCGCAGAAAGCGCACTTTTCCATGGCTCAGCAGCAATGCCCCGTGACGTGCTCGCGGAATTCCTCGATCAACTTGGCTTTGCGTTCCCGAACGGCCTGGAGTGTTGTTTTAAGTTGGGCGACTCGTTCGAAGTCCTCCGCAAGTAGGGCGACAACCTCGTTGTTATGGATCGACATAAGATCACCCATTGCAGTCTGGATATCTTTCAGTAATTCAACTTTTATGGGGCATTCCGGCATTGGATAAAGGGCATGGTATCACGGCGTGAGTTCGGCGGTACTCAAGCCGAGGCTGTATGTCATGAGGATCAGGCGGCAGATGCCGATATAGGCGGTATGCCGCAAGAAAAAGAATTGTTGTTCAAGATTCGCAGCAATGATGGGCACAAATATACTTACCTAATCCACCGCTAGGTGGTAGGGTTAGGGTGCCCGGTGACCGTCCGCCAATTGGTCGGTTCATTTCTTAGATACGGTCACGTCTTCGCCATGACTTCATGGAGCGCCTATATAGACGAGAGTTATAACAAGGAAGTCTTTTGCGTAGGCGGCTGGGTCGCCCCAGTTGGTATGTGGACAAGGGTTGAACGGTCTTGGGTTGAGCGAATTGCCTACGAGAATCGAAAATCCGTAAAAGCTGGGTTCCCGCCCATATCGCGCTATCATGCTACCGATTGCGCTGGGCTACACCGAGAATTTTCAAAGAAAAACGGTTGGGATATTCGTCGCCAGATACAGTTGAGTAGTAAGCTGTGCGGGATACTGGCTGCTCATGCCCCGGTTGGAATCGTTCAAGGCGGATTGATCGAAGGCTTAGGCCGCTACTGGCCGGACGATGAATTCAGGACAGCGCTCTACTTCCTCTCCTTCGGGCTGTATTTGATAGCGCTCGGGGAAAAAATGCAACAAGGTTTTCCGGAAGACCGGGTAACTGTTTTCTACGATGACAGTAAGGAACTGGGCGTAGTCGCTCAAAAAACGTTCAAAAAATTTATGGAGGAGGATGCGACTAAGCACCTCTCAAAATATTTCGTAACGTGTGCGCCGATGACTTGGCAAAATTGCGTACCCCTACAGCCTGCCGATCTGTTGGCTTACGAGGGGATGACGCGAATACAGCAAAAGATTTCAGGCGTGGACGCTATGAGGAAATCGCTTCAGGCAATTCTTGGTAAACGTACCGAGATTGGGATTGGCTGGCTTGAGGATCGCCACTTCAAGGAACTTAGACGCATTGCTGAGGAACGCAGAGGTCTGCAATGATTAAGGAGGCATATGTCAAAAGAAGAATTGCCGGAGTGCAACGAAGGCCCAGAAGCCTCAGGAAAATTCGACAAGGCCGTGAGGGATGTCTTATCCTTCGGGGCGTACATCTCACCCAAAATCAAGGTGTGAGACTCGGTATAGGTGTGTTTGGCACCTTTCAGGTACTAGCCGCCTCCTGGACACCACCCTCCCATTTGGGTAACCTACACTGTGGGCTAATCTAGACTGGCACACTGCTCCGTGTTCCGGGAAGCAGATCGCAAGGAGAAATTTCACATGAAGCGTTTTCTGATTATGTTGGTGGCGGTTGCAGCGGTAGCCGCGTCGACCGAGGCGGTCAACACCCTCACCAAGAAAGAAGCAAAGCAAGGGTGGAAGCTGCTATGGGACGGCAAAACCCTGGACGGCTTGAAAGTCTACGGCAACGCCACTTGGACCATTCAGGATGGCGCGCTGGTTTCGGGCGGCCCCGGCGGCTGGCTGGGCACCGCGGACGACTATTCGAATTTCATACTGAAGGCCGAGTTCCGCACCTCCGCGCCCAACATCAACAGTGGAATTTACCTCCGCCGCAGCCGCGAAGCCGGCGATTCGCACATGATGGGCTACGAGATGCAGATCCGCAATCCGAATCCGAAAGACAAGCCCTACGACGGCAAGCCCACTAATCATAACGGCTATTACACCGGCAGCTTCTCCGGCCACCTGAAGAGCCACAATGAGCCGGTCATCGAGATGGGCAAATGGAACACCGTCGAATTGACTGCGCAGGGCGATCACTTCACCGTCGTTATCAACGGCGCGAAGGTGCTCGACGATCACCATGCAGCCTTCAAAACCGGCGCGATCGGCCTGCAGCATACCGGCCAGACCATCGAGTTTCGCAACCTCAAAATCAAGACGCTCTAAACTTCATGCAACAAGTCGACTGTAACGGACCCTGCCGCCAGACTCGGGCCCAGCGGGCGATGAAACTGGCGCACACGACTGGCCTGATTGCCACTGTTGTCTTATGCAGCGCGCCGTCCTGGGCGCAGCAGCTTACTTTGGAGGTGAAGGATTACGCCACCTTCCCGATCACGGGGTCCGCCACGAAGTCCAGTAATAGCGTCGCCGGTCTGCTCGCCCGCATCAATTTTCTGCGCGATGAACCGGGCGGAGGGAAGCGGTTTTTCGTAAACGACATGAATGGGCCGCTATATATCCTGGACAAGCAGACCAAGAAGATCACCACCTATCTGAACTTCAACGGCCGCGACGGCCAGGGCGGCCTGTTCCACAGGTTCCGTTTTGAAAACGGCCAGGGAAACGGCTTCGTCAACTTCCTCTTCGATCCCGACTATGCGCACAACGGGAAGTTCTATACGATGCATCTCGAAGACCCATCGCTGCCCGGCTCGATCATGCCGGACAATACCAATTTTCCCGGGTTGAAGCTGGAGGGTTATAAAACCACACCGGGCATCGTCACGCCGCCGACGCACCGCTGCGAAGAGGTGATTATCGAATGGACCGACACCGATCCTTCCAATTCGACGTTTGAAGGCACCCCCCGCGAGATCATGCGGCTACAGCTCAACACCTATAGTCATCCGCTGGGCGAGATGACTTTCAATCCCACTGCGCGGCCCGGCGATCCGGACTGGCGCGTGATGTATGTGGGCTGCGGCGATAGCGCTTCCGGCGAGCAGAAAGATCCGACCTGGCGGATGAATCCGCAGCGGCTCGATGTGCTGATCGGCAAAATCTGGCGGATCATACCGGATCCCAACGAGCACACCGATTCCAGCACGCTCAGCGATAACGGACAATATCGCATCCCCAACGACAATCCCTTCGTGAAGGTGGAGGGCGCGCGCAAAGAGATCTGGGCCTACGGGCTGCGCAACCCGACGCGCTTGACCTGGTACGTGGACCCGGCCGATCGCACGAAAGTTACCTTGCTGGCCCATGTGATCGGGCTGCACACCTGGGAGACGGTGGACATCATTCATAAGGGCGCCAACTACGGTTACTCTCTGCGCGAGGGCAACGAACTTTTGAAGCCGGACAACAACACCGCCCCGCTGCCGGACGACGATCGCATTCCGATGCAGATCTCCGATACCAAGACCAACGGGATGGTGACTCCCACCTATCCGGTGATTGAATATGGCCACGTTGCAAGCGGCGGCGATGCTATGTCGGGCGGATACGTTTACCAGGGCAAAGCGCTGCCCGTCTTGCGCGGGAAGTATCTTTTATCTGACATCACCACGGGCCATGTCTGGTACACGGACTTCAAAGATATGTTGGCTGCCGACGATGGCGATCCCAAGACCATGGCTCCGTTGCACGTTGTGAGCATCCTTTGGGACAAGCCGGACGGAGGCCAGGAAACCTACGGTTCGATGGCGCCGGTGACGAGCACCGCCTACCATACGCGCGGCGGAAAAGCGGAGACTTTGCCGGGCCGGGCGCGGGTGTCGGGCGGCCGCTCCGACATTCACTTCCTCACCGACGACGCGGGCGAGCTCTACATCATGAGCAAGAGCGACGGCGTGATGCGCGCGGTGGTCGGGGCAACGCTGAAGTAGGCGCAGCCTATTTCAAGCCCAGCAAATACGCCGGGTTCTTGCGCGCCATCAGATCGATCTCATCCTGCGTCAGGCCTTCTTTGAGAAGCCCCTGAATGTAACTTCGCAAGCCGGCGGTATGTACCGGGTTGACGGCGTTACCGAGGTCGGTCGACATGATGACGTGGGCGGGTCCGACGGCCTTCATGTGTTGGGCATAATACGCCATGGACTTCTGGCTGGCGCCGGCAAAAGGCAGCGTCCCGACGTAGCAATATTCGAGAAATGCTCCCATGGCGGCGGCTTCCTTCTGCTGTTCGACGCTCATGTCGAGCCCTTGTTCCGGATGCGTCACGATGATGCGGTTGACTCCTTGGCGGCGAGCTTCGCGGATCAGCATCAGACTCTCTTCGGGGGAGCTATGGCCGGTGGCGAGCGCGATGTCTTCATGCGCAATGATGGCAATCACCTGTTTGACTTCCGGAAGAAGGTCGCCACCCTTGGCGATCGGCACGAACGGACGGTTGGGATTTGACGAGCGGCGAGCCGTGTACTCGGAGTCCATCGTGGGCATCCACACGATGCGTCCGAAACGCCCCGGCAGATCGACCATCTGCTGTACCGCCGCAGGGTTCACGCCGCCGACAGCGCGATTTAAAGCAATGCCTCCGAACTCTTCTACGCCCGGCACAATTCGGTGGACCAGGAAGGCGATGCCGGTCGTGGGGAAGAAATGGTTTTTGAAAACCACCGCCCGCATGCCTTCCACCTGAGCGAGGCGGGCCAGAGTGATGGCGTCGATCGAGCGCGGAATGGTCTCGGGATCGACATGGGCGTGAACGTCGATCACACCTTGTAAGGATTGCGCAAGTGACAGCCCGGCGCACAGGAGCAGCAAGCTTAGAGTCCGCATAATCTTACCGATTCTAGTGCAATCGGACTCCAAAAGGGGACAGACGATATTTTCATGAATCGCGGAAATGTCGTCTGTCCCCTTTTTGTTACGATGAACATCTATGAGATTCGCGCCACTTCTCGCAGTATGCTTCGCCGCTAGCGCTTTCGCGGCAGCGCCGGCTCACTGGGTGGTTGCGTGGGGAGCCAGCCCCGCGCCACAGCTCGCCGACGAAGCGCAGATGCGCACCGCGAAGCTGCTGTTCGATAACCAGACCATTCGCGAAATTGTCCACACCAGTATCGCCAGCGACACGGTGCGCGTGCGCTTGTCGAACGCTTACGGCAAGCAGGCCGTCGAGATCGGCGCGGTTCACATTGCCTTGCGCGACGCGGGGCACGACAAGGGTTCGAGCATCGCCCCCGGCTCCGATCACGCGGTTACGTTTAGCGGTCGGGCAAGCGTGTCGATTGCGCCCAACGCGCAGGCGCTAAGCGATCCGGTGAAGCTGGCCGCACCCGCGAGCAATCTCGCCATCAGCATCTTCCTGCCACATGCGACGTCCGGCGCGGGCATTCATTATGGGGCGCAGCAGACCAACTACATCGGGCCGGGCGATCTCACGGGCGCGGCCGAGATGTCCCAATCCGCGACTATTACCTCTTGGGTTTTTCTCACTGGCGTGGATGCGCTGAGCGCCGAGGGGTCGTCAACCTTGGTG
>Ga0070660_100001265_pt1 | contig 17228 bp, 15 predicted proteins | sample KBSC33metaG_FD_64670 | JGI IMG/M metagenome (GOLD analysis project Ga0070660, IMG submission 64670) | Corn rhizosphere microbial communities from Kellogg Biological Station, Michigan, USA - KBS C3-3 metaG | ecosystem: Host-associated > Plants > Roots > Rhizosphere > Soil ... | reverse complement strand
GGGATTCGAACCCTCGACCCCGACCTTGGCAAGGTCGTGCTCTACCCCTGAGCTACGCCCGCTCGCGTATGTCCGGGGTCAGACCCCGGCGGGTGAGGCGCGGCTGTTAGCAACCGTTTGTCAGCCCCGCAACCCCAAACCGGAAAGAGTTTGGCCTTGTGTCGAATAGCGCAAGACCCACATAGGGCGCATTCAATTCGGAGAGATGAGCTTTGGCGACCTTGGGAATGAGCGCGGCCGACCAAGAGGCGATCGAGACGTTCAAGCGCGATGTGATCGAGCCGTCGATGGACGCGCTCGTCATCCTCGATTTCTGGGCGGAGTGGTGCGGCCCGTGCAAGGCGCTCACCCCGCTGCTCGAGAAGGTCGCCGCCGCTTATGCCGGCAAGGGCGTGAAGCTGGTCAAGATCAACGTCGACGAGCAGAAATTGATCGCGGCGCAGTTCCGCGTGCAGTCGATCCCGACCGTCTACGCGGTGTTCCAGGGCCAGTTGGTCGCCGACCTCACCTCCGCGCGGAGCGAAAGCCAGATCGGGCAGATGCTCGACCAGATTCTGCGCCAATTGCCGATCCAGGGCAGCGAGGCCGCGCTGCACGACGATATCGCGCCGCTGATCGCGATGGGCGAAGAGGTGCTGGATGGCGGAGATGCCGAGCGCGCGGTCTCGATCTTCGCGCAGCTCGCCGAAATGGCGCCCGAGAACCCGCAAGTGATTGCCGGCCATGCCCGCGCCTTGCTCGCGGCAGGCCGCAAGGACGAAGCGCAAAGAGTGCTCGATGCGGTGCCTGAGGATAAAGCCAAGGACGCCGGGATCGCGCGCGCCAAAGCGGCGCTCGCGTTGGCGAGCGAGGCGGGGGCGGTCGACGACCTCGCGGGCCTCAAGGCGCGCATCGCAGCCAATCCCGACGATCAGGAAGCGCGGTACGAGCTCGCGGGCGGACTGATGGCGGCCGGCGATCGCGACGGCGCCGCCGATCTCCTGCTCGGCTCGATAGAGCGCGATCGCGAATGGAATGAGGGCGCGGCGCGCAAGCGGCTGCTCACCTTGTTCGAGGCGACCGGTCTGGAAGACCCCTGGGTGTCGGCCCAACGCCGCCGCCTGTCGGCGGTCCTGTTCGGCTGATGATCAAGACCGGGACCCGGCTCTCGATCTTTCCGCTCGGGCAGGCGCTGCTCCTGCCCCGCTCCTATCTGCCGCTGCATGTCTTCGAACCGCGCTATCGCGCCCTGGTCAGCGACGCGCTCGCGCGCGACCGCAAGATCGCGATGATCCAGCCCTTGCCGGGTGAAGGCGACGAGCGCCCGGCCTTGTTCGAGATCGGCTGCGTCGGCCGGATCGACCATGTCGATGCGCTGGAGGATGGGCGCTTCAACATCCTGCTCGAAGGCCTGACCCGCTTCCGCCTGCTGCGCGAGCTGGATGTCGCCACGCCGTTCCGCCAGATCGACGCCGATATCGACAGTTTTGAAGACGATCTGGACGAGGAACTCGTCCTGCCCAGCGCCGCGCGCGCGGCGATCGAACAGGAGGCGCGCCGCTTCGCCGATGCGCAGGGCTATGCGATCGACTGGAAGGAAGTCGGCCGGCTCGACGACCAGGCCCTGGTCAACGGCCTCGCCCAGGCGATCCCGTTCGACATCGCGGCCAAGCAGGCGCTGCTCGAGGCCGAAACGCTGGAAGACCGCACCGACCTCCTCGCCGAACTGCTGCGCTTCTCCGCAGCCGGCGACGATGGGGATGCGACGCTGCAATAACGAGCGGGGCGGGATTGCCTCGCCTCGGGCCAGCCCGCGGTACCGGCGCGCCGGAGACGATACTGGCCCGACAGCCGACCTTGTAATAAGCGCCATTCTGAAGGCAGGCTCGTCCGGCTTGCCTTTCGAGCCATTCCATCCCTCAGCGGCACCTTGATGTTCTTGTGATCACCCGGCGCTCGTTTTTGGCTTTTGCGGCCGTGCCGCCGCTGCTCCGCGCGTCTCCCGCGGACGTTTCGATTCGCGACCTTGGAGCGATCGGGGATGGGAGGACGCATCCCGTGCGCGAGTGGATCGGCACGCGGTTTCGAGACCTGGCTTCGATCCAGGCGGAATATCCCGACGTGCGTTCACTCGACGACGAAATCGACTTTGCGGCGATGAACAAGGCGGTCCGCCTTGCGGCGGATACGGGGCGGCGCGTGTGGCTGCCGCCCGGAACCTATCTTGGCTGGATTTACGTCCGCGCCAACGGCGTGTCGCTGGCGGGCGCCGGGGCGTCCTTGACGCGCATCCGGTTGCCGGACGGCGCGTGGCACAGAAGCGTGCGCGAGAACCATCCCGGCATGCGCGAGGGCACGCCGTGCGTGATCGAAGCCGGCGAGATCGGAAGAGGCAATTTCGCTGCGCCTTATTCGGGCTTCCGGCTCGAGGGTGTCACGTTGGACGGCAATCGGCTGCGCACTGCTGCTCCGAAAAGTCCGGAGGAGGATATTTTCGGCTGGGGCCTGGCTTTCACCAATATGTCGCAAGCGCGCTATCGCGATGTCGAGGCCGTGGATTGTCATGCGGGTGGTGTCGGCACCTTCATCAACGCGAACGGACATCAGGGTGCCTGCAAGGTGGAGCGATGCGGATTCGCACTGGGACATCCTGGGTTTGACGTGAATTCGTCGCAAAATGGGTTGTGGTCCGTATCATCGCGGGACTGCAGCTACGGCGTCCGTCTGCTCGATAATGTGTGGAAAAGCGACCTGGTCGCGACTGTCCAAAATGCCGCGAATACCGGCTTCCTTTATGACAATCAGCCAGCGAATGCCTCATACGCCAACACTATTCGCGTCCTGGTCGAGGGCGGTTGCCGCGACGCCGGCGCGTTGATTGGCGCGAATTGCTCCGACTCCAGCCTGGAATTAGCCATTAAGGGCGTAGACGGGTTCGGTATTCACGGGCTGCCGTCGCCCATGAGCGCGCCGAGACACGCGCCGAACCGCTATGTCGTTCATACCGCGCGCGGCGGGGCGTCGAGCTGCCTGATCGAAGGCGACGGCGACGAATGGGCAATCCGCTCGCGGCTCGACGGGAGAGGAGGAACGTCCGGCGGCAGTTTCGCCGTCGACGTCCGCGGGAGCCGCAACCGGCTGGCCCTGGACATCGCGGATCGGCCACCTTCGCGGATCAGGGGATTGGCATTCCGCGCCGGCGCGTCGCATAATTCGGTCGTGCGATATCGTCATTCCGGCTTGATCCAGGACTTGATGGATCTGGGCGAGAATAATCACCTAGTGGGCTAGCGGTGCTTTTCTCCCGGTGCGGTCACCGATATGGAACGCGCGACGAGCAGGGGAGGCAGAGTTTGCGGGTGCTGGAGCTGAGGCCTTCTGTTCGAAGGACCGAACCGAAATGGCCGCCCCGGTTACTCCTCCTGTTTCTCTCGATAACATTTCTGGGCGGCGGAAGCGCGCGCGCCGATATACCGTCGCTCGTGATTCTGCGGCCGCTGGCGGGCATATTGCTCGCGATCGCAGCCTATCATCTGCAATCGGCGCATGTTCGTAAATTCCGCTTCCTTTGCGGCTATGCGCTGGCGGTCCTTGGCGGAATATTGATCTATCTCGTGCCGCTGCCGCCCTCGCTCTGGCAGTCACTTCCGGCGCGCGCATTGGCTGTCGAAGCGGCGCGCACCGCCGGCGAAGCCGGCTATTGGCAACCCCTCAGCCTTGTACCCACGGGCACGCGCAATGCGCTCTATTCGCTTCTCGTTCCGCTGTGCACATTGTCGTTGGCGATCCAAACGCGAACGACCTTACGCCAGCGCGTCCCCCTGCTGTTCCTTATCGCGGGCCTCGCCAGCATCGTCCTGGGGATCGTACAGATGGTCGGACCGCCGGGAGGAGCGCTGAGTTTCTATCCCCTGGCGACAGACTTCGCGCCGGTCGGTCTTTTCGCGAATCGCAATCATCAGGCGGTTTTCCTTGCCTGCCTGTTGCCCTTGGCCGCCTGGTTCGGGTCACGTCTTGGCCAAAAGTTCGGGCCTTGGCATGACCTGGGCTTTTGCGCGCTTGCATTATTGCTCGCGGTTCCGACGATCCTGATTTCAGGCTCGCGGGCTGGCCTGCTGCTGTCCCTGGTAGGTCTCTGCCTCATGCCCTGGGTGCGCGAGACCAAGGCGCCATGGCCTCCGCGCTTGCGCGCATACGGTCTTGCAGGTTCCGGTTTCGTCGTTGCGATGGCTATCGGCATCATCTGGATGCACGAGGCGACAGGGTTCGGACGCCTCATTCGCTCCGGCGGGTCGGATAGACGGTTCGAGGCGTGGGGGCCGATCGCGCATGAGACTATCGCTCAATTTCCGGTAGGCGCCGGATGGGGCGGCTTCGTCCAGGCCTTCCAGGTCGTCGAACCCTATCGGCTGCTCCAGCTCACCTATCTCAACCATGCGCATAACGACTGGCTGGAAACTGTCTTCACCGGTGGCCTGGCCGGCCTCCTCTTGCTGATCGCGGCCACGATTGGCTGGAGCGTTGCCACCGCTCGCATTGCCCGCGGCCCCGCCGGCTCCCGGGCGCTGAAAAGGGTGGGCGCGGCGATCATCTTCATGCTCGGTCTTGCCAGTGTTTTCGACTATCCCTTGCGGGTGCCAAGCCTTCAATGCCTGTTCGTGATCGCGGCGGTGTGGCTGGCGGACGAGAACCAAGCGATATTGACGAGACGCGTGCGTCAACAGCATGAGGGTGAAAGGCCGGTCGGGGAAAAAGCTTAATGCGCGCATACTTAGGAATAGTGATGCTGTGCATGTCGCTGACAGCATGTGCCGGTCCGCACATGCTGGGAGGCGAGCCGGGGATTCGGGTTCTTGCTCAATCCTCGCTCCCCGCACCTCTGGAGGTCGACCCCGCGACGGGACTTCGTACATATCGGATCGCTCCGTATGACAAGCTGACGGTCGATGTCGTGGGAATCGAGGAACTCAGCAAAAGAGATGTCCAAGTCGATGCGAGCGGACGATTATCGCTGCCCATCGCGGGCGATGTCGTCGCCGCCGGGCGTACGCCCGCCGAACTCCAGGCCTCTGTGGTCGCCCAACTGCGAAAGAATTACCTGCGCGACCCGCAAGTCTCGATAGGCCTGAAGGAAGCCGCGGGACAGGTAGTCACCGTGGATGGGTCGGTGCGGGAGCCGGGGATGTACCCGGTATTGGGCGGCATGACGCTGATGCGGGCGATCGCTTCCGCAAAAGGCGTCGGCGACTTTGCCCGATTGGACGACGTCGTGATTTACAGAACCGTTCAAGGGCAGCGTTACGCCGCTTTGTACAATCTCCAGGCTATTCGCGACGCGCGGTATACCGATCCCGAAATATTCGCCAACGATGTGATCGTCGTGGGCGATTCACCTTCGAAACATCTGTTCCACGACATTCTGTTGGCGTTGCCCGCTCTCTCGGCTCCGCTCGTCGTAGCCCTGCAAGGTAAATAAAAATGGCGGACCGGTCCAACTTGATCGCCGGCGATATCGATCGGGCCGGCGAACCCAACATGTTCTCCAGGCTGCAAGCCCCGCTGCTCGTGCAATATTGGCAGATCGTCCAACGCTGGAAGTGGGTGATCGCGGGGATCATGGCCGCCTTTCTCTTGGCCGGCCTCATTATTACGCTTCTGATTACGCCGAAATATTACGCGTCGTCCCGCGTCGAGGTGAGCCGGGAACAGAAGAATGTCACAAATGTCGAGGGCGTCGAATCCGGCCAGGTTGGGCGTGAGGTCGAATTTTATCAGACGCAATATTCGCTTCTGGAAGCACGTTCGCTGGCGGAGCGGGTGGTTCGTGCGCTGAATTTGACGGAGCGGGATGACTTCTTCGCGGCGCACGGAGAGAAAAGGGACGCGGAAGGGCTGTTCTTCAAGAAAAAGGAAGTGAACGAGCAAGAGAGGGCAGCACATCAATTCGATCGCACGGTCAAGTTGCTGCAGGCGCATCTCGGCATTTCGCCCATCCGCGGATCGAGCCTTATCGACGTCGGCTACACCAGCAGCTCGCCGCAGATTTCGGCGGAAATCGCGAACGCCTTCACGCAGGAATTCATCGCGCAAAGCAATGATCGCCGCCTGGCATCAACCGCCTATGCGCGTCGCTTTCTGGAGCGGCGCCTGGACGACCTTCGCGTCAAGGTCGAGAAGTCCGAACGCGATCTCGTGAATTACGCGTCCGCGAAAGACATTGTCTCGCTCGGGCGCACGCGCGATACGGACAGCGGATCGCAAATCGAGCGGACGCTGGCCGCCCAGAATCTGGTCGCGCTCAGCGAGGCGCTGTCGCAGGCGACGGCCGATCGGATCGCGGCGCAAAGCCGGTTGGGGACAGGTGCCGCCGGCGCGTCAGCGGAAGCGCTCACGAACCAGGCCATTACGGGCTTGCGGCAACGCCGGGCCGAAGCGGCCGCCGATTATGCGAAGCTTCTGACCCAATTCGAGCCGAACTATCCACCGGCCCGCGCGCTTCAGCAGCAGGTCAAGACGCTCGACGCCAGCATAGCGCGGGAAGAGGCGAGGGTTACGAGCAGTCGCCAGGCGGCCTACAGGGATGCGGTCGAGCGCGAGAACCGGCTCAAGGACCAGGTCGCGCGTCTCGGCGGCAGGTTCGATCAGCAGCAGCGCGATAGCATCCAATACAGCATATATCAGCGAGAGGCCGACACGAACCGGCAGCTTTATGATGCGCTGCTCCAGCGCTACAAGGAAATCGGTGTTGCCGGTATCGATGCAAGCAACATCGCCGTCATCGACGCCGCCAAGATTCCCCATGAGCCTTCGTCACCCCATCTCGCTCTGAACCTCCTGCTGGCGCTGGTGCTGGGCGCGATCGCCGCGACCGCGGCCACCGCTGCCCTTAACCAGGTCGACGAGGGCGTGCGGGATCCGGCGCAGGTCAACCGCCTGCTGCAGATACCGCTTCTTGGTAGCGTTCCGCACACCGATCAGCCGGCCCTGGAGCTGCTTCAGGAGTCCCGCTCTCCCATCTCCGAGGCTTATTTCAGCATCCGGTCGAACCTGGCATTCTCGTCCGACCACGGCGTACCCCGCACATTGGTGGTCACGAGCACACGTCCTAGCGAAGGCAAGACGACGACCAGCATCGCGGTTGCGGCGGTGCTGGGTAGGACCGGAAAGAAAGTGTTGCTGATCGACGGCGACATGCGGTCGCCATCGATCCATCGCGTCATGGGAACCGTGAACCTGGAAGGACTGAGCAACATCCTCGCCGGCGAGGATGATTGGCAGCGGCTGGTCCACGAAACCAGCATGCCGGGAGTCAGCTTCATTTCCTCGGGGCCGCAACCGCCCAGCGCAGCGGAACTGCTGAGCAGCGATCGCATGAGGCAGCTGCTGGATCGCCTGCTCGGTCACTTTGAACATGTAGTGGTCGATTCACCGCCCATCCTCGGGCTGGCGGATGCCCCGCTCCTGTCGCGTGCGGTCGAGGGGACGCTGTTCGTCATCGAAGCCAATGGTGTGCCGGTGCGTGGCATTCAGTCGGCGCTGACCCGCCTGCGGGCCGTCCATACGCCGATCCTGGCCGCCATTCTCACGAAGCTGCGTCACAACGATGCCGGCTATGGGTACGGCTATGATTATGATTACAGCTATGGCGGAAAGCAGGCTGGCAAAACCGCGGGCCTGGGATAGGCTCCGTCATGGGCAGAATTCGCCCTGTTAAAGCGACATTGATCGGGGCGGGCGGCCTGCTCCTGGCCGTAGGCGCTTTCATGAACGCGATGGGATCCGTTCTGGCATCGGCCGGCTCCCCCATGGCGGTGGCGTTCGACAGTCGGAACGCGGACGCGCTCGCCCAACGCGCGACGGAGCAAGTAACGGCCGCCCAGACCGACGACCGCAAACTGGAAACACTGCGCCGAACCGCCAATCGAGCGCTCGCCGCAGGTCCGATCCAGGCCTCGGCGATGCGAAGCGTGGCGATTGCCACCGCTATGGAAGGCGATCCCGGAGCGGCCTTGCGTCAACTCACCTTGGCCGAACGCATGTCGCGCCGCGACTATGGTACCCAACTTGCGTTGATACAGGCTTGTGTCGCGGCTTCCGACGTACCCTGTGCGTTGCGGCACTATGATTTGGCCCTCAGCACGACACCGTGGGATGAGATGCTGACAGCGAAGCTGGCGACCGCATTGGCGATGCCCGAAGTACGACAAGGCCTGGCAAGCTATTTCCATGCCGGCCGACCCTGGACCGAAAGCTTCCTGGCCCGCGTGGCGAATAAATCTCCCGACCCGACCGACGTTGCCGACATGATCGTCCGGGCGAGGGGGCTGCCCGGCACGCCCCTCAACCACGAGAGCGAGAGCATCATTCTTGCGCGGCTCGCGGCTGCCGGCGAATGGGAGCCGCTGCGCAGATTTTATGACGGCTTGGCGGGCCCCGGCGCCGCAAGCGCGCTCGACCTATCTTTTTCCCCCGCGCTGACGGAGCCTCGCCGACAGCCGGTTGCCTGGCGCACAGTGCGGACAGGACTGGTGAATGCCAGCTTCGAGCCCCGGAATGGCGGCGGGCTTCAATTGCGGACGACAGCGGCTGCGGGAGAGCAGGGAGTGGCCGCCAGCAAGCTGTCGTTCCTGCCCCCGGGACGATATAGCCTGATCACCAAAGTTGCTTCGGGTGGCACCCTGCCCGCTCGCTGGCGGCTTCGTTGCGTGGCAGGCGCGGCACCCCCGATCGGTGAGCAACCGATCCTGGCCGAGCATCCGAACATATTCGATTTTTCGATTCCCGCGGGCTGTCCGGCGCAACTCCTGGAGTTGCTGGCCGGCGATCCGGATGGTGACGGGGAAAGCCAGCTTCTGATCACGGGTATAATATTGAACCGCGCCAAGGATGACCTTCGCTCGTGATACTGCTTGGTTATCTTATATTTTCGTCTGTCACGTTCCCATTGATGTTCCGTAGAGATCGGCTATTCGGCATGATCTACGGCTTGCTGTTCATTTACAGTTTCTTTGCGATCTTGGGATATCTTTATTATCCGGGCTATTCCGAGTCGCTCAATGCCTTTTTCGGCATACGCGCCGGACAGATCGCATTGAACTTTGTCTTCATCTCGATGGCGCTGCTCTTTGCGGTCAATTTCCTCGTGTACCGGAAGGGCCCCTTTCTTCCGGGCCGCCTCCCGCGCCGCGCTCTGGCGGTAGAAATCGTCGGGAACCCCTCCGCGCCGTGGCTTCTCGCTTGTATCGTCGTGCTGTTCACCATCGGCATGGCGATCCACTGGACCGATCTTTCCTGGTATATGGCGCAGGAGGAGAGGCTTCCCCTGTCTCTTTCCGTATATCTGCTGCTGTTCAAGATCTCGGTCGGCCTGTTGATCGTCAGCTATGTGGCCGTGCGCGAAAACCTCCCGGGAGCGACGCGGCTCAAGCCCATCGCGATCGTTTACCTGATCCTTTTCCTGGTGGCGGCGGTCAAGCTTGGCAATCGAACCGACCCAACCGCGCTCACGGTTGGCTTGCTCTTTTTCGAAACCTCCCGGAGATCGCTCCGGCCGAGGACCATTGTTTATGGATTCCTTGGCATCATCGTCGTGATTTTCTGCCTGAACCTCATCGAATATTATCGATATGATGTGGTTATGGCGCACACCAGCGTGACCGAACGCGCCATTAAGAACGATTACTTCGCTCCTGCGCACATGCTGTTCGCGGCAATCGCCTATAATTTTATCGATCCCGGCGAGGTACTGCGTTCAAACCTGTCCAATGCGGCTATCCTGTTTAATTATCCGTACCTTCAGCAGACCGTGACAGATCTCTTCAATCCCGGCGTTGCCACCCGTTCGGCGGGGTACGCATTCTTCCTGTTGACCGAGGGCTATATCGCCTGCGGGATGCTTGGTCCTATCTATAATACCATTGTCGTGACAGCCTTTGTTCGGCTTTGGAATGCATGCGCCGTGACTGATAATCGTATCGCAAACTCGCTCATTCGCACGCTTTTTGCGGCAATGGCTGTCAATATCTGCCGCGGTCAGAGTTCTTATTTTGTGAAAGTGGCCTATACGTTCGTTATACCCGTGCTGATCTTCTCCGTGCTTTTGTTGGGAATACGCGTCGGTCGACGAGCCAGATAGTGATGAAGCGGCTATTCGACCTTCTTCTCGCGCTCGTGCTTTTGGTGCCGGCGACGTTGCTGTCGATCATCGCGGGTTTCGCCATCTGGTGGGAATGTCGGCGGAGCCCGCTTTATGTTCAGATCCGGGTCGGCCGGCATCAGCAGCCTTTCAAGTTGCTGAAGTTGCGGACAATGCGCCCCGGAACAATGAGCCAGGCCTCCCATGAGGTCAGTCAGGACGCGATCCTGAATATTGGCCATTGGCTGCGCCGGGCGAAGCTGGACGAACTGCCGCAGGTGTGGAACGTGCTTGTCGGCACGATGAGTTTTGTGGGGCCGCGTCCCTGCCTGCCGTTCCAGGAAGAACTCATTCGGGAGCGGCAGGCGCGCGCCGTGTTCGAGCTCCGACCCGGCATAACGGGAATCGCGCAGATCAACGGGGTTGATATGTCGACACCCCGGCTGCTGGCCGAGACCGACGCACTCTATCTTGGCAAATGGCGGTTGCGGCGGGACCTGAAGCTCTTGCTCGCCACTTTTGCGGGGCGTGGCGCCGGCGATGCCGTCAAACGGACGACGCCATGATATTGGTGAACGGCGCGACGGGCGCGCTGGGCCAGGCTGTCGCCGAAAGGCTTGCCGGCGGGAGTTGGGTGGCGGGCGTCCGTCGCCATCGCGCCTCCCTTCCGGACGCGCTCCTCATCGACGAGGATGGTTCGGTCGCGCCGGGGTCACTCGACGGCATCGAAACGATCATCAATTGTGCCGGTCGTATCGATGGAACCGCTGTCGAGGTGGAGCGGGCCAACGTGACGCACCCTGTGAACCTGGCGCGCGTCGCCAAGTCCTCCGGCGTGCGCGCGTTCGTGCAGGTGAGCAGCTTCTCGGTCTATGGACTGGCCGAGCGGATAGATCACACCACCGGATTACGGCCCGCCGGCCTCTATGCGGAGACCAAAGCCGCTGCGGAGCGACAGCTCCTGGCATTCGCGGACGAGCGATTTGCCGTCGTCATCCTCCGTCTTCCTTTCATGTTCGATCGGCACCGGCCGTCGCTCGTCGGCTCGCTGATCAGGATTTTCCGGCATTTGCCGATGGTCCCCGCGCCCGCATCGCCAATCCGGCGATCGATGATCAGCTACGGCGATGCGGCATACCTGCTTGCGGATTTGGCCCGTCGGCGATCGAGCGGCATCCTGGCAGCCGCCGACCCCCTCCCCTTCACATATGCGCTCCTGCTGAAGCATATGGAGCATCTTGATTTCCATACGCCGCGCATCGTCCCTGTCCCCGACCGGATCACCGGGCTGGTGACACGCGTGATGCCCCGCCTTGGGCGACGCCTCTTCCATTCGAGCCTGCTTGCGCCAAGTGCCAATCTTGCGGCTCATCATAAGCTTCCGATCGGGCTGGCGGCCGAACTGGATGCCACTCTGCGCGGCATGGCATAATGGCCGCCCCAACCCGCGCGATTGCGGTTATCATGGCCGCATGGAAGGGAGACCGATCCGACCGGATCGCCGCGGCAGCGCACTCCGTTTTCGAACAGCAGCATCTGAACGGCCGCGAGATACGGTTATATCTCGGCGTTGACGGTCCGACCGGAGCGGAGCTGCGGGAGACCTTGGCCGGATTGGCGACCCGCGCGCATCGGATCGTGTACTTTCCCGATAATCGCGGCCTGGCGCCGGTGCTGAACGATCTCATCGCGCTTCTCGAGGACGAGCAAATCGTGTTCCGCATGGATGCCGATGATATTTGCGCTCCGGAGCGGTTCGCGACCCAGCTCGCTTATCTGGACGACCATCCGAAGGTGGACATTCTCGGTTCGGCCATTCGGGAATGTTTCCCCACGGGTGAACGGAACATCGTGCGTTACCCGCTTACGCATGAGGCGATCGTCGCAGCGTTATATTGGCGCAATCCCCTGGCGCATCCCACGGTTTGCTTTCGGCGACGGGTCCTCGACGCGATCGGCGGATATCCCGCCGAAAATCTGAGCGAGGATCTCGCCATGTGGTTCCTTTGCGCCGCGAAGGGATTTCGCTTCGGCAATATCGATCAGCCCCTTCTCGACTTCACGGTCGATTCGAACTTCTGGGCGCGCCGGAGCATGAAGCGCGCCTGGCGCGAATATCGTGTCTGGACGCGCGGGATTCTGCTGCTCCATGGCATTTCCTGGCGTCTCGCCCTACCCTTGGCGCGTCTGGCGTTCCGCTTGACACCCCAATGGTTCCGGCGCGGCGCTTACGCGTCCAGGCTGCGCCGGGGATGATGTCGGGACGGCGGACAATGCCGGGCGATCACGGATGGGATTGCGGCCGAATCGCAGCGCAATCGGGGGATGAAGGATGGTGATAGGGCGTCTTCTCGACAAGGTTGCCGCCGTGCGGCAGCAGCGGAGTTACCGCGCGACGCGATCACCTGAGCGGGTCGCCTCGATCGACCCAAGTTCGCTGCTCTTTCATTATGGGAATATCCATAGCCAGCGTGGCCAGGATGGCGTGCTTGCCGAGATTTTCAGACGGCTCGGTATCGCGAAAGGACGGTTTGTCGAATTCGGCGCCTGGGACGGTCTCTACCTATGCAACTCGCGCTGGCTTTATGAAAAGGGCTGGGACGGCGTCTTCATCGAGGGTGTCCCGAAACGCTATGAGAAGCTCAAGCGCGTCTATGCGCGCGACGACCGCATCACCGCGATTCAGGCCTTCGTAGGTGCCCCATCGCACGGCGTTGAGGGGGAGACGTTGTCGCAGATTCTTGCGAATGCCAGCGTCGACCCCGCCTCGATCGACTTCGTGTCGATCGATGTCGACGGCCCCGACCTGGAAATCTTTCTGGAGATGGGAATGTCTCCCGCCGTGGTGCTGCTGGAAGGCGGCTTCAATTTCACACCATATTTGCGCGGCCCGGTCGTCCGGAAAGCGGGCGACCCGAACCTGCAGCACGGACTCGACTATATCGCGGCTCAAGCTGCCCAGGCAGGCTATGAGCTGGGTTGTTTCTATCAGGATTCCTATCTCGTCCGATCCTCGCTATTCGACCGTTTGGAGTTGCCGCGTCGGACTGCGGTTGAGCTTTATCGCGACGCAATCAACTTCATGCCGCAGGATTATCATGCCGCGTTGATCGAGCTCAGGGCGCACAGCCCTCTAATCCGGTCGGCGGAGCAAGCGCAGTTCGGGACCTTCAAGGCCGATCCGCTGGATCCCGCTTATTCAGGGGAGTTGCCGCATCGTGACGATTGAAAAGGTCGCGCTGGTCACCGGTATTACGGGACAGGATGGGGCCTATTTGGCCCGGCTGCTGCTCGACAAAGGCTATTTGGTGCATGGGCTGAAGCGCCGATCTTCCTCGTTCAACACCGAACGGATCGAAGAACTTTACGAGGATCCGCACGTGCCGCATCCGCGGCTGGTTCTTCACTATGGCGACATGACCGACAGCACGAACCTGATCCGCGTCATCCAGGAATGCCAGCCGGACGAGATCTACAATCTCGCGGCGCAGAGCCATGTCCAGGTGAGCTTCGAGACGCCTGAATATACCGCAAATGCCGATGCGCTGGGGACGTTGCGGCTGCTCGAGGCCATGCGGATATTAGGACTGGGACGTAAGACCCGCTTTTATCAAGCTTCGACGTCCGAGCTGTACGGCCTCGTGCGCGAGACGCCGCAAAACGAGAACACGCCTTTTTATCCGCGCAGCCCTTATGCGACGGCCAAGCTTTATGCGTATTGGAGCGTCGTGAACTATCGCGAGGCTTATGGTTTCCACGCTTCGAACGGCATTCTCTTCAACCACGAAAGCCCAATGCGGGGCGAGACTTTCGTAACGCGTAAAATCACGCGCGCCGCAGCCGCGATCAGCCTTGGCAGGCAGGATAAGCTCTATCTGGGCAACCTCGACGCAGAGCGCGACTGGGGTCACGCCCGCGAATATGTTCGCGGCATGTGGCTGATGCTGCAGCAGGACCAGCCAGATGATTATGTGCTGGCCACGGGGACGACCACGAAAGTCCGCCGCTTCGTCGAATGGGCGTTCGCCGACGTCGGCATAACGCTCGAATGGAAAGGCAGCGGGATCGAGGAGCAGGGGATCGATGCGGTTACCGGCGCGATACGCGTGCAAGTGGATCCGCGCTATTTTCGGCCGACGGAGGTCGAGCTTCTCCAGGGAGATCCTCGCAAGGCTTGGGAGAAGCTTGGATGGCGCCATGAAACCGACGCCCGTTCCCTGGCCCGCGAAATGGTGCTCGCGGACCTGGAGGTGATGCGGACCGCACCCTTGGGCAGGGATCGCTGAGGTGGCGCGCCTCGAGCACAAACGTATCTGGGTGGCCGGTCACCGGGGCATGGTTGGTTCGGCGATCGTCCGGCGTCTGGCGTCCGTCGAGTGCGATGTCTTGACCGTCGGGCGCGAGGTGCTCGACCTGCTCGATCAACGATCGGTCCGCGACTGGATCGGTCGCGAGCGCCCGGACATTGTCATACTGGCGGCCGCCCGAGTGGGCGGGATCCTGGCGAACGATACTCGCCCGGCGGATTTCTTGTACGAAAACCTCGCCATCTCGAGCAACGTCATCGAGGCGGCGCATCGGGCCGACGTAAATCGCCTGCTCAACCTGGGCTCGAGCTGCATATATCCTAAAATGGCGGCGCAGCCGATCGTGGAGGAGTCGCTGCTCACCGGCCCGCTCGAACCCACCAACGAATGGTACGCGATTGCCAAGATTGCGGCGCTCAAACTAACGCAAGCGCTGCGCCGCCAATATGGCCGCGATTATATTTCAGCCATGCCGACCAACCTTTACGGACCCGGCGACAATTACGACCTCAATACCAGCCATGTTTTGCCGGCGCTGCTTCGAAAGGCGCATGACGGCAAGGCAGCCGGCGATAATTCTCTGACCTTATGGGGGACAGGCAAGCCGCGGCGCGAATTCCTGCACGTCGATGATTGTGCCGACGCGTGCCTTTTTCTGCTCGAAAATTATTCGGACGAGCTGCACATCAATGTGGGGTCCGGCAGCGATCTCTCCATCTTCGAGCTCGCGCAGCTGATTTGCGATGTCGTCGGCTTCTCAGGCACGATCCAGACGGACGCGAGCAAGCCGGACGGCACGCCGCGCAAGCTCATGTCGAATGCCCGGATTGCGGCAATGGGATGGACGCCGCGCATCCCGCTGCGTGAGGGCATCGCCAGAGTCTATCAGGATTTTCTGGCGGGCGGAGGGCGACTGTGACGCCACCCGTCACCCTCCTCGTCAACTCGTCGGATGGCTTCGAGGATTGTTGGCGACCCTTTTTCCGCCTGCTTGAGGTCCATTGGCCGGACCTGGAACTGCCGATTTTGCTGAACACCGAAACGAAAGCCTGTGACACCATAGGCCGAGGGATAAAAAGCAGTCGGGTCGCCTCAGGGGAAGATCGCCGCCTCAGCTGGAGCGAGTGCCTGATCCGCGCGATCGACCAGATCGAGACGCCGCTGCTCCTCTACATGCAGGAGGATTATTTTCTCAGCCGGCCAGTTCGTGTCGATGCCTTGGATCGCATCGTCCGCATGATGCTCGAGCATCCCCAGATCGCGCATGTCGGCCTGACGAAGCACGGAAGCCGCGGGCCGTTCCTCCCCCACCCTTTACCTGGGCTTTCGGAAATCCGCCGAAACGCGCGCTATCGCATCTCGACGCAGGCGGGCCTGTGGCGACCAAAGGCGCTTCGGTCCTACCTCGACCCAACCGAAAATGGCTGGATGTTCGAGATTTTTGGGACGCGCCGTGCGGCAAAGCGTGACGATCTCTTCCTGACCGTCGACCTTGAGACTACCGAACCCGTATTCGACTATACCCACACGGGAATCATCAAGGGCAAATGGCACAAGGCGATACCGGAGCTTTTCATGCAGCACGGCATCGAAATGGATTTCAGCAGGAGGGGGTTTTACAATCCGCCGCCCGCCGCGGTCCGTAAATGGGCGGTTCTGCGAAAGCTCGCTGAAAACCCTGTCCGCGCGCTGCGCTATTTGTTGGGTTAGCCTTCCGCCAGCGCCTGCCGACAGGATGCCAGCACCGGATCGAGCGGCAGGTCGAGCATGCAGCGGTTGTGCCCCTCCGGGCAGGTGCTGAAATTATAGCAAGGCGAGCAAGGAACCGGATGGCGCACGGCGCGATGCCGGTTGTGCCAGGGCTCAATGGAATCCGGGAATTCCAGTCCGGGGACAATCGAAACCACCTTCGCGCCCATCGCGTCGGCGAGGTGCACGGCGCCCCCGTCATTACCGACCACCAGCCTGCAATGCGCGAACAATGCCGCGGAGCGCGCGATCGATGCGCTATCGCAGACCGAACTCATGCGTGTGGGGTCAAGCGCGACCAGCCGCTCGGCTTTTCCGAGCTCGGCGGCGCTGCCCACGACAATGATGCGTATCCGTGGATCCTGCGCCAGAAGGGCCTTTGCCAGGGCGGCGTATTTCTCGATCGGCCAATCCTTGTGCGGCCGCACCGCGCCGGGGGCGATCGCGACGAGAATGGCATCGTCGCTGAAGCGGCTCCGATATTCCTTCGCCCACGTCTCCGCCTCGCCGTCAGGCCGCAGGTCGAACAGGATATCGGCCTCGTCATATGCCAGGGGCCCGTCCAATTCGCGCAGGAACTGCAGCGGACCATGGACATGATGGCCGATCAAGGGGTTGCGCCGCGCCTGGCGGTTATGCGCGATGGTTCCGCGCGCCCTCCAGCCGATCTGGCGGACGGGGCCGACCAGCAGCGCAAGGAACAGCATCTTCTTGAAGCGCCGCAGCCATGTGGTGCCGACATCGATCATGGGTATGACGAGATCGATATCGCGCCGACGCAAAACGCGCCACGCGGCCAGCAAGGTCGAAGGCGATCGCGGCGTGGTGATCGCCACCACCTCGTCGATCAGGTGAGGAACCAGCAAGGCGGTCCAGGGCACCTTCGTCCCCGCATAAGTGGCGACCTTGGCGGCGGTGTCCCGCGTTGCGGAATGCATCGTCAGCAAGATGATCCGGCTGTCGGGGAAGCGATGGCGCAGCGCGCGAAACGCCGGGGCGCTCATGATAAAATCGCCCAGTCCGGCAGAGCGAAATACGAGGATGGCGCGAGGGGACCC
>Ga0070660_100001264_pt1 | contig 17231 bp, 15 predicted proteins | sample KBSC33metaG_FD_64670 | JGI IMG/M metagenome (GOLD analysis project Ga0070660, IMG submission 64670) | Corn rhizosphere microbial communities from Kellogg Biological Station, Michigan, USA - KBS C3-3 metaG | ecosystem: Host-associated > Plants > Roots > Rhizosphere > Soil ... | reverse complement strand
TTATTTCTGATACGAAGGGCATAATCAAGGAGACTCTATTTAATCAATATTCAGGGAAAGAAAAAATATCTTCCTTCGGGATAAATTCAAACGGGGATACTATTTCTATATTAAAATATCAACAAGATGGAAAATTGATAAAACGGATTAATATATCAAAGGAATTTGGCTTAACTGACACAACATGGCTTGAGGGAAAGAGTATAATTAAATCCATAAGCTATAATCAAAAAATGAAAGGGAAAAATAAATCCGTTTATAAGTATAATGACAGGGGAGACGAAATTGAAAGTATGTCTTATAAATAAAATGCGCCTAACATTCTTATTTATGCAAGCGCGGATACCCTGCGCCCATACCAAATCCTTATCTCGCTGCAAATCATTATTGATTAACCTATGCATACAATTGGAGTAAATCTTTCTGAAGTAAAATGTGATTTTTAATTTAAATATAAAAACATGAAACAAACTACAACAAAGTTATTTTCAAAATTCAATTCAAAGGAATCATTTGCAGAAGAAGCAAAAGAAAAATCATCTGAGGTATCCAAAGATGATCGACGCAGTTTTTTAAAGAAAGCGGCACTTGGAGGCCTTTCTTTGGGAGCCTTTGCTTTTGCTCCGGTAGAGAAAACTTTAGATTATACTACCCAAAAGATTAACAGGTATTCTTCACCGTCAGATCTTAAAATTACTGACATGCGCATTGCGGATTTCGAGATATGTCCCATTCTGAAAATCTATACCAATCAGGGTGTTTATGGCCTGGGAGATATACGTGACGGAGCTGATAAGCGGTACGCATTGGAGCTTAAAAGCCGGATACTCGGAATGAATCCCTGTAACGTAGAAATGATATTTAAAAAAATTAAACAATTTGGCGGGCCAAGCCGCCAGGCCGGTGGAGTATGCGCGGTAGAAATGGCTTTGTGGGATATCATTGGAAAAGTATATAACATACCGGTTTACCAATGCTTAGGTGGCAAATACCGGGATCAGGTCCGGATATATTGCGATACTACAGCCACCAAACAAACTCCGGAAGGATACGCCGAGCGCATGAAAGAGCGACTGAACATGGGGTTCACATGGCTGAAGATGGATATGGGAATTGATCTGTTAAAAGATGTTCCAAACGCTCTTGTAAATGATGATTTTTGGAAACAACAGAATGGTAAAATGGAGCAGTGGGGAAATAATGGAGCTACCAGTTATGCACAAACGAAACATCCGTTTACTGCTGTTCAGGTTACTCCAAAAGGGATAGACTACCTTGTTCAATTTGTAAAAGATGTCCGCCAGGCAGTTGGCTACGATGTTCCGTTATCTACTGACCATTGGGGGCATTTTGGAGTAAATGAAGCTATCAAGCTCGCGAGAGCTATGGAACCTTATGATCTTGCCTGGATGGAAGATGTGCTTCCCTGGTTTTATACAGATCAGTTACGTACGTTAACGGAAGCTACCACTACACCTATAATAACCGGCGAAGATTGTTACCTGTTAAATGATTTTAAGCCTTTAATAGATAATCATGCTGTAGATATTATTCATCCCGATATTAATTCCTCAGGTGGCATTTTGGAAACTAAAAAAATAGGCGATTATGCTGAGGAGCATGGTATTGCTATGGCTATGCATCATTATGCTACTCCCATCTCCTATATGGCGAGTGTTCATGTAGCAGCGGCTACTCAAAACTTTTTGGCGCTGGAAGATAATGGCATCTATTATCCTTATTGGGACGATCTTGTAAAAGGTATTAGTAAGCCAATTATTAATAAAGGATATGTAAAAGTCCCGGAAAAGCCAGGTTTGGGTGTAGAATTAAATGATGAAGTGGTAAAACAGCATCTGATAAAAAACGGTGGTTTCTTTGAACCTACGCCTGAATGGGATGAACTTCGTTCATGGGACAGAACCTATAGTTAGTCAAATTGGTGAATGGTGAATGGGCAATGATGAATGATTATAGAGGGTTCGCCACCATTCACCACTTGCCATCACCATTCACAAAATAGAATTTGCCTTTATTTCTTCATTGACTGTACAAGTAAATCAACAATTATATGAAAAAAAGTTTTATTTTATTAGCGTCTTTGTTTTTATGTGTTTATGTATGCACAGCACAGCAGGTGGGAACTTCGCCGGCATACATTGAGGCGCTAACTTCACAATGGAAAGGCGCTCGTTTTGAAGATGGCCGACCTAAAGTTTCTGATGCAATTTTGCAACGGTTAAAAAAGGTAGCAATGGAAGAAGCATGGGGCTATTTGCGTGGACATGGATACGAGAATCAGTTTGAAGGAAATTGGAAAGTGCTTCATGCCGACAGCGCCATGACGGGCCGCGTAGTAACGGCTCAATACATGCCTGAAAGGCCGGATTTTAAAAAAGTAATAAGACAGGCTGGATTGGCCGAGGGGCGCGATTCTTCCGGCGGCACCAATTCCTGGCCCATAGATATTTTAAAACCGGGTGATGTGTATGTAGCGGATGGATACGACAGAATTATAGACGGTACGTTAATCGGATCTAATTTGGGAAATGCCATTTATGCTAATTCTAAGAATGGAGTTATTTTCTACGGCTCTGTCAGAGATGAAGGCGGGTTAGATGAAATCAAAGGCTTTAATGCATGGACGAGAGGCCAGGATCCGTCTTATCTTCAACAGGAGATGCTGACTTCAATCAATGCACCTATCCGTATTGGCAGAGCCATCGTCTTACCAGGCGACGTGGTACTGGCCAATAAATACGGAACTATTTTTATCCCTGCCTATCTCGTGAATGATTTGGTACTATCCGGAGAAGTTACCCACCTGCGGGATGAATTCGGGTTTCAGCGATTACATGAAAAAAAATATACTGCCGGAGAGATTGACAGTAAATGGAGCAAAGCTATTCAGGAAGATTTTTCAAATTGGATTAAGAATTATCCCGATAGTGAGCTGCCTATGACGAGGAAAGAATTAAATGATTATTTGAAGGGGCAATAGGTAAGGATTGAATTCTACAATAAAAAGTATTTTTTTGTTCCCTACTCAAATTGAATTTTTGATGTGATTGTGAATTCCCCTTATGGCCTTAACGCCATCCGGTTTTTTGCCTGTGATGGAATAGCGCTGTATGAATCAGTAGTACAGGGGATGCCTGCATATTAATCTCTTTCCGGCCAGCTAACAGATATGCTGTCCATGCCAAATCTTTTATTGTGAAAAGGATAAGCCTCTATTCTTGTTATCTCATTTCTTAAATACCTATCATAGAGTTTTGCTATCAATCCTTCAAGTTTAAATATTTTTAAAGCTTATTTGGTTGTAGTTTCTTTAAAAGTATTTCTTTTCGGCTGCGTGATACATCAACAGTTGTTCTATCGCTCATTAGTAAATAACCACCTTCACCTTTCATGTATTTCTCCACTTCATTTAAATTAACAAGATACGAATGATGAACCCTGGCAAAAGAATAATCTTCCAGCATTTCTTCAATTTCTTTTAAAGTACGTGATGCAATTATTTTTTGTTTATTTTTTAAAAACAGAATAGTGTAATTACTATCAGATGCGCAACTGATAATACTTTCAACCAATACCATCTGTAATCCTTCCATTGTTGGAATGGCAATTTTATTCACGCCGATTGTTGGATGGTTTAGTTTTTGTAAAAGAATGTCTACTTGCTGGGGAAGAGGATGGCTTATGCTGTTAACTGCTTTCTGCACTGCCTTTTGTAATTCTTCTGAGTCAATAGGTTTTAATAAATAATCCAACGCACTGAAACGTATTGCTTTGATGGCATATTGATCGTAGCTGGTGGTAAAAATCAAATGGTAATCAATTTGGTGCAATTTCTCCAGCAATTCAAAACCGTTCATGTGGGGCATTTCAATGTCCAGAAAAAGTATTTGCGGCTTCTGCTCATTAATTGATCGTAAAGCGGCGGTACCTGAATAACAGATGTCCAGCACTTTTACATCCGGACAATAACGCTCCAGCAATGTGGTCAGGGCTTCACAACTATAAGGTTCATCGTCAACAATGGTGGCGGTTATCATTGATTTATTTTTATATTTCAGGAACTACTTCTGTTAAATCTTTATAATTCATTTTTAAAATTACTCTTGTGCCTTCAGGCTTGCCTTCATTGTCCGTAATGTCTTCAATTTCAAAAAATGTTTGTTCATTATGATCCCTGTTAAGCAATGCAAGGCGTTCTGTTGTAATTTGCAAGCCCATTGATTTCTGTTTTTCTACTGATTTGCTTTTAAACTCGGCAGCTTTATTTCTACCTACGCCATCATCAATTATCATACAAGTCAATATTTTTTTGTCGATGCTCAGTTTAATTTCAAGATGCCCTTGTCCTTCTTTATGCATCAGTCCATGCCAGATGGCATTTTCAGCGAAGGGCTGTAACAAAAGCGGAGGAATAAAAACATTATCTGCATCAATGGAATTGGTGAAAGTAATGCTGTAATCAAATGAATCTTTAAATCGCAGTCTTTCCATATCCAAATAAAGGCAGAGCATTTCCAGTTCGTCTCCAACACATATAAATGATTTTTTAGAATTGCTTAATACCGTTCGCATCAACCGTGAAAATTTAGTAAGGTAATTAGAAGCTGCTTCCGTTTCACTTTTAAGAATGAAACTATTAATGGAACTAAGGCAGTTAAAAATAAAATGCGGGTTCATTTGTGCACGCAGAGCCTGCATTTCAACCTCAGTTACATGTTGCTGAAGTTCTGCTTGTTTATGCATGTTTTCCAGCTTTTCATTCTTTCTTTTAAGTGCAAGGTTTTTGTAAATAATAAAACCTGAAAGGGCGGCAACCAGCAGACAGGCCAGAAGAATCCATTTTAGCAATGCTTCATGCTGTAATTCTTCTTCTTTGATCTTATTGTCTTTGTCCAAAATCTTGTTATCCTTGTCCAGGAGTGCCAGCTGGTCCGTTTGTTTTTTAAAATCTGCCTGTTTTTTATAAATAGAAAGTTTCCATAGAAATTGATTGTTGACAACGGAGTCTTTTAATGAAGTAAATTGATGCAGGAAAAAATAAGCGCTGTCATTTATATGAAGCTCATTGTAAAGTTTAGAAAGCAACAGGTATCCGTCGAGCATGTATTGCTTTGCTCCGGCCTGCCTGGCAATTGAGGAGCTTTCAAGTGCATACTGAAGCGCCGTTTTATCTTCCCCCTTCTTTTGATATGTTTTTGCAGCGTCTAGCAGCACCCGCATCAGATCCCATTTGTCATTTCCTGCCCTGAAATGTTGAATAGGTTTCAGAAAAATACTCAGCGCAGAATCGTATTGGGCTTTCATCAATAAAGTTTCAGCGAGACTAATTCGAATCATTTCATTGGTGGGATCAATTTGCAGGGCTTTCTCAATATAAGAGTAGGAAGAATCCGGCACGTTCATTAACCGGTATAATGTTCCCACCAGTTCAAGATAAGTCCAATTAACTGTAAAATGATCTACGTTGTGCATATTTGCATATTGAAATCCCCTGTTATAATAACCCAATGCATCTGCATAAGATCCCGCCGCTTTATATAAATGCCCCATATTGATAAGTGATATAGCCACACAAGTATGATCGCTCGTTTTTTGTCTTACCAGCAGGCTTTGGCTGAAATAATAAAAGCTACTATCATAATTTCCTAAAGTTGCATATATAATACCCATCCAGGCACAGGCCTTTCCTTCTCCTATCCGCTCACCCAATTTATCGAAGAAGAGAATGGATTTTTTATTGTAAGCCAGGGATTCATCAAAATTATTCTGGGAAAACAGTGATTGGGCCAGCCAGACATTGCACCATCCCATTCCAAAATTGCTCTGAAGCGTTTCAAATAGGCTCAAAGCGTCACGTAAATATTTTTCAGCAATAGGGAAATTTTTTCCTTCGATTTCTGCAACACCAAGAAGCATGAGCGAAGTTGCTTTTCCTGAAGTATAGTTTAGGTTTACAGACTCTTTATATGCGATGTTGGCCCATCCGGAAATAGTATCGGAGTAATTCTTCAGCAACAACCAATATTCTTCACCCAGTGCATTGAGACAATCTATTTTTTGAATGCCATGTGTTATTGGAAAAATATTTTTTAAACTGTCTATTTTTTTCAGGTTGGGCATCTGCGCTAAAGAAACAGAAGCGAATAATATACTTATAAAAAGGATTATTATTTTTTTACCCCGTAGCATATAGTTCCAATGAATGGTTTTAAATAATTTACCACGAAACCTGCTTTTTAACTAACCTCCTTTAAAGTTACTTTATAATAGCAACTTCAATTAATTTCCTTTATCGAAACTAATTTTTATTCCGCACAAAATATACCAATAGTGTTCAGATGAACATGGGGAAGGATTATTGGCTGGTTTCATTGAGCCGTTGGTAAAAATGGAATTCAATTTACAAAAAGTAGGGTGCCTGCAAAAATATCCTTTCTGTTTTGTCAACTAATATTTCATTTCAGCAAATTATCCTTGATTTCTGCAAGTTGATCATTTATGCTTCCTATCGGATATATTCTGAAATAATTTTATTCTGATAATTAATCAGAATGTAATTGTAGATAAAAGGACAAAAACCTGTAGGAATTAAGTAAGCCTGAATTATTTGAAAATGGTTTTAAAGGGTTTATGAAAAAAAGTAGAAATAAATTTTGATGGAAGAACCACGTAAACCAAAAAGTAGAAAATTGACTTTTTTTAGAAAAATAAAAATCCCATCCAATATTAAGAAGAATCAAAATAAAATGGCAATCATTTATAACAATTAAAATATACAATTATGAAAACATTAAACAAACTTTTATCAAAGAAGTGGGTTCTGTTTGTAGGTATTACCCTTTTTATTTTTCTTTCCTGCCAGAAAGAATCTTCTATTCAACAAAAGAAAACGCTAACTATTCAGCAAAATCCGCAGTTAAAAACCAATTCTTCGTCAGAGAATATAAGTTCTGCAGTTGCCACAGATTGGTACAGGTTGCAATTCCGAATGATATTAAAGGCAAATCCCGCAACCGATGGCGCCCTGGACGCGGAAGTATTTGCATACATTGGCATTGGGCTATATGAATCCGTAAGATCAGGCATTAAAAATTCGATCAGCCTTTCAAACTCACTCTATCAAATGCCGGAAATGCCCGCAAAAGACAACAATGGTTACGACCTTCAGGTTAGTGCCAACGCTGTTTTGGCAAGCCTTGTGCGCAATATGTATCCTGCTTCATTCATTGCTGCCAACCAGGCAAGCATTGATTCATTAGAAAATGCATACAACGAAAAACTGTCGCTATCCATGGATTCAAAAAAGTTTCAGCGTTCACAGGATTATGGAAGGGCTGTTGCCAACGCGATTTATAACTGGTCAAAAACAGATAATTATAATGTTAGCAATGCAGGTTACGTATTACCCACAATGCCCTTAGGCGTGTATATTCTTACTCCACCAAAATATGCTAAGCCGATTTTACCATTTGTTGGTGATTCGCGCCCATTAATCATTGAAGATGGCAGCGGTGTTTGCCCCCCGCCACCTTTCCCTTATTCAGAAGATCCTGCTTCCGGTTTTTATAAAATGGTAAAAGATATTTATGATGTTTCAAAATCATTAACAACAGAGCAGATTACTATAGCCAAATATTGGAATGATCTGGGTATAGGCATAGGCTACACGCCGCCGGGGCATATGCTATTTGTGGCAACTGAAGCCATTGAACAAAGTGGAGTTAATTTGGGAACGGCTGCAGAAGCTTTTGCCAAAGCGGGAATCGCGATTCGCGAAGCACATCTCGTCTGCTTCAGGTCAAAATACCAATACTTGCAGATACGGCCTGTCAGCTACATTCGCAAACTAATTGATCCTACATGGATGTCCCTCATTCCAACTCCGCCCCATCCTGAATATCCTGCTGCACATGCTTTCCTTACAACAACGGTAATGACAGCAGTAAGCAGCGTGCTTGGTTCTAATGTAGGAGTTGTTGACAGTGCTTACTATTTATTAGGATTCGCTCCACGATCCTTTTCGTCACTGGATAAAGTTGGGGAAGAGAGTGGCAATTCAAGGAGATATGGCGGCATTCATTACATGCCTTCCATTATGGCCGGCTGGGCGGCAGGAAAAGAATTAGGCATAAGAGTGGGGAATGTGAAAATGGAAGAATAAAATTAATTCATTACCAGCTTGACCCAAAAATGAATTTAATTGCTTAAACCTTAATGAAATTTATGTTGCAGGAGCGGAAATAAATGGGGGCGACGCCAGTCAAGTTAGGAAACTGAAATTTTAAAATCAGATACTATCGTCAACATTATTCGGTAAATAAAAAAAATCCGGATAGTTACGAAGTAAGGAAAGTAAAAATTCTATTGATAAAAGAAGTTAAAAGCCGAAAAGTAGAAATCCGATAGTATCTGATTGACATTTTTTAAAAATTCATAATTGCGAAAACCAAAATAAAATGATATTCATTTTTTATAACAATTAGTCCAATTTGTTTTGACGGCATACACATTTAAATATTATTATTTCAACAAACGAATTGCCATGAGTAAATACCTGCTTGCTGCATTGTTATTTTTTATTTTAAACAACAATAATGCTTTTGCTCAAACCAATAATTCATCTCCAACTTACCCTCAAATAAAAGGGCTTGTTAGTGTTGTTCAACCTATAGTAACTTTTGATAAGAACGGCCACACATTTAATTTCTCAAATAAAAGTTATACGGTTATTTTTCCAATAGCAATACTTATTTTAAAAAGCGATAAGATTGGTTTCGCTTTTGAAGTAGCGCCGGTCATTAAATTTGATACCGTCACCAGCAAAGTCACCAATTTGGTTTTTGATCCCGCAGTTATTTTTCGTTTAAAGCATGGCTATAATTTTGTAACGAGAGTAGCATTTGAAACAAGCGGCCGCTACGGGTTTACTCCGGTTTTTGCCAAAACAATTATTAAACGGCCTTATGTGAATTATTTTGTTGATGTTGGCGCCCCGGTTCGTTTTGGAAATACAAAACCTGCATCAATAGGTTTAACATTTCAATTTGGGGTTATATTCTGATTTGAAAAACTCAAACTGTGATTTGCCTTATGGATAAATATAACGTTTATGTATAACCTAAAAGAACAAAAATCTTTTAACCATAAAAAATAATAAAACGAAAAAATTAATCTTGCTACCAATTACCTTCATTTTTCTGGCTATTGGTTTTCTTCAGGCGCAAAGTAGTGACATTCACAAAATAGCATCTTCAACAAAAGAGGACTCAACTAAAGAAAAGTTGATTGGTATTTGGTTCTGCAAAGAGTCTCCTGTAGACCCGGACCCGGATCTTGTAGCTAAAACCATCTTCAAGATATTGATGGCAGATGGAACACTTGTTATTTTTAATACAAAAGATACGCCCAGGATTACTATCAGTGGAGAATGGCATTTGAAATCTGATAATGAATATATTGAAGTGTTATCAAAAATTCAGTTTTCCCCAATATAGTAGGGTTAGAGAACGAAATAACCGTTGAATTTACAGATAACAATAACATAATCACTAAATTCATAATAAACGGCTATGCATATGAAGAAAAGTGGCAAAAAATAAATTAGATAAATTCTCCAGTAAAATAAAACTCTCGCCGCTATTGATGGCCGCGTTTATTTTACCAATTGTGGCAATGGTTTACGTCTCCTGCAAAAAAAGAACACTCCCGCAGCCGCAAAGAAACTTTATTAAAACATTTCTAAATTTTTTTTTTTACCAACCGCCCTTTTATTACGCTAATTACTCAATGGAGCTATCAAAGCCTTAAATGGCAAAGTATTTTTGGTGTATTATTTACCACCAAAAAAACATGAAGTCATGAAAACAGCATTCATCCGGAGCATTGGCCTCTCATTATCAGCAATGATCATGGCCCTGCATGTGGGTGTTCATTGTTCGAAGCGACCCATTACGGATCGCGCCGGCGGGGCTGGTCTCCTGACCAACGCACAGAATGAGTCACTGCTATAATTTGCATACATGGCCGGCTTACGCACGGTACCCGAAGAATACTATTATCCATCAGCAAGATTTTATATTGATGGAATCAATAGCTTTGGAATGTTGAATTATCCGGCAATTAAGTTTGGCCCCGTTGGTCGGAGACCAGACAGGGCTTTCGGGCTAAATGTTTCAGATGGTGAAAAGGGAACACCTTTTGGAGAAGCCTGCCTGAACGGATTCCTGTCCGGACTGGCTCATCCCCGTCCGACCCGGTCATCCGGGCAGGGGTTGGGATGAGGTTGAGACAGTAAACAAACAATTAATTCAGATTCTTATTCTGAATAATCGAAAAGAAGTTTCAATTATTATTGGCTTCCCAGATGGACTCCTTCTCCCCGTCCGAACGGCTCGGCCGGGCGGGCTTTTGGAGAAGCCCGCCTGAATGATGCAGTCGGGCAGGGGTTGGGATGAGGTTCTACATCGCTCCGTCTTTTACTCCTTTAAAATATCCTACCGACTCGGCAATACCAGGCAATGGATCTTTCATATCTTTTTCAAATTCGATACCGCAATGGCCGGGGTATTTTATTTTGCGCAGCGCGCGTACCAATGCCGGGAAATTAATGATTCCGCGGCCAGCTTCTATAGCTTTTCCATCTTGTGCTGCTGCTGTTACATCTTTAATGTGCATGTCCAATATCCGCTTGTTATATTTCAAAACGGCTTTTGTTAGATCCACTCCGGCGCGCTCTGCATGGCCAATATCAAGACAAAGCCCCATACGGGCATCTTTGTTTTTAATTAAATTATAAGCAACTTCAGGACTGGGATACAATTTATCTTCAGGCCCATGATTGTGAATGGCAAACTTTATGTTATAGGACTTTACTTTTTCTTGTACATAATCAATCTGGTCATGCTCAGGCACCCCGATAATAAGCGAGACGCCTGCATTCTTAGCGTATTCAAAAGCCTGATCTACTTCATCTTTGTTCTTCATGTAGATAACGCCCACGCCATAAATGCTGATGCCACCGTCTTTGTATTGCTTTATTACTTCATCAATTTTTTCTTTGGTACTATCGAAGGGCAGGTGAAAATTTTTGATAGTCATGTGATGAATATCGAGGCGTTGCATCATTTGTATAGATTGAGGAATATCAAAGTTTACAAATGTCCAATCTGCAATGCCTACCGGAAGATCTTTTGAATGTTCAAATTCATCAAAATGAAATGATTCACCCTTGTTAACTAAAGGCGCTAATGTTGCAGCCGTGAGGCCAAGGGTTGTGTTTCTGAGAAAATTTCTTCTGGAAGACATGATTAAAATTTTAAAATATTATGGAAAAGGCCACTAATTTCACGGATTAACACGAATTGAAATAATTGGTCTGACGGTCTCCGTCTGACCAATTATTTCAACTCTTTCATTTTAATACTTCTGAAAGAAACCTGATCGCCATGATCCTGGAGAAGGATATGTCCTTTATCCCACAACCCAAAATTCTTCCAGTTTTTGTATTTACTGATGGCCACAAGTTGTTTAAAATCATCTGATCCTCTTTGATAAGAAAGCATCTTATAACCATTCAGCCAATGTTCTACGTGATTATCGGGATAGACTATAATTCTTCCATGATTCCATTCACCAACGGGTTTCAGCGCGGCTGGAATATTATTTCTCGGGATCAAATCATATAAAGAAGATGTAGTACGATCAAAATTTCTTCCGAGTTTGGCATCGGGGTGCAGTTTATCATCCAGCACCTGGTATTCAAGCCCAATGCCCGACATGCCATGTGCATCGTAACTTTCTTTCACAAAATATTTTACACCGCTGTTGGCCGCCGGAGTCAACTTAAATTCAAATTGCAATTCGAAAGCTCCATATTCTTTATCAGTTATTATATCTCCGCCTCTTCCTTCCTGTTGGCCATTGGACGGCAAAACAGTTAAAACGCCATCCTGCATTACCCAGCCTGAATCGGGGAAATGTTTTTTGTCAAGGCCTCTCCATCCATTGGATGTTTTACCATCCCATAATAACTTAACTCCATTTTTCTTTTCCTGGCCGGATAAAGTGTTCGGAACAAGGTTCACCACAAAAAGCTTGTCATCAGGACTGGGTTTTAAGTTTCCTGTTTTTATCCTGATATTCTTCCAGCGGATTTCCTCTCCTGCACGGGAAGGATCTGAAATTTGATGAACTTGTAATGCAATAAAACCTTTTGGCGTCATAGCATCCACAAGGTTTGCCGCCGGCACTCCATTTACCCAGGTACGGATACTATTGCCGATACATTCCACATGATAATGATTCCATTCGCCATTTTTAAAAGCTGTTTTAGCGTGGGGGTTTAGTTCCAAAGGATAGAGCCAGCCGCGTCTTGCTTCATCATAGATGCCGCCGCTCCAGGCTCTTTTAGAAGGATCTATTTCTACCTGGTAGCCGTGTACGCGGCCATTGTTATACTCCGGTGAACTTTCGCTCCTGATCTGAATTCCTGAATTCATAGCCGTATCTACTTTAAAATCTATGTCAAGAAAAAAATCACCATATTGTTTATCGGTAACGAGAAATGAATTGGGCGTATTAGGAACGGTCGTTCCTACAATCTCACCATTTTCCACGGTATATTTTGCATGGCCGTTTAATTGATGCCATCCGTTTAAATTTTTTCCGTTGAACAGATTTTGCCATCCATCACCCTTAGGCGTACCCGAAGAAGAATTACTACAAATCAGAAATGTGAAAAACGTCGCGGCAGTTACAAGATATTTGAATTTCATTTTTAAAATATTTGTGAGATTTTTTTACAGATATAAAATTGTAGGTGTAAATATATAATTATTCAAACAAGTGGGAATCAAAAATTGTCTCTTTTTATTGATCGAATAAATGAAGTACCTCATACCTTGCATTATAATTCTTAAATTGTAAATTGCTTTCAGTTAATCAATCAATTTTTAATATGGCAGATCATTTTATTCTTTCAAAAGAAATTGCTTATCAAAAAATTCATAGGATGGCTTATGAAATAGTGGAACAAAATGTAAATGAAAAGCAGATAATACTGGCGGGCATCAAACAAAACGGAAGCGTCATCGCCACAGCATTGTATCAATTTCTAAAAGAAATTTTTAAAGGAGAAATTAAAATTATAGAAATTAAAATAGACAAAAAAGATCCGAAAAATATTTCTTTATCCGAAGAAATTAATTTTGATAATAAAGTGATTCTTGTGGTGGATGACGTAGCCAATAGTGGTAAAACATTGTTATATGCACTAAGGCCTTTCCTTGATTTTTATCCAAAGAAAATACAAACATTGGTGCTGGTAGAAAGGAGTTATAAAGAGTTTCCGGTTTCGCCGGATTATGTAGGGCTTTCGGTTTCTACTGCTTCTACTGAAAAAATAATTGTAGAAGTATCGAAAGGTGAAATAAAACGGGCAACGCTAAATGCCACTTAGCAGTAAACCAACAAAAAAAGAGTTTTTCTAATGCAAGTATTTCCAGATCACAAAAAAAGCAATCAAAATAATCAGGATAATCAGGATGATAGTGGAGTAAATCCAGGGGTTATCTTTTAACCGCCTTTTTTCTTTTGCTGATTTCTTTTTTTGTAATTGCAACTGCAGGTTACGATTTAGCTGTTCAGCAAATGCCAAAGGATCTTTTGTGTTTTTAAAATGTTCAAGGCCTTCCACGGCATCGCTTTCCAGTTCTGAATTCAGGAGGTTGCTTTCAAATTCGTGTCTTTCTTCAGCCGATAATTTATCGCTGAGGTAATCCATCAATTTTTGATTGTCAATATCTTTATTGCTGTTTGATAATATGTTTAATAAATCATCGTTCATTGCTCTTTTTTTTGGCTTCTTTTTTTGACCTCTTAAAATTTATTAATAAAAGATTTTTTATAAAGCCATCATTTTTGTATCAAATTTATTGTTTAAGAATTCATTAATAATTTCAAATTCCTTTTTCCATTTTGAAGGTTACTTTTTACCTGCAGCATAGAAAAGCCCGTTATGTCAGCAATTTCCGAATAAGATTTTTTTTGAAGGTAAAATAAATTTACACATTGTTGCTGTTCCGGGTTTAATTGTTTTAAAGCTTCCTGCATTTTCTGTAAAAGCCTGTCTTTTTCAATCAAATCATTTTTATCAATACTTATCTCATCATGAGGAATTGCCCGGTCGTTTAATTCCACATGATAATTTTTATTGCCTCTTAGCTTCATGAGACAGTGATTTTTGGCAATCATATAAATCCAGCTCTTGAAATATTCTACTTTGTACTTATGTAATTCGTTGATTACTTTTAAAAAAATCTGCTGCACGCAATCGCGCGAATCTTCTTCATTTTTTAGATATTTCATGCAAACACCCAGCAACAATAATGTGTATCTCGGTAATAAAATACCCAGCCACTTATTATCGAGATCATTATAAAAGTTCTCTAATAATTCCGCATCGCTGATATGATTGTATTTTTGAACTCGCAAAAATTCTTTTTTTTTATAAGATGTAAACTTAGATAATTTCCATAAGTTACCTTTGCATAAATATTTTTAGATTATATGGAATATATGGTTTGTTGTGTGCCGGTAAGCCCTCTCAGGGCAGAACCGTCGCACAGGGTAGAAATGGTATCTCAGCAATTGTTTGGAGAAAAATCTTTCCTGGTAGAAAAAGGAGAAGATAACTGGGTTAAAATACACTTAAAATATGATGACTATGAAGGCTGGGTGCAGCAAAGCCATCTCGTAAGTATAGATGAAGATCAATATGTGAAGACGGATAAAGAGCTTACTTCCGATTGGGTAAACGAGATAGATTATAACGGACACCTGATGAATGTGCCAATGGGATGTTCACTAAGCGCTTTTCAGGATGGCATTGCTTTTTGGAGAAAAAATTCAGTTAATTTTAAAGGTAAGATATGGGACCCTGAAGAAGTGAAAATCAGTCCCAGGCTTATAAAACAAATTGCTTTTAGATTTTTAAATACCTCTTATCTGTGGGGTGGAAAGTCCGTGTTTGGAATTGACTGCAGTGGTTTTGCACAAATGGTTTACAAATTTATCAATAAGCATTTACCCCGTGATGCAAGACAGCAGGCTGAATTAGGGGAGACAGTGAATTTTTTACCGGAAGCACATTGCGGTGATCTTGCATTCTTTGATAACAATGAAGGAAAAATTATTCACGTTGGGATGCTATTAAATGATCATGAAATAATACATGCTGCCGGCAAAGTGAGGATTGATAAAATAGACACAGAGGGAATTTTAAACCTTGAAACAAAGCAGAGGACGCATAAGCTCCGTATTATTAAAAGATATTTTTAATAATAAATCTTTCAAATCTGTTTTCAAAATATAAAATAGAAAAAGCGGGTATTTGTTGCTTTACTGTACTTTAATTATGACACTAATGTGAGGCACGCTCTGATTAAAAACAAATGCTGCCCGGATTTTTTTAAGAAAAATTATAATTATCTCCCTTCTCTAACGGGGATTCGTTTCCTTTTTTCGCGATCTAACGGCCTTCTGTTTCCGCCACCGCCATCAGCTTCATTCATTCTTATCTGGCGGCCATTATGTGTTTTCCCATCAAGCCCTTTTATCATTTTTGCAGCAGCGGATTTATCTACTTCTACCCACGAGTTCATGTCGCGCAGGTCAATACGGCCCAGCACTTCTTTTTTAAGATTGCTTTCATCAAGTATGTATTGTAAGAAACTAGCTTTATAAAAACCATCTTTTGTACCGAGATTAATAAACAGCCTGGTGAAGCCGCCATCTCTCTGGTAAGTTGGCCTTTCCCTTCTGTCACTATTATCGCGGCGGTTAATAGTATCAACGCGCCTTTCTTTGAAATCCTGCCTTGCGTTCAGGTCTTCAGCATGTTCGTAATATTTTAAAAAATGGTCAAACTCAAGAGCAGCAACCCTTTTAAGCACTTCTTCTTTGGTAACGTCTGCAAATTTCTTTTGCAAATCCGGCATGTAAGTTTCATAATCTCCATTAGAAATATCTGTATTGATCAGCTTGTCCATAAAATAAAAAAACTGTCTGCGACATACTTCTTTTCCGGTAGGAATATCGAGCTTGTGAAATTGCGCATTCACCATTTTTTCGAGCTGGCGAATCTTAAAAGATTCTCTGCTATGGCATATAGAAATGCAAATCCCACTCTTGCCCGCGCGTGCTGTACGTCCGCTTCTATGCGTGTAAACTTCTATATCATCAGGAAGCTCAAAATTAATTACATGAGTAATTCCGTCCACATCAATGCCGCGCGCAGCCACATCTGTAGCAATCAATATCTGGATTTCTTTGTTACGAAAACGATGCATTACCCTGTCGCGCTGCTGCTGTGTAAGATCGCCATGAAGCGCTTCCACATCATAACCTTCCTTAGATAATTTTTCAGAAATATTTTGTGCGTCTAATTTAGTGCGAGTAAAAATAATCCCATACATACCCGGATTAAAATCCACCAGTCTTTTTAAAGTTTCAAAACGCGAATGTGCCGGTGTAATAAAATATTGGTGATCAATATTTACGTTGGCAGTATTTTTTTTGCCCACAGTTACTTCCTGCGGATTGGTCATGAAATTTTTAGAGATAGCTCTTACTTCCGAAGGCATCGTAGCGCTGAAAAGCCACGTACTCTCACGGTTCACGGTATTTTTCAAAACGAAATCAATATCATCCCTAAAACCCATATTCAGCATTTCATCGGCCTCATCCAATACAACGTATTTTACTTTTTCAAGATCAATTGCTTTTCTTTCAATCATATCTATAAGCCTTCCCGGTGTGGCTACTACGATGTGAACGCCTTTTTTTAAAGCGCGGATCTGCATCACAATTGATGCGCCGCCATACACAGGTTCGGCGCTTATATTTTTTGAATACTTTTTATATTCCTGAATATCATTGCAAATTTGTAAACACAGTTCGCGTGTAGGGCACACTATTAAAGCCTGTGGATATTTGTGAGACGCATCAATTAACTGCAATAATGGTAAACCATAAGCTGCGGTTTTCCCGGTTCCGGTTTGAGCAAGCCCTACAAAATCCGTAGTGCCCGAAAGTAAGATGGGAATTGCTTTTAATTGAATAGGAGTGGGAGTAGTAAATCCAAGATCTGCAACCGCTTTTACGAGGTTTTCATTTAGGCCTAAGCCTTCAAATTCATTCATTAATTTTTTTTA
>Ga0070660_100001263_pt1 | contig 17233 bp, 12 predicted proteins | sample KBSC33metaG_FD_64670 | JGI IMG/M metagenome (GOLD analysis project Ga0070660, IMG submission 64670) | Corn rhizosphere microbial communities from Kellogg Biological Station, Michigan, USA - KBS C3-3 metaG | ecosystem: Host-associated > Plants > Roots > Rhizosphere > Soil ... | reverse complement strand
GTGTATAACCTGTTATTGAACGCCTGCCAGGCCGCAAAGTCCGGCGATGACCCGCCCACTGTAGTGGTCACGGTATCCGAGGATGAGGAAAAGATCCGTATCGCTATCCGCGATTCCGGCCCTGGCGTGCCAGGCGCAATCCGACAAACGCTATTTCAACCATTTGTCAGCGCGGGCAAGGAAAATGGAGTGGGCCTCGGTCTGACCCTTGCCCAGCACATCGCCCAGGAGCACGGAGGGGAAGTGAAGATCGAGGAGTCGATTCCCGGAAGGACTGTCTTCAGCATCCTGCTGTACAAGCGGAATCTGAAGGCGCCTCATCATACACAACAACCGGACTCTGTCACCATCAGCAACATCAAGGAGCAGATAGGCACTGCTGGCAGTACTGGAACCTGAAGCCTCCGTGAGCACCTATGGACCGTGTAGCGTTTCGCTCATTCATGTTTTCGCCACATTCTGTTCGCAGCCGCTTCGTCCTTGCAGCTTTGCTGCTTGCTCTGAGCGGCGCGGCGTTGGCGGGCCAATCGCCTCGCACCCCTGATGCGATGCCGGGACGCGCTGCCGGCACTGTGGATGCGAACTCATCGCGTCTTTCTGAAATCGAGGACCGCCTCAACGAGGTGACGGACGCGCTTACCAGAACCCAGAAGGCGCTCGAAGATTCGTCGGCGCAGATTCAGCAGCTACGCGCACAGATAGAAGAGATGCGCTCACAGATGGCCGCCAACGCGGCTGGTGCGAGCGGTGCAACTGCCGTCGCGTCATCGAGCAGCGGCAACACCTCTACAGTCTCGCGTAATCTGGAGACCATCCAGGAAGAGCAGAGCGCCATGCAGGCGGAGATCAAACAGCACGATCAGACCAAAGTAGAGACTGGCTCCAAATATCCCGTGCGGATCACAGGGCTGGCTCTCTTCAATGCGTTCTTCAACGCTGGAGTTGTCGATAACGTGGCACTTCCCACGCTGGCTTTTCCACGTATTCCCGGCTCGTCGCATGGCAGTGCGGGAGCTACGCTGCGACAGACCGTTCTCGCGCTCAATGCAACGGGGCCGAAGTTGGGAGGTGCCCGCAGCTCCGCTCAAATCGGTGTCGATTTCTTTGGTGGCACGTACACCAATATGTATGGCTACAACTCTGCCGCAGGTGTCATGCGAATGCGGGAGGCGCTCGCACGCCTCGATTGGGACAAGACGACCGTCGATGTCGGCTATTCGCGGCCCTTTATCTCGCCGCTTTCTCCGACCTCCTATGCGACTGTCGCGCAGCCCGCCCTGGCCGGCTCTGGAAATCTCTGGAGCTGGTCGCCGCAACTCCGCGTCGAGCAGCGGATCCCGGTGTCCGATGGACACACGCTTGCTCTGGAGGGAGGGTTCATCTACCCACAGTCTCCGGGCTATACCGCCATCCAGCTTGATAGCCCCGTCGAAGCCTCTCGTCATCCGGGTTACGAAGGCCGAGTCTCCTACCGCAATGCGGAGGGTTCCAGTGACATCGAGCATTCTCTCTCCTTCGGCATTGGCGCATACTCGAGCAGCCAGTTCTACAACAGCTCCACGCGGGTACACGCCTGGGCGGTTACAGGCGACTGGCGAATTCCGATGAAACGGTTCGAGCTGAGTGGAGAAATCTATCGTGGCCGAGCGCTCGGCGGTCTCGGCGGAGGTGCCTATAAGGACGCCTTGACCGGCAAGGACGCTGTCACCGGCTTTGCCATTACCCGTGGTGTCGATGCTGCGGGCGGCTGGAGCCAGTTGAAGCTCCGGTTCAGCCCAACCATCGAGGCCAACGCCATGTTCGGTCTCGACAATGCTTTCAGCAGCAACTTTGAGGGGATAGTCTTGTCTCCTTCACCAAATCCATTTCAGGTCTATGCACGGAATAGTACAGTTGGAGGAGATCTAATTTTTCGTCCTCGCACGTATCTCATCCTTTCGCCCGAGTACCGTCGAATACTCAGCAGGCGCTATACAGGTACGGACAACGTTGCAAATATCTTCACTATCACCGCGGGGTATCAGTTTTGACCCTGTATTTCTGTTGGATTGTTGTGAGTGAGCGCAGAAATGACGATTAAGCCGACAACGCGCGGACGTTGCCTCAACGTGGTTGCGCTCTCGGTTCTTACGCTGACGCAGGTTGCGTGGCCTCAGGCGCTCGATGTCACCGCGCATGTCGAAGTCAAGCGCCAGACAGGCCGCTCACATACCGTCCGCGCCTCTTCGTCCGATGTTGTCATCTGGCTGGTAGCCACCCGGAAGGCTCCGGTTCCACCTGATCCGGGGAAGACGAAGACTTACACGCTGGTGCAGAAGAACAAAAAATTCATTCCGCACCTGCTCGTTGTACCCACCGGAAGCAACGTCGATTTCCCCAATCTCGACCCCTTCTTTCACAACGTCTTTTCACTCTTCAACGGCAAGCGATTCGACCTGGGCCTCTACGAGGCGCACACGCATCGCGCCGTTCGTTTCGACCGCGAGGGTGTCTCCTATATCTTCTGCAATATCCATCCGGAGATGGGGGCCGTCGTCATCACGCTCAGCACCCCCTACTACGGCATCTCTAAAGCTGACGGGACCATTGTCATACGCAACGTTCCGCCCGGCAGCTATCGGTTGCATATCTGGGCAGAAAATGTTGACAATGAGCATCTCAACGCGCTCGATCGCACCGTTGAAATCTCTTCCGAAAACGCCCGGCTGGGAGACTTCCACCTCACCGCCACCGGCGACATGATGAACCATCATGCCAACAAGTTCGGCTCAGACTATCTTCCGAACGTCACCAATCCTTACTGAAGCACCAGAAGCTACTCTGTACTGTTCCCTGTAATGCTGATCAATACCAAGCCTTGTGGAGGGACTTTAAGCGTCAGTTCGCCCCCGCTGAGCGCAGTCTCTTCCGGCGGCGAAGGCTGTCCTGCAGCCCTCAGTTGGACAATTTGGTCGCGCGTCGGAAAAGCAGGACGGCCCATTGCATCATAGGCCTTGATGACGCTGCCGTGGTCGGCATCCAGCCGCCAGATCTTCGCTGATGCGTTGGCGGCAACGCCCGTAATGTGGACGCGGAAGGTCTTTGACGGTCCCGGGTTTGCGGGAGGAGGCGTATACGTTGCGCCCGTGCCGTAGGGAGGAGCATAGTTCCACAGCAGTACGGCGGTGCTTCCATCGTCCGCCTTTGTCGCAAGCGCGGCATCGGAGTCTACCTTCAGCCGGCGGTCGCCGAGCCGGTGCAGCATGGCAAAGGCGTTCAGCGCGGGTTTCGGAATGTCGTCCTCCGCAATCAGGCCATAGCCGCCGTAAAACGGAGTCTTCACCACACCTTGTTCCTCGAAGACATCAGAAAAGGACCAATAGCTCATTGCCTCCGTCAGGCCGTCGCATTGACTCACCGTCTCAGCCAGCCAAGGCCCCATGTAGACAGTATCGGTAACATCCGGCTCGTTCGCATAGCTGGCGTTGTACTCGCTGAAGATGAGCGGCACTTTCGGGAACGGAGAGGCCGCGATCTCGTCATGCACCTTGCGCACAGACCGGCAGACCATCTGGTCGCGCGGAATATGTTCATTGGTGTGGAAGACGTCTTTGGCGGTGTCGTTCGCGTAAACATGGGTGGTGACGAAGTCAACCGGAACGTGCTCCTGTTTGCAGTGCTCAAGAAAGGCCGGAACCCACGCAGCTTGCGCCGTAGCCGGTCCCCCAACGCGGATGCGGCTGCTTACCTTTTTGAGCGCGCGCGCCGTGTGGTCATAAAGCTCAAAGTAGGTTGCCTGTTGTGGCTTGCCTGCCCAGAAATCGATGTTCGGTTCGTTCCACACCTCAAAGTCCCACTTAGAGACTTCGTCGATACCGTAACGGTCGATGAGGTGTTGAGCAAACGCCTCGATCATGCCGTCCCATAATGCATAGTCTTTGGGCGGGGAGACGTTCTGCTTGTACCAGAATGCGTGCAGCGCAGCCGGATCGGAGGCCATTTCCTTCGGCATGAAGCTCAACTCGACGAACGGTTGCACGCCGTTGGCCAGCAGGCCGTCATATATCTGATCGACGTAGGAGAAGTTATAGACCGGTTTGCCGCTCGCGTCGAGGTGGAAGAGTCCAACGTCATCCAGAAAGATGCCGTGAAAGCGGACGGATTTGAATCCGGTTGCCTGCTTCACCGTGCGCAGGTCATCACGATAGCTTTCGCGTAGCGAGAGAATGGCCCTGCCGGAGCCGAATGTCTGCTCCCAGAAGTGAGGAAAGGCAGTCGTTGCGCCTTGCGAGTTCACATCAACGCGAATCTCAGACGTCTCTGTTTGCGAGTAAACCGGAAGCGCCGATAGCGCGACAAAAAGCAGGCAGCAGGGAAGAAATCGCATATGCATCACTCTAAGCCAATGTACCAGCCGTGTTGTGGCGACAGGTATCGTGCGGACTCCTAATGGGAGGCTGTTCCCGTCGTCTTGCTGGTGGACGGGTGCATCGGTTTCCGTACAGTTTTTGAAGTCGTCCGGCGCTTTTTAGTATGTGGCGCCGGAGGGCAAGGCGCAGGTGTGGCGACGACTGTGCGCGGGGCCGCTCGCGCAGCTGCTTCCAGGCTGCGGAGTTGCTGGTCATGCGCTACAGCGGCGGACTGCATTTGCTCTGCGAACGCGCGTCTTCCGCCTTCAAGACCGGCGAGCGCTCTTTGCAGCGTCACAGCCTGGTCCCGTGGGGCGGAAAGCCGTCCCGCCTCCGTGACCCGGAGCAGCACGTCATACAGCGCCTCGATGTTGCGATAGGCAGGCAACGCATGTGCGAGTGAGGAGGGATCTTCGTCGGCGGCAGCCAGCAACGGCGGTAGCGTTACCTCAAGGTCGCGGCGGATCGAGTCGATATTTGCAGCAGCCTCCTGGCGCACACTGCCGGGCGCTTTCCATTTTTCGGGGCGCAGGACCCCCAGTGCCTCGCCCACGGCATTGAGTGAAGGTTGCATCACCGCCGAAGGCTGCGCCATCGGATGCGTCGTGGAGACGCCTCCGGGGGGCGGCTGCTGCGCTTCTACAGTGCCTCCGAGCCAGCAAAAGACCATCAACAACAAAGGAACCCGTGATCGCAAGTACGTTTGAGTCAGTATCATCCAGTAGCCTGTGCCAGCACCCTTTCTTCGACAGGATTGCTCTCCGAAGCGACGGCAGCTTCGCAACGGTAAAACTTCGTAGCCTGTAGTTTGATGCTATTGCCTTCGCTCGGGCAACTTCGCCCCTCAAGACTTCAGTCCGATTCAGGCAACCGCGCGGGCCCCGGTCCGGAAATCGATCACGGTACTGGAGTGTGGAATGCTCGGCGAGAGATAGACGATTTTGAAGACCGCTTCCCAGGCTGTAAGGGTAGCAATGCGTAAACTTGGCCAAAAGCCACGCAGGATCATGCACTCCCATAGAACAGCATCCCGTCGAGCAGCCTAAATTCGTCCCGCGGCCCGCAAGGAGGCAATCTCCTCGTCGGTGAAGACATTGGAGCGGATCAGGAAGCGGACGCCCTCCGGGTTTTCGAGTGAGAACATGCCTCCGCGGCCGGGGACGACGTCGAGGATAAGCTGCGTGTGCTTCCAGTACTCGAACTGGCTACGGCTCATGTAGAACGGCGTCTCGCCCAGCGTTCCGATAAGAATGTCGCTGTCGCCGACGAGAAACTCGCCGCGCGGATAGCACATGGGCGAGCTGCCGTCGCAGCAGCCGCCGGACTGATGAAACATCAGGTCGCCATGCTTCTGCTGAAGCTTTGCAATCAACTCGATGGCGGAGTCGGTGGCGACGACCTGTTCAGGAATCGTAGTCATGGCAGCGGGGCCTGAAAGGAAACTGCAACGCCTCCACTAATAGCAGCGGGGGAGGCGTTGCAGCATCCAGGCACGTGGTTTAGAAGAAGCCCATCGCGTTGGGGTTGTAGCTGACGAGCTGGTTCTTCGTCTGCTGGTAGTGGTCGAGCATCATCTTGTGGTTCTCGCGGCCGATGCCGGACTGCTTATATCCGCCAAAGGCTGAGTGCGCCGGGTAGAGATGATAGCAGTTCGTCCAGACACGCCCAGCCTGAATGCCGCGGCCGAAGCGATAGGCGCGGTTCAGGTCGCGCGTCCAGACACCCGCGCCCAGGCCGTAGAGCGTGTCATTGGCGATCGACATTGCCTCGTCCTCGTCCTTGAAGGGTGTAACCGAGACCACCGGGCCGAAGATCTCTTCCTGGAAGATGCGCATCTTATTGTTACCTTCAAAGACGGTTGGCTCGATATAGAAACCGTTGGCCAAGTCAGGTCCATTGTCTGCTCGCTTCCCGCCGATGAGGACTTTCGCTCCTTCCTTCTTGCCGATGTCGAGATAGGAAAGGATCTTCTCCATCTGCTCGGTAGAAGCCTGTGCGCCGATCATCGTGTCGCGATCCAGCGGATTGCCCCGCCTGATCTTCTTCACCCGGTCGAGCGCCCGCTCCATGAATTTGTCGTAGATGGACTGTTGGACCAGCGCACGCGACGGACAGGTGCAGACCTCGCCCTGATTCAGCGCGAACATCGTGAAGCCTTCAAGCGCCTTGTCGAAGAAGGCATCGTCTTCGCGCATCACATCGGCGAAGAAGATGTTGGGGCTTTTGCCGCCAAGCTCCAGTGTGACGGGGATGATGTTCTGCGAGGCGTACTGCATAATCAGGCGGCCCGTCGTGGTTTCGCCGGTGAAGGCGACCTTGTTGACGCGTGTGCTTGATGCGAGCGGCTTGCCTGCTTCTAACCCGAAGCCGTTGACGACGTTGAGAACCCCGGGCGGCAGCAGGTCGCCGATCAACTCCAGCAAAACGAGGATGCCGAGCGGAGTCTGTTCGGCGGGCTTCAGCACCACGCAGTTGCCGGCGGCCAGCGCGGGGGCCAGCTTCCAGGCGGCCATCAGCAGCGGGAAGTTCCACGGAATGATGAGGCCAACCACACCCAGAGGCTCATGGTAGTGGTAGGAGATAGTGTCTTGGTCGATCTCCGAGATGCCGCCCTCCTGCGCACGAATTGCGCCTGCAAAGTAGCGGTAGTGGTCGATGCACAGCGGGAGGTCGGCGGCCATCGTCTCGCGGATGGGCTTGCCGTTGTCCCACGTCTCGACGGTCGCCAGCATCTCCAGGTTGTCGGCCATGCGCTGGGCGATCTGTTCGAGAATGTGGGCGCGTTCGGCGGCCGAGGTGCGGCCCCACGCGCCTTTGGCAGCATGGGCGGCGTCGAGCGCGCGGTTGATGTCGTCGGCGTTCGAGCGCGGTATCTCGCAGAGGACTTCGCCGGTGACAGGCGTGACGTTTTCAAAGTAAGTACCGGAGGCGGGTGCAACCCACGCTCCGCCAATGTAGTTTCCGTATTGTTTGCGGATTTGCACGGGGAACCCGTAGGTCCCGGGTGCGACTTTGCTCGCTGGTGCGGTGGTCATTGTGGACATGGGGTACGCTCCTTCATCTACATCGATGTATCTTTAGACGGGCGCGGGTGAGTTCGTGACAGGTCACACGCGCTGGGCGTAGCAACGGTACTCCTGCGCGATACGGCACCGCAACAGCGCCGCCCGGTCCATCTATGCGTTCCAGCATAGTCAGCACAAAACAGGAGCGTTAGCAGAAATCGGCAAATTTTCGAGAATTTTTACCGGAAGGCTGTTCCTGATTGCCGATTCTTGATAACCCCACTCTGCGCCGTCCCATAATAATGAGGACTGCGAGGCGGCATGGAAGAACACGCGAAGTTGAAGGCAACGCTGAGCACCTGGCAGCTATGGGGAATTGCAGTCGGCCTGGTCATCTCAGGCGAATACTTTGGCTGGAGCTATGGCTGGGCCAGCGCGGGAACGCTCGGCTTTCTGCTGACCACCGTTCTGGTGGCCACGATGTATACCGCGTTCATCTTCAGCTTCACTGAGCTGACGACGGCAATCCCCAGCGCAGGTGGACCATTCGCCTACGCCCAGCGCGCCTTTGGAGACACTGGCGGCTACATTGCCGGAGCAGCCACGCTGGTGGAGTTCGTCTTTGCGCCACCCGCGATTGCACTGGCCATCGGCGCATACCTCCACGTTCAGTTCCCTGGACTCTCACCCAGACTTGCGGCGGTACTGGCCTACGTGCTCTTCATGGCGATCAACATCATTGGTGTGAAGATAGCCGCGAGCTTCGAGTTTATTGTCACTCTGCTTGCCATCATCGAGCTGCTGGTCTTTATGGCGGTCGTCGCTCCAGGCTTCAAACTGAGTAACTTCCTTGCGCATGGATGGGCCGGTCACGATCACTTTTCGGCCATCACGGTTGCCGGCATGTTCGCCGCGGTGCCTTTTGCAATCTGGTTCTTTCTTGCCATCGAAGGCGTTGCTATGGCTGCAGAAGAGGTGAAGCGGCCCTCGCGTTCCATCCCGATTGCTTACATTGCCGGAATCATGACTCTGCTGCTGCTGGCGGTTGGCGTGATGGTCTTTGCCGGGGCCGTCGGCGACTGGCGAGTGCTGGCCGACATCAACGACCCGTTGCCGCAGGCGATGAAGATCATCGTCGGAGCAAAGAGCGGATGGCTGCACATGCTCGTCTGGCTGGGGCTGTTCGGGCTGGTGGCCTCGCTGCACGGAATCATCTTCGGCTATTCGCGGCAGATCTTCGCGCTGGCCCGCGCCGGCTATCTTCCATCAGTTCTCGGCAAGGTCCATTCGCGTTTCAACACGCCTTATCTTGCGATTCTCGCCGGTGGCGTGGTTGGCATTGCGGCGATCTACAGCGACTCGTGGATTACCATCGGCGGGCAGCCGCTGACGGCGAACATCGTCACCATGTCCGTGCTTGGCGCGCTGGTCATGTATGTCGTCAGCATGTTCGCGCTCTTTCGGCTGCGAAAGACAGAGCCGCACCTTACGCGTCCGTTCCGCGCGCGGCTGTATCCGTTCGCGCCTATCTGGACGCTGGTTTGCGCGGGCATCTGCATCGCCAGCCTCGTCTACTACAACCGTCTCATTGCGCTGATGTTTGTTGGCCTGCTGGTTGTCGGCTATCTTGGGTTGCGGCTGAGCTGGCGCGGAAAGAGGTTCGTGCCGGAGTCTGCCGACGCTGTTGAGGAGCGTTCCTGATCGTGAGCTTTTCCCATACAACTCGCGGGCGGACCTATCGGTTCGAGGACCTGAAGACGCTGCTTGCCAAGGCAAGTCCACTGCGCTCGGGCGATGTCCTGGCCGGGGTCTCGGCGGAATCAGAAGTCGAGCGGGCCGCTGCCCGTTTCGCGTTGGCCGATGTTCCATTGGTCCGGTTCCTTGCCGAGGCCGTTATTCCGTATGAGGACGACGATGTAACCCGCCTCATCATCGACACGCACGATGCCGCGGCATTTTCCCCCATCCGTCATCTCACCGTGGGCGAGCTGCGCGAATGGATTCTTGGCGAGGAGCGCAATGCGGAAGCCTTGTCCGCCGTCGCCGCCGGGCTGACGCCGGAGATGGTCGCCGCCGTCTCAAAATTGATGCGCAACCAGGACCTGATTCTGGCCGCGAAAAAGTGCAATGTAGTCACGCGCTTCCGCAATACCCTCGGGCTGCCGGGGCACATGGCGGTCCGCCTTCAGCCAAACCATCCCACCGACGACATTCAAGGCATCCTCGCTTCCACGGTAGATGGCCTGCTCTACGGCTGCGGCGATGCCGTGATCGGCATCAATCCGGCAACCGACAGCACGACCAAAGCCATCGAGCTCCTATGGGCGCTCGACAACTTCAGACAACGGTTCGACGCGCCTGTGCAATCCTGCGTCCTGATGCATGTCACCAATACGATGACGGCGATGGAGTCCGGTGCACCGGTCGATCTGGTCTTTCAATCGATCGCCGGGACCCAAAAGGCCAACGAGAGCTTCGGCATCACACTCAGCCTGCTACAGGAGGCACACGAGGCTGCACGTTCGCTCAAGCGCGGAACCGTCGGGCAGAACTGCATGTACTTCGAAACCGGGCAGGGAAGCGCGCTCTCCGCAGATGCACACTTCGGCGTGGACCAGCAGACGTGCGAGGCGCGCTCCTATGCCGTGGCGCGCAGATACTCGCCATTGCTGGTCAATACTGTCGTCGGCTTCATTGGGCCGGAGTATCTTTTCAACAGCAAGCAGATTATCCGCGCGGGCCTCGAAGACCACTTCTGCGGCAAACTGCTGGGCCTGCCCATGGGGTGCGATGTGTGCTACACCAATCACGCCGAAGCCGACCAGGACGACATGGACACGCTGCTGACGCTGCTTGGCGTCGCCAGTGTGAACTTCATCATGGGTGTTCCCGGCGCTGATGACATCATGCTCAGCTACCAGAGCACCTCGTTTCACGACGCCCTCTATGTGCGCGAGGTCCTCGGACTCAGACGCGCTCCTGAGTTCGAGCAATGGTTGCAGCAGATGGGGATCGTAAACGCCAGCGGCAGACTTGCGCCTTCGGGGATCGCGGCCAAAGCTCTGCTCTCCGGCAGTCCTCTTTCGATCGAGGCGTCATGAGCAAGTCCCTCATCACGCTTGACCCCTGGCAGACGCTGCGGCGGTTTACGCCGGCACGCATTGGCCTGGGCAGAGTCGGAACCAGCATGCCTACCAGGCCATTGCTGGAGTTCGGCATGGATCATGCTCATGCTCGCAGTGTGATCTCCACGCCGCTTGATACCGGTCCGCTGATCCGCGAGCTGGAGCAGCACGGCTTCCGTGCTGTTCATGTATGGAGCCGGAGCAGGAACCGCGAAGAGTATCTCCACCGCCCCGATCTCGGCCGCAGGCTCGACCCCGCGTGTGCAGCGAGGCTTCGCCCGCAATCCAGTGCTGCACGCCGCCTGACTGTTGTCGTTGCTGACGGTCTTGCGTCGCTTGCTCCAGCGCAACATGCGCTGCCTTTGCTGACCGCTCTCAGTCCGCAGTTGTCAGATTGGGACCTGGACGACATCGTGCTTGCAACCCTCGCCCGCGTTGCGTTGGGAGACGAGATCGGCGAGCTTCGCGGTGCGGAGGCGGTACTGATGCTCATCGGCGAGCGGCCTGGACTGAACGCCTCCGATAGCCTTGGCGCATACCTCACCTATCGCCCGTGCATTGGACGCACAGATGCGGAACGGAACTGCGTCTCAAACATCCGCCCGGCAGGTCTCTCTTACGAACACGCCGCACACAGGTTGATTTATTTATTGCGTAAAGCCCGCCTTTTGGGAGGCACTGGCGTTCATCTCAAAGACGACAGCGACGTTGCTACACATGTTGTTGCAGACCATACCGATACGCTGGTTGTTAAGGAAGACGCAGGGAGTCTTCAGATGCCTCACACGTAGTGCAAAACTGTCTTTTTATTTCCTTTTTCATGTTATCTGAATTGAGATCCGAATAAACTTGCAGTTGGAAGTTCAATCTCCCCCGTGTTAGCGTTACCAGGCACTCAGCATGACAACGGCATCGAACATATCGGCAGAACCAGTCTGTATGCCCCGGCCCGGCTTCTATGCACATGTCGCAACCGACGTTGACGACCAGGCCCATAGTCTGACCGGGTGGCGACAGCTCTACGACCAGCTTGCGCCGGGGCGATTCACCGGCAGCATCCACGAGCTCTGGATTAACGGGATGCAGATCTTTCGTGAATCGACTAGCCATGTGCTGCGCCAGTCCTGCGTTGTGGATTCGGAGAGCTGGTGGTTCGGCATTCCGATGGAGCGGGCGGAGAGCTGCAAGCTCGGCTCGTATTCCGTCGGCGAAGACACGGTCGCCATGCGGCCCGGCCTGTCGCAGTTCGAACTGTTGACGCCGAACGACTTTGAAATCCTCGGCCTGGTAGTACGCAGGAACGATCTCGAACGGCACATCCGTGCGTTGAATCAATCGAGCGTGCTGCCGCGCGCGATGCAGGACGGACTGCTCAGGGTCAGGCCGGGACAGAAGCTGGGCCTGCAAAAGCTTGTCCGGCAGATACTCGAACAGGCATCGCGTACTCCCGACATCGTTGTGAATCCCGCTTCGACCGAGAGTATTCGCAACACCGTGCTGGATGCGCTGGCCGATGTTTGCAGCTCGCATGAGACCGCCGGACGCGCGCCGTATCGGCAGATGAGTCACTACCGGATCGTGCGCGAGGTGCGACAGCATCTCCTGCAAAATCAGGACGAGACCATCACGGTCGTCGATCTCTGCCAGCAGTTCCAGATTAGCCGCCGTACCTTGCAATATGCGTTTCAGGATGTCATGGGAATGAGTCCGAATGCATATCTGCGGACTCTGCGGCTCAATGGTGTGCGCCGCTGCCTGCGCGATCCCAACTCCGGTGTCACCTCGGTGCAGCAGGCCGCGGCGGACTGGGGCTTCTGGCACCTGAGCCAGTTCGCACGGGACTATCACGAGTTGTTTGGCGAGCTCCCCTCCGAGCGGCTGAAGCGTCGCTCTGCGCTGATTTCTTAATACTCAGTAAAAAATCATAAAAAATATCTTGCTTTTGCCGAAATGAGATAACGGTTTTTGCGTCGGCTGACTATTCTGCACCTACATGGTGATGAGAAGTCCAGGTCAGTCGCGGCGCGACTCGTCCGTGCAGAGTCTCTACGGCCTGCCCTGTGTCAGTCTCATCCGGCTGTTTCACGTTTCTGCGAACCACTTTGTGAGCGAGGCTCTAGCTGAAAGGAACGTTATGCGATTAAAGGTAGGAATTCGATTTCTCGTCCTGGTTGCTGCTGCGATGGCTGTGATCGCGTATCCGGCGGTGGCCCAGTCCATCCAGGGCACTATTATCGGTACCGTCCGCGATAAGAACCAGGCGATTGTCCCGAATGCCTCTGTAGTTCTGACCGATACCGACAAAGGTGTCACGCGCAACGCGGTCACCGATGGGAACGGCGATTACCACTTCATCGATGTGACTGCCGGCCATTACAGGGTGGCGGTCTCGGCGCCGGGGTTCCAGGGTTGGAAGATCACCGGAGTCACACTGTCCGTCCATCAGGAGCTTCGCGTGGATGCGGTGCTACAGGTCGGCGATGTGCAGCAGGAGGTGACGATTTCCGCCAGTTCCCAGCCGCAGATTAACACGGAAAGCGCATCGATCAGTTCGGTATTCAACTCCACCAGCATCGCAAACCTGCCCACCAACACGCGCGCCAGTGCCAGCGGCACCAGTGCGCTGAACGTGCTGGGCGTACTGCCCGGCGTGCAGAGCGACAACCCCGGCAGCTCCAGCCCCTCGTTCTCGCTACAGGGCGGCCTGCCGTTTCAGAGCCAGATCTCGGTGGACGGCATCACGGTGCAGAGCGCGACCGGAAACAGCCCGCTCGGCAATGCCTTTCCGTCCAGCGAGTCGATCTCGGAGCTTCGCGCCGACGGCGTGCAGAACGACGCGGAGTACGGACAGCCCGGCGAGGTCACTGTAACCACGAAGGGCGGCACCAACACGCTCCACGGGTCGCTCTTCTGGTACCACCAGAACGCGGCCTTCAATGCGATCCCCTACGCCTATCCGACGATTCAGAAGAAGACGAAGCTGGTGGCGAATACCTTTGGCGGCAGCTTCGGCGGTCCGGTTGTGATTCCACACCTCTACAACGGACACGACCGCACCTTCATCTTCGGTACCTACGAGGGTTGGCGCCATCCCAGCTCGGGCGTGTACAACTACACGGTGCCCACCGCCGCAATGAAGAAGGGCGACTTCTCCCAGTACACTGCTAGCCAATACTCGGGGACGCTGTACAACCCCTTCACCGGCGGTACTTACGGCACGAGCATCCCCAGCGCGAGTATCAGTTCGGTTGCGCAGAAGCTGCTGCAATTCTTCCCCGATCCCAACCTCGGCGACACGAGTGTCTACAACGACGACGGGCCCTCCAATTACCAGGTCAATAAGAGTCAGGCGAAGAGTTCCAACCAGTTCGATGTGCGTGCGGACCAGTATTTTGGCAGCAATCAGAAGCTCCTGCTCTGGGGACGCTACACCTGGAAGAACCAGTCCTCGGTTGATCCGCAGGCGCTGCTTGTGCCCGCCTCGAACGGTACGGGCAACTCGCGCGTGCTGAAGATCAGCGCGAACTATACCATCACGCCGAACCTGATCAATGAATTCAGCTACGGCTATACGCGCTACCAGAGCGGCAATGTGAATTCGTTCGACGGCAAGGGATTCACGAACGGTCTGGGGCTTAACGGGCTGCAAAACCTGTTCTACAACGGGCTTTCCGAGCTGGACTTCTCGAGCAGTCTGACCAACCTCGACCCGGACCGCCTGAACTCCGTCTCGCAGTCCAACACCTACGACTACTACGACACGCTCTCCTGGTCGCGCGGCAAGCATCAGATGAAGTTCGGTGCGGATGTCCAGACTATCCAGGCGATCACCCCGCTGGGCTTCAGTGGCGCGGACAACTACGGCACTTTCTCATTCAAGAGCGGCAAAGACGGAGGACTCTTCACCGGCGTAGACTTTGCCGATCTGCTCCTCGGACTTCCATTCCAGACGTTCTATGACGTGGTAAGCCAGGACAATAACGGTAAGTCAGCTCACTACCATGTCTTCGCGCAGGACCAGTGGGCCGCCACTCCCTCACTGGTCATCTCCTACGGCCTCCGTTACGAACTGCACCCCAGCTACCACGACGTACACGGCGATATTGCCAACTTCGATCCCAGCTATGCGAAGAGCGGCGCCATCATCTATCCAGATGGGTTCTCGAACCTGATCTCCCTGCCCTTCATGCAGAGCGCGAATGCCTGCCTGCCGTATGGCTCCACTTCGGGCTCGACGGTCAATGGCGCGCCCTGTATGCCCGTCCTCTCGAACAGCCAGGCCGGCTACCCGTCGGGGCTGAAGCACTATCCCAAGCTGCGCGTGATGCCGCGTTTCGGTTTTGCATGGCGTCCGTTCGGCAACGACAACACGGCGATCCGCGGCGGTTTCGGCATGTACAACATCACGCTGCTGGGCGGAAACTTCTACTCGCTGACCGGCACCGTGCAGGCGGATACGACGACATACTCCAACACCTATAACAGCGCGTCGCATGCGATCGGCTATCAGTGGCCGGCGATCTTCGCCGGTGGAGGCAACGGAGGCTGCACCACCTGCTACGGCCAGAACTACTTCGGTACGGCAAACAGCACCAACTGGAAAGACCCTTACACCTACCAGTGGTCGTTGAGTGTGGATCGTTCGATTGGGCGAGGATATGCAGTGCGGCTCTCCTATATCGGCTCACAGACGCAGCACCTGGTATGGGCGCCGGACGAGAACACGCTGCCATTCTCCAGCACGGTCTCGGCGTACAACCAGCCGCTGAGCGCGCGTCGCTTCCCGAACTGGGGAGTCATCAATACCCGAGACACGGGAGCGTCCTCCAACTACCACTCCGGCCAGATCGAGGTATCGCACCATTACTCAAAGGGTCTGCAACTCAATTCGATCTACACCTTCGCCAAGGCTCTGGCAAACAATCAGGGACCGGCAGGCAACGGCGGGTTTTCGGGGGAGACGGGCGGACAGCGTGCCACCTCCATCCTCCAGCCCAGCATTGACTACGGCAATGTGTACGGTACGCGCCGTCACCTGTGGAATACAACCATGGTCTACGATCTGCCCTTCGGACGTAACCGCGCATTCGGCACCACCATGCCGCGACTTGCGGATCTGGTGGTCGGTGGCTGGCAGCTCTCGAACATCCTGCTGGTCGAGACAGGACCGTACCTCTCGCCGTACTTCTCGAGCGGACAGGGCGACCCGTCCGGTACGGGATCAGGTATCAGCGGCGACGCCAACGGAAACTCTCTCAGCGGGCGCAGCCAGTATCCGGACAAGGTGCAGGGCGTCTCGACGAAGCCCTCGAACCGCACCCGTCTGCATTGGCTGAACCCGGCAGGGTTGACCTGCCCCGGGGACCCGAACTGGACGGCCGGGCATGCCTGCACGACCGGTAGCGGCAAAACAGGGGCGCCGCTTCCTATCGGCCGCTTCGGCAATGCCGGTGCGGGTTCGATTGAGGGGCCGGGATTCTTCAACCTGTCCACCGGCCTGAGCAAGTCGTTCGCCATCACGGAGGGGATGAAGCTCCAACTGCAGGGTACATTCACCAACGTGTTGAACCATACGAACCTCAACAACCCGAACGTCAACATCAGCACGCCGAAGTTCGGTCAGATCACCGGCAGCAGCGGAGCCCGGAGCGGGCAGATTTCGGCCCGCATCGACTTCTAATCATCCTCCTCATCCGCACGATGAGGAGCCCAACACAGGGACAGGCTGCCAGAGGATGGTGGTCTGTCCTTTTCCATGAAAGTGAACGTCTATAGAACCAGAGGCCTCGCGGCCTCCTTCCACAAAGGCAAATTCTGATGGGCCAAAGAAGCAGGCGGGAGTTTCTTCGTATCGCGGCAGCCACCGCTGGCGTTGCCATGTTGCCTTCGGGCATTCGTAGAGCGCTGGCCATCCCGGCCAACCGGGCAACCGGCTCCATTCAGGATGTCGAGCACGTCGTCATCCTTATGCAGGAGAACCGGTCCTTTGATCATTACTTCGGCACGCTGCGCGGCGTTCGTGGCTTCAACGATCCCCGTCCGCATATCTTCTCCGATGGAAAACCAGTCTGGTATCAACCTCCGGCCGCAGTCAAAACGAAGCGATACCGCAGCCGGGGCCTGTCGCCGCAAGCGCAACATGTGTTGCCCTGGTATCTGAACCCGAAGAACACCACCGAGTATCAGGCCGGCACCGACCACGGCTGGAGCAGCGGACATCTCTCCTGGAACCACGGCAAATACAACCAGTGGGTCAACCAGAAGCAGGACGTCCTGACGATGGGGCATCTCAAGCGGCAGGATGTCAGCTACCACTATGCGCTGGCCGATGCGTTCACTCTTTGCGACTCCTACCACTGCTCCGCGCACGCCAACACGGTCATCAACCGTATCTATCTTTGGACGGGCACCTGCGACGCGCGCAACGTGCTCGGCAAAAAGCCCAACGGTCCGGCCCTCGAAGAACGCGGCAAGGTGAATGGATACACCTGGACGACCTATCCCGAGCGGCTTGAGGCTGCCCACATCAGTTGGCGAGTCTATCAGGGCGGCACTGGCATCCCCGGAACGCCCACCGACAACTACACCGACAACTCGCTCGAGTTTTTCGCTCAGTATCAGGTCGAAGAGGGAGCATCGCCCGCAAGCCCACTGGTGCGTAACGGCGTCTCGACCCATACACTCCGCGACCTGCGCCGCGATGTCGAAGCGGACC
>Ga0070660_100001258_pt1 | contig 17238 bp, 15 predicted proteins | sample KBSC33metaG_FD_64670 | JGI IMG/M metagenome (GOLD analysis project Ga0070660, IMG submission 64670) | Corn rhizosphere microbial communities from Kellogg Biological Station, Michigan, USA - KBS C3-3 metaG | ecosystem: Host-associated > Plants > Roots > Rhizosphere > Soil ... | reverse complement strand
TTGCGGGCTGCGCAAGCGCCGCCTGATCGCAGAACCACTGCTCGCTCAGGAGCGGCTCGATGACCTCTTTCGAGCGCTCGGAAACGATGATGTTGATGTCGTGGTCCTCGATCTCCACGAGGTGGCCGGTCTCTTCCAGCGCAGCCACAATCCGCTTGCGAGCCTCATATCGGTCCAGGCCTTCAAGCTGCTGAATATAGGTCGTATACGCCTCATGAGACCTATAGGCCTCTAGATCATTCAGTCGAACTCGAGCCCTTTCGTCGATGACCACCGGCATTTCCAAGCTATGCCGCTGGCCCACTTGGAAGTCGTTGGGATCATGCGCCGGAGTGATCTTAACGGCGCCGGTGCCGAACTCCGGATCGGGATAGATGTCCGCGATCAGCGGAATCTCGCGGCCAACTAGAGGCAGGGTGAGCATCTTCCCCACCTTGCCCTCATAGCGCTTGTCGCTGGGATGCACTGCGACCGCTACATCCGCGAGCATCGTTTCTGGCCGCGTAGTAGCAATCACTACTGATCCGCTCCCATCCGTAAAGTCGTAGCGGATGTGATACAGCTTGCCGCGTACGGTCTGGCGCTCCGTCTCCATGTCGGACACGCTCGTCTGCAGGACCGGATCCCAGTTCACGACCCGCTTGCCGCGGAAGATCAGCCCCCGATCGAACCAGTCGATGAACACCTTGAGGACAGCTGCGTGATACTGCTCATCCAAAGTGAACCGGGTGCGCGACCAATCGAAAGCGCAACCTAACGCGCGGAGCTGCCTTAAAATGGTGTCGCCGGATTCCTTGCGCCACTCCCAGACGCGCTCGACGAACTTCTCGCGTCCGAGGTCCCCGGGGTTGATGCCCTCCTTCTTGAGCTGCTTGCCGACGACGCTCTGCGTCGCAATGCCCGCATGGTCCTGGCCCGGAAGAATTAAAACGCTCTTCCCAAGCAGCCGCTGGTATCGCCCGAGCATGTCCTGAATCGGATAACAAAGGGCGTGGCCCATGTGCAGCGAGCCAGTGATGTTCGGCGGCGGAATCGTGATGCAGAACTTGGGCTTATTAGCGTCTGAATCGGGGTGGAAGAGTCCTGCTTCTTCCCAGCGCGCGTACCACTTCGATTCAGTCGCGGTCGCGTCATAGCGCGACGGCATCTCAAACTCGGCCATGCTGTCCTCCTGCTTTCATGTAGTGAAAGCCTCTAGAGGATACCGTTCGCGGCCTACAGCCCAAGCTGCGAGACCATGCGGTCACCGAGCTGATTGTCGATCTTGAACCACTTGTCGGAGTCGTAGCGGGCGCACAGATCGTCGATGGCTTCGTCGACCGATTCGGCGGGCGTATCCACCCGGTCGTACGAAGCGGATCGGATTCGATTCAGAACGACCACCGCACGCGTGGGGTTCTGCACGGCTTGGCGCATTGCCGTCATCATGTCCAGCACCAGCGCCCTCGTGCCCGTCAGAGTCGTGTTGTAGAGGCTGCGAATGCTCGCGCACTCCGCCGGGACAGGTTCGCTGTTGAACCGGTCGTTCAAATCCGACCACGCGGCTCGCACGACGGTCGATGCATCCGCAAAGTCCTGTGCTCCCCCGTCCTGCGAGTTGCCTGAGGCTCCGGCAATGCCAGCCGCGCCGGAGACTTGGCTGCTCGCGAGCGAGATCCGTTCCTGTTCGATGGAGGCCAAGTGCTGAAGCCATTGCCGCACATCGTTCGGCATCGACGCGGTGTCCGGTTGATCGTTCGAATCGCCCAACCCTGGAGAAGAACTCGGCGCCGGTTGAATTCCCACCGTCCCGTCGGGCGCCACGAAGGGCAGCGGCGGGATCATGCCCCCCGTGAACTCAGGATCGCCGACGGTTCCCTGCTCAGGCACACCCGCGTCTGGCGAGAGCGACGGCGCAGGAACCAACACTGATGCCGCCGGGCTGCTTTGCGGCGAGGCTTCGGCTACCAATGTGCTGTTCGTGACAGCCCCTGACTCTGGGCGTCGAGCCGCCACCTGCCGGATGAGCAAGAAGCCAAGCACCAAAATTAAGAGCGCGCCGATCCCTTGGAACCACGGCTGCCGGATCATCTGCGCAACGGCTGGCTCCGGCACCTCGAAGTCGATCGGTTTGCCTCCGCAGTGCTCGCATTCGGCGAGGCCGAGCGGCACGCGCTTACCACAGCTCGAACAGATTTGCATGCTTGTCCAATAGCTTAGACGTGCATCCGAGTCAGAAGGTCAATATCCACCCTGCCAAATGGAAATGCCCCGAGAGAGGGAGGTTTCGTCGCCTCGCGGCAAGCCGTCGCAGGATCTGAAAAGTCGCTCGGTCGGGGCTCTTGTTATCTACACCCTATGATAGGTCGGTTTTGGTCCCGGTTCCTGTCAATATTTGTCGTCGATGAAAAACCTGAGCAAGCGTGGCATCTGGTGTGGCTCGACCGAGGCGGGCACCACCCAGGCTTCGGTAGACGCGTATGTCGATCGGATGCACAAGGCAGGATTCAACCTGCTCTTGGTCCACTTGAAAGGCGGCGATGGGCGAATCTTCTGGCCCAGCGAGGACTTTGCCGACATCGTGGCTCCGGGTTATCACGACTTCGACCTGCCCGCTGCGCTGCTAAATTCCTGCCGGGAGCGAGGTATCGAGCTTCACGCCTGGTTCATCGATTACATGGAAGGCAGCGAGACCTTTGCCGCCCATCCTGAATGGGCGCAGCGAGATTGGAAAGGCAGACCGACGAGCGCCGAAGTGCTCCGAGGAGAGGCGTTCCCCTTCACCTGGATGTGCCCCGCTCGGCGACCCGGCTATACGGACCAGCGGCTCGTGCCTCTGTACAGAGAGTTTGCCGAGAAGTATGCCTTCGACGCGATCCACCACGACTACATCCGCTACCCAGGCGACCTCGCACCCGACCAATACTGCTTCTGCGACTACTGCCTGGAAGCCATTCCCAGATGGGCCGGATACACGAGCGAGACCTTTCCGGACGAGCCCTTCTATCACGAGCTTTACGACCGCGAGTACCTGGAAGCCCATTGGGAGCAAAGCCCCCGCGTTCTGCCTCGCAACTGGGCGGCGCTCGATCGCGGCTCTAAGGCGCGCTTTCTCCTCGAAGGCGGCTTCTTCCAGGGCGGCCGCGCCGACCTCGATTACTTCTTTTACACGTTCCGGGTCGAGCAGATTAGGGAATTCGCGCGGCTGACATCTGAGGCGGTTAGAAAGGCAAGGCCCGGAATGAAATTGTCAGCCGCCGTCTTCAAGAACCCCATCCACAGCGGCAGATTCATCGGGCAGGACTGGCGGAGGTTCGAAGGGTTTGTCGATCACCTGCTGCCGATGGACTACCGAGACCACTACCCGGGAGACTTCGAAACCTACCTTGCGCTGCTGAAGGAATCGATCGAGCAGCAGAAGGTTTGGGCCAAGAACTTCGAAGCCCTCTGGCCCGGCTTCGCGATCAACTTCCTCTACCGAGAAGAAGACGAAACGGGTCAGGCAGCAAGCCCAGAAAAGCTGCAAAGAGTCGTCGAGGCAATCGCATCGACTGGGGTGAACGGCCTGGCCGTCTTCTGCGAGGGGCACCTGCACCAGTACAAGCTGTGGGACGCCATGCGTGAGGTGCTCGGGGCGGTACCCTCTTAGGGTGAGTTCCGCTACGCTCCCGTTCGTCAAGATGCACGGAATCGGCAACGATTTCGTCATGGTGGATGCCATTCAGCACCCGCTCTCCGAAGGCATCCTGAAGGACCTTGCGGTGAAGACAAACGACCGAAAGTTCGGCATCGGCGGCGACGGCCTTATCCTTCTGGAGCGCGGAAACGAGGCGCCCTTCCGGATGCGTATGTTCAACCCCGACGGCTCTGAAAGCGAGATGTGCGGAAATGGGATCCGATGCTTCGCCAAGCTCGCCCGCGAGCACGGGCACACCACCGACCCGGAGATCGCGGTCGAGACCGGTGCCGGCACGCTGATGCTAAAGCTTGAAAATGACGGTCAGGTGCGAGTCGACATGGGCATCGCACGCCTCAAGCGAGGCGAAATTGGAATGACCGGCAACTCCGATGAAGAGTACGTTGAGCAGCCTCTAGCAGCCTCTGTCCCCGGCCTCAAAGGCACGGCCGTAAGCATGGGCAATCCCCATTTGGTCATCTTCGTGGACGACGTCAAGGCAGTTGAGCTGGACAACATCGGCCCCGAGTTGGAGCGCTACGCCGACTTCCCGAAGCGAACCAACGTCCACTTCATCCAAGTGGTGGACCGCAACACGCTTATCCAGAGAACCTGGGAACGCGGCGCAGGAGCGACGCTGGCTTGCGGAACGGGGGCCTGCGCATCAGCGGTAGCCGCTTACAAGACCGGCCTAGCCGAAGCCAAGATGGAAGTGCGGTTGCCCGGAGGCAACCTGCAAATTGAGATCACGCCGGGCTACCGCGTCTTTATGACCGGTCCCGCCGAAGTGGTCTTCGAGGGCGAATTTCCGCTCGACTAAGCTGCGCGCTTGAGAAGCTGTTCGAGAACCTTTTGGCCCTCGCCAAGGAAGTTCACGAACTCGACGCCGTAGCATCCGCTTTCGCCCTTCTCGTGCAGCACGATCGCCAATGCGCGAACTGCCTGTCCTTCCGGCGAGGTCCACTCAAACTTCATGAGGGTGCCAACCGGCACCGGAGAGTCCATCCGGACCGCAGCGCCGCCAAGGCTCAGGTCTACCGTTGTGCCCGAAGCCTCTGAAAATGTCAGCGACTCTTCATCTTCCTCCACGAGGCGGAGGTGCACTGGCAGCGCGACCACGACGCGGGGATACTTGCGGCGATCCTCGACTTGCCATGCAAATTCTTCGAAGGTCACGAAGGTCGCATCGCCATCCACGCTCGACATCTGCACGCTCGTCCGCGCGCGGAGTGGTGGCGTCGAAGTCTTACCGAGCAGCATCACATCCGTCAACGGTGCGAACTTAGTCGCGACTTGACCAAGCACCTTCACAACAAGCGGAGTCGCCGAAACAACCTCACCATGGGTGAGCTGGGCGGACTCGTTCAGATACGTGACGATAGCGACAGGCTCTCCGGGCTGGGGCCCGGCAACGCGCTCGAGATTGCCTTCCACAAAAGCAATCTTCGGCAAGTTTCTGAAGTTTCTAGCCCCTAATCGCGAATATTGCGCGCACGTTCGACTTCCTTCCGTGCCTCGTCCTTCGCAATCTTTGCGCGCTTGTCGTACTGGCTCTTGCCCCGTGCCAGGGCAATCTCGGCTTTCACCCGGCCATTCTTGAAGTACAGGGCCACAGGAATAATCGCCAGTCCCTTCTCTAGCGAACGCCGCTGCAGCAGGTCGATCTCCTTCCTATGCATGAGCAGCTTGCGATCGCGCCGCCGCTCGTGCTGAAAGTGCGTCGCATGCGTGTACGGCTCGACATCCGCATTGAACAGCCAAAGCTCCCCATTGCGGAGCTGACAGTAAGCGTCAGTCAGGTTCGCGCGCCCGAGGTACAGACTCTTTACCTCGGTTCCAACCAGGACTAGCCCGGCCTCGAACGTCTGCACGAACTCGTAGTCGAACCGCGCACGGCGGTTCTGGATCGACTTCGGGCCGACGCTGTCTTTTGCGCCACCCTTCTTCGCCATGGGGAGGCAGAGTGTACTCGCTGGTACAGTGTGCCTATGCGGCTTTGGGTTCCCGCCCTGTTGACCTGTGCCCTTTTCGCTGGCTGCAGCAAGGAGCCAAGCGCCACGTCTGCTGCATCCGGCGATCCGAAGTCCACAGCGACAACTTCCGCACTCAAAGACCTCGTCAAAGAGGACGTCGCCAAGAACGAGAACCCAGTTGCCAGCATGATGAACTCCAAAGGCTGGTACGGCGACACGCCTGACAAGCCGCTCAGCGACCGCGTGAAAGCCAAAGAGGGCGACACCGTTTGGGTTTGGTACACCGGCAAGCTTGCCGATGGAAGCGTGTTCGATTCCCGCGAGTTGCCCGCGGCGCCGGTGTCGTTCGCACTCGCCAAGGGCAGCCTGATCGACGGCTGGGTCGAGGGCCTTTCTGGTATGAAGGTCGGGGGCGAGCGCAAGCTGTCCGTGCCGTCTAGACTCGGCTACGGTTCTGCTGGCCAAGGCGACCAAATCCCGCCGAACTCTGACCTCTTCTTCGATATTAAGCTGGCCTTCGTCGTTCATCCGGGTCAGGAAACGGTCTTTGACTACAAAGACACGAAGCTCGGAAATGGGGCCGTAGCCGAGAAGGGCAAGACCGTCGGAGTTCTCTACCGAGGCTTCGCGCTTGGTAAGAAGGAGCCGGTAGTCCAGTCGGCGAGTCCCGAGGTCTACACAATTGGCAAAGGCGGCGTTATTCCTGGGCTGGAATACGGGGTGGTTGGCATGAAGGTAGGAGGCAAGAGGACGCTGCTTCTGCCGCCCATGGCCGCTTTCGGAATGAGAGCTTTCGGAGAGGCGGTGCCCGCGAACTCGCCGATTATCATGGAAGTCGAGCTCGCCTCTGTGAAGTAAATCGGCAGAGTTCTCCCCGACAAGACTTCAGAAGCTCCTCTAGATTTGGCTCATGCCTGCCGATACACCAGGTGGTGCAATCCGCATGAGTGCAAACGCAATTCTCGCCCCCTCCCGACGTGCCGCCGACCCGAAGACTGAACTCTTCCTTTGGCAGCGCACCCTTTTCTTCCGCCCTTGGTACAGGGGCGCGAAAGTCATCGAGATCGGCTGCCGAGACGGCAAATACTTGGCCTACGCGTCTGCGTTCGCGGATGAAGCCGTCGGTTTCGAGTCCGACACCACCTATTTGAGCAGCGCCAGCGTGCGGCATAGCAACGCCGAGTACAGGTACTCCGATCTGATTCACGAAGACTACGCGTGCGACGTCCTGCTCGGATTCGAAGCTCTCGAGGAAGTCGATGAACCCTATGAATTATTAGGCGCGCTAAAAGGGTGCACCGGCACGCTCGTCCTCTCAGCTTCACACACCCCTAAAGGTCAGGCCGAGGGCACGGATATCGATCTCACGCCGAGCCACACGAGCCGCTGGACCGCCGCGGAGTTCCGAAAGCTAATCGAAACGACCTTTCCGGATCGCAAGGTCCAGTTCCTAAGCCAGACAGCTACGTGGCCCGCGCGCCTCGAGTACGGCCTGAAGCGCAACGCTGTTTATACGATCGCCGTTATCGGCGAGCGGCCGCTACCGACATGGCCGAAGCTCGGCCTGGCCATGCCGACGCTCAATGCCGAACGCGTGCGGAGCGCGGTGCTGGGATTCAGCCGCTTCTACCCGGGAGAGGTCCACTTCGCCGTCGTCGCAAACGCCCCTGCAGCCGAGCACCTCGAGGCCCTTCGAGGCCTCTGCTACGACCTTCCCGAGCTCATCACCCTTGTCGAGAGCGAAACAAATCTCGGCTTTGGCCTTGGCTGTAATCGCGGCCTGGATGTGCTTGCCAAGAAAGGCGCTTTCGACCTTTATGGCGTCACTAACGACGACGTACTCCCCGCCATCGACTGTCTGCCCCAGATGGTTTCTGCCTTCATCGACCTCCAGGAAGCCGGACAGCGCCCCGGCGTCGTCGGACCAGTGACGAACTCGATTCACGGCCCGCAGCAGGTTGAGATCGGCAAGTACACGAATTTCGACGAGATGATCGAGCTCTCGTCCGCCTACCACCTCCAACACCACTCGGCGGGCACGCCGACGGATCGTTTGCGCGGACTCCTGATGCTCATCGACCCGAAGTGCCTAGAGGAAGTCGGCGGCTTCGACCCGATCTTCGGCCTCGGCAATTGGGAGGACGACGACCACAATCTTCGCTGCCGCCTCGCGGGCTACAGCCTCTGGATCATCGACGGCGCTTTCCTTCACCACGAGGGCTCGGCCACGTTCAAGCAGGCAGGCCTCAATTACGCCTCCACCATCGACCGCAATCTAGAACTTATCTGCGAAAAGTGGGGTGTGGAGCGCGTGGAAGACCTCTTCAAGATCGACCGCAGCACGCTACCGCTCAACATCTCGTTGAGCGCAATCCAACCCGCCAGCGGGCACCGAGTCAAGATCGACAATCAAGTGGTCGACCTCGTCCACCAGGCCACCGATGTGGAATTTGCCGCCTTTGTCTTCGAAGCGATCAAATCGCGGCCGCGAGAAGAGCGGCTGAAGATTCTCGAGGCGATCGCCGCCTAAGCGGTCGCCTTGCGAATGACTTCGTGCTTGTACTCCTCGGTACTCGCCTTGCCCCCAAGGTCGATCGTCAGGAAGTGCCCCTCGGCGCAGACCTCCAGCACCGCCTTCTGGATCCGGTCCGCCATCTCGTTATGGCCAAGATGCCGCAGCATCATGAGCGCGCTGAACAGCAGGGCGGTCGGATTCGCGACTCCCTTGCCGGCGATGTCCGGCGCCGAGCCATGCACCGCCTCAAACACCGCGCAGTTCGTGCCAATGTTCGCCCCGGGGGCCAACCCCAAGCCGCCCACGAGGCCCGCACAAAGGTCGCTGACGATGTCACCGTAAAGATTCTCGGTTACGAAGACGTCGAACTGCTCCGGCCGGGTCACGAGCTGCATGCAGCAGTTGTCGACGATGATGTCGTCCGCCTTGATCTCCGGATACTGAGCCGCCACCTTCCTGAACTCCTCCAGGAACATGCCGTCGGTCAGCTTCATGATGTTGGCTTTGTGAACGGCTGTGACGCGCCTACGGCCTTGCCGCTTGGCCATATCGAAGGCGTACGCGCACAACCGGTTTGAACCAGGACGGGTGATGACCTTTACCGCCTGAGCCATGTCCGGGTGCGGCTGGAACTCGATACCCGCGTACAAGTCCTCGGTGTTCTCACGAACGATGATGAGGTCAATGTCCTTGTCCGCAAACGGCCCTTCGATGCCCGGCAGGGTTCGCGCGGGCCGCACGTTGGCATACAGGTCCAGTGCCTTGCGCAACTGAACGTTCGCACTCGTGTGCCCGCCGCCGACGGGTGTGGTCGTAGGCCCCTTCAGGGCGACTCCAAGCTCTCGAATTGTGTTGATCGTCTCCCGCGGCATCGCCGGATGTCCCTTCTCGATGGAGCTAAGCCCGCCCTCCAGGTAGACCCATTCCGCGTGAAAACCGACGGATTCGAGGATGGCAATAGTGGCTTCCGTGATCTCGGGGCCGATGCCGTCGCCCGGGATCACGGCGATACGATGCGCGCTCATTCTATACATGGTGGCGAATTCGCGCTAGAAAACTCCTGCTCCCCGTATATTTTCAAGTAACGTGCGGCGTCCAAAGTCGTACCATAAACGGCAAAGGATTCTTTTGACATGAAAACGTGGCTTAAAGCATTTACGGCAATCGGCATCGGCGCCGCTCTTGCCAGTTCGGGCCTCGGCGATCCACCCCAGCATCACCACGGTGATGGAGGCGGTTCGTCCGGCGGAGGATCGCACAGCGGCGGCTCCGGTTCTGGCAACTCGGGCGGCTCTGGTTCTGGCGGCTCCGGCGGTGGAGGCTCCCACTCGGGTGGCGGAGGCGGATCGTGGGGCGGCGGAGGCGGCGGCTCGCAATCCGGCGGCTCTAGCGGCTCAGGTGGATCCGTTAAGTCCGGAGGCGGAGGCTCCTCAGGAGGAGGCTCTGGCTCCCATGGAGGCGGCGGCTCTTGGGGCGGCGGCTCGCAAAGTACGGGCGGATACACCGGCAGCGGGGGAACCCGAGGCAGTGGCGGATCCTGGGGCGGAAGCTCTGGCGGCACGCAGTCCGGTGGCGGTACCCGTGGTAGCGGGGGCGGCTCATGGGGCGGTAGCTCCGGTGGCAATCGCGGTGGTGGTGGTTCCTGGGGCGGTAGCTCTGGTGGGACCCGCGGCTCTGGCGGTTCCTGGGGCGGTGCTCAGTCCGGCGGGTCGTATGGCAACGGCTCTCACACAGGTAGCGGCGGCTCCTACAGCGGCAATCGAAGCGGTGGCGGCAAGTACGGCACGAACAATAACCTGAAGGGCGGCAATGACGGCGTCCGCTTCGGCGGCGGGAAGGTTTACTCCTCGCACGGCGGCGGGATCAACAACTTGGTTTATCGCTCCGATCGCCTGCGCTTCGTCCACAACGATTGGCGTAGCGGCTACTGGGGATATAACAACAACTGGCGAGACGACTTCTTCTTCTTCGGCTGGTACTCGTTCGATCCGTTCGGAAGCCGGTGCGTGGTTTCGCCCTGGTATTGCTATCCGAATCTCCCCGGTTATCTCAGCTATGACCGCGTGCTTTACTTTGGGTGCGCGCCGATCGTCTTCGTGGGCGATCCGTACACCTATCGACCGGTCTACGACAACTACTATTCGGATCGGTACAGCGACGTCGACTACGCAATCACCGACATCGTGAACCTGTTCCAGCGCTGCGACCGCTCCGCCCTCAACCGGCTGGTGCCTCGCCGCGAGAACGTTAATATCTTCGTGGATGGGCAGTACTCGTACAGCGTGAGCCCGGACGACTTCTACGACATGATGGTCGACAACAGCGAGAACACTCGCACCATCGACTACGTGATCGAGCGCGTCTGGCGGGGTCGCGATGGTGCGCGTGTGATCGCACGGCACGTCTTCGCCGATCCCCGCGGTGGCGACTGCACCGTCTGGCAGAGCTACGTTCTTCAGTACGAGCGCGGCTACCTCGTCGTGAAGGAGTTCGGTACGAGCAGCACTCGCCCGAACTAAGCGCTTCGCTCGAAGAGAGCTCCCGCACCGGGGGAGCTCTCTTTTTTGTTGCATCAGCCCTGCTTGGTAGACTCCTAACCTGTGATCGACCTTCTCGGCGTCCCCTTTGACCTCTGCGGCCGCAGCTCTGGCAGCCGTCTCGGACCTGCTACGCTGCGCCTGGCGGGGATCGAAGAGGCTCTGAATGCCCTCGGCTGCAAAGTGGAGGACACCGGCGATGTCATGGTCCTTCCAGAGGACTCCTCCGAGGGCGGCCTTCGCAACTTCGGCCCACTCCTTTCGAGCCTCACCGAAGTGCAGCAGCGTGTTGAAGAAACCCTCAACAAAAGCCGACTGCCGCTCGTCATGGGCGGAGACCACACCATCGCGCTTGGCGGGATCTCTGCGGCTCTAGCGAAGTTCGACGGGAGCCTCGCGGTGCTCTGGATCGACGCACATGCCGATCTCAATACACCAGGCTCTTCCGGGTCAGGCAATCCCCACGGGATGCCTCTCGCGGCCCTGCTGCAACTGGATAGCGGCACCGACGGCTTGCGCAACCAGCAATGGCAGGAGCTTGTGAGGCGCTTAGGTCCGAAGAAGCTGGAGCAGAATCGGATCTCCTGGCTGGGACTGCGGGATGTCGACAAAGCGGAACGCAACCAGATCGCCGCCATGCCGGATTGTTTCGCTGCCAGCATGCACGATATTGACCGCCATGGCATCGTGCGGCTTATGGAGCGCTTTGACCAGTGGATGCACAACTCCACGGCTCGCAAGCTCTGGATCTCGTTCGATGTCGATGCCCTGGACCCGGTGCTCGCGCCGGGCACCGGCACCGCCGTTCGTGGCGGACTGACTTACAGAGAAGGGCACCTCGTCGCCGAGACGCTCTATGAGTTCCTGCATCGGCCCGACTGCCCCTATTCACTAGCCGGCGTCGATCTCGTCGAGACCAATCCAGCCCATGACATCAACAACGAGACCGCGAAGGTCGCCGTTGAGTGGGTCGCGTCGCTCTTTGGCAAAACAATTCTGGAGGGTCGCCGCGGATGAGCCTGCGCACGGCTCAGCGAGTCCTTCAAGAAGAAGCACAAGCACTCCTCGCACTCGCTGAGGCGTTGGACGGCTCCTTCGAGCAAGCCGTGAAATGGATCCTCGCTTGTAACGGCAGAGTGGTGACGTGCGGGGTTGGAAAGTCCGGGCACATCGCCCGGAAGACGGCTGGCACACTCAGCTCCACCGGCACGCCCGCGCTGTTCCTCCACGCCGCCGAGGCCGTTCACGGGGATTTGGGAATGGTCACAGATCAGGACATCGTGCTGCTTTACTCCCACAGCGGCGAGACGGACGAGATCGTCAAGCTCTTCCCTCCCATCCGTGCAATCGGGGCCAAGACGGTGCTCGTGACCGGCCGCCAAAACAGCTCCTGCGCCAGGGAAGCCGGGCTCGTGCTCTGCACCGGTGTCGACCGAGAAGCTTGCTCCATCAACCTCGCCCCAACGACCAGCACCACCGCGATGCTCGCGCTCAGCGACGCGCTGGCCATTGCCGTCATGGATCGCCGGGGCTTCCGCTCCGAAGACTTCGCCAAATTCCACCCGAGCGGCAGCCTAGGAAAACGCCTCCTGTTGCGTGTGGGGGATGTTATGCGCAAGCTCGATGAAATGGCGGTTGTGAAGCCCACCGCAACATTCCTCGAGGTCAGCCAAGCGATAACGGAGGCGGGCGTGGGCGCGGCTTGCGTCGTCGCTGAGGACTACCAGCTTCTTGGCCTCATCTCCGATGGCGACCTTCGCCGGCACCTGCAGCAGTCCGGGGGAAAATTGGACGAAGCTGCCAGTCAGCTCATGTCCAGCAACGTTGCAACGCTCGAGCCCGACCTGCTCGCGATTGAGGGCCTGGAAGCCTTCCAAAACTTGCCGAAGAAAATCGGCGAGATGCCGGTGCTCGCTGATGGCAAGCTTCTGGGTCTCTTGATGCTGAAGGACCTCGTCCGCAGCGGAATCGTCTAGCCAGACAAATTGAGAGCCCCGTGCTGAGGGCTAGCGACGGGGCTTTGGGGGAGGGAGGAAATAAAACCTCTACTGGTATCTACGCGCGATCCGCACCTTTTGATTCATGCGCTAGAAATCGCAACTTTTCCAGTTCTGACAGGCGCGTCTAGAAAAAGGTTCCTGAAGCATTTGTCAGGACAAGCATCAGGTCTTTACCAATAGTCCGCACCTCTTCGATTCTCAGTTGCGGCACCGCCGACAGGGTGCTCGCCAAGTGCTGGTCGAGCCAACTGGTCCCCTGCCCAAGCAACTTCGGCCCGACAAACAGCACCAATCGATCAAAGAGATTTCGCTTAATGAAATGGCCCACCGTCTTACTGCCGCCCTCGACGAGCACGCCGGTGATTTGTCGCCTGTAAAGCTCCTCTAGCAGAAACTGCAAGTCCAACTCTACGTCTGCATACGGCACCTGCAAGTCCCCATTTTCCACCCCGTCACCGACCACTCGCCAACTCGGCGCTTCCGGACCAAACATTTTCTCGTGCCCGCCAAGCTGTCCCTTCGGGTCCAGCACGATGCGGGCTGGCTGATTAACCACTCCGGGGATGCGCGCCGTGAGCAGCGGATCGTCCTTAATCACGGTTGTGCGGCCCACCAGCACCGCTCCAAGCTCCGCGCGTAGCCGATGACCCTCGAGACGAGCCAGTTCCCCAGTGATCCACTGGCTCTCGCCGCCAGGCAACGCAATGCGCCCGTCCAAGCTCATTGCAACCTTCAGCACGACAAGGGGACGCTTGTGCTCGAGAGCGAAGAAGAACTGCTCGTTAGCCGCCCTAGCTTCGTCCCCAAGGCAACCCACTTCGACCTTGATCCCGTTCGCGGCCAACTTCTCCGACCCACCCATCGCCCGGGGATAAGGATCGGGATTGGCAATCACCACGCGAGAAACTCCTGCAGCGATCAGCGCCTCCGAGCACGGCGGCGTGCGCCCATGGTGATTGCAGGGCTCCAGCGTCACATACGCCGTTGCACCGCGAGCCAGCATTCCCGCTTGCTCCAAGGCCACTACCTCGGCATGAGGTCCGCCCGCGTGGTCATGGAAACCTTCCGCCACAATCTGCCCCTCACGCACGATCACGCATCCGACATGGGGGTTTGGAGCCGGATATCCACCTTTGGACAGCTCGATCGCCCGAGCCATCGCCTGCTGGTCAGTCATTCAGGCTCCTCAGGTTTACGCCCGTGATCCCGCAGCGATCCTTCGAGCAAGCTGCGCATAAGCTGCTCCTTGTCACGCCGGTACTCCTCCTTCGCCTGACGCAAGATCAGCAGGGAACACACTCCCGCAGCGACCAAGGAGCCAACCACCGCCACGATGTAAAGCAAGCTGTTGAGGAGATAACCCGGATAACGCGTGGTAGAAGGCGGCTTCGGCCCCAGAAGCCAGGGATAGCCGAGCATCAGCACGATGGAGAACAGCACGAAAGTGCCGGTCAGAACCCTCAGGCGCACAGGCCGGACAGCTCCCGCACCGCGTCGCCGAGGCTCGGATACTTGAGCAGGTGGCTACCGACCACGAACAGGTTTGCGCCCGCATCTAGCGCCCTCGGTAGAGTCTGCTCGTCGATGCCGCCATCCACTTCGATCCAAATATCGTCCGACCAACTGCGAATCGTCTCCACTTTTCGCAAGGCAGACTCGATGAATGGTTGGCCACCCCAGCCCGGGTTCACGGTCATAACCAGCACGGAGTCAACCGGGCCGATCACCTCCCGCACCATTTCCGCTGGAGTCGCCGGATTGATTGCGATCCCCGCTTCGCACCCGAGGCTATGCAGATGCCCGATCAGCCGGTTCGCATGGAATGTCGCTTCCGCGTGAAAGATGACGCGCTTGCAGCCGGCCTCTACAAACCGGTCCAGCTGGTCCTCAGGACGCTCGATCATCAGATGCGCCTCGAACAGCGCACCTTCCAAATCGGTCAGCCCCTTGGCCATCCCGTCGCCAAAAGAGATGGGCGGTACGAACTGGCCATCCATCACATCCAGATGGATCAGCTTCGCCCCACCTGCGATCAGTTCCTGCACCCGTGGACGAATCTCGGCGTGATTGAACGAGAGAATCGAAGGCGCAAGCAGGCCAGGCTTCACGGCGTTTCCCCCGTTCCCGCGGGAGCTTCGGTAGGCGTTGGCGTGGCGAGCACCTCCGGCGGCGCCGACTGCGTCTGCTCGTACACCTTGGTGCCGTTGTAGAACACCTGGAAAGTGACCTGCTTGCCGAACCCGATCGCTGTCACATCGATGTTCTCATCCGGCCTTCCGCGCTGGGTCAAAACATCCCGCGACCCGCGAGCGTCCACGATCGCGATCCGCACATCCACCGTCTCGTGAATCCCTGTAAGCCTTACCTTCAGACGATATTTCGCCTGGATGTTCTCATCTCCCGGCGCCGGTGGCTGCTGAACCGGAACATTGTCCGATTGCACGACGACATGCACTTTAGTGCCCTTCGGCACCGCCGAATACTCGGGTGGATTCTGCTCCAGAATGGTGTCCTCGGCCTCGCCCGGGTGGTTCGCCTTGCCGTAGCTTTCGTCCAGCTTCAGATCAGACCGCTCGAGGAAGGTCTTAGCGGCATCCGCCGTCATGCCAATGATTCGCGGCACGGAAACGGACTCCGGCCCCGCGCTCTTGTGGACGATAATCGTCGTGCCTTCGCGAACCTTCTCCCCGGACCCCGGAATCTGATCTACGACCATATCCGCGATCTTGCCGGGTAGCGGCGGTCCGATGATCTTCATCGTCAACCCCGTGTCCTTCAAGAGGTTGCCGGCTTCCACGATCTTCATGCCGACGATCTTCGGCACCCGGACCTCCTTCGCCTTGTGGCCAAAGTTATAGATCCAGGCAAACACCATCGCCGCCAGAAACCCTCCGAACAGGAGGATGAGCATGAACATCCACGGCGGCACGTCACCCCGTTCGCGCTCCCTTCTCGGCTTCTTCCCTGCAGGTTCGGGCTTCTCGCGGATTGCGGACATGCGCGGCGCGATCGGCGCCTCGTCCGGGGCAGCCACGACGACCGTGTTCTGGATCGGCCAAGTCAAAGAACGTCCAAACCTCAGCGCGTCCTGCATGATGCGCAGATCCTGCAGCAGCTCGGCTGCGCTGCGATAGCGGTCGCTCGGCTCCTTCGCCATCGCCTTCTTGATGATCTCGTCGAGCACCATCGGCACGGCTGGGTTGTACATCCGCACACTTGGCACGGCAGCCGTCGCGTGCTTGATTGCCATCGCAACCGGCGTGTCCCCGTTGTACGGCAACCTGCCGGAAATCAATTCGAAGAGCATGATCCCCGCGGCATAGACATCCGAGGTCGGCGTAGGCATGCCGCCCGCCGAAATCTCCGGCGCTAGATAGGGCGCCATATACGGCAGGATCAGCGCGCCCGAGTGCGCGCTTGCGGAATAGCTCTCCCAAACGCCCGCAAGCTGCAGCCGCACCTGCCCATCCACCAGGACCATGACATTCTCGGGCCGGAGATCGCCATGGCACAGCCCCGTCGCATGCAGAAGCGACAACGCGTCGCACATGGAAATCAGGGTCGCAATGGACACCGGTACGGAAAATGGCGCTAGCTTCTTGATCCGCTCCGCCAGCGTGATCCCGCGCGTGAACTCTGAAACGAGGAAGGTCGAGCCTTGATCCTCGTCGACCTCCAGCAGCGCCTCTAGATTCGGGCTGCGAATGCCGCTGTACTTCATCACGACGCTGAACAGCCGCCGCGTCAATTCCTTCTCGGGCGCAAGTCCGGACTGCAACACCCGAACGCAAACTTCCCTGCCCTCAACCCGGTCGCGAGCGAGATAAGCGTTGAAGATCGGCCCCTCGGACACAAGCTGCGTCAGTTCGTACCGAATCCGAAGCACCGTCCCGATCATGGGGAGCTCCGCTCCCGAACAAGCGAAAGAGCAATGGCCGCCAACAGCAAGAACATCGCTAGCCAGCGGACGGCCGGCTGATCCAAGACCCGCCCGTAAGCCTCGACATCGCCACCCGACAAGCTCACATATGCGCTCGATAGAAACCCGGCCCCGAGCAGAACAAGGCTCAGGATCGAGAGTAGGTTTCGAGCGGTCTTCATAGCTCCTGGAGAGTTCGCCTTACAAGCTCCTCTGGCACGGCATTTACCAGTTTACATTCGCCGACTTGAGTCAGCAAGCTAAAGGCTAGGCCTTCCGCGGTCGCTTTCTTATCCGAACGGATCGCGGCGAGAACCCGTTCCACATCCATGAGACGAGCGTCCCTCGTCGGGAGACCCTGACGAGTAAGATGCGACTCCACAAGCTCCAACGTGCCGGGAGCCGTAATCCCCATCCGCTCACCCAAGAGCGTCTCGGCCACCATCCCGACCGAGATGGCTTCCCCATGGAGCATGCCCTGATAGCCCGCCAATTTCTCTAGGGCATGACCGACCGTGTGTCCGAAGTTCAGCACCGCCCGCAGCCCGGTCCGCTCAAATTCGTCCTGCTCCACGACCTCCGCCTTGAGCCAGATACATCGCTCGACGATGTTTTGCAGATGCTCGGCATCTTGCCGAA
>Ga0070660_100001251_pt1 | contig 17279 bp, 14 predicted proteins | sample KBSC33metaG_FD_64670 | JGI IMG/M metagenome (GOLD analysis project Ga0070660, IMG submission 64670) | Corn rhizosphere microbial communities from Kellogg Biological Station, Michigan, USA - KBS C3-3 metaG | ecosystem: Host-associated > Plants > Roots > Rhizosphere > Soil ... | reverse complement strand
CTTTGCTTTTCAACAAGTTTGAGCACCCTTTGTAAGGGCACATTTTTTTCGTTTAAGGTGATATTATTTTGTGCAACTCCCGCAGCACTTATTTGCAAGCAGGTGATTAAAATTATTGCAGTCGTCAATTTCATCACCAAAATTGTTTTAGATAAATTCCTCCACTTTATAGTAGAAGAGGAATACAGAGCATAAAAATTCATACTTTTGTAAAGTTTGAGTTAAGCAATCGGTTAATTAAGCAATCTATCGAAGTTTGTTTTCCCGATTATATCGGGCGGTGGCGACTCAAACGAGCCGGTTGTGTCGCAAGCACCTCCGGCATTTTTTTGAAAGCAGGCCATTTGGTTGAATTTGTTATTTCATGTGTTTTAAATAATTTTAAGGGTTTACAATAATATTCCTGCCTTTCTGAGTAAAATGTACTCCTTCAAATTCAAGTATTTTTAAGAGTTCGGATAAATTTGATTTTCTTGATATTCCCCCGTTAAATATCTTATTAGGAATATTGTCCTGGTAAGTTATGTCCACATTGTACCACCTGGATATTTGGCGCATTATTGTTTGAAGATCCTCATTTTCAAATCTTATTTGCCCGTTTTTCCAGCTAATGACTTCTTCTACATTAACATTCTTCTTTATCTGGATAGAATTATTTTCCTGTGTAATTGCCTGCTGGCCGGGTGTTAACAATTTAGTATTATTACCTGTTGAAACTTTAACACTGCCATCTACCAATGTTGTTTTTGTCAAAGGCTCGTCAGAATATGCATTAACGTTGAATGTTGTTCCAATATCCTCTATTTGTACATTGCCAACTTGTACTTTAAATGGTTGAGCGCTATTGTGAACTACTTCAAAATAAGCTTCGCCGGTTATTTTTACGAGCCGTTCCTTACCTTTAAAAGATAAAGGATAATGAATAGAACTTGCAGCGTTTAACCAAACCTTTGTCCCATCAGGTAATTCAAGTTCCCATTGTTGCCCCCTTGCAGTAACAATGTCGTTATAAACTACCTTGTCGGATTTTCCAATATAACTAAGTTTTCCATCCTTTTTGACTATTTTTAAGCCACCTTGTTGAGCAATAACACCATCTCCTGTACTGTCTAATGCAATTGTTTTACCGTTTGAAAGGTGCAATATTGCCCCATTATGGCCGGGAGCAATATCCTCTTTCAAAATATTCTGTGCAATGACAACGTGTGATTGTTTGCGGGGATTATATATAAATAAAATACTTGCTGCAACTATAAAAAAAATAGCCGCAACGGCAATTTTTCTTATAAACTCTTTCTTTTTATAAAAAGGGATTACTTTTCCTGGAGATTGACTTCCAATTTGCTTCAGCATATCGCGAAGCATTTTTCTTTTTAGTTGTTCTTTTTCACTTTCCTTTAATAATATTGGTACATTATCTTCCTTACTCAAGTTCAACTGCCTGTACCAGGCATGCAGTTCACTTTCTTCAGAAGGTGTTGCTGTTCCTGCAACAAATTTTTCAAGTAAATTCGAAATTCTTTCTATATCCATTTTATTCATAAATGAATGCTACATCATCAGCAACATCATTATAAAGAACCCGCGAAAAACGCCAAACCCTAAAAAGAAAAGTAAAATTTTAAAAAAAACTTTTAGCAGGCACATTTAAAATTAAATACTGCACTTAAAAGAAAGAGGCATCAGTTATTATATTATAGATAATAAGATGAATTGAAATAAATAATAAACTGAATTGAAACTTTATTATAAATTGAATGAATTTCGAAGCACTTTCAAAGTTTTAGTAATGTGATATTCTACAGCTTTTCGCCCTATCTTCATTTTTTTCGAAATATCTGCCGTATTCATTCCCTTTTCACGGCTATATTTATATATTAATTTTGACTTTTCGGGAAGATCTTCTACAATTGCATTTATATACGCCTCTGTAAATTTTGCTTCTATGCGCTGTTCCTCTTCTACAGACAAAGTTGGCGATGCATAATTTTTCAAAAGTGTCTGCCGTCTTTTTGTTTTTAAAAGCGCCTTGAATATGCCAAATTTTACAGATGTACCTAAATATTCACGGAGGGATCTTATTTGGAAACTACCAGGTTTCTTCCATAAGCGCATGAACACATCGTTTACAATTTCCTCAACTGATTGTTTATCTTTAGTGAAGTAATAACCAATGTCAACTAATTGTTCCCAATAACGATTATAGATTTCCGTAAAAGCTTCCTCATCACTGTCATTCAATAATTGCAGCAATTGTGCATCACTATATTTTTGATATGGACGCATTTGTTAAAACGATATCAATGTGGAATATGATTCATATACAACCGAAGACAAAACTAAAATATTTTGAGCAATTTCAGCCACGCTTCTGAATATTAAAAATTTCTACAAAAAAATCTCTGAATATATTTCACAAAAAAACCGTCCCCAAAGAGGACGGTCTTAGATTGCCAGTCAAATAAAAAACTATTATACTATAAAAGTAATAGCAGCAAAAAAGCCATTATTATTTCTTAGTACTATCAGCGCTCATTTTCATAGCGCTTGAATCTGTTGCTTTTTTTGCAGCACTTGAATCTGTTGCTGCTGCTGCCGGAGCAGTTACTGTAGTTGTAGTATCGGTAGCTGGTGTTTCAGACGAAGATGAGCTACCACCACAAGCTGTTAAAAAAGCTGCTACTGTGAAAACAAGCAATAATTTTTTCATTTTTTTTTATTTTTTAGTTTTAAAAATATACACATTTATACGGTTACTCATAAAAGGTAACCCGTTAAAAAAATTTTTTTCAAAATTAATTTGGGTTACTTTTCCACTTTGTAAGTATTAATTATGACTGGGTTAAAAACGTATGAACAGGATAATGATTTATTAGAAGCGCTTGCAGCTAATGATGCTAACGCAATCGAAACAATTTATCGCGAAAATTATTCAGCCATTAAAGCTTTTATAATAAAAAATAACGGCTATACTGATGATGCGAGGGATATTTTTCAGGAAGCGATGATAATAATTTTTGAGAAAGCAAAGTCAGGTTCTTTTGTTTTGAGTTGCCGGTTGCAGACTTATTTGTACTCGGTTTGCAGAAGGCTTTGGTTAAAAAAATTGCAAAATCAGCATCGCTTTAACTCTTCTTTTGAACTGAATCATGAGATTGTGCCTGTAGAAGATGAGTTAGAATTGCATGAACAAAAAGAGGCGGAATTTCAATTGTTGGAAAATGCAATGCAAAAGATTGGGGAGCCATGCAAAAGCCTGCTGGAAGCATTTTATATAGAAAAGAAATCAATGCCCGAGATTGCTGATTTATTTCGCTATACGAATGCAGATAATGCGAAGACGCAGAAATATAAATGCTTAGTGAGATTGAAAAAAATATTTTTTGAACAATATAAAGACAAGCAATAACATGGAAGAAAATTTACTTTTAGATGCTATTGAAAGATACCGGAACGGTGAAATGACTGAGCAGGAAAAAGTTTTTTTTGAAGAGCTTAGGAAAAACAATTCTGATATTGACCAGATGGTTGCGGAACATTCATTTTTTCTGAGTGAACTGGATAGGATGAGTGAAATAAAATCACTGAAACATAACCTGGATAAGGTAGAAAGCAAATTGCTAAACGAAGGTTTTTTTACGGGCCGGCCGGAAAAAACCAAATCGAAAGTAATCTATTTATGGAATCGTTACAGGCGCACTATTGCTGTGGCAGCCGCTATTGCGGGCGTAGTATCTCTTAGCACCGCTACTGTTATATCTAAATATACTGAAAACAAAAAGGTAGCTGTAATTACACCTTTGGTAGATAACAAACTAAACCAGTTTGAAAACAAATTAAATCAGATAGAACACAAATTAAACGATGCCGCTACTTCATCTACGACTGTAAAGCCTAAGTTTGAAGCTAATTTCAGGGCCACTGGGTTTTTGGTAGATGGAAACGGATATCTCATAACTAATGCGCACGTAGTTGATAAAGCAAAAAACCTGATTGTTGAAAATATAAAGGGCGACCAGTATTATGCCAAAGCAATTTATACCAATGATACTACGGACCTGGCAATTTTAAAAATTATTGATACATCCTTTAATAAAGTGACAGGGCTTCCTTATACTTTTCCAAAAACTTCTGCAGAACTTGCGGAGCCTATTTTTACCCTGGGGTATCCCCGCGAAGAAGTGGTTTACGGAGAAGGTTATTTAAGTGCGAAGTCGGGTTATTATGGTGATACTACTTCTTACCAGATAAGTATTTCGGTAAATCCCGGTAACAGTGGCGGCCCGGTTATTAATAAAGATGGAGAAGTAATAGGAATTATAAGCAGCAGGGAAACCAATGCTGATGGTGTAGTGTTTGCTATCAAATCTGCCAATATTTATGCTGCATTACGGCAAATAAAAAAGACAGATAATATAAATATAAAACTTCCTACCGTTAATTCTTTAAAGGGAACCAACCGCGTAAAGCAAATTAAAAAGCTGGAAGATTTCGTTTATAAGGTAAAGGGAAATTGATGCGTTGATTGAGAATTGAAATTGAGAGTATAAGTTTGTTTGTTGTCAATTCACTATTCACCATTTACCATTCACCATTACTTCCCCTAAAACAAATGCTCCGGATACACACCGGCTTCAATCAAAGCCTGAATGCTTTCTTTTACATTTGGTGCATCCTCTTTGTAAGTAACTCCAAACCACTGTGAAGACGTAGGAATTACTTTTATTTTACCTTTTCCTTCATTGATATAAGCGTCAACGATGGTCGGAATGAAGAACTCTGCTTTCGGATTGTTCGCATTTTCCTGCAAAAATTTAATAAATAATTTTTGAATGTAATCAAATACGTTCGGATCAAATCCCCAAAAATTCATACTCACAGGCGTATCAGGCGGCATGGGTACATTTATTTGGCTTTCAGTATAAAATATTTTTCCACCTTCGGGGAATACTTTTGTGCGCTCATGTATTCCTATCAGGTTGCCTTCAAAATCTACTTCGCATACGCCCCGGCTTACCGACCCGTTTTCCGAAATTGTTTTTGAAAGTTGATATCCGATGACACAATATTTTTCTGGAGATACTTCTTCATTTAAAAACTTTACCGCTTTTTCAAAACCATCACGGCCATAATAATCATCGGCATTGATAACAGCAAAAGGTTCATGTATCACATCTTTAGCACAAAGAACTGCATGAGCCGTACCCCAGGGTTTTTTACGATCTTCAGGAAATTCAAAACTTTCAATAAACGAATCCATTTCCTGCATTACATATTCTGTTTTTATTTTTCCTTTAAGTTTTGGTTCAAACTGATTCATGAATTCTTCTGCAAAAGATTCGCGAATGATAAATACTACTTTTCCAAATCCGCTTCTGATCGCATCATATATTGAGTAATCTATTATTGTTTCGCCGTTTGGTCCGAAAGCGTCCATTTGTTTGTTGCCGCCGTAACGGCTACCCATTCCTGCTGCTAAAATCAAAAGTGTAGGTTTCATTTCTTAATTTTTATTAATAATTATTAAATTAAATTGCTGCAAAGTAAGCAAGAAATATTTATGCCACAATGGTTGACTAAGGAGATACTGCCCGGAATTATTTTCAAAAGACCTGAAATCACTGAATTACAAAATGAAACTTATCAGAAAAATAATATCCAGGTTTATTTATTGCGGCTTGACGAAATACATCCGGTAATATCCGGTAATAAACTATTCAAACTTTATTACTTTTTGGAAGAAGCTAAAAATAATCCCGGTAAAAAAATAATCACTTTTGGAGGCGCTTATTCCAATCACCTTGCTGCTACTGCGTTTGCCTGCAAGGAAATGAATATTCCATGTATAGGAATTATTCGCGGCGAAAAGCCGGAAATACTTTCTCCTACTTTATTGTTTTGCCTTCGGCAGGGAATGCAACTTGAATATATCAGCCGCAAAGGCTACCGGAAAATTATTGGAAAAGAATTTTTAGATGAATTGAAAACAACGCATGTTGATTCGATAATTATTCCTGAAGGCGGTTTTAGTATAAAAGGAAAAGAAGGCGCGTCGTTAATCTGTGAATTGTTTAACGATAAAAAATTTACGCATGTGTGTTTGCCAGTTGGTACGGCCACTACTTTTGCAGGAATTATTGATAGCAATAAAAACGAAAGTGAAATAATAGGCTTTGGAGTTTTAAAAAATTTCACTGACATAGCATTCAGGCTTCAGCAGTTAAAAATTTCTCCTCATCAAAAATATAAGTTCAACAACGATTACCACTTTGGAGGTTATGCAAAAAAAACGAACGAATTAATTTCTTTTATGAATTCTTTTTACATTCAACATAGAATTCCATTGGATTTTGTTTACACAGCAAAAATGATGTACGGAGTAAATGATCTGATTCAAAAAAAATATTTTACTCCGGGCGCTAAAATTTTATGCATACACACCGGAGGATTGCAGGGAAATAATTCATTGCCTGAAGGAACATTAGTTTATTAAACGTAAGCAGTAAACAAAAAAAAACCGGATTTCGGGACGAACTTTAGTCCGTTGCATTGACAAACCGCCTTAACTTAATGACATTAAACGGACGGTTAATAAGAGTTGATGCTTCCGCGGGTTCCAATAATAAAAAACAGAAATCCTGATTATTTCTCTGTTTACTGAAGATAAATAATCGCGATGACTTCTATTCACCACCCCCCATTCCCCGCCTCATTTCAAATAAATAGAATCCATATTTTCTCCGCAATGAAGCATTCCTGACTTGTATTTAGGATCGTTTTTCCCCAGGTATGGATTGTTGATTTCAGCCGTATTGCTCAGCCAGTTTGCCGGCTTATCCTCTCCAAAAGCCATAGGGCAGTTTTGCCAAAATATCTTGTTCCCTTCGTAGCCAATTACTTTCAAAAGAGGATATAAATTTTCTGATACCATGCTAAAATCCTGGCGCATTTCCGTAATGTTATTCTCTTGCAAAATAGGTTGGACATTGGCTTTTATGTCACTGATATTTTGCCTCGCGGTAATAACGAGGGACGAATCAGTGGTTTTCAGTTCGCTTAATTTAATGCTGTCTGTTGCATTAATAAATTTTGAAACCGTATTTTTTATAGCGGAAGTATCGGCGTCCACAAAAGCATTTTTCATTTTGAAATAGGCATCCAACACATTCGCGATACTTTCGTTAAATTCGGGTGAATGTTTTTTTACTGCGTTTGTTGATTCCGGAACCGGTGTGTCAGCTTTTTTTGTATTTCTGAAAAACAGAAACCAGAGGACAACCAAAACCACAACCAAAATTAAAATCGAAAAGAAACGCTTCATAATCGTGTGTTTAATTTTTCTTCAAAAAATAGGTTTTAAGAAAGCTTTCCTAAACCTTCTTTAATTCTTTTAAACCCTTCTTCAATATTTTCCATGCTGTTTGCAAATGAAATTCTGATGTAACCCGGCTGGCCGAAGGCATTTCCTGAAACAGTGGAAATATGCGCACTGTTTAACAGATACATGCAAAGATCATTGGAATCGTTGATTACCTCGCCTTCATATTTTTTTCCAAAATAATGCCTCACATCAGGGAAAATATAAAAAGCTCCCTGTGGCTCTACGCATTTTAATTCGGGTAATTCTTTCAATAATTCGGCCACTCTTTGTTTACGGCGTTTAAATTCTTTTATCATTTCGTAAGTGGCAGTTAAAGGAGATTCCAGCGCTGTAATAGCGGCACGTTGCGCTATAGAATTGGTTCCGCTGGTAAATTGTCCCTGAATTTTTTCGCATGCTTTGGCAACATCGGGGTGAGCAGCAATATATCCTAATCTCCAACCTGTCATTGCAAACCCTTTGCTGAGGCCATTAATGATAATTACTCTTTCTTTTATAGAATCGAATTGCGCAATGCTCTCGTATTTCCCATTTTCATGCGAGTAATTAATGTATTCATATATTTCATCGCTTATGATATTAACCTGCGGATATTTCTCAAACACTTTAGCCAGCCCTTCCAGTTCATCTTTGGTGTAAGTTGCTCCTGTAGGATTGCATGGAGTAGAAAAAATAAAAAGTTTTGTTTTTTCTGTAATAGCATTTTCAAGTTGCGAAGGCGTTATTTTAAAGCCTGCTTCTGGTGTTCCGGTTACAAAAACCACTTTTGCCCTTGCCAGCCTTGCGATTTCTGAATAAGAAACCCAATAAGGCGTAGGAATTATAATTTCATCGTCATCGTCAAGAATGCTCAGCATCGTGTTGGCAATACATTGTTTTGCACCGGTGCTTACTACTATTTGCTGTGGCGTATAAGTGAGCCCGTTATCTCTTAATAATTTTTTACAAATCGCGTCTTTCAATTCTGCATATCCTGAAACAGGAGTATAATGGCTCCAGTTTTCGTCAATGGCTTTTTTTGCCGCTTCTTTTATATGTTCAGGAGTATTGAAGTCGGGTTCTCCCAGGCTAAGGTCAATTACATTAATTCCTTTAGCTCTTAATTCGCGGCCAAGTTTGGCCATTTTAATTGTTTCAGGTTCGTTGAATCTGTTTAAAATTGATGAAAGTTGCATGTATATATTTTTTTAAATCTGCGCAAAAGTACATCATTGGGAGAAAAAGATTGGAGGAAAGAGATTGGAAGAAAGCAGATTGAAAAATAAAGATTGGAGGAGAGGAGATTGAAGAATAGAAATCAGAAGTATTTGTCTGTTTACTATAATCCTGGAAATTAAATAAAAAAATGTTGCATGATTTTAGCTTTTTTTATAATGCAAAAAACCGGACATAAAATCCTAAAAAATTTTCACTTCAAACCATTATCTTTGCGAACTTCTAAAAAAAATTAAATTAAGATATGAAACTGAAAGGTTTGGTGTGGTTCTTTGCCATAATGCTTATTCTCATCTCCGTTTATCAACTTTCTTTTACCTGGGTGGTCAACAGCCATGAGAATAAAATGAAGGCCAAGGCAATAAAATTTGTTGACAGAGCTCATCCTGGTATCTCTGGTGATGCGAAAGACCAATTGGTTCAAAGTACATTTACTCATTATCTTGATAGTACCAGGGATGATAAGATATATCCCGTAATAGGAACTACCTACCAAAAATCTAAAGAAAACGAACTGAGTCTTGGCCTGGATCTGCAGGGTGGTATGTCTGTTACGCTGAATGTAAGCCTTGACGGTTTATTAAAATCTTTGAGCAATAATCCCAAAGATCCCCAGCTTTTAAAAGCCCTGGCAACTGCCAACGAGGAAAAATTAACCAGCGACGCTGATTTTATTACTTTATTTGGTGAAGCCTTTAAGAATCAAAATCCGGGTGTTCCTCTTGCTTCAATATTTGCGGGTGCAGGAAAAACTATTAAGATATCTGATAATGATCAATCCGTTTTAAATGCGCTACAGGCAACTTCAAAAACGGCCATCAACCAGACTTATAAAGTATTACTGAAACGTATTGACCAGTTTGGTGTTGCCTCGCCATCCATTAACCTGGATGCTAATAAAGGTATTATTAATGTAGAGCTGGCAGGTGTTCAAAACGAAGAACGCGTAAGAAATTTGTTACAGGCTTCTGCCTACTTGCAGTTCTGGGAAGTTTACAATATAGGAGAAATAGGAAAAAATATTGACGATGCAGATAAATCGCTGGCGGATTATTTAAGCGGCGTATCTCCGGATTCGTTAAAACTTTCTTCGGCGGATTCTGCTAAACTGCTTGCCCACGAACATCCGCTGGCAAGTGTAATACATTTTATAGGGCCACAACAAGGGCAGAATGGTAAACAACAATATTATTCCGCGATAGCGAATGTAGAAGCAAAAGATACTGCGTTAGCCAATCAGTATCTTGATATGAGTGTGGTTAAAAATAACTTCCCGCCTAACATTAAATTCTTGTATGGCCTTGAACAGAAAAATGAAAAAACAGGCCAAAGATATTTTGAATTATATGCTATAAAAACAGTTCCCGGAACCGACAAAGCAAAACTGGAAGGAGAGGGCGTTGAAGATTCCCGGGCAGACTATGACGAGCACGGTCGCCCCGCTATCAAAATGACGATGACTCCGACCGGTAGCCGTATCTGGGGAAAGCTTACAACTGATAATGTCGGCAGGCCGATAGCCATCGTGTTGGATAATATCGTTTATAGCGCTCCAAATGTAAATGGCCCTATCGAAGGGGGAAATTCTGAAATCAGTGGAAACTTTACGGTTCAGGAAGCGCAGGACCTTGCCAGCATTTTGAGGATTGGTAAAATAGATGCTCCGGCAAAAATTGTGCAGGAACAAATTGTAGGACCTACGCTTGGTGCAGCCGCAGTTCATGGCGGTATGCTGGCTTTCATCATTTCCTTTATTGTAATTTTCATTTTAATGTTGATTTACTATAATACTGCCGGATGGGTAGCCAATATCGCTTTAATATTAAACCTTTTATTTACCATTGGAATTCTGAGCGCTTTAGGCGCCACGCTCACTGCTGCCGGTATTGCCGGTTTGGTACTGACGATTGGTATGGCAGTGGATACCAACGTAATTATTTTTGAAAGGATTAAAGAAGAGCTTGCGCGTGGAAAAAGCCATCACCAGGCGGTTCACGATGGTTACATCCGTTCTTACGCACCGGTGATAGATGCTCACGTTACGGTGTTTTTAACTGCGGCCATTTTATTTTATTTTGGATTAGGTCCTGTACTTGGTTTTGCTACTACCCAGATGCTTGGTATTACACTTTCGCTTTTTTGCGGTATTCTAATATCAAGACTTGTTACAGATTTATGGATGACTAAGAAAGACAGGCATTTCAAGTACTTCACTAATTTTTCAAAGAAAATATTCCAGCACGCCAGTTATAAATTTATTGAATACCGAAAAGTAGCGTATGCTATTTCTGTAGTAGTATTAATCATGGGCATCGCTTCTTTCTTTAATGGCTTTGAGAAAGGTGTTGAGTTCAAGGGAGGTAGGAGCTATACAGTAAAGTTTGATCATAATGTAGATAGAGAAGCTATCAGCGCTCAATTACACACTGCGTTTGATGGCGATTATCCGGTAATAAAAACAGTAGGCGATAATAAACATCTTGATATTACCACCTCATATCTGATAGGTGTGAACAATGCTGACAGCGCGGTTGAAGCACGGTTGTTCCAGGGATTGAAATCACAGTTGCCTGCTAATATTACTTTAGCAGATTTCTCAAAAAATTATATACAAGCCCACCAGGTAGTACAGCCGGTGATTTCAAAAGACCTTGAACGAGGTGCTATCAAGGCCGTAATTTTTGCCATCTTAGCTATCATCCTGTACATCTTTCTTCGTTTCCGCGATTGGAGGTACTCTGTGGGAACTATTATTTCATTGTTGCATGACGTGTTTGTGGCGTTGGCCGTTTTCTCTTTCTTTAAAAATATAGTTCCTTTCCCGTTGGAGATTGATCAGCATTTTATTGCGGCAATCCTTACGGTTGTTGGTTTCTCAATGAATGATACGGTAATTGTGTTTGACAGGATACGTGAAGACAGCCACAAAATGAAAGACGCTTCTAAAGAATCCATTATCAATCGTGCAATTAACGATACGCTGAGCAGGACGATCATGACTTCCGTAACGGTATTTATTACTTTGCTGGCGCTCTTTATTTTTGGCGGCGAAGTTACCCGTGGATTTGCATTTTGTATGTTGATAGGTGTTGTTACCGGAACTTACTCTTCTATTTTTGTGGCTGCGCCCATATTAATAGAGTTTGCCAAAGACAAACCTTTGGGAGCGGCACGTATCAGATCTTCTTCCAAAAAGAAATTGCCACAAGCTAAAATGGTTCAATCAAAATAAATCAAAATTTTATCTTCTTTAAAAAAAGCCGATAATTTATTACCGGCTTTTTTTATGGCGTAATAAACCAGTAATCATTCTTTAAAAAAGGAAAATAAGAATTTTAGTTATTTCTCTGTTTGCTAAGTTACTCTAATTATTAAAAAACATTTTTATGAAAATAAGAAACTACCTACCGTCTTTATTATTCTTGTTCTTTGGGTCTTCAGGTTTTGGCCAAACGGAAAAAGGAAAATTTGTCTTGTCAGGTAATACAGACTTAAATTTCCTGTTTTCAAATATCACAATGGGCACAGATAGTGTACAAACCGGAAAATCAAAAAGCAATCAGTATGGGGTCACCATTGGAGCAGGTTATTTTGTTACCAATAATTTTGCTGTAGGAATTTCCGGAACCTATTCTTATAGTTATTCTAAAATAGAATCGAATAATTACATAAAACTCTAAGACAGAAAGCATCACACGCTCTTTTACAATTTTACCTCAAGTTCAATATTATTTTCCGGTAGAAGGTAAGCTAAAACCTGTGTTAGCAATAGGCGCGGGCTATGGATGGCTGGAGGAACGGGATTCCAGGGTAACAGATAATAACAATACGGTTTATTCATTGTCAGGGCCAGCTTTTACTGGTGGCGGCGGAGTGTCTTATTTTATTACTTCGTCCATTTCTTTTGATTTGGGCTTACAGTATTCTTATTCAAGATTTAAGGACAAATTCATGGCGGAGCAAATTCAGAAACAAAACCAATTTGCCGGCAGAATGGGAGTGTCTGTATTTTTTTAAAGTAGATCTGCCTTTCCCTTAAACAAATACGGTAAACCGATAAATAAACGGGATTTCTATTTTTTATTTGAGTGTAACAGCAACGATTACACGAAAGAATTACCTCTTACGAAATAACGGATGTAAAAAAAACCGGTAGAATTCTTACCGGTTTTTTTATAAATACTATTGTAATCAGAAAGTAGAACTCTTTAAATATCCGTCGCTTCTCCGTAAGCCACTGCTGTAGCTTCTTTGATGGCTTCACTGATGGTTGGATGCGGATGAATGGCATTTAAAATTTCATGAGCCGTAGTTTCTAATTTACGAGCTGTTGCTACTTCAGCTATTATTTCAGTAACGCTATATCCTATTGCGTGGCAGCCCAGAAGTTCTCCGTATTTAGCATCGTAGATTATTTTTACGAAACCTTCTGTAGCTCCCGCTGCTGTGGCTTTACCGCTTGCTATGAAAGGAAATTTTCCAACCTTCAATTCATAACCGGCATCCTTAGCCGCTTTTTCGGTATAACCAACCGAGGCAATTTCCGGAGAGCAATAAGTGCAGCCCGGTACATTATTGTAATCTATTGCATCCGGTTTTTTGCCGGCAAGGTGTTCAGCCGCATTGATGCCTTCTTTGGTAGCTTTATGCGCCAGCGCCTGGTGAGGCGTGCAATCGCCGACAGCATATAATCCTGGAATGTTTGTTTGTTGATTGGCATCTACAACAATTCTTCCTTTATCTGTTTTTACGCCTAATTCTTCCAGGCCAATATTTTCAATATTAGCAGTGATGCCCACCGCGCTCAAAAGAACATCAGCTTCAAGTGTTACTTCACCGTCCTGTGTTTTTACTTTTGCCTTTACGCCGTCGCCGCTGGTATCTACGCTGGTTACCTCGCTATTAACCATAATAGTAATTCCTTGTTTCTTAAAACTTTTTTCCAATTCTTTTGAAACTTCCTCATCTTCTACGGGAACAACTCTTGGTAAAAATTCTACAATGGTAACTTTAGTTCCGATGCTGTTATAAAAATAAGCGAACTCTGTTCCGATAGCTCCGGAACCTACAACGATCATAGATTTAGGTTGATCGGACAAACTCATCGCCTTCCGATATTCTATTATTTTTTTACCGTCTAATTTCAGGGCTGGCAATTCTCTTGCCCGTGCTCCTGTACAAATGATGATATTTTTTGCTTCTAAGGTTTGCTTTTTCCCATCGGCAGATGTTACTTCAAGTTTGGTAGGCGAAATTAATTTCCCGCTTCCCATTACCACATCAATCTTATTCTTCTTCATTAAAAATGTAACGCCTTTGTTCATTTTATCCGCCACGCCCCGGCTGCGTTTGATGACGTTGCCAAAGTTGGGTTTAGCATCATTCACTTCAATGCCGTAATCGGCAGAATGTTTTACATATTCCATTACCTGCCCACTTTTCAACAATGCTTTGGTAGGAATACATCCCCAGTTAAGGCAAATGCCGCCAAGGCTTTCACGCTCTACTATCACTACTTTTTTTCCCAATTGAGACGCTCTGATTGCTGCAGGATAACCACCAGGGCCGCTGCCTAAAACTATTACATCATAATTCATTTTGAATATAAATTTTGTTTAAGATAATGTTTGCACAAACCGTGCAAAATTACTTTAGAATGCCCAAAACACAAAAACGGAATAAATAGAAAATTGCAGCCTTGTGAAATTTTGTGGATATTTGGCAGGTTAAGATTTTGAAACAAAATTTTAATAATTTTTATTTACTCAAATGAAAACAACCTCACTGATTTTTGGCCTTATTTCTATTTTTATCCTGGCAGGCTGTAGCTCCACACGCAAGACAAGTAAGCCTGAAGTGGCTGAAAGCAATGATATAAAAAGCAAAATTGTCATTAAGAAAAACGTCCCCGCACGCGAAATAGATACAAGGGATATCTCCGCAGCCGATGTAGTAGCTTTTGCTCAAACGCTCATTGGCATTAAATATACTTATGGGTCGGCAGTCAGGGAAAAAGGATTCGACTGCTCGGGATTTATCAATTATGTCTTTAATCATTTTAATATCTTGGTACCCCGTGTTTCGGCTGATTTTACAAACGCAGGCACAGAGATACCTGTAAAAGACAGCAAGCCCGGCGATCTCATTTTATTTACAGGAAGCGATGCCAACAGTGGGGTGGTAGGCCATATGGGAATAATTACTGAAAACAAAAATGGCGATCTCAAATTCATCCACGCCTCAGAAAGCCGGGGAGTAATGATTTCCGGAATGAACGCTTATTTTTTACCGAGGTTTGTGAAGGTAAACAGGGTTTTTAATGTTTTTTAAAATGCCTGAACGATAATTCTTAAAATAAAAGGTTCCGAAAATAAAGAGATTCTACAGTCTTTAATTCAAAATTTCAATAGCTTTTAAAACATTGTTCCAGTGATTTATAAAGTTTATCAAAATTATAGCATCATTTTCCAACTCTTAAAGTTGTTTATTCTAAAAAATCAATATCTTGGCTGAAATTTAGTGAAAGACTATTTTATTTTATTTTTTAACTCAAAAAAATTTTAAACGTGAAAATTAATTTTAGCTTGATGGCTGTATCAGCAGCCATGTTATTGGTTACAAGTTGCGTAAGCACAAAGAAGTTTAATTCGCTACAGGCGAACTACAACAAATTATATGACAGAAACGCTGAACTGACGAAACAAGGCGAGGATTGCAAAAGTGATTTAGACAAGGCCACTGTTCAAAATTCAGGGTTGCAGCAACAAATAAACGCGGAACGTGAGCACGTTAAAGCATTACAGTCCGCATTGGACAAATGTCTCACATCGTCTAGCCAGGGAAATGTAAATATTTCAAAACTGGTAGATGAGATAAATTCTTCAAACAAGTATATACAGGAACTCATAGCATCAAAAAGCAAAAGCGATTCGTTGAATATGGTTCTTACCAATAACCTCACGAGGTCGTTAAGCAAAGACGAAATGCAGGACGTAGATGTAAAAGTCTTAAAAGGAGTTGTCTATATTTCTCTGTCTGATAATATGCTCTACAAATCAGGCAGCTATGAGATTTCAGATAAAGCGGGAGCTACGTTAGCAAAAATTGCGAAAATAATTACTGATTATAAAGACTACGATGTATTGATAGAAGGCAATACAGACAACGTGCCTATCTCAAAAACAAACATTCGTAATAACTGGGACTTGAGCGCATTAAGGGCTTCCTCTGTAGTACAGTCGCTGCAAAATAATTTTGGTGTGGATCCAAAACGCCTTACAGCAGGTGGTCGTGGTGAGTACAACCCAGTGGCCAGCAACGATACTCCTGATGGCAAAGTAAAAAACAGGCGTACCGAAATCATCATCACACCTAAGCTTAACCAGTTTATGGATTTGATTGACAAAGGCAATCCCTCTGATTCAACAGGCAAATAAAAAATTGTAGAAATTTTTTTTTCAACAACGTCTTCCAATTGGGAGACGTTGTTTTTTATGGCCCAATTGGCTAAAAGTTATTAGGGAGAGATGGCTTGTGTAAAAAATAATAGATACTAAAGATGAGGTCTGATAAGCAATTCTTTTTCCTTGCAGCGCAAATCGGTGATTATAATATTTTTCCATGCTCCTTTAAAAAAAATTAATCTCTCAATGAAAGAATGTTTTCTTAGCAGGTGCTTCTTGTAGAAAATAAAGTTAACAACTAAAAACAGGAATTACGAATATTTGTTCGTCTGCTGTATTGTCGCGTTTTCAATTTTAATTTCCACTAATGTTGTAACAATGTAAGCTCAAAAGTTAGTTTGAAAAGGAAAAAGGTAAACAGAAATGTTGTATTGGGAAAGAAGTTTTGATGGAGATAATCGTAACGGCAAAAAGACTTTAACCCAAAAATGAATTATGAAATAATAACAGTAAAACAACCTGTCTGCCGACAAAGGCAGGCAAATAACCCTTTTTCTATTTTCTCTGTTTTGCAAATCTTAAATGAGTAGAGTTGCCGGATTTTCCGTTTATAATATTTTATGGCTATTCACTTAAATTTTCGGCTTTTTTCTTTATTTTTTAAAGAACTTTGCGCCTCCTCAATTTTGGACGGATTTGATATTGGGTTTTGTTGTAAAATGTAAAGAGAGGAATCTGAAAATCGAAAAGGTAAAATGAAAATCAAAGTATGCGGCAACGGAGATATTCTTCAGTTGAAAGAAATGGATGAACCCGAAGTTATTGGATGTAAAATAGATTACGTCGGCCTCATTCTTTATGAGCAGTCATCAAGATATGTTTTAAAACACCTGAGCGGTAAGGAAGTAAAAAATGCTAACTTATCCATAGAAAAAGTTGGTGTGTTTGTCAATGCTTCTGAAGAAGAAATTATGAAACAGGTGGATGATTTTGGCCTGGATATAGTACAGCTTCACGGAGATGAAACAGCCACATTTTGTAAGCACATCAGTGATCAAATAAAAGTGATCAAAGCTTTTCGTATAAGCGATCAGGATACCAATATTGATTGGATGATAAAAGAGTATGACGAAGTCTGTGATTACTATTTATTTGACAAAGCTGCACCGGGATTATATGGTGGTACCGGGCAGAAATTCAACTGGAATCTTTTGGAAAAAGCAAAAATCGGCAAACCCTTTTTCTTGAGTGGCGGCATTGATATAAACGATGTGGATGCG
>Ga0070660_100001247_pt1 | contig 17309 bp, 15 predicted proteins | sample KBSC33metaG_FD_64670 | JGI IMG/M metagenome (GOLD analysis project Ga0070660, IMG submission 64670) | Corn rhizosphere microbial communities from Kellogg Biological Station, Michigan, USA - KBS C3-3 metaG | ecosystem: Host-associated > Plants > Roots > Rhizosphere > Soil ... | reverse complement strand
CTTCGACCACGAGCTTCGTGCGCTCGAGGAGCAGCGTGATCGCCTCGGCGATCGCCTCGTCGCCGGCGTGGACCATGTCGTCGAGCAGCTCGTTCAGGATCGACATGGTCAACTCGCCCGGATGCTTGACGGCGATGCCGTCGGCGATCGTGCCGCTGCCGGTCTTGCCTGCCTGGACGCCGACGATGCGCACCCCGGGCCGGCGCGCGCGCAGCAGGATCGCGATGCCGGCCGCGAGCCCGCCCCCGCCGACCGGGAGCAGGAACGTCTCCGCTTCGGGCAGCTGGTCGACGAGCTCGAGCCCGATCGTGCCCTGGCCGGCGATCACGGCCTCGTCCTCGAACGCGTGCACGAAGGTCGCACCGCTCTCCTCCGCGCGTTCCAGGGCCCGGGCGAGCGCGTCGTCGAACATCGCGCCGGCGAGCACGGTCTCCGCGCCGTAGTTGCGCGTCGCCTCGACCTTCGCCATCGGCGCGTCCTGCGGCATGAAGACGGCCGCGTTGATCCCCAGCTCGCGCGCCGCCCACGCGACAGCCTGGCCGTGGTTCCCTGCGCTCGCGGCGATCACCCCTGCCGCACGTTGCGCGTCGTCGAGGCTCGCAAGCTTGTTGACCGCGCCGCGGATCTTGAACGACCCCGTCCGCTGGAGGTTCTCCGCCTTCAGCCAGACCCGGCGCCCGCAGCGGCGGGAGAGCGTGTCGGAGCCGTAGACCGGGGTGATGCGCGCGCGGTCGCCGAGGCGTTCGCGCGCGGCTTCGATGTCACTCGGGGTCGGCATCGACGTGGAAGACCTTCTGCAGGATCTCACGGACGGCCGTGAGCGGGTCGAGACGGCGGGCCTGCACCTCGCCGAGCAGGCGCTGCAGCTCGGGGTCGTCGCCGACGGCCGCCTCGATGTGCCGACGCGCGCGAGTCGAGGCGACCTGGAAGACCTCGGAGGCCAGGTTGTGCCGGCGCCGCTCGTCGAGCTCGCCCTCCGCCTCGAGCCACGCGCGGTGCTCCTCGATCTTCTCCCAGAGCTGCTCGACACCCTCGCCGCGCATCGCCTCCGTCAGCACGATCGGCGGCCGCCAGCCGTCGCGCGGCCCGAGTGCCAGCACCTGGCGCACCTCGCTGAGCATCGTCTTCGCCATCGGGTGATCCATCTTGTTGATCGCGATCACATCCGGGATCTCCATGATCCCGGCCTTCAGGGCCTGGATCGAGTCGCCCGAGCCCGGCATCAGCGCGAGCACGACCGTGTCGGCGATCGAGAGCACCCCAACCTCGCTCTGTCCGGTGCCGACCGTCTCGAGGAACACCACGTCCTTCCCCGCCGCATCGAGGATCAGGAGCGACTGCAGCGTCGTCTCGGCGAGACCGCCGAGGTGCCCCCGCGTCCCCATCGAGCGAATGAACACGTCGCGATCGAGGAAGTGGTCGACGAGCCGGATCCGGTCGCCGAGCAGCGCGCCCTGCGTGAACGGGCTCGACGGGTCGACCGAGATGACCCCCACGGTCTTCTCCTGCGCACGGACGATCCGGATCAGCGACGACGCGAGGCTCGATTTCCCGACACCGGGGGGGCCGGTGAGCCCGACCGCGTAGGCGTGACCCGTCTTCGGGTAGACGTCGCTGACGACCTCGTAGGCGAGCGCGTCCCCGTTCTCGACGAGCGTGATCGCACGGGCGAGCGCGCGTTGGTCGCCCGCGACCACCGCCTCGACGAGACGCTCCCTCGTCCAGTTGCGCCGCTCGCTCACGCCGTGATGCTACGCAGCCTGTTGGCGGACCACGGCCGGCTGCCGCACGACGGCCCGCGACAGGATCCACGCCGTGAGGCCGCCGGAGAGGGTCAGAGCCGCGGCGATGCCGTACGTCCAGCGCGGCCCGACGGCGTTCGTCAGCTCGCCGGAGGCGACCATCGCGGTCCCGAGCAGGGCGTTGTGCGCGCTGATGATCACGGTGAACGCACGGCCGCGCAGCCGGTCCGAGGTATGCCGCTGGATGATCAGCACCGTCATCGGGAACGCGAGCCCGTTGCCGAAGCCCGAGACGACCATTGCGACCGCCGCGAGCCACACATTCGGTGCGAGGGCAGCCGCAACCGTCCCCGCGGCCCACGGTACGAACGCCAACGGATAGATCGCAATCACCTGCCGCCGCTCGAGAACGGCGCTCGCGTAGAGGCTGCCGGCGACGAGACCGACGCCCGTCGCGGTCCAGAGCAGTCCGTAGCCGAAGGCTCCCGAGTTGAACGCGCGCTTCGCGAGGAAGATCTCCGTGACGTTGACGAGACCGGTCGCGAGCATCGTCAACCCGAACGCGACCAGCACGGTGAAGAGCGCCCGCGATTGCTTGAACACGGCGAGCCCGTCCCGCAGGTCGCGCCAGTGGCCGCGCGTGATTCCCTGTTCGCTCTGCAGGAAACGGGCGGGAATGCGAACGAGCAGCACGGCCGAGAACAGGAAGGTTGCGGCGTTCAGCCAGTAGACGGCGTGCGGGCCGGTCGCACCGACGATCGCTCCGCCGAGGATCGGGCCGAGGGCGGTCGCGACCCAGTCGGTCGCCTGGAGCAGTGACGTTCCGGCCGCAAGCTCGCTCTCCTCGATCAGATTCGGAACGCCGGCGAGCACCGCGGGCCGGAAGAACGAGTTGGCGACGCCTGCGACCGCGGCCAGCACGATCAACTCCGTCGCGCTCGGGCTGAACGGCAGTGCGACGAAGACGAGCAGACGGACGACGTCCGATGTGACGATCAGCCACTTCCGCGAGAGCCGGTCGATCAGCGGGCCGGCGACGAGGCCGACGATCACCGACGGCAGGAAGGTGACGAGGAAGAGCGCGCTCACCCACCACGGCGACTCCGTCCTGCTCGCGACCTCGGCGGTGAGGGCGACCGTCGCCATCCACGTTCCGACCCCCGACCCGAGCGTCGCGAAGAAGAGCAGGCGGAAGTTCGGGTGGCGCAGCACTGCTGCGCGGCTGCCGAGCGCGAGCCGTCCGCTCACGCGCGGGCCAGGACGCGTTCGAGCGCCGCCGCGAACAGGTCGATCTCGTCCGGAGCGCCGACCGAGATGCGAACCGCGGTCGGCGAGCCGAAGCCGGCGAGCGGCCGGACGATCACCCCTTCGTGGAGAAGCTGCTCGAAGAGCTCGCCCGCGTCGGCGCCTGTGTCCACGTAGAGGAAGTTGCCGACGGACGGCACGGGCTCGAAGCCGCAGCGGCGCAGAACAGCCTCGAGCCGGGCGAGGCCGTCGGCATTGCGGGCGCGGCGCCGATCGAGCTCCTCGCCGTCGTCGATGCTCGCGATCGCGGCGACCTGTGCAGGCGTCGCCAGGTCGAACGGACGCCGCACCTTGGCCATCGCCGCGCAGATCGCCCGCGGCCCGACGGCGTAGCCGACCCGCAACCCGGCGAGGCCGTAGATCTTGGAGAACGTGCGCAGGACGACGGCACGTGCGCCCGCCTTCACGTACCGCTCGACCGCATCGGGGTAGTCGGGCCGGTCGACGTACTCGAAGTACGCCTGGTCGACGACTGTCACCACGTGCCCGGGCACGCGGTCGAAGTACTCGTCCAGCTCCGCCTCGGTGCTCATCGTCCCGGTCGGGTTGTTCGGCGTGCAGACGTAGACGAGCTTGGTCCTCGGAGTGACGGCGGCGAGCAACGCATCGAGGTCGTAGCGATTCGCCTTGAGCGGGACGAGCGCCGGCAGAGCGCCCTGCTTCTGCGCGTAGATCGGGTAGCTCGGAAAGGACGGCCAGCCGCAGACGATCTCGTCGCCCGGGTCGAGCACCGCCTGGCTGAGCAGGTCGATGCAGCCGTCGGCTCCAGCGCCAACGGTGATCTCCTCCGTGGAGACACCGTGCCGGCCCGCGAGCGCCGCGGTCAGGCGGAAGACGCCGCCGTCGGGGTAGCGGTTCAGGTCGGCGGCCGCGGCGGCCATCGCGTCGAGCGCCGACGGAAAGGGCCCGGAAGGCCCCTCGTTCGACGCGAGCTTGATCACCCGCTCGAGCCCGAGCTCACGCTGGACGTCCTCGACCGGCTTGCCCGGCTGGTACGGCTGCAGGCCGTTGATGCTCGGCCGGAAGAAGGCGTCCCCGGAGTCCTCGAACCCGCTCGTCACGCGTCGGACCCTACCCACCGGCCCCGGGTCCGTCAGCGGATGCGATCAAGCCTCTAGGCTCACCGCGTGGAGGAGGCGATCCAGCAGGCGCTCGACTCACTGCCGCCGGACCTGCGCGGACGACTCTCGAACCTGGAGATCGTGGTCGAGGAAGAGCCGCCGCCGGGGCAGCCGCTCCTCGGCCTCTACCAGGGGATCCCGCTGACGCGACGGGGCACGAGCTACAGCGGTGCGCTGCCGGACAAGATCACGATCTACCGTGGCCCGCTCGAGCGCTTGTACGGGCACGACCCCGCGCTCTTCGCCGTGCAGGTCAAGCGGGTCGTCCTGCACGAGGTCGCACACCACTTCGGGATCAGCGACGAGCGACTGGTCGAGCTCGACCGCTACTGAGAGCGGCGCAAGCCGTCACTCGCCGGGCTCGTTCTCGCGCAGCCACGCCTTCGCGAGCCGCTTCGGCGCGCGGGTCAGCCACGCGTCGACGACGACGTCGCGGAGCTCCTGCCGGTCGATGCTCGCGAGGTCGCCGATGCGGAGCAGCACGGCCGGGTAGCCGTTGAAATGCGGCGTCGTGAAGAAGAGGCCGCGCGGATCGGCCAGGATGAGCTCCTTCGCCTCCTGCCCGTCGACACGGAACATCAGCACGTCCGCGAGCCGCTCGCCGGTTGTCGCGTCGACCGCGTCGGGGCGCGGTCTCCGGTGGAAGCAGAACATCTTCCCGTGCGCGAGGTACGACGGTCTGCCGTCGTCCGACACCTCCCTGGTCGTGTCGGGCAGCGCAAGCGCGAGCTCGTCGAGGTCGGCCATCGTCGCCATGGTCACGCCCGATCAGCGATCGAGCCAGCCCTCCTGATACCTCGTCTTCCGCCGCCGGGAGAACCGCGCGTACGCCTCGCTTGCATCCGTCGTCTCCCGGTCGACGCCCGCGCCGTGATGCTGGGCGACCTCGTCGACCGTGTACGCACCCCACTCCGGCCCGGTCGAGCGGTCGCGGGCTCCGACCGCGAGCACGACGCACGGTCCGGCCCCGGCGCCGAGAATCGTGTGCCTGGTGCCGGCGGGGCAGTGCACGAGATCCCACCGGCGAAGGGGTCGCTCCTCGCCTTCGACGAGCAGGAGCGCCTCGCCCGCGAGGACGAGGAAGTCCTCCTGGTCCGCCTCCCAGTGGTACATCGCGAGCGGCTCGCCCGGTCCCAGCACGGAGATGTTGATGCCGAGCTGCTCGAAGTCGCTCGCGCCTTCGAATCCACAGACCGCGGGACGGCCGCTTCGCGCCATCCAGGGGGCCTCCCGTGCGTTGAGGACGAACCACCCCTCCCCGACGGGCTCGAGGCCGTGCTCGGTCTGCTCGAGCTTCGACTCGGGAACCACGCCGGCATTCTCGCCGTCCCGAATCGCGACCGCAACCGGGCTTCTCAGGGCTTCTCTAGGCTGCCGGGATGCCGGAACTGGGGCTCTTCCCGCTCCCGATCGTGCTCTTCCCCACCGAGCGCATCCCGCTGCACATCTTCGAGCCTCGCTACCGCGAGCTCGTCGAGGAATGCCTTGCGACCGGCAGCGAGTTCGGCCTCGCCCTCGCAACCGGCGACGGGGCCGTGCACGAGATCGGGACGCGCGCGTCCGTGCTCGAGGTGCTCGAGGTGCTCGGGGACGACCGGATGAACATCGTCGTCGCAGGCGGCGAGCGCTTCCGCCTGCTCGAGCTGACCTCCGGGCGTGCGTTCGCGACCGGCATCGTCGAGCCCGTCGTAGACGACGACGAAGCGGCGGATCCGGCGGACGTCGAACGGGCGACGGCGCTCTTCGGCGAGCTCGCGTCCCTGGCCGAGAGCCCCGTCGATCACCCCGATCCCGAATCGCCGCAGCTCGACTGGGAGCTTGCCGCGCGCGTCGATCTCGGCGTCGACGCCGAGCAGGAGCTCCTCGCGATGCAGTCGCCGCGCGCCCGCATGGCTCGGCTCGCCGAGCTACTCGGGATCGCGCTCGAGGCGATGCGCGCCGAGCGGCTGCTCCGGGAGCGCGCAGGCCGAAACGGCAAGGTCGCCCCACTCGACCCGGACCCGCCCGACACCGCGGGCTGAGCAGCCGTCACAACCTGGTTGCCCGGCGGAGCCGGGAACCAGGTTGGCGTCGTTCGGGTAGCGGCGCGCAGCGCGAAAAGACCCGAAGCAGGAGGTTCAGGGCGTGCGCGGCTCAGGCGCCGACGACGATGCCGGCGCCGCCGCGGCGGGCATCGCCCGCGGCGGCCAGCCTGCCGTCACACACCTCGACTGCATTCGTCCCGCCGAAGAAGAGGTTTCGACGCCGCCAGCGGACGACGTCGTAGCCGCGCTCCTCGAGCCCGTCGAGCGCCGCGGAGTCGAAGCCTCCCTCGCAGTGGACGTGCGGCTCGTCCAGGTGGACGCGCGGCTCGTCGATCGCGGCTGCGACGTCGAGGCCGTGCGCGACGACGTTCCAGATCACCTGCATGATCGCCCCGCGCAACCGCACCGACCCGGCGCTTCCGACGACGAGGCGCGGGCCTCCCGGCCCGACGACGACCGTCGGCGCCATCATGCTGGTGAGCCGCCGCCCGGGCATCGCGGGCCCGCCGGCGACGAGGTCGTACTCGCCGAGCATGTTGTTCAGATGGATGCCCGTGTGCGGGATGATCACTCCCGAGCCCGATCCGGTCGAGGAGGAGAGCGACGCCGCGTTGCCGGCGGCGTCGACCGCGGACACGTGGGTCGTCCCGCCCGCGGGAGCAGCCTCGGGCAGTCCCTTCGCGCGGTCGGCGATGCGTGCGGCAGCGCGACGGAGCGCCTCCGGTCCGAGCAGCCGGCCGGCGAGGCCGCCGCGATGCAGCCCCGCCGTGAACCCCTCGCCGCGCGCCCGGGTCTGCTCGCGCATCACCTCGACGAGCGAGGCGATCCCCTCGGCACTTCCCGGTCCGCCGGTACCGGTGCGCTCGAGCAGCGCGAGCCCGAGCGCGATCAGGATCCCGCCCGACGACGGCGGCGGATTGGAGATCACCTCGTGACCGAGGTAGTCGACGCGCACCGGCTGCCGCCAGACCACGCGATAGGCGTCGAGATCCGCGCGCGTCAGCCCGCCGCCGCCCGCCTGCACGGTGCGGACGATCTCGGCGGCGAGCTCGCCGCGGTAGAGGTCGCCGGCACCACGCGAGGCGATGCGCTCGAGTGTCTCGCCGAGCTCGGGCAGGCGGAGCCAGTCGCCCGGCCCGAGCCGGGATCCGTCCGGCGTGCTGTACAGCCGGCGTCCCTCACTCGAGTGACGCAGGATCAGGTCGAGGATCGCGTGCAGGTGGGCCTGCGGTCGCGAGACCTCGAAGCCCTCGCGGGCGAGCTCCACCGCCGGCCGAAGGAGCTCGGGCCACGGGAGGCGCCCGTAGGCGCGATGGACAGCCTCGAGCCCGGCGGCCGTGCCCGGGACTGCGCACGACGGCTCGCCGATCCGGAAGATCTGCGTGGTCTCGCTGTCGCCGCCGAAGCCCACGTCGATCGCATGCATTTCCGCCCCGCTCGGCACCGGCCGGCCGAGCCCCGGCGTCGAGACGAAGAAGTCCGCGACGCGTGCCGGCCGGCGGCCGGCCGGCACGACGAGCGCGAACCCACCCGCCCCAGGGCCGGTCAGGGGGCTCTCGGTCACCCACGCGGCGAAGGCGGCCGCGACGCAGGCGTCGACCGCGTTCCCACCCTCCTCGAGGATCCGTGCCCCTGCCGCCGCCGTCAGCGGGTGGCCGGCCGCGATCGCGCCCTTCATGTTCGGCCGATTCCGGCCGATGAACAGGGAGGGATCCTCGTCACGACCTGAATCTTCACCATTTCACAACTAACACGATGCGATTTATGGAGTACCAAGAGGTGAACACCGAGCTATGAAAATCTCCCGGACAACGGTAGTCGCCTCGGCTGCGACGTTGGCGCTCCTCGCGATTCTCGCTGCCTCTCCGCGCCTGCTCGGCGGCCACGTGGGGTCGGCGCTCGCCGCACTCGGCGGCGCCGAGCGGCGCTGGCTCGTGCTGGGCGCAGTCGGCTTCGTCGCCGCGTTCGGGGCGACCGTGGCATCGTGGCGCGCTGCGCTCGCCGCCTCGGGCGGCCATATCTGCCCCAAGCAGGCCGGCGCGCGGCTCGGCATCGGCTCGATGGTCAACTCGTTCGCGCCCGCGAAGCTCGGCGACGCGGTCAAGATCGCCCTCTGCGCGAAGGCGATCGACGCGCCCGGGCGCATCTGGACGGCAGGCGGCGTCTACGCGGCCCTCGCGGGGGCCCGTTCGCTTGCGCTCGCCGCGGTGATCGTCGCCGCTTCGGCGACGGGAGCCATGCCGCTCTGGCCCGTCTTCGCCGTCTGCGGCGTCGTCGGGGTACTCGCGACGGCATCCTCGCTGTCCGGCCGGCTGCGGCGCCATCCGCGCATCAAACAGGTGCTCGAAGGAATCGCGGCGCTCGAGCGGTCGCCGCGTGCGCTCGTGAAGGTGCTCGGCTGGACGGCCGCGATGCAACTCGCCCGTCTCGGCGGCACGATGGCCGTCGCCGCGTCACTCGGGATTCCGCATCCGGTCCTCGCGGCGCTGATCATCCTTCCCGCCCTCGACCTCGCCTCGGCGTTTCCGATCACGCCGGGCAGCATCGGCATCGGGAGCGGCGCCGTCGCGGTCGCGCTCGCGACGCGCGGCATCGGCATGACCCAGGCACTGAGCGTCGGCTTCGCGATCCAGGGTCTCGAGACGCTCGTGAGCGTCACGGCCGGGTCGGCGGGGCTGCTCTATCTCGCACCGCGCGGTGCGGCCGTTCGCCGGTGGACGGTCCGCATCGCCACGCTCGGCGCGTCGGCCGGGATCGCCGCCGGCCTCGGCCTGCTGCTCGTCGACGCGTTCTAAGACCGCTAGTCGCGCAGGAAGGCGGGCGTCTCGAGCACCTCGCCGCTGCCGCCGGACGCCGCGGTGACGAACGTGCCCCGGCGGGAGGAGCCGCGGTTCCCGATTCCCGTCGCCACGACCGTGATCCACATCTGGCCGTTCAGGCGGTCGTCGATCGTCGCGCCGAAGATGATGTTCGTATCGTCCGTCGAGGCTTCGCGGACGGCCTCGGCCGCCTCGTTGACCTCGTACAGCGTCAGGTCGTCGCCGCCGGCGATCGAGAGCAGGATTCCCCGCGCGCCGCTGATCTCGGTCTCGATCAGCGGGCTGCGCAGCGCCCGCTCGGCCGCTTCCTTGGCGCGGTTGTCGCCGCTCGCGTAGCCGATACCCATCAGCGCCGAGCCGGAGTCCTGCATGATCGTGCGCACGTCGGCGAAGTCGAGGTTGATCAGGCCGGGGTTCGTGATCAGGTCGCAGATGCCCTGGACGCCGTGCCGCAGGACGTCGTCGGCGATCCGGAACGCGTCCAGCATCGAGGTCGACTTGTCGAGTACCTCGAGCAGTCGATCGTTCGGGACGACGATCAGGGTGTCGCACGCCTCGCGTAGCGCCTGCAGCCCGTCGTCCGCCTGCTTCTTGCGCCTCGAGCCCTCGAACTTGAAGGGCATCGTGACGATTCCAACCGTGAGCGCGCCGATCTCGCGTGCGATCCTGGCGACGATCGGGGCCGCGCCCGAGCCGGTGCCGCCGCCCTCGCCGGCCGTGACGAAGATCATGTCGGAGCCGCGCAGCGACCGCTTGATCGAGTCGTAGGCGTCCTCCGCGGCACGCCGGCCGATCTCGGGATCCGCACCGGAGCCGAGCCCCTCGGTGAGCTCGCTGCCGATGTGGATCTTCGTGGCCGCGTCGCTCATCTGGAGCTGCTGGATGTCCGTGTTGACGGCGATGAAGTCGACCTGGTTGATGCCGGCGTCGATCATCCGGTCGACGGCATTCAGGCCCGCTCCGCCGACGCCGACGACGCGGATCACCGCGAGATAGGACGCACTGTCGCGCGCGCGCTCGAGCCGGGCGGGCTGCTCGGGCAGCGGGTCGAGCCAGCGTGCGAGCGGACGGCGCTCCTCGGCGGGCTCGGGATCCGGGTCGGGTGCCGGCACCGGCGCGACCGCGCGGATCGGTGTCGGCTGCGTCTTCTCGCGCCGGCGTGCGGGTGGCTCTGCACTGCGCGGCTCTGCACCGCGCGGCTCTGCGCCCCTCAACTCTGCGCCGCTCAACTCCGTGGCGACCGGCGCCGGCGTCACCGCCGGCTCCGTCGGAAGCTGCTGCTGTTCGCCCTGCGCGCCGCCTTTCTGCTGGCGCTGCGCGGCCTCGGTCGCGCGGAAGAGCTCCGCGAGGGGGCCTTCACGCATGCTGGCGCGATTTCTCGCCACTGAGCACCTCCTTTGCGAGGTCGCGGTACATCGCTGCCGCGTCTCCCGTCGAATCGTAGGCGAGCACGGACTGTCCCTTGACCGGTGCTTCGGCGAAGCGAACGGTCTTGCGGATGCGGGTGTTGTAGACGAGGTCGCCGAAGCTCTCGCGCAGGATCTCGTCCGCCTCGCGCGAGTGCGTCTGCCGCTTGTCGTACATCGTCGGCACGATCCCGATGATCTCGACCCGCGGGTTGAGGTTCTCGCGCACCATCGCAAGCGTGTTCTCGAGCTGGACGAGCCCGCGCAGCGAGAGGTACTCGGTCTGTACCGGGACGACGACGCCGGTTGCCGCGACGAACGCGTTGATCGTCAGCAGGCCGAGTGACGGCGGGGTGTCGATGAGGATGTAGTCGTAGCGTCCCTTGATGGGCGCGAGCGCCTTCTCGAGCGCCCGTTCGCGGCCGATCTGGCTCGAGAGCGCCATGTCCGCGCCGGCGAGGTCGATCGAGGAGACCGCGATGTCCACCTCACGCGTCTCGATCACCTCCTCGATTGCCATGCGGTGCACGAGCACGTCGAACATCGACCGCTCGATCGCGTCCGGATTCAGGCCCTGGGACATGGTCAGGTTTCCCTGCGGGTCGAGGTCGACCAGCAGAACCTTGAACCCCTGCTCGGAGAACGCGACACCGAGGTTCAGCGTCGTCGTCGTCTTCGCGACCCCGCCCTTCTGGTTCGCGAGCACGATCACCGCGGTCTCGACCGGTGTTTCCTCAGGCGCGGCCACGCTCGCAGGGCGAACGTTGGGACGCGGAAGGAGGCGCGCGAGACCCATGTGGAAGCGCATTTCGGTTCGGCTCAGCTCATTCCTTCCGCTCCCTTCCGAAGTTTCGACGCTGCGGCCCGCGCCCGCGCATCACCCTCCGCCCGCGCCCACGCCTCGGCCTCCGGCACGAGCGCGCGCAGCTCCGCGAGCAGCTCTCGGTCGGCCCCGCCCAGGAGCCGGCCCGCGCGAAGCTCGTCGATACGCGCCAGGCGCGCGATCACCCGATCTGTCTCGTCCATGTACCGACCGTAGCCCGAGAGGCGTGACGTGTCTGTGCCGGCTCTGTGCCGATTCCGTGCCGAGTTCGGCGCGCCGGTTCAGGCGACGACGCGCAGCACGGACGAGGGCCGCGGGCGGAGGCCGAGCAGCGTCTCGTCGAGCGCGCCGACGAGCTCGGCGCGGTTCCCGTGCAGCAGCGTCTCCACGAGCGCGCGGCGCACCGCGTCCCGCGCGTCCCGGCCGAGGCGCTCGGTGCGCAGCGCGTTGACCAGCTCGCCGCGTTCCGGACCTTTCTCGCCGAGCAGAACGGCTGCGCGCATGGAGGCCGCCCACGCGCCGTCGTCGCACCCCAGCAGGCAGGTGAGCCCGTCGCGGACCTGCGCCGAGCGAAACGGCTCGTCGGAGAAGAGGGAGAGCTCCCAGCGGTCGAGCGCTTCGCCGAGCTCGCGGTCCGAGTCGGCCAGCGTGAGCTGCGAGCGCAGGTCGGCGGCCAGTCGCGCGCGCACCTTGTCGAGACGCGTCGCATCGCCGCGCGGCTGCGTCGCCGCGATCGGCAGAAGCGGTGAGACACGGAGCGGCCGGAAGTCCAGCCGCTCGAAGACGACCGGGCCGGCCGCGATCGCGCCCGCAGTGGCCAGCCGGAGGGCAGTGACCGCGTCGGCCAGCTCGGCCGCTGCGTCGGGAGGCTCGGACTCCTGGGGCTCGAGGTCGCGCTTCAGCTCGAGCACGAGCAGCCGGTCGACGTCGCGGCCGAACTCGGAAGGCAGCAGCCCACGCGCCTCGGGCCACAGCTGCGAGATCTCGCCCGCGACGATCGGACGAAGCCCGACGCCGCCCCCGAGGTCGGCGTCGTTGCCGGCCGAGAGGCCGACGACAGGCGCGAGCGCGACGTACGTGCGGGCGCTTCCGAAGAGCGTTCGCTCGAGATCCGCGTAGGCAGCGTCGAACGCGTCGTCGTGCCAGTCGAAGCCGCCGCAGCGCTCGGCCGTCCAGGTCAGCATCGGGAGGAGGATCGAGCGGAAGAGCGCATCGTCGCCCGAGTCGCCGATGCCGGAGTGTGCGCGCGCGAAGATCGCGGCCGCCGGCTCGCGTTTCAGGTCGTCGATCGCGTTGCGCGTGTCGGGAAGCCGGCGGAGCGTCGGCGCCTGCTCCTCCACGAAGCCGCGCACGAGCGGCCGGTACTCGTACAGCGACGGCCCCTCGCGCGTCGCGTGCTCCTCGAACGAGAAGGGCACCTGCGCGCCGCGCTCGGCCGCGAAGGCGGCGAGGCAGAACGAGCGCAGCGACTCGTAGAGATGCGGTGCGCGGAGCACGCGCCTATCTACGCGCCGCGCGGATCGTCTCCTCTCTGGCAGCCGGGGCACCAGTACGTCATGCGGTTGTCGTCGCCCTGCCCCCAGGAACGGATCCGCACCGCGCAGCGCGGGCACGGCCGCCCGGCGCGCCGGTAGACCTGGTGGCCGCCGCGGCGTACGCCGTCGACGGAGGCGCGCATCATGGCCGCAGCCAGCTCGAGCACGCGGCGACGCTCCCCGGTGGACACATCGCGCAGACGCCGCCACGGTGAGAGCTCCGCGGCCCACAGGGACTCTGCGAGCCACATGTTCCCGATCCCCGCGACCAGCGATTGATCGAGGAGCGATTCGCCGAGCCACCGCGTCTGGTCGGCACGGCGCAGGCGCGCGAGCATCTCGTCGATGCGGGGCGGCCGGGAGAGGATGTCCGGCCCGAGTCGCGCGATCGAGCGCGCGTGCAGCTCGAGCACCGGCCCGTTCCAGAGCACAGCTTCGGTGCGGTCGCCGCGCAGCACGAGCCACGGTGTTCCGGCGCGACGCTCACCGGCGGGCCGAACCGACCAGCGGCCGGACATGCGGAGGTGCGAGCGCACGACGACGCCGCCGTCGAAGCGAAGGAGCAGGTTCTTCCCGATCGCCTCGACCGACTCGAGCACACGCCCGTCCACGCGCTCGGCGACGCGTTCGGCCTGCGCACGCGGATGCGGCGACGAGGCGGCGATCCGCTGTCCGACGAGTGCCTGCAGCCGGCGCGCCGCGCGGTGGAGCGAGTCACCCTCGGGCACCGATCGAACCTAGCAACCGTCAGACTGGCGCCATGAGCCGCCGGCGGAGCCGGATCGCGCCGTGATCGACCTGCGCGTCCCGATCGTCCAGGCCCCGCTCGCGGGCGGGCCGTCGACGCCCGAGCTCGCAGCGGCGGTCTCGGACGCGGGCGGCCTCGGCTTCGTCGCCGCCGGCTACCTCGCCCCCGACGCGCTTCGGGAGCAGCTGCGGCGCGCCCGCGCGCTGACCCGGTCGCCGATCGGCGTCAATCTGTTCGTGCTCGAGGACCGTCCGGTGGACGACATCGCCGTCGCGGCCTATGCGGACGAGCTCGCAGCAGAGGGTCTGCTCCTCGGCGAGCCGCACTTCGACGACGACGCCTTCGCCGAGAAGCTCGCGGTCGCAATCGGCGAACGCATGCCCGTCGTCTCCACGACGTTCGGCTTCCCTTCCCGTGACGCCGTCGACGCGGTGCACGCCGCAGGCGCCGAGCTCTGGGCGACGGTCACGACGCTGGAGGAGGCACGCGCAGCGCGTGACGGCGGCGCCGACGCCCTCGTGCTGCAGGGAGCCGAGGCGGGCGGCCACCGCGGCTCGTGGAGCGACGCCGACGGCCCCGACCTGACGACGATCGAGCTCGTGCGGACGGTCGCGTCGGACGTGAACATGCACCTCGTCGCGGCGGGCGGAATCGCCGACGCTCGCGACGTGAAGCGCGTGCTCGCAGTCGGCGCGACCTACGCGCAGGCCGGGACGGCTTTCCTGCTCTGCCCCGAGGCGGGAACGAGCGAGCCGCACCGGCGCGCGCTCGGCTCGGGCGGCGAGACGGCCGTCACGCGCGCGTTCACGGGACGCCGGGCGCGTGGGATCGTGAACCGCTTCATGCGCGAGCACCCGAACGCACCCAGGGCCTACCCGCAGGTCCACCATCTGACGGCACCGCTCCGCGCGGCGGCGCGCGCGGCGGGCGACACGGATCGCATCAACCTCTGGGCGGGGACCGCGTTTGCCCGGGCCCAGCCGCTGCCGGCCGCCGAGGTGGTCGCAGCGCTAGGTGGCGCGTAGCACCGCGCGGCGCGGGCCGGCGAGGAAGCCGGCCTCGACGAGGAGCTGCATCGCATCGGTGTCGACGACCGGCTCACCGTCGAAGCGCTCCACGGCCAGCCGCTTGACGCCGCCACGCCGAACGTGCGCCACGAGTGCCACGAGCGCCGGTCGCAGCCACGCATCGCTCGGGTCGCGCAGCGGCACGAGCGAGCGCCCACCGCGCTCGACGTACAGCACCGGCTCGCCGCCGAGCGACACCACGTAGGCGCCTGCGACGCGCGCCGCCCTCGCGCCCGCGCGCTTCGGCCACGGCAGCGCTGCACCGTACGGCTGCGCCGGATCGGCGGCGGCGAGCACGAGCGCGTCGGGCTCCTCGTCCCGGTCACGCAGCTCGCGCAGGCGCTCGACCGCGCCCCCGAGCGCGAACTGCGCGCCGCCGAGCCCCTCGACGAAGTAACCGCGCCGGCAGAGACCGAGCGTCTCGAGCGCGCGAAGCTCCGCGTAGACGGCGCCGTACCCGCCGGGGATCCCCTCGGCGCGCACGCCGTCGCGCGTGACGATCCCCTGCCGCTCGAGCAGGAGCTCGGCGAGCGCCCGGCGGTCCGGCGAGCCCGCAAAGAGCCGATCGGTGCGCGACCAGCGCCCCGCGGTCGCGGTCGGGCCCTGGACACGGCGCCGCGAGAAGCGGCGCGGGCGGCGCTCCTGCTTCGGCGTGCCGAAGCGGCGCGCTGCGCGGAGCGGCGTCCAGGCGTCGTTCGTCGCCTCGCCGGCCCAGACGAGCTCCCAGAGGGCGGGCAGGAGCAGCTCGTCCTCGAGACCGGTGGCTGCGCGCAGCTCATCCCAGAAGAGCGCGCCCGAGAGCGCGCCGCGGATCGCGTCGTGCTCCGGCGACTCCGGTGCGGGCGTCGCGGGGACACGGCCGAGCGCCGCCGCGTCCTCGCGGAAGTAGAGCGCAACGCGGTCCTGCCCGGCACCGACCCAGACGACCTCGCCGCTCGCGGTGAGCGCGTCCAGATGCTCGACGCGGTAGTTGGGGACACGGCGCGGCAGCACCTCGCTCTCCCAGAGCGCAACCGGCAACGGGAGAGCCTGCAGGGGCACGAGCGCCTCGCGCAACGAGGCACGGCGGTCGACGCCGTGCCAGGACGGCAGGAAGCGCGCGAGCGCCTCGCGCTCGACGGGCTCGACCTCACGCCGGAGCGCGGCGAGCGACGCGCGGCGCAGCCGCCGGAGCACGTCGGGGTCGCACCATTCGCGCTCGCGGCCGCCGGGACGAAGCTCGCCGCGCACGAGCAACTCCTCTCGTTCGAGCGCGGCCAGCACGTCGGTGACGTCGCGGCCGAACCGCTCGCCGGCCTGCGCCGAGGTGAACGGGCCGCGACCCTTCGCGTACCGCAGGACGAGCTGGCGCAGCGACTCGGGGCCACCCTCGAGGAAGACGTCGGGCAGGCCCGAGGGCGGCATCGCGCCGAGCGCGTCGCGGTAGCGTCCGGCGTCCTCGACGGCGATCAGGCGCACCTCGCCGGCGAAGCGGATCTCGAGCGCGCGCCGCTCGGCGACGAGCGGCTCGGCGAGCACGGGATCGTATTCGCCGACGCGGAGATCGCCGCGCAGGCGAAGCTTGTCGTGCAGGTGGTCCGGCGTCGTCGGATCTCCCTGCAGCTGCCGCTCCACCTCCTCCACCGCGTCGGCGTCGAGCAGGTCGCGGAGCTCCTCCTGGCCGAGCAGCTCGCGCAGCAGGTCGCGGTCGAGCGACAGCGCCTGGGCGCGGCGCTCTGCGGGAGGCGTGTCGTCCTCGTACATGTACGTCGCGATGTAGTCGAAGAGGAGAGACGCCGAATACGGGGACGCGCTCTGCGTCTCGATCTCGACGAGATCGAGCTCATGCGTCTGCAGCGCCTGCAGGAGGCCGCGTAGCGCGGGCAGGTCGAAGACGTCCTGCAGGCACTCGCGGTAGGTCTCGAGGATCACGGGGAACGAGCCGTACTTGCGCGCGACCTGCAGGAGCGACTGCGCCTTCAGCCGCTGCTGCCAGAGCGGCGTGCGCTCGCCGGGCCGGCGGCGCGGGATCAGCAACGCGCGGCCCGCGTTCTCGCGGAAGCGGGCGCCGAAGAGCGCCGTTTCCCCCACCTCGGCGACGACCAGGTCCTCGACGTCGCCGGGGTCGATCATGAAGTCCTCGGTCGGCGGCGGCACGTCCGACTCGGGGAAGTGGAGGGCGATGCCGTCGTCCGACCAGATCGACTGCGCCTCGATCCCGTGTGCCTCGCGCAGCCGTGCGGCGATCGCCATCGCCCAGGGCGCATGCACGCGCCCGCCGAACGGCGAGAGGATGCAGACACGCCAGTCGCCGATCTCGTCGCGGAACCGTTCCACGACGATCGTCCGGTCGCTCGGGACCGCGCCGGTCGCACGTTCCTGCTCGCGCAGGAACGCGAGCAGGTTCGCGGCGGCGCGCTGCTCGAGGTGGAAGTCCGAGCGGAGCCGCTCGGTCGCCTTCGCGTCGCCGAGCGCGGCGAGCTCGCGCGACGCGGCGCCGATCTTCTGCCCCAGCTCGTACGGGCGTCCGACGCCCTCGCCCTTCCAGAACGGAACGGCACCGGGCAGTCCCGGGGCGGGCGAGACGAGCACGCGATCGCGGGTGATCTCCTCGATCCGCCACGTCGATGCCCCGAGCAGGAACGTCTGCCCGGCGCGCGCCTCGTAGACCATCTCCTCGTCGAGCTCGCCGACGCGACCGCCGCCGTCGACGAGGAAGACACCGAAGAGCCCGCGGTCG
>Ga0070660_100001239_pt1 | contig 17332 bp, 14 predicted proteins | sample KBSC33metaG_FD_64670 | JGI IMG/M metagenome (GOLD analysis project Ga0070660, IMG submission 64670) | Corn rhizosphere microbial communities from Kellogg Biological Station, Michigan, USA - KBS C3-3 metaG | ecosystem: Host-associated > Plants > Roots > Rhizosphere > Soil ... | reverse complement strand
TTACAAAACCGCTGCTCTACCGCTGAGCTATGCCGGCATGCTGCTGCCCTTCCGGGCCGTGGCGCAAGCCACCGATCTATAGCGGGGCACGCCATGGGCCGATAGTCGGCACCACAGCGGAAAGCCATGCCGCCAGCCGACTTCCTAGCGGGCCCAGGGGGAAACGGCAAGTCGCTGCACGACGCTGGTGCGGGGCCCGACCCCATGCTAGGCAGGCCTCATTCTATCTTGAGGGTTTTCGGTGCATCCGATCCTGCCGCAGACGGTGAGCTTCGTATCGAGCGGCACGCCGGAGGCGGATGCAGCCGCGGCGGCACTCCGGGGCCGCTACGGCCAAGCGCCGCTCGACTCGGCGACCGCCGTCGTAGCGCTCGGCGGCGACGGGCTGATGCTGCAGACCCTGCACAAGGTGATGGATCTCGGCGTGCCGGTCTACGGCATGAATTTCGGCTCGGTCGGCTTCCTGATGAACGATTTTGGCGACAACGAGCTGATCGAGCGGCTCAACGCCGCCAAGCCTACCCATATCTACCCGCTCGAGATGCACGTCCTCGATGCTGAGGGCAAGCGCCACACGGCGCTGGCGCTCAATGAGGTGTCGTTGTTCCGCGCCACCTACCAGGCGGTGAAGGTCGAGATTCAGGTCGATGGGGAGACGCGGCTGCAGGAGTTGATCTGCGATGGGGTGCTGCTGGCGACGCCGGCCGGCTCCAGCGCCTACAATCTTTCGGCGCACGGGCCGATCATTCCGATCACCGCTCCGCTTCTCGCCCTGACGCCGATCTCGCCGTTCCGGCCGCGGCTGTGGCGCGGCGCCATCCTCTCCAACCGGGCCGTGGTGGCGTTCCGGATCAAGGAAGCGGAAAAGCGCCCGGTCAGCGCCGTGGCCGACAATGTCGAGTTCAAGCGCGTGGTCGAGGTCACGGTGCAAGAGAACCGCAGGCGCTCGGTGACGCTGCTGTTCGATCCGGGCTCGAGCCTCGAGGAACGGGTTTTGATCGAACAGTTCCGCTACTGAGCGGCGCCGCCGCCGGCAGCTAAGCCGCCGGCAATGCCAGCCGCGGCTCGTCTGCCAGTCGCGGCAAGGCACGCTCGGCGTCGCTGTCGCCGGCAAAACTCGACATCACGCCCCGGGCGGCGCGGCGCGCCAGCCCGACATTCTGCTCCGAAAGGTAAGTGAACGCCTCCTCGAGTTCGGGCGGAATGACACCCTGATGCTCGATGATCAGTTCCTCGGTCAGCACCGTTACGACGAAGTGGCGGGCAGCGACATCGTCGGCGAGGTCGGCGGAACGGGCGTGGAACACCAGCCGGGCAATGAGATTGCGCAGGCTCTCCTTCAACCCGCAACGGGCGAGCAGCGCATTGAGTGCCGCCCGGCTGCCGGTTTCGAGCAGGGTGAACACCTTGTCGCGCGACATCTCGCTGAGTTCGGCGACGCAGTCGGCAAAGAACATGACATGGCCGTTGACGATGGCGTGCAGCATGACGCGGGTCGAGATGCGCTCGGCCTCCACCAGTTCCGCGGCGTAGACGGCGCGGGGCGAGCCATCGGCCTGCTCGCCGATCGCCGTGAGGGCGGTATCGGTGGCATTGCGCAGCAGCTTTTCGAGGCGCTTCGGCTGGATGGCGCCCTTGACCAGCCGCGTGTCGCGCAACGCCTTGGCCACCGCCTCGACCAGCAGCAGGCGGGCAGCGGCGGGCAGATCGGGGCGGGCGAGCAGCGCGCCGCGAATCGCGGCATCGCCCTGCCCCAGTTCCTCGGCAAGGCGAACCAGAGTCGCACCGGTCAGCGGCACGTCGCGCCGGTGCAGCAGCTTCAGCCCCACGTCCCGATTGCCGCGAACCAGCAGCGCTTCCGCCACGCGCAGGGTGAGATGTTCGCGCATGGCGACGGCAACCAGCAGCGATGCATCGGCATGGCGAACCAGGGCAATGAGGTCGGCATCGAGCAGCGCAGGACAGTATTGCGCCACGGCGCGGGCAATTACGGCGCTGTCGTCGAGCAGCGCCAGCACGATGGGCCGGGGTGCGGCGGCAGTGTGCAGCAGGCCATAGGCGAGCGCGGCGCGCACTTTTACCGAGGGATCGTCGAGAAAGCCAATGAGGGCGGCATAGAGCGCCGCCTGTTCGTCGGCCGGACCGGTATGGGCAAGATAGGCGAGCGCGGCGAGGTGAGCGGCCTGCCCGCGGGCCTCGCTATCACCCGACTGCGACAGCTCGACGAACTGGTGATACGCAACCATCTGGCTCTCCGGCGACGACCAGCGGACCCTAGCGGGCAAGCCTTAAGGAACGGTTCACCATGCGGGTTAAAGCGTTTCGAGGGGGCAATGCGGGCGAATGTCCGGTTCGAAAACTCGGCCATCCAAGGGCTTAGAGCCCCGTTCTCAATCAATCGAATCGGGCAAGGCACGCCGCCGGGCGTTAACCTAAGGCAGCCTTGGCGCCCGCTATTTCTGGCCGTAGAGCTGGGAGAAGAAGGCGCCCTGCCCTTCCTCCAGCCGTGGCAAGGGCGACTGGCTGGCGCCGGTAGGGTCGGTGCTGAACAGCGAGGTGAAATTCATATCGGCGCTGCCGATGCGCGAGGGAATCTCCGGCGCGTCCGCCGCATTGCCGGTGACCGGCCGGCTGTTGCCCTCGTCCCGCGGCGCCGCCGACGCCTGTGGCCGTTCAACGACATAGTAGCCTTGACGATTGGGGCGGGCGACGACCTGCGCCACGAGCGGCAGCGGCGCGAGCGGCACAGGTTGACCAGTTGTCGATCCGCCGATCGGCGCCAGCGGCACCGGGGGGACGCGCGCGCCGCCGATCGGGGTTTGCGGCCCCAGCATCTGCTGCACGGCATAGCCCGGGTGCAGCCCCTGCGGACCCTCATGCTGCGCCACCAGGGCCTTATAGACCTGCCGGATGGTGCGGGGGTGCCCTTGATCGTAGAAGATGGCGCGGTTGGCAGCTGCCGCCCTGGGAAATAGCGCAGCCGCGACCTGGTCAGGGTTCTTGAGCCCGGCGTTGAACATCTTTTCGGCGCCCTGCGCGCCGAGGAAATGGGCGATATAAAGCTCGCCGGGGCTCGGCATGCGGCCGAATTTCGCCCGCAGATAGTCGCCGTTGCTCTTGGTGAAGGCGGCGGCCATGTCGGCGGCAACGCCGGGGTTTTCCCTGAGCTTCAGCACCTCGGCCCGGAGTTTCGGGTCGGCGATGACGTAGTCGCCGTCGCGATCCTGGGTGATGGCGTCGGCGTAGCGCTGGTAGCCGAGACGGGGCCCCTCGGATTTCATCACCTGCAGCCAGGTGGTGTCGAGGAACTGGAACAAACCCGTGGCGGAGGAGGAAGCGGCCTTCGCCTCGGGATTCAGGCTGCTCTCGCGTTCGGCCGTCTGCAGCAGGTAGTCGAAATCAACGTTGTTGCGATCCCCAGCTGCGTTGAGCACGGAGGCAAGGCTGGGCGATACCGAGATCGGGGTGACAGCCATCGACTCAACGGGATCGGAACGGGTCCTACCACCCAAGGGCCAACAGGGTTAACGACGCGTTAACGCGCGGCGTCCTGCCAAGCCGAGACGATCGTCTCCAGCGCCGGCCGTGGACGGTCCTCGACCACCGCCGTCGGGGTGCCGATCGAGATGAAGCCGATGAAGCGCTCGCCATAATGCGCGCCCAGCATTTCCGCCGCTTCGGTGTCGAGGGCATACCAGCGCGTCGTCCAGGTGGCGGCGTAGCCGAGGGCATAGGCGGCATGCACGAGGTTGAAGGCGACGTTGCCAGCGGAGAGCAATTGCTCGAATTCGGGGATTTTCGCGTGGTGCCGGGCGGTGCTGATCACCCCGATGGTGAGGGGCGCCGGCAGGAACCGATGCCGTTCGACATCGAGCGCCGCCGCATCGTATTCGGGGTGCCGGCGCGCCGCGATCTCGGCAAGGCGTTCCCCCGCCGCGGCGCGCGCCGCGCCCTCGATCAGCACCAGCCGCCACGGCGTCAGCTTGCCGTGGTCTGGAACGCGGGTGCCGATGGTCAGCAATTGCTGCAATTGCGCCGCGCTCGGGCCGGGCTCCTTGAGGAAGGCCATGCCAACGGAGCGGCGGGCGAGCAAATAGTCCAGCATGGCGGGATTGGCGGGCATCGGATCCTCGGAGTCGCGAACTTGCGGCGGTCGACCCCTTATGACACAGCTTTTCCCCATTCCAAGGGTAGCCGACTCCGGTCGGCGCATCGGTTCGGGGTGATAATGCGGGTGGACTGGTTTCGTAGGCCCATGGCAGCGCTGGCGCTGTTCGCGCTGCTGGTGGCCACGGTCGCGCCCGGCGCGGCGAGCGCGGCCGGCGATCCGCCGCTGCCCCGGCCACGTCCCGACCACGACGCGCAGCCCGGCCCGCCCCCAACGCCGCCCGGCCAGGAAACCGATCAGCAAAGGCTGATCCGCGAGGGCCATCCGGGGGGTGACGACAGCGACGCCCTGATGCCGCCGGCCGATACCGCCGTGCTCGGCACCACGCCACAGCCGGTGACCCTCATCGCCGAGGTCACGGACAAGAGCCCCAAGATCAACGGCGGGCTGGTGTGGCGCATCTTCGATACCACGCCCGACAAGACCGGCCAGCTCGCCCTGGTGGCCAAATCCGAGCTCGCCTCGCCGACGCTGCGGCTGAAGCCGGGCGATTATGTGGTGCACGTCGCCTATGGCCGCGCGCAGGCGAGCGACGCGCTCAGCGTGCGCGACGGCGCCACCAGGAAGGAGATGATCCTCGATGCCGGTGGGCTGAAGCTCAACGCCATGATCACCGGGGACCTGCCGATCCCGTTCAACCTGTTGCACTTCGACGTGTTCACCGCCGGAACCAACGAAGCCGATCGTTCGCTGGTGGCCGAGAAGATCAGCGCCGGCGACACGCTGACGCTCAATGCCGGCACCTACCACATCGTCTCCCATTTCGGCGACGTGAACGCGGTGGTGCGGGCGGATCTCAGGGTCGAGCCGGGGCAACTCACCGAGGCGACGCTCTATCAAAAGGCGGCCCAGGTCTCTTTCAAGCTGGTATCGGTGGCCGGCGGGGAGGCGATCGCCGACATCGACTGGACGGTGAAGAGCAAGGACGGCGCGACGATCTTCACCAATACCGGCACCTTCCCCGCCACAGTATTGGAAGAAGGCACCTATACGGTTGTGGCGAAACGTGGCGACAAAGTGTATAATCGCGCGTTTCAAGTCGCGGCCGGCAAGCCTGAGGACGTCGAAGTCCTGACGACTGCCAATTGAGACCTATCGCAGCACGATAAGTTCTGGCCGACAGTCCCTGCTCGCCGCTTCCGGCACCCGCGATACCTGCTGCCCTCGTCTGGGGTACTGCATGATGCTAACATGTTGTGGCCCCCTTAGGGATCGACCCAGATGTCGCAGGCCGACCGCAAACTGGTACCTATCGTATCGCTGGACGTGGTCGGCTACGCGCGGCTGGTCGAGCACAGTGAACACCAGACCCTGCGACTGGTGCGCCGCGTCTACGAAACGCTGATGGCCAGCACTATCGAGGCGCAGGGCGGCAAGGTCTTCAAGACCATGGGCGATGGCCTGCTCGCCGAATTCCAGAGCGTCGTCGCGGCGGTACAGTGGACCGCCAACCTGCAGCGCGAACTGTACCAGCGGCGGATCAAGGCACCGGGCGGCGAGATTTTCCGGGTGCGCGCCGGGGTGGTCCTCGCGGATGTGCTGGTGAGCGGCAACGACCTGTTCGGCAGCGGCATCAATATGGCGGTGCGCGTGCAAAGCCACGCCCCCCCGGGCGGGATGGCGATCACCAAGTGGATGTATCAGTATCTCGGCGGCAATACCGATCTCGTCTTCGAGGATATGGGGCCCACCGAGCTCAAGAATATTTCGCGCGCCGTGCGGCTTTACGTGTGGCATCCCGAGCAGGTGCCACGGCCCGTGCTGGTGCAGCCGCCGGTCCCCTCGGAGCGCCCGTCGGTGGTGGTGCTGCCGTTCGACAATCTCTCGGGCGAAGCCGACCAGGCCTATTTCGCCGACGCGGTAGTCGAGGAAATCACCGCGACGCTGTCGCGCATCCGGGATTTCTTCGTCATCGCCCGCAATTCGGCGTTCTCCTATAAGGGCCGGTCGGTCGACGTGCGGCAGGTGGGGCGCGAACTCGGCGTGCGCTACGTGGTCGAAGGCAGCGTGCGGCGCGTGGGAGAGCGGGTGCGGATCACGGCGCAATTGGTCGAGACCGAGACCGGCAACCACATCTGGTCCAGCCGCATCGATGGCCACGTCAACGACCTGTTCGACCTGCAGGACCGAATGGCGGCGGAAGTGGCGAGCGCGTTGCACCCCTCGATCCGGCGCGCCGAAATCGAGCGGGCGCGCTCGAAGCGCCCCGAGTCCCTCGCTGCCTATGACCTGGTGATGCGGGCCCTGCCGCATCTGTGGGCGCATCGGATGCACGAGAACCCCAAGGCCATCGCGCTGATCGAGCAAGCGCTGGCCAGCGAGCCCGACTATGGCCTTGCCGCGGCGCTCGGCGCCTGGGCGCAGGCGCAGCAGATCGCCTACAACTGGACCGACGATTTCGAGACGGCGCGCAGCAAGGGCCGGCAGATGGTGGAGACGGCCACCATGACGGTGGGCGAGGAGCCGACCGCCCTCACGGCGCTGGCGGCAGCGATCACGCTGCTCGGCGGCGATGTGCGGCAGGCCGTCACCTTTGCCGACAAGGCTCTCGTGCTCGACCCGAACCACGCCTGGGCGTGGATGCGGCGCGGCTTTGGCATGATCTATCTCGGCGAACCCGAGGAAGGGTTGAAGTCGCTGGAGCGCGCCAGCCGGCTCAGCCCGCTCGACCCGTTCGCGTTCAACAGCCAGATCGGCATGGGGCTCGCCAATTTCTCCCTCGGGCGGCTCGACGAGGCGGTCGTCTTCGTCAGCCGGGCCCTGGCGGAGCGGCCGGGCCTGACCTGGCCCTACCGTGACCTGGCGGTCTATCGGGCCTATCAGGGCGACTTGCCGGCGGCGCGCGAGGCGCTCGAACGGTTCGTCTACCTGCGACCGGTATTGAGCCTTGCGACGATCGCCGACGGGCTGCGCTTCATGGAGCCGGGACTGCTCTCCCGCTACATCGAAGGGCTCCGCATGGCCGGCCTCGAGTAGCTGCAGGCGGTCCCCCGGCCCTATTTCGCCAGTTCGTCGGCCAGTAGTTCCTCCAGCCGCTCATAACCTTCCCGCGCCCCCTGTTCCATGCCGGAACCGATCATGCCGTCGCGCATCTCGACGGCCGTGAACTGCATGGTGCTGCGGAGGCGCGTATCGGGGCCCTCAGGCTCGAGAACGAGTTCGATGCGGGCCGGCGGATAATCGGCGAAAGCGAAGGTCTGGACCATGCGGCGCGGCGCGTCGATCTCGATGAACTCGCCGAAGAAGGTGAATACCTTGCCGCTCGGCGCGCGCTGCTCGACCCGCCACTTGCCACCCGGGCGAACATCCATCGCCAGCACCTTGTTGGTGTAGCGTCGCGGCCCCCACCAGCGGGCGAAGCGGTCGGCCCCCGTCATTGCCCGCCAGACCAGTTCGCGTGGCGCGTACAGCAGCACGGTCTCGTGGATGACGGCTTCGCCGGGCGGCGTCGTCAGGGCATATTCGACCATCGCAAGCTCCGCGGGTTGAGGGGGTAGCAGGCGCTTCTCGTGCCGTGCCGTATATAACCTATCGGTTTTATACGTGCGAGGCTGCCCTGGTCAAGTCGCCAACCGATGTTCGCTATTTGTTCTTGCATGCGCCCGCCTATTCGGCTACCTAGAACAGCCCTAGCGCAGCCCCCTCCTCGACGCAGGCGATCCGTGGCCAAAGCAAAGTCCCAATTCATCTGCCAGAGCTGCGGCGCTGCCTCGTCGCGCTGGCAGGGCCGCTGCGATGCGTGCGGCGAGTGGAACTCGATCGTCGAGGAACTGGTCGAAGGCGGCGTCGGGGCCGGACCGAAATCGGCGAGCGCCAACGGCCGGCCCGTCGAGCTGGTACCGCTTTCCGGCGAGACCGAAAGCGCCGCGCGCATCGTTACCGGCCTTGCCGAACTCGACCGGGTGACCGGGGGCGGTTTCGTCATGGGCTCGGCGGTGCTGGTGGGGGGCGATCCAGGCATCGGCAAGTCGACCCTGTTGCTGCAGGCCGCCGCGGCCCTCGCCGATAGCGGCAAGCGGGTAGTCTACGTCTCGGGCGAAGAGGCGGTGGCGCAGGTTCGGCTCAGGGCGCAGCGGCTGGGGCTGGGCGGCGCCAACGTGCAGCTGGCCAGCGAGACCAGCGTCGAGACCATCCTCGCCACGCTGCAGCAGGGCCCTGCCCCGCATCTGGTCATCATCGATTCGATCCAGACGCTATGGACCGAGCGGGTCGACAGTGCCCCCGGCACGGTGACTCAGGTGCGCACCAGTGCGCAGGCACTCACCCGCTTCGCCAAGCGCTCGGGCGCCGCCGTGGTGCTGGTCGGGCACGTCACCAAGGACGGGCAGATCGCCGGACCGCGGGTGGTCGAGCACATGGTCGATGCGGTGCTGTATTTCGAGGGCGACGCCAGCCACACTTTTCGCATCCTGCGCGGCGTCAAGAACCGCTACGGCGCGACCGACGAGATCGGCGTGTTCGAGATGACGACGCTGGGGCTGCAGGAAGTCGCCAACCCGTCGGCGCTGTTCCTCGACCAGCGCGACGAAGGCGCGGCGGGCTCGGCGGTGTTTGCCGGCATGGAGGGCACGCGGCCGGTGCTGGTCGAGATCCAGGCGCTCGTCTCGCCCTCCCCGCTCGGCACGCCGCGTCGCGCCGTGGTCGGCTGGGATGCAGCGCGGCTGTCGATGATCCTGGCGGTGCTGGAGACAAGGTGCGGGGTGCGGATCGGGGCCAACGACATCTACCTCAACGTCGCGGGCGGCCTGAAGGTCAACGAACCGGCGGCGGACCTGGCGGTGGCTGCGGCGCTGATTTCCTCCCTCACCGGAGCGGTGTTGCCCGCCACCAGCGTTTATTTCGGCGAGATCTCGCTGGCCGGCGGGGTGCGGCCGGTGGTGCACGCCTCGCTCAGGCTGCGGGAAGCGCAAAAGCTCGGCTTCGCGTCGGCGGCGACCGGGCGACTGGGGGCCGGCGACAAGGCGAACGGGCTCGAGGTCAGCGAATTCACCTCGCTGGCCGAATTGGTCGGCCGCATCGCCGCCAATCGCCCAAAGGCGGCCGTTGAAGACTAGGCGTCTGAAGGGGCGATGAGGGGATGAAGGGGCTGGCTGCGGCGCCACACCCTTGGCCAGCGATGTAATCTGGGCACATCTTTGCTCATGCGCCGCGCGCCGCTTCCCTTCGCCTGGAGAAGCGGCTAAACGAAAGTCCTGTCTTTCGCGCATGAGTGGCACATGTTCACAGCCTTCGACGTCGGTTTCGCGGTCCTCGTGCTGATCTCGGCAATCCTGGCAACCGCCCGGGGCCTGACGCGCGAAATCCTGTCGCTGCTGACCTGGGCCGGCTCGGCCGCCATCGCGGCCTACATGTATTTCAAGCACCCCGAGATCGCCCAGCAGTACATCGCCGAGCCGGTCGTCGCCAATGTGACGACGGTCGCCGTGAGCTTCATCGTCTCGCTGATCGTGCTCCACCTCATCACCATGCGGATCGCCGATTTCGTCGTCGACAGCCGCATCGGGCCGCTCGACCGCACGCTGGGCTTCGTCTTCGGCATCCTGCGCGGCGTGGTCATCGCCGTAGTGGTGGTGGTGTTCGGGCTCTGGCTGGTGCCCGACCAAACCAAGCTGCCGGACTGGGTGCAGGGCTCGAAATCGCTGCCGGTGCTGCAGAATTTCGGCGACGAGCTGATCGCCGCGCTGCCGCCTGATCTCGAGACCCAGGTCAACAGCCTGCTGAAGCACGGCAAGGCCGGGGCCGCGCCCACCGACGAGACGGCCGCTCCGGCGGACGAGACGGGCGGCGACGATACTACCGATGCCTCGCCGAATGATGCCGCCCCGGCGCCGGACACTACGGCCCCGGCTCCCGATACCGCAGCGCCTGCCGCCCCGGCGGCCCCCAAACCGGCGGGATCGAACACCTGAACGGGGCTATCCGCACGGAATTTCGCGCGCCTGTGACAGGGACGGGGTTGATTTGCCGGCGGCATGGGTAGACACACGCGCCGCTAACGGGCTGAATGGTTTCGATGACTGAGCGATCCGAACTGGACGATCTCGACGGCGACACCCTGCGCGAGGAGTGCGGGGTGTTCGGCATATTGGGGCATCCGGAGGCCGCCACCCTGACGGCGCTCGGGCTGCATGCCCTGCAGCATCGCGGCCAGGAAGCCGCCGGCATCGTCTCGTTCGATGGCGCGCAGTTCCACTCGGAACGCCAGCTCGGCCTCGTCGGCGACCATTTCACCAACCCCGAGACCATCCGGCGCCTGCCCGGCAGCATGGCGATGGGGCATGTGCGCTATTCGACCACCGGCGAAACCATCCTGCGCAACGTGCAGCCGCTGTTCGCCGAGCTCGCCGTCGGCGGCATTGCCATCGCGCACAACGGCAATTTCACCAACGGCCTGACGCTCCGGCGCAAGCTGATCGCCGACGGCGCCATCTGCCAGTCGACCTCCGACACCGAGGTGGTGCTGCACCTTATCGCGCGCTCGCGCCGGCAAGGCTCGGGCGAACGCTTCATGGACGCCATCCGGCACCTCGAGGGGGCGTTCTCGCTCGTCGCCATGACGCGCACCAAGCTGATCGGGGCGCGCGACGCCAACGGCATCAGGCCGCTGGTACTGGGCGATCTCGACGGCCGGCCGATCTTCGCTTCCGAAACATGTGCCCTCGATATCATCGGGGCGAAGTTCGTGCGCGATGTCGAGAACGGCGAAGTGGTGGTGTGCGAAATCCAGCCGGACGGACGGATCACCATCGATTCCTACCGGCTGCTGCCGCAGCGCCGCGAGCGCATCTGCCTGTTCGAATACGTCTATTTCGCCCGCCCGGATTCGGTGGTGGCGGGGCGCGGCGTCTATGGGGTGCGCAAGCGCTCCGGTGCCAACCTCGCGCATGAAGCCCCGGTCGAGGCGGATGTCGTCGTACCGGTGCCGGATGGCGGCACCCCGGCGGCCATCGGTTTTGCGCAGGCGAGCGGCATCCCGTTCGAGCTCGGCATCATTCGCAACCACTATGTGGGCCGCACCTTCATCGAGCCGACGCAGTCGATCCGGGCCTTTGGGGTAAAGCTCAAGCATTCGGCCAACCGCGCCGAGATCGAGGGCAAGCGGGTCGTGCTGGTTGACGATTCGATCGTGCGTGGCACCACGTCGCTGAAGCTGGTGCAGATGATCCGCGACGCCGGCGCGCGCGAAGTGCATTTCCGCGTCGCGAGCCCGATGATCACCCATTCCGACTATTACGGCATCGACACCCCCGATCCAGAGAAGCTGCTGGCCAACCAGCACCACGACCTCGGCGACATGTGCCGCTTCATCGGCGCGGATTCGCTGGCGTTCCTGTCGATCGACGGGCTCTACGACGCGGTGGGCGGGGAGCCGCGCAACGCGCTCGCACCCCAGTTCACCGACCACTATTTCACCGGCGAATATCCGACGACGCTGACCGACCTCGACGGCCGCCGGAAAAACGAGCCCAAGACCCTGTCGCTCCTGCGTGAGGCCGGCTGACCATGCCCAATTCGAAACCATTGGCCGGCAAGGTCGTGCTGGTGACCGGCGCATCGCGCGGCATCGGCTATGCGGCCGCCAAGGAAGCGGCACGGCGAGGCGCCCACGTGGTGGCCGTCGCCCGCACCGTCGGGGGGCTCGAAGAGCTCGACGACGAGATCCAGGAAATGGGCGCTTCCACGACCCTGGTGCCGCTCGACCTGCGCGATGGCGACGCCATCGACCGGCTCGGCGCGGCGATCTTCGAGCGCTGGGGCGCGCTCGACGGGCTGGTCGGCAATGCCGGCGCCCTCGGCACGCTGTCGCCGGTGCCGCATCTGGCGCCCGAAGAGTTCGAGAACGTCTTCAAGCTCAATGTCACCGCCAATTTCCGCCTGCTGCGCTCGATGGACCTGCTGCTCCGGCAGGCCGAAGCGGGGCGCGCGGTGTTCGTATCCTCTGGCGCGGCGCATTCGGCGCGGCCATTCTGGGGCCTCTACGCGGCGAGCAAGGCCGCTCTCGAGGCGCTGGTCAAGAGCTACGCCGGGGAAATGCAGACCAGCCCGGTCAAGGCCAATGTGTTCGATCCGGGCGTCGTTCGCACGGCCATGCGGGCCAAGGCCATGCCCGGCGAAGACCCCGAGACGCTGCCCCTGCCGTCGACGGTCGCGCCAAAGCTGATCGATATGATCGCGCCGGATTTTGCCGCGAACGGCATGCGCTACGACGTCAAGACCGGCAAACTGCAGGCCCTCTAGGCCGAGTCGACATGCGGCAAACGCCGAGCCTGTGGCAACCCCCACCCGGCTGCCGCCACCCTCCCCTCAGGGGGAGGGATGATGCCTCGCGGCTCCATTGTCTCCCTCCCCCCTTGCGGGGAGGGATGGGGTGGGGGGTTGCTTTTTATCGCTGAGGTGGGTGGCCCATTGCGCGAGAAGCGCCGGGCTGGTCGGTCGCGCTACAGCCGGCGGACCAGCACCTTGTCGATGCGGCGACCATCGAGGTCCAGCACCTCGAAGCGCCAGTGGCCACGGGTGAAGGTCTCGCCCAGCCGGGGCAAATGGTTCAGTTCGGACAGCACGAAGCCGGCGACGGTTTCGAATTTCGGGTCCTTGCCGACGGGCACGCCGATCTTGTCGGTGAACTCGTCAACCGGCATCCAGCCCGAGACGATCCAGCTCCGATCCTCGCGGATGACGAAAGCCGGCTCGGTACCCTCCTCTTCGAGGAAGGCGCCGGTGATGGCCTCGAGCACGTCACCCGAGGTGACGATGCCCTCGAAATGGCCGTACTCGTCGAACACCAGCGCCATGTGGACGATTGATGAACGGATGGCGCGCAGCACGTCGAGGGCGCTCGAACGGTCCATCACCACCGGGGCCTGGCGCACCAGGCTGCGCACGTCGAGCGGCTTGCCGTCGGCGAACATGTCGATCAGGTCCTTGCGCACCAGCACGCCGATGATGCGGTCGGGATCGCCGTCCTCGACCGGCAGCATGGAGCGGTGGGTAGCGCGCAGCTGCTGCAGGATCGCTTCGGGCGGGTCGGACAGATCGATCACCTCGACATCGCGCTGCGGCGTCATCAGGCCGCGCGCCGACCGGTCGGCGAAGCGCATGACGCCGGAAATCATGTTGCGCTCGTCGCTTTCCAGCACGCCGGCGCTCTCGGCCTCGGCGATGATGGTCTTCACCTCCTCGTCGGTGACCTTTTCGCCCTGCTGGCCGCGCTGGCCGATCAGCGCCAGCACCCCTTTCCCCGAGGTATCGAGAAGCCACACGATGGGCGCGGCGACGAAGGCGATGACGCGCATGGTGGGCGCCACCCGGGCGGCGATGCGCTCGGGATGGCGCAGGGCAAGCTGCTTGGGCACCAGCTCGCCGATGACCAGCGAAACGTAGGTGATGATGACCACCACAAGGCCGACGCCAAGCGCGTCGGCGAAATTGCCGGCCACCCCGTGGGCCAGGAGCCAGGCGGTCAGGCGCTGCCCGAGGGTAGCGCCCGAGAAGGCGCCCGACAGCACACCGACAAGGGTAATGCCGGTCTGCACCGAGGAGATGAACTTGCCGGGATTATCTGCCAGTCGCAGCGCCGTTGCCGCGCCGCTTTGCCCACTGCTGGCCAGCATCTTGAGGCGCGCCGGGCGGGAGGAGACTACCGCCAGCTCGGACATCGACAAGAAGCCGTTGAGCAGCACGAGCGCGATAACGATGAGGATTTCGAGGATCAAGTAGGGTCAACCCGCTGCGGCGCCACACCCATTGGCGGCTCGCTTGCGACACGACATATACGGAGGGTTGGTGCCGACGGGAAGAGTGCGCCGACGCCGCGGCTCAGCTCGAACGCCGCCCGCCAGCCTTCTCCTCTTCGGCATAGGGGTTCTTGCCGCCCCGGATCCAGAGTCGGATCGGGGTGCCCGGCATCTCGAACTGCTCGCGCATGCCGTTGACGAGATAGCGCTGGTAGGATGCCGGCAGGGCCTCCGGGCGGGAGGCAAACAGGATGAAGCTCGGCGGCCGCATGCGCGCCTGGTTCATGTATTTGAGCTTCAGGCGGCGGCCGGAGACGGCCGGAGGCGGATGGCTCTCGGTCATGCCGTAGAGCCAGCGGTTGAGTCTGGCCGTCGAGATGTGGGTGTTCCACACCTTTTCGGCGGCGAAGACCGCTTCCATCAGGCGGTCGATGTTGCGGCCCTGCAGGCCCGAAATCGTCACCAGCGGCACCCCGCGCAATTGCGGCAGCAGCCGCTCGCAGGTCACGCGGATGCTCGACAGGGTGGCATTCTTGTCCTCGATCAGGTCCCACTTGTTGATGGCGATGACGAGGCCGCGCCCCTCGCGCTCGACCAGATCGGCGAGCGCCAGATCCTGCTTTTCGAACGGCATCGTTGCGTCCAGCAGCAGCACCACGATCTCGGCGTACTGGATGGAGCGCAGGGCATCGCCCACGGCGAGCTTTTCGAGCTTTTCCTGCACCCGGGCGCGCCGCCTGATGCCGGCGGTGTCGACGAGATTGATTACCCGCCCGCGCCATTCCCACGGCACGAGGATACTGTCCCGGGTGATGCCGGCCTCGGGCCCGGTCAGCAGCCGCTCTGCCCCGACCATGCGGTTGATCAGCGTCGACTTGCCGGCGTTGGGGCGGCCGACGACCGCGACATTGAGATAGCGGCTGGGGTCCCAGCGCAGGGGAGGTCCATCCTCGAGGGTGCCGTCGTCCTCGGGCAGCTCGATGTCCACTTCGGGCAGCGCGTCGAGGCTGTCGGCGACTGCGGGAACATCCGGCACGGCATTTTTCTCGACTGCCGCCGCGACGATGGCATGCAGGTCGGCCAGCCCGAGCCCGTGCTCGGCAGACAGCGCCACCGCTTCGCCAAAGCCGAGGCTGTAGGCCTCCATCAGCCCTGCCTCGGCGCTGCGGCCCTCGGCCTTGTTGGCGATGAGATGCACATCCTTGCCGGCCTTGCGCAGCACTTGGGCGAAGCGTTCGTCAAGCGGGGTGACGCCGGCGCGGACGTCGATCATGAACAGGATGACGTCGGCCTCGCGGATGGCGAGTTCGGTCTGCTGGCGCATGCGGTCTTCGAGGCTGCCGTCGGTGACGTCCTCATAGCCGGCGGTATCGAGCACCCGGAACTTCAGGTCGCCGATATGGCCTTCCGCCTCACGGCGATCGCGGGTGACGCCGGGCGTGTCGTCGACGAGCGCGATCTTGCGACCGACCAGCCGGTTGAACAGCGTGGATTTGCCGACGTTGGGACGGCCGACGATGGCGACGGTGACGCTCATGACGGGGTCCTTCGGCGGATCGGCGGTCGCCCACCGATCCCGGTTATTGGCCGCTCGTGCCGGCGGCAGGAGCGGGCGACGCGGGCGCTGCGGCGGGCGCCGGAGCGGCGCCTGCCGACGGAGTGGCCTCAGCGGCCGGCGTCTTGGCAGTATCCGCCGCCGGAGCAGCCGGAGCCGCTTCGGCCGGCGCTGCGGCAGCCGGAGGAGCAGCGGCGGGCGCACTGCCTTGGTCACCGGCGGCGGGGGCTGGCGCGGGGGCGTTGTCATTCGCCGGAGCGGCAGCCGCCGGCGTGTCGGCCGCCGGGGCATCCGCAGGCGCCGTACCGATGGCGTTGATCGCCGCGGCGCCGGCATCGGCCGGGCCGCTGGCAGCCGCCGGGAGCGGCGCTGCCCCCTGGGCAACAAGCTGGGCGAGGTAGAACTGCATCCGGCTGCGCGCATCTTCGGCGGCGGTCGGATCGTTGAGAATGGCAGCGAAGCTGTCGCGTGCGCCGGTCAGGTCGCCGGACTTGTACTGGGCCAGCCCGATGGTCTCGGCGGCGGAAGCGTGCAGGGGATCATTGGGCGCCAGCATGCCCTGGACGCGCTGCTTGACGCCGGGCACGTCGCCCTTGTCCACCAGCAGGTTGGCGCCGAGCAGCAGGGCCAGTTCCTTGAGCCGCGGATTGCTCTGCGAATTGGCGAGGCCGTCATAGATTGCGAGAGCGTCGGCGAGCTTGCCCTGGCGCGTCAGCAGACCCGCCTGCTTGAACTTGGCGAGCATCGGATACTGTCCGGTTCCTTGCGCGATGATGGCATCGAGCACCTTCTGTGCATCCGCAAGTTTGCCACCGTCCTCAAGATTCAGGGCGGAATAGAACTGGTCCGAGGAGCGGGCCGAATTGGAGTTCTGCCACCACCGCCAGCCCTCATTGGCCGCAACGAGCAGGACAACGACCACGGCGGCGCCAATCAGCAGCGGGCCGAACCGCTTCCAGCCGGAGCGCAGCTTGTCGCGCCGCAGTTCTTCGCTGACCTCGGAGAAAATCGTATCTTCGGACATGGACCGCCTAAATCACTCAAATGCGGCGGCACCATAGTCAGAGCCCCCCCTGAAAGCAATTGAGCCCGCGGGAAAAAGCCGCAGGGCCGCCGCAAATCGCATCGGCATCGTGGAGATTGCCTGAAGCATCGATTCCGCCCTGCTCGCGCTTTGGGGCGGGTGTCGAGAATTGCTCGGCAATCCTTGCCGGGAATCGGCGATATTGCGGCGCGCGCCGCCGGCAGATGGCCTGCGACAACGCGGCCCGGTCCGGCGACACAGATTGCGCGCTAGAACGAGTGCTTGTTGCGCCGGGATTGCCCATGCAGCGTCGTACGCTCCTCGCTCTCATCGCCAGCCTGCCGCTCCCCATTGGCCTCGCCCGCCCCGCCTTGGCGCGCGTGCGCAGCGATGGCCTGATCGAGCCTGAACTCAGTCTTGCTCCAGCGGGCCCGGGGAAGCCGCGGGTGGCGCTGACGCTCGATGCCTGCATGGGCGAAGCCGATCACCGCATCCTCGATACGCTGGTCGAGCACCACATTGCGGCGACGATCTTCGTGACCGGCCGATGGCTGGCCAATAACGCGGCGGCGCTGAAACTGCTGACCGCCCATCCCGAGTTGTTCGAGCTCGAGAACCACGGCGCCATGCACATTCCGGCGGTGACCGGCACCGAAAAACTCTATGGCATCGCGCCGGCCGGCACACTGGAGGCGGTATCGGCCGAGATCAACGGCGGCGCCGCGGCGATGGCGGCCTGCGGGCTCTCTAGGCCGGTCTGGTATCGCGACGCCACGGCGCTCTACTCCGGCGATGCGCTGCTGCGCATCCGGCAGATGGGCTATCGGGTCGCCGGGTTCTCGCTCAATGCG